>WNGA01011083.1_pt1 | contig 13692 bp, 13 predicted proteins | sample 5400061 | NCBI WGS metagenome assembly WNGA01 (sample SAMN13153366, study PRJNA577476) | soil metagenome | isolation source: 100 cm soil or saprolite under grassland replicate 2 | place: USA:California | collected 2016-06-15 | reverse complement strand
CATTGCGGCACTCTCTCACACGAACTTCGGAAACAAAGGGGCACTAGCAAGTATATGATTCTAGTGCCGCTTTTCGATTTGAAGTTCCTAAACGAACTTGCCGGTACCGCTGTAGGAACTTCAAATCGGCGGCACTAGCATGGTATCCGAATAATCAGTTCGGGCACGCGCAAGGCGCGTCCGAGCCAACCAACCGGAATCCGCTATAACATCCGTCTCTCGATCAGGCTCCAGGAAAGGGCGCCCCCGATGACGAACCCAATCGCGCTCCAGGACATCACGATTTACCCGGTGGTCGAGCAGCAGGGGCCGTTCTTCGACGTGATGGAATTCTTCCCGACGCTCACCAAGGAGCTCCTCGAGGAGAACCGCTCCTGGCTGCAGCCGAAATTCATCGATCCGGTCAGCGGCCGGCTGGTGCTGTGCGTGCAGAGCTTCGTCATCAAGACGCCGCACCACAATATCCTGATCGATTCCTGCGTCGGCAACCACAAGCCGCGGCCGGCGCGGCCGTTCTGGAACATGATGAACAGCGACCGCTTCGAGAACGGCCTTAAGGCCGCCGCGCTCACGGTGAACGACATCGACTATGTGATGTGCACGCATCTGCACGTCGACCACGTGGGCTGGAACACGCGGCTCGAGAACGGGCGCTGGGTGCCGACCTTTCCCAAGGCGAAATACGTCATGGCCGACCGCGAGCTCGCCTTCTGGACGCAGAAGGAGAAGGACGATCCGTCCGGGGTTCCGTGGATCACCGACTCGGTGCTGCCGATCGTTGCGGCCGACCGCGCGCAGGTCGTGAAGAGCGATTTTGCCCTCAACGAATCGATCCGGTTCATTCCGACGCCCGGCCACACCATCGACCATTATTCCGTGCTGGTCGGCGAGCCCGGACACGACGCGCTCATTACCGGCGACATGATCCACTCGCCGATCCAGGGGAAATATACCGAGCTCGGCATGCGGGCGGATTACGACTCCCGGCAGGCCGGGCAGACGCGGCGCAAGGTGTTCGACCGCTTCTGCGACGGGTCCACGGTCATGTGCGTGGTGCATTTCCCCTCGCCTTCGACCGGGCGCGTGCGGCGCTGGGGCGATGGCTACAAATTCGTCGCGTGAACCGGCAAGCACCACATCGGTCGCCGACCGGGCTCGCTTGATCCGTGCACAGTCTCAACGCGCCACGGCTTGATCTTTGGTCCGCCATCGCTTTTCGGCCGGGCGGAGAGCTCATCCCCGAGGACGCGTGTTTCGGAGACAACGTTCGATTTCCAGAGCAGCCGATCAAGTGTGTTCGGAAATACTGCGTAGCCTGTGATAACGGTTGTTCGGCTGCTCCGATTGGTTACCTTAGAAAGAATGCTCGTAACGCCGCTCGTGCCGCGGCCGAAGTTTCCAGAGGACAAAATGACAAGTCAGACGCTCGTCGAGCAGTTTCGCCGGGACATCGGCAATGTCAGTTCGACGGTCGATGAGCGTCAACTGCGCCAAAAGTCCCACGACTTTCACTGGTATAGCCCGGTGCTTACCCCGCAACTTCAGAATTGCATGGCGGACGTTGTGGTTCAGCCGCAGAGCGAGGAGGAAATCGCCGCCGTGGTAGCGGCAGCCGTCAAGCATCGAATTCCATTGACCGTTCGGGGCGGCGGTACGGGCAACTACGGGCAATCGGTGCCCCTCAAAGGGGGCGTGCTCGTTGACATGACCGGCTTCAACGAAGTCACAGCGTTGGAATCCGGAAGCATTCGCGTGCAAGCCGGGGCGGTTATTCGCACAGCGCTCGAAGCGGCTTTGGCATCGGACCAGCAACTGATGATGTATCCGTCGACCATGCGATCGGCCACGATCGGAGGTTATATCGGTGGCGGCTTTGCGGGCATCGGCTCCGTCCGTCACGGCATCATTCGCGATTCCGGAATGATCCAGTCTCTCAGAATCATGACCATCGAGGAGACCCCGCGCATTCTGGCGCTTTCCGGCGGCGACGTGGGTTTCGTTTTTCACTCCTGGGGCACGACCGGGATCATACTTGAGGCCGAGCTCAAGCTGGTTCCGGCAGAGAAATGGATCGACTGCATCGCGACATTCCCAACCTATGGAGACGTTGTCGCCTTTGGGAATGCGGCATTCGACAGCGATCTCGACATCTTCCTGTTGAGTGCCGTCGAGCGCCGGTTTGGGCCGTACTACAAGCGACTAAACAAGTATTTCGACGGCAGCCGCGACGCGATGTTTTCGATGGTCAAGGAGAGCGACGTCGATCGCTACTTCGCGCTTGCCGCCACGTTCAACGGGCATCGTTCGATGGCGGTCAGCGATACGCAAAGCGCCGCCGCTAATTTGCGGCGCATCCACGAAACGGCGTTCAATCATACGACGTTGATGGCGCTGCAGGTCGATCGGGGCTGGACCTATCTCCAGGTCGTGATGCCGAATCCGTTCGAACCAAAGCTCGCGGAAGAGCAGATGCGGCGCTTCGGCGACGAAGTTCTGATGCATCACGAATATACAAAGGAGAAGGGCCGTTGCCGGATCGGCGGCCTGCCTCTCATTCGATACACGACGGAGCAGCGGCTGAACGAGATCATGCGCTCCTTTGAGGAGGACGGCTGTGTCCTCAATAACCCGCACATCTTCAAGCTCGAAGATGGAGGCCGCTTCGATCCCGACGGGCGGAAGATGGCCTTTCGGGCCTCCGTTGATCCAATGGGGTTGTTGAATCCCGGCAAATTGCGTTCGGTGTCCTGATGGTGAGCGCCGATCACAATCATCGCCCGGATCCGTAGGGTGGGCAAAGGCGCGGGCCCGGGCCGTGAGGGCAAATCGATGACCCTGTTCCGCGCCGTGCCCACGCGGTCTACCGTACCGCCCATGGTGGGCACGGCGCGGACCGTTCGCATCATGCGAATCTGAAAGACAGGGGCCGCACCTTTTGCCCACCCTACACGGTTGGGCAAATTGCGCGACCGGCCGGAATATGCGCTAAAGGAATTCGCCGGATCGCGGATTTCGAGGGGAAAATCATGAAAACAACGGGAAAAGTGCGGAGATGCGCGGTCGCGGCGGGTCTGCTGGCAACGCTGACGATGGCCGGCGCGCCTCAGAACGTCGCCTATGGGCAGACTCTCGAAAAGCTGACGGTGCGCTTCACCTGGAAGCTCAAGGGCGAGTATGCGCCGCTCTACGTCGCCCTGGAGAAGGGCTACTACAAGGCCGAAGGCCTCGACGTGCAGCTTTCCGAAGGAAACGGCGCGCAAAACGTGCTCAAGGCGCTGGCGGCCGGCAACGAAAAGTTCGGCTACGGGCCGGCGGTCGCCGCCGCGCAGGCGGTGAGCCAGGGCCTGCCGGTCAAGGTCGTCGCGCTCTATCAGACCAGCGCGCCGATGGGCGTGATCGCGTTCCCCGACACGCCGCTTAACGGCCCGAAGGACCTCGAGGGCAAGCGGCTCGCGATTTCGGTCGGCGAGACCTTCGGCGACATGATCCGTCCCTTCACGCGGGTCAACAACGTCGACCTCAGCAAGATCCAGCTCATTCAGATGGACGCGTCGGCGCGTACCATGCAGTTCCTCACGCGCAAGATCGATGTGATGTCGGTCTATCTCAGCAACGAGCTGCCGCAGATCGAGAAGCGCGCGGGCGTGAAGTTCAACGTGATCAAGGTCACCGACTTCGGCCTCAAAGTGCTCGGCTCCTCGATGTATGTGAGCAACGCCTTCGCCGAGCAGAATCCCGACACGGTGAAGAGACTCCTGCGGGCGACCGCCAAGGGCTATCGCGACGCCATGGCGGACCCGAAGGAAGCAGCGAAGCTCATGACGAAGCACATGGCGGTCCCGGAGCAGCCGGACGTGCTCGATCAGCAGGTCGAGGCAACCGTCGTCTCCACCAATGCCCCGGCCGGAAAGCCGATCGGCTGGCAGGCTGAAGCCGATTGGCAGGCCAACCTGAACCTGTTGAAGGAAACCGGCGGCATCACCGACGTCAAGGCGCTGAACGCCTACTTCACCAACGAGTATCTGCAGTAAGACGCCGGAAGGCGCGGTCAAGGGACGGGAGGGCCGCTCATCGGCTTGGCGCGGCCGTCATCGGCGGAGGTATTCATGGCAATGGCGGCAACGACGGCAGCGCCGGCCAAGGTGGGCAGGCTCCGGGCGTGGATCGCCGACAGCGGCCCGGTGCTCGGCATCTTCATTGCCATCTTCCTCATGTGGGAGCTGTGCTGCCGGCTGCTCGACGTCCCGGATTTCATCTTGCCGAGCCCGTCGGTGATCATCGATAAGATCGTCACGTCCTGGCGGCTCTTGCTGGTGAACGGATTGGTCACCGCGCAGGAGATCGTGCTGGGCTTCGGCATGAGCGTCGCCGTCGGCATCCCGCTCGCGGTCCTGGTGGTCTATTCGCGCATCTTCGAGCGCGTCGCGTTCCCCTTCATGGTGTCGCTGCAGACCATTCCGAAGGTCGCGCTCGCGCCCATTCTGGTGATGTGGCTCGGCTACGGCATTTTGCCGAAGGTCATGGTGGCGTTCCTCATCTCATTCTTTCCGATCGTCATCGGCGCGGTGGTCGGGATGCGCTCGGCCGAGAAAGAGATGATCTATCTCGTGCAGTCGATGGGCGCGAACGAGCTGACGACCTTCCTCAAGATCCGGCTGCCCCGGGCGCTGCCGAGCATCTTCGGCGGCCTGAAGGTCGGCATGGGCCAGGCGGTGGTGGGCGCGACCGTGGGCGAATTCATCGCTGCCGAGCTCGGTCTCGGCTACCTGCAATTGATCTCCCAGGTCCGGCTCGATACGGCGCTCTTGTTTGCGGCCGTGGTGGTGCTGTCGCTCCTGGGCGTGCTGCTGTTCAATATCGTCGCCTGGGTCGAGCGGCTGGCGTTGCCGTGGAACCGGTTGCGCACCGAGATGCTCGAGTAAAAGCCGATGGCGGCTTCGGGTTCCGGCGTTGGGATCGGTCTGCGCGGCGTCTCGAAGCGCTACATGACTGCGAGCGGCGACGCTGTCGATGCGCTCGAGGAGATCGACCTCGACGTCGCGGCGGGGGAGTTCGTTGCGATCGTCGGCCCGAGCGGCTGCGGCAAAAGCACGCTGTTGATGCTGGTTTCCGGCCTGATCCCGGTAACCGCCGGCACGATCACGGTCGGCGGCGCGGCGGTGAAGGGCGCGGTCGGCACGGCCGGGATCGTGTTTCAGCGCGACGTGCTGCTCGACTGGCGCACCGTGCTCGGCAACGTGATGCTGCCGGTCGAGATCAAGAAGCTCGACCGCGAAACCCGCTTGAAAAAGGCGCGCGACCTCCTGCGCTCGGTCGGCCTTGCTGAATTCGAGGAGAAATATCCGGCCGAGCTGTCGGGCGGCATGCGCCAGCGCGTGGCGATCTGCCGGGCGCTGGTGCAGGACCCGGGCCTGCTCCTGATGGACGAGCCGTTCGGCGCGCTCGATGCGCTGACCCGCGAGCAGATGAACCTCGACCTCCAGCGCATCTGGCTGCGCGACCGTAACACGGTGATTTTCATCACCCACAGCATCGAGGAGGCGGTGCTGCTGTCCGACCGCGTCGTGGTGATGACGTCGCGTCCGGGCCGCATCGCCGACATTCTCAGGGTCGATCTGCCGCGGCCGCGCGGCGCCCACACCCGTAGCGAAAAGAGCTTCGTCGAACGCGTCGAGCGCATCCGGCGGCATTTCATGGCGCTCGGGGTCCTGTCGGAGACGTAGGGCGGATTCCGCTCACGTAGACTCAGCAGTGTATCCGCTCGTCCCCGCGAAAGCGGGGACCCAGAAGCCGGAGCAAAATGGCTGGATTCCCGCTTGCGCGGGAATGAGCGGAATCCGCTCTCTAAAGACCCGCGGGCCCGGCGACTTGCCGGCCGGCCTTGAACACGATCCGCCCGGCCGGGCGGCGCGCCAACGCGTCTTCGATGGAAGATGCCGGCACCAGCACGAGATCGGCCGTATAGCCCGGCGTAAGCGCCGCGCGGCCGTCGCACAGGCCGGCGAGCAGGCTCGCGTCGTCGCCGACGCCGGCGGCGACCGCCGTGAACAGCGCGGTGTCGAGCATGTCGCCGTCGCCGAATGGGAAGAACCAGTCGCGCACGTTGTCGGTGCCGAAGCGGACCTTGACGCCGGCAGCGATCAGCTCGCGCACCAGCGTGATCCCGCGCCGGCGCGGCGTCACATCGCCACGATCTTGCAGGAACAGGTTTGTCTCCGGCAGCGCGATCACGGTGATGTCAGCCCTGGCGATGCCGTCGATCAGCGCGCTCGCATCCGTCGGTTCGAGCGTCGCCAGCGCGCAAAGATGGCTGAACGTGACGCGGCGGCCGAAGTCGCGGGCTGCGATGACCTTCACCGCCATCGGCGCCACCATTTGACCGGCCTTGAGATGCTCGTCGATGTGAAGGTCGACGGGCAGGCCGCTCTCCTCGGCAAGATCGAGCAGCACGTCGAGCGCCTGTTTTGGGTCTGCGGCGGAATTGATGCTGAGCCCGAGGAAATCGGGCTTGCGATCGATCGCGTCCTTCAGACGCGAGACCGCGTCGGGCCGAGGCAAATCATTGCGCGAGGTCGAGAACGCGATCACGTCGACGTCGATCCGGCCCGCCATTGCGGCCTTGGCCGCCAGAACGCCCTCCATCGAGGTCATCCGGACCACTGGATCGACGTCGGTGTGCGTGCGCACGCGCGTCACGCCGTGGGCGAGCGAGCGCTGTAGGAACAGCGTCGCGCGGCGCTGCACGTCGGCGCTGGTGAAGGCGGCGCGCGCCTTGGCGGACGCCGCCAGCGCGTCGGCGAACGAGCGCGGCCGGAACGAGGTGACCGTGAAGGAACGGTCAGCGTGGGCGTGCAGATTGGCGAAGGCGGGGAGGGCAAGCCACTGCGAGGAGCCGCCGCGCGCGGCCGGAGCGATGTCCGCGATCGACCCATCGCGCAACGTGATGTTGTAGGTGCCCTCGCGGCCCGGCAACATGACGGAGGCGAGCGGCGACGACAATTCTGCCTCAATAACCCTGCGGCCCGAACACCGTGATGCCGAAGCGCTTCTCGAGCGCGCGGCCGAAGCGGTACTTCATTTCCGGACCCTCGTAGGTCATCGGCGGCGTGCGCAGGAAGCCGGTCTCCGCCTCGACCCGCAGCAGCGTGAACGAAGGACCGTCTTCAGCGGCGATACCCGGCATCGCCTTCTCAAGCTCGTCGAGCGTCTTGATCGTCCGCGCCCGCGCAATGCCGGCGCCGCGCGCGATCGCGGCGTAGTCGGTGCGGCCCTGGTTGACCATCGGCAGCGCGCCGACGGTCTGGTAGACCTGATTGTCGATGACGAAATGTTTGAGGTTCTTCGGCGCCTGCGAGGCTTCCGTCAGCAGGCAGCCGAGATTCATGCAGAGCGAGCCATCGGCGTTGATCAGCCAGATCGGTGCCTTCGGCAGCGAGAGTGCGAGCCCGAGCGCGAAGCTCGCGGCGAAACCCATCGCGCCGTGCATGTAGAAAGCGTCTTCGCCCTTGGTCACCGCCCACCATTCGTTCGCCGCCATGCCGAGCGCGCAGACCGCGACCGCGTCGCCGCGATGCTTCGCCACCGCCTCGATCGCCGCACGCGCCCTCATGCGCCGTCTCCCTTCGCCAGACGGCGGGTCAGAAACAGCACGAAGGGCCGCTTCTGCAGGCGGCAAGTCTCATACGCGTCGGAGATCGACGGGATTTCGTCGGGCTGATTGACGGTGTGATACGGAAAATCATACGCCTGCAGAAGGGGGATGGTGCGGCGCCCCTGCACCTCTTGATAGATTCGCTGGTCGTCGATCGAGCCGCGCTGGCTCACGATCAGGAACACCGGAATCTGATGGCGCAGGTTCAGTGTTGCGAGCTCGCCCGTGCAGGTGAGGAGGCCGGTCGCCCCCATCAGCGCCACCGAGCGCACCCCGCCAAAGAACGCGCCGCTGCAGATCGCGACTGCTTCCGCTTCGCGCGCGACGCGGACATGATGCATCGTGTTGTCCGCAGCGATCCGGTTGATCAGCGGCGCCACCCAGTCGTCAGGCAGCGATGCCGCCAGCGTTACGCCGGATTTTCTGAGCTGTTCGTGGATTTTTTCGTTTACGTCCATGGCTCGCGTCACACCGTTATTCTGCGAACACTCACTGACTATCCGACTGCAGGTCCGGCTGCGATGACCTCGACCTCGACGAGGAATTCGGGACGCGAGAAACCGCCCACGATCATCAGGGTCGACGCAGGCGGAGGATCGCTGACGAACTGGTCGCGTGCCGCCATATAGCCTTTCAGATGCTCGCGCCCCGTGACGAAGGCATTGATCCGCACCACATCCGCAAACCCGAGGCCAGCGTCCTTCAGCACCGCCTCGATATTGCGGAAGCAAAGCTGCGTCTGCTCCTCGACAGTCCCCGGCACGCGGTCGGCCGGATCGATCCCGAGCTGGCCCGAGCAGACCAGGATGCGATGCCCCGGCGGGATTTCGACGCCATAGCTGTAGCGCGCGAAAGGTGGACGGATGGATTTGGGGGTGATGTGTCGCATGGCGACGATGCTATACCATGGCGCGACGTCCAGCTGAAAGTAAAGCCATGTCGCGGAAACGATTCTGGGGCGAGCTGAAGTCGAGCGAGTTTTCCGAGCTCGATCCGGATGCGACGGTTGCCGTACTTCCCGTCGCGGCGATCGAGCAGCACGGCCCGCATCTGCCGGTCATGACCGACACCGCCATCATGCAAGGCATGATCGACACGGTCCTCGCCCGGCTGCCCGACGAGCTCGCAGTGCTGTTCCTGCCGATCCAGACCATCGGAAAATCGAACGAGCACCTGCGTTCGAAAGGAACCATCACATTCTCGGCAGAAAACCTGCTGCGCATCTGGTTCGAGATCGGGGAGGCGGTTCATCGCGCCGGCCTGCGCAAGCTGGTGATCGTCAATTCGCACGGCGGCAATTCCGAGGTGATCGGTATCCTGGTGCGAGAGCTTCGCGTGCGCCTCGGCATGCTGGCGGTGACCAGCCAATGGCGCCGCTTCGGCCTGCCGCCGAATACGTATTCGGCCTACGACGCAACCTATGGCATCCATGCCGGCGACATCGAGGCCTCGCTGATGCTGCACTTCCGTCCCGACCTGGTCGACATGTCGAAGGCGAAGCTGTTTCCCTCTAAGGCCGCGGACATCGAGAGAGAGTTCACGCATTTGCGGCCGATCGGCACGCATGCCTTCGGATGGATCGCGCCCGATCTCAATCCCGATGGCGCTGTCGGCGACGCCTCGGCCGGGACTGCGAAAAAGGGCAGGCTTACCGCAGAATTTCAAGCCGACGGATTTATCGCGCTGCTGCGCGAGGTGGCGCGATTTTCGCTGGATGACTGGTTAAGCACGGCAAATTGACGCCCTTTGCGGCCATTATCAGTTGCCTCCGACGAGCAGCGCGCCGGCGCCTGATCGGGAAATCGTCGAGAACGTGCCTTCGATTTCCCCTTCATTGGCGGCTTTGACGACGAGGATTTGCCGTTCGATCGCCGCCGCGGCCGCAGTTCGGCGTCGCCGGCGCCAATCACTGGTAGGTCGCCAGCGTTTACGATCCATGCCGAGCGGCGGCCGGATCGGGGGTGACAAAACTTACGCCCTTGACCTTGGGCTTGGTCGCTGAGACGGACGGCCGCGGGCCGTTCGAGGTTGTGCGCTGGCCCGCCGCCTTGGAATGCGTACTTGGTGTGGATTGGGTGGTTCTCGCGTTCGGCGATCTTACCGTGCTTGCGCCTTTCGTGCCGTGACCGTCGTGCACAGCCAGCCGGTGGCGTTTTTTCGTTTCTGATTTCGCGAGTTTCGCACTCGCCCCGCCGCGCTTATCGGCATATTCCTTGCCGTCGATCGGCCCAACATGCGGCGGATCTCTATCGAGATACGGCCGCCCGACCCCGAACTCTTTGCCGTGCGCATCGATCCACTTCCACAATTTCTCGCTTGAGCTCATTCGCTCCGCACGCGTCGCGCCCTTCACGCTCACGAGATCGGCCGCAAGCCCGTGGCCATAGCCGCCGCGGAGGCTCCCGCCATGGTATGAGCGCTCGGTCGCAGCCTTCTTGCCGCTTGCGATCGATTGCCGGTAATCATCGCGGAATCCGCTGGTAATGCCGGGCATAAGCCCGGCGTCGTCCAGGGCGCGAAGAGCATAATACAGCTTCAGTTTGAACCTCCGATCCATGCCTCCGATCACGTATTCCATCATCGACATGCCGACTTTTTGTGCCGCGGCCGGATCCTTCCACGCGAAGTCCTGGGTGACGTACTTTGTAAGCGTTTTGACGACAGTCCGCATTTTGCCCTTTTTCTTGACTGTCGCCTTTATCTTCTCCAGGACCTTGACGGTATCGACTTTAGGCGTCCGTTGGTACGCCGCCCAGAGGTATTGGTCGATGCAGATTTCCGCCACAAGGCACTCGTCGAGAGTTTCGAGGGAGCTCACTGCCTCTTTCGCGTAGTTTTCCACCGGATCAGTCGCGCTCACGGCCGCGAACAGCACGAGTGGTGGTTTGGGCGGCAGCAGCGGGCGGGGATCGGGCAAAGCAGCGTCGACCGCCATACCGGCGACGGAGACACCGTCCTCGCCCATTGCGGTAGTTTGTAGTGCCGCCACCTGCACGGATGCTGCCCGGCTGTCGTCGCCCGTTGCGGTTGCTTGCAGTGCTTCCACCGGCACAGATGCCGGCAGGCTGTCCTCGCCCATTGCGGTTGCTTGCAGCGGCGCCACCTGCACGGATGCTGCCCGGCTGCCGTCGCTCATGGGAGGTGCTTCCGGTGCTGCCGCCGGCACGGACGCTGCCCGGCTGCCGTCGCTCATGGGAGGTGATTCCGGTGCCGCCGCCGGCACGGACGCTGTCCGGCCGTCCTCGCCCATTGCGGGTGGTTGCAGGGCTTCCACCGGCACGGATGCGGCCCGGCTGTCATCGCCCATTGCGGGTAGTTGCAGTGCTGCCATCGCCACGGATGCGGTCCGGCTGCCCTCGATCGGCGTTCCGGTCTTCTCGATGCGGGGCGGATCGAAGGCGACGAGTCCGTTGGCAACCCAACCGGTGAGAACGATCGTTCCGCACAAACCCGCCAAGGCAACAAATCGCCGCGAACTCATCTTCCCGCCCCCCGTCTCGTCCAAGCTCCAGCCAAACGCCTGCCGAAGAGCCGGACATGCCAAGGGGCCGATCTTTGAATCAAAATATGGTCGCGCAAGGAAGAAAACCGCAGGCTGTCATCTTTTCCGAAATGTGTTGCCTAAATACAATACGGCCAAAAAGCGCGAAATGACGCGAATGATCCGCAGCGAACCGCTTACTCGATCACCTCGTCGGCGCGCGCGAGCAGCATCGGCGGCACGTCGAGCCCGAGCGCCTTGGCGGTCTTGAGGTTGATCGCCAGCTTCTACTTGGTCGGCGCCTGCACCGGCAGGTCAGCCGGCTTCTCGCCCTTGAGGAGGCGATCAACGTAGCCGGCGGCACTCCCGGGCTGAGGTTGCGGCACTCTCTCACACGAACTTCGGAAACAAAGGGGCACTAGCAAGTATATGATTCTAGTGCCGCTTTTCGATTTGAAGTTCCTAAACGAACTTGCCGGTACCGCTGTAGGAACTTCAAATCGGCGGCACTAGCCGGCTCGCCGGGGAATCGGGGGCGGCGGCGGAATCATTCCGGGTGACGGCCCCCGATACATTGCATTGACCTCGCAATAGCCGCCGTTACCCCAGAGCGCGGCCATGCATTGTTGGTAGGTCCAGAAGCCGCAGTTGCGCCCGCCGCCCCGGCCGCCGCCGTACTGGGCACACCACGGATAGGTAATCTCGGCACGGCTCTGTTCGCCGCCGGCCAGGACCGCCAGCACGGACAGCGCCACAATCGGAAGGATGCGTTTCATACCGAACCTGCCAGCTTTTGCATCGGGTGAATGTTGAATTGCGGCCGATCCTTACGCTCGGCTCGCCGGCGCGATATTGTCCCAGGGTGCGATGCCGGGCAAGGCCGCCGAGCCAATCGGGCGGCAAGATTGAAGTCCGATCCCGTGCGCCGGGAGACCCATGAAATATGAACTCGCGGCCTTTCATTCGATCACCTCGTCGGCGCGGCCGAGGAGCGAGATGGGAAAGGTGAGGCCGAGCGTCTTGGCGGTCTTGAGATTGATCGCCAACTCGATCTTGGTGGACTGCTGGACCGGAAGGTCGGCCGGCTTCTCGCCCTTGAGAATCCGGCCGGTGTAAACGCCCACCTGGCGATATGCGTCCGCAAGATTGGTGCCGTAGCTCATCAGGCCGCCGACGGCGATGAATTCGCGCCATTGGTAGATCGCGGGCACCGGGTGGCGTGCCGCCAGCGCGACCACCATGTCGCGTCGGCGGGAGAACATCGGGTCGGAGGCGACCAGGAGCGCGCCGGCGCCCTGCTGGACCAGCGTCGCAAAAGCGGTGTCGATCTCGCGCTCGCTGCCGGCGTTTGCGACGGCGATCTTCAGTCCGAGCGCGCGGGCCGCCTCCTGCACGTCCCGCAACTGAGTCTCGGCACCGGGACGAGTCGGATTCATCAGCGCGCCGACCACGCCGGCCGTGGGCACGAGCTCGTGCAGGAACTCCAATCGCTTCGGTTCCAGCCCGCTGGTGAGCTGGAACACGCCCGTGAGGTTGCCGCCCGGCCGGTTGAGGCTGGCAACGACGCCCATATTGACCGGATCAACGCCGAGGTTGAAGACGATCGGGATGGTTTCGGTCGCCGCCTTGGCGGCGAATACCGAGGGGTCGCCGCCGGTTGCGGCGATCACGGCCACCGGGCGCCGCACCAGCTCGGCCGCCAGCGCCGGCAGCCGATCGAATTGACCCTCGGCCCAAAGAAATTCGATGCCGACGTTGCGGTGCTCGATGAAACCGGATTCGTTCAGTCCCTTGCGGAATGCGACGACCTGGTCGTGCAGCACTCCCGGCGACCCGGCGCTGAGGAACCCGACCACCGGAATCGCCGGCTGCTGCGCGCGCGCGCCGAGCGGCCACGCGACCGCCGCGCCGCCGAGCAGCCTGATCAACTCGCGCCGCTTCAGATGATTGAACCACATGTGCTGCTGTCGGTTCGAGGGCCGTGTTGCATCCTACTCAAGATGCCAACCCCGGTCACGGGTACGTGGCCGAGTTCAAATCTGGAGGGCATCGAGTGGGTGGAAATTATCGGCCTCAAGCCGATGTTGTAGCGCCCCACGCGGCCGCAGGGGAAACCGCAGCCAGAGGATCGTGCGAACCCTATGGGCTGCGATCGACGGCGGCGCAACGATCGCTGCCGTCCGGCGGCTCGCGCTGCCATGCGCGCGCCACGTCTCGCTTTTGACCGCGAGCGGGCATTGTGCGGTCCACCCCATGGACCGTCACTCGACGCTCACCCGCTGCAGCGAAATTTCTGATCTGATCAGGCTGGAGACGCGAGCGGCTTGCCCTTCTCCACGACGTACGTGATCAAGATCCTTGACTTCGCAGCGCCGGGCTTACCGCCGGCATGGGGCGTTGCAGGCGGCACCTGGAACCCGTCGCCCGGCTTCAACATGCGGGTCGCTTGACCTTCTATGGGGAGCTCGAAGCCGCCTTCCATGACATAGGCGGACTCGACTCCCGGATGCGTGTGGCGCCCGACCGTCACTCCCGCTTCTATTTCCGCCTCCACGAGGAG
>WNGA01010647.1_pt1 | contig 13694 bp, 17 predicted proteins | sample 5400061 | NCBI WGS metagenome assembly WNGA01 (sample SAMN13153366, study PRJNA577476) | soil metagenome | isolation source: 100 cm soil or saprolite under grassland replicate 2 | place: USA:California | collected 2016-06-15 | reverse complement strand
CCTCGCGATGGACACTCTTGCCGCTCAGCTAACGGTTCCCCCTGTCGGGTCCGTAGGAGATTTTCACTCCCTAATAAGAGCGCCCTGCCGGCGCACCAAACAAAAAGCGGCAGGTCATGCAACCTGCCGCCTTTCCTTTGGTAATTTAATGGTGAGCCGTGGAGGGCTCGAACCTGCGACCCGCTGATTCAGAGTCTACATCGGACCTTTTCCCCGCGTTTCGCTCTCTTTCGATCAGTGTTGTTCCCTTAGTGTTTTGACCTCATCTATACTGGGTGTGTTTGAGTGAGTTTTGGCAGCTTTTGATCACTTGGCACACTCATGGCACACAGCTCAGTTTAGCGAAACTAAAATATGATGGGAACCCCTCCTGACCTTCTCACCGCCCGAAGAGTGGTCGCGAAGGCTTTACAGCAGCTTTCCGAGACTGAGTCCACAACTGACAACCAAATAGTCCGGGATACGAATAAAGCGGGAGACCCGATTCTTAGACTTCGGTTCTTTGATGAAGGAGTTCAAATCGTAGAAGCCCTCTACGATCCTGCTATGGCTGCCGTTGGCTTTCTAAACTCTGCCGATGATTTTTGGCGAAGTAGGGTCCCGAAAGATTCGGATGGATATGAAGAACTGGTATTTGCCAGTGCAGTCAACTTGCTGGTGTGGATGTTGAGCAAAATGCACATAAGGCTATGGTATGCAATGGGTGACCTCGGTGATGAGACATGGCATGACTGGGAGGCCAGACAACGCGCTATCGAACAGAAGGAATTCCTAGCCCAAGGCATTAAGGTTGATTACAAAACCAGCGAAGTGAGGAAGAAACTCCTACAAGCCCAGCAAAAGCAAATCCGTCAACTTTGGGCATGGACCAAAGGAGGAAGTGATCGAGAATACGACCCTACCGTGGAACAAAAGAAGGGCTTTGCCGAACAATACCCCGCTATTCTTGATCACTGGGAAGACATCAATAAGTGGTGCCGTCGTGAAGATCGCCATAACTGGCGTGGGCTCGCAAAAGTCGCACCATTTGGAGATACCCCGGACGACTTGCTCGACAAACTTGAGGACTTAGAACCTGAAGGCATAAGCGCTCTGGCGCTAGAACACACAGCGCGACGAGTGGGTATTCAAAAGCCGAGCAGTTCTTCTGCTCAAGACTCAACAGTTCATGCTTCGGGCATCAGTCGTGCACAACTTTACCGAATCCTCGGTGAAGGGAAACTCCTTCTCAATCCCAACCAAAACGCACATTGAGTGGGACCGATTTCTAGTTTCAAATCTCAGCCAAAACTTTTCCGCTGGCTTTTCACCACAACTTTTATCTTCCTTGCTAGTCTTTGGTTGGCACTAGATGCCACTCATTTTCTTTAGGAGGTGTTTAGGAGGTGATGGAGAATTGGCTAACAGTCAAAGAAGCAGCGCCCGTAGCAAAGATGTCAGAGCAGGCTTTGTACGCCGCAATTCGTGAGAGACAATTTCCGGCCATCCATATTGGCAGGCGAATAAGAATCGATCCCCAAGCATTACGAGATTGGGCCAAGTCTGGCCAGAATGTATCAACTCCAACAGATCATCACGAGGCTAACCGATGAGCGTGGATGCCTGTCTGCTGGAGTCTTCAAACGAGGAGGAAAAATACATCAAACAGCTGGCGGAGCTACTACCTTTGGAGTACGAAAGACAGCGAAAGAAGGCTGCCGAGAAACTTGGCTGCCGTGAGGCCATTCTCGATAAGCTTGTCGAGGAAAAGCGTCAAAAGTTGAATCCATCTCACGATACTCTTCAAGGACGAGGGCTAATGTTTGCGGAAGTGGAACAATGGCCTGAACCAGTCAGCGGTTCAGAGTTACTCACACAACTGTCCGATACATTCTCACGTTATATCGCACTGCCGAATGGTGCGGCTGACGTGCTAGCCCTTTGGTGCGCTCACGCTCACGCCTTTGAATCGTTTTTGTGCTCCCCTCGCTTGAATATCTCTTCGCCAGAGAAGCGATGCGGTAAAACGACCTTGCGTGACCTTTTAGCTCTGTTTGTTCCGCGACCTCTTCCAACCGAGAATTTGACTCTGGCAGTATTGTTCCGCACGGTTCACCTACACAAGCCGACGATACTCGCAGACGAAGTTGATACGTGGCTGGAAAAGAAAGACGAATTGCGGGGCCTCTTAAACTCAGGTCATCGAAAGGGAGGCATGGTCTTTCGTTGCGTAGGAGACGACTACGACGTTCGTGGTTTCGAAGTGTTTGCTCCTGCTGTGCTTTGTGGAATCGGCGCTCTACCCTCTACGCTAATTGATCGTTCTATCGTTATACGTCTTAAGCGAGCGAAGCCTGGTGAAGTACAGGAACGGTTTCAGTTACGACCTACGCATTTTGAGCTTGAGCTTTGTCGAAAGCTGATTAGGTTCTGTGGCGACAATCGACAGGCATTTGAAGCTAGTGAGCCCGTGCTACCTGCTGAAGCATTTAATCGACTAGGTGATAACTGGCGACCTTTGTTCGCGATTGCCGAAGTTGCTGGCGGGAATTGGCCTCAGCGCGCAAACAATGCTTTTGCGAGTCTCGTGACCAAAGAAGCGGACGAGGAGGGCTTGGCGATTATGCTACTCGCCGATATTCGCCAAGTCTTGAGCGAAACAGATTCAGGAAGAATTTTCTCAGGAGTGTTGGCTGGAGCATTATGCGCTCTAAGTGATCGACCATGGTCAGAAGCAAACCGAGGGCGTCCCATATCAGAGAATTGGCTCGCTCGCCGACTTGGTGTATTTGGCATCAAACCAAACGGACTTCGGATTAAAACCGACCGAGCCAGAGGGTACGAGGCTGAAGACTTCAAAGAGGCTTTCGAGCGCTACCTCACAACGTTGGACGACCTAGCCAACCGTGACACCGTGACAAGCCAAGAAACACCGGGGTCAAGTGAGCATCACAACCGTGACAATGGACAAGCCTGTCACAGATCGGAATCGCACGAAACCCGCATTAATGCTGAGTTGTCACGGTGTCACGTTTCAGAACTGGACAAGCAGACGTGTGCAATCTGTCATCAGCCGGGTCTGAGGGTCGATGAAAGGTGGAAAGGTGGCCTTCGTTATTTGGAAACCCTCTGCACTAACTGTGGGGAAATCCTTGACACACGTGTACCGCCAAGTGTCGCTATTGAGAATGTAAGCAAAGACTTATTGAAGTGGTAAGGTCTAATCTTCATTTCTCAAAGTGGGTATGTCTCGGAACCCGAAAAGCCCCAGCTTCGCACCTGGGCTCTCATGGTTGGCGGAGACATTCAGCCTCTTTAGCTGTTCAATGCCTCACTTCTAATCGTGAGCACTGGCTTGTCAGATCAAAGTTTTCTCAAGGAGTTCTCAAGAGACTATTGCTCTGTTCTTTGCTTTTCGCAGTGAACTGAGATCGATCAATTCGCAATAGGGCTTCATGTCTCCGACCTCGAGAAAAACTGGGTTGAGAACATTTTGTGCGATGGGCGGAAGCCAAACTACTCGGTATTCCTTCTGATATGCATATCGAAAGTGTTTGGAAAAGGCCATTTCAGGCGCGAACTCTTTAGCATTGAATGGGTCAACGTACGTAACTAACTTCGCCTGACAACTCCAATTCGGAACCTCTTTTTTGAATGTTTGATTTAATCGTTCGACGAACTCAAGTGGGCGGTGTATTACAAGACAGGAATCACCTTCAAAATCCCCGAACATTCTTGGTGAGAACATATTAGCTAAACAGTAAACGTAATAGTTTGTTGGAGACTCAATGGTGCGTTCGACGTATCCTTCGCAATGGATTTTCCCTTTCTCTTCTCCTGTTTCTTTGTCTAACCTTACCAACGACACTTCGGAGGCCAATGAGTAAAGGTGAAGTTGTAATTCAAAGTCTCTGATCGCGGGATTTAGTGACGGATCTTGATACAGCGAAGCTGGCGCGATACGAATCCGCCCTTTCTCCAACATAGGAAGCAAGTATCGTGCTTGACCATACTTAAGTAGAAAATTACCAGTTTCCAGTCTTGTTTTCTTAATCACGTCTACTGCATTTTCAAGGCCGGGCCAATCGTATTTAGGAACAATAGTTCTGTCTACCTTAGCCATGAACTGTCGATAATGTATATTTCGTAAAACGCACTCTTCGAGAATGTGAGTAAACAACTCGCCCCAGTATCCCGCTTCTTTGTCTGCGGGATAGAGGCCAATCTTTAACTCCCGATTGAGCGTGAGGCTGTTAGTCAAGACATCCTCGGCACGTACCACCAATTCTTCTAACTTCAAATGTTCGAGATAGCGTCGAGCGTGGTACTGCTTGCGCCAAACCTTGTGTTCAGCGTCGAATCTCCATTTTCGCGACTCTTTTGGATCAATAGTTGACATGGGCAATCTGAATTCTGAGAAAAGGACTTAAAGCTAACAATCTGATCTGACTTTGCTCTTTTTATGGGCGTTCGAGAAGGGTTCGGTGAAGCTGGAACTGCGCTCAAATGTCGAATGGTTGATTGATGTCGCCGACGAGACTCTCTATTTGGATGACCGCGTTGACGGCAAATTCTGCTACAAACTCCGCTTCGTGTTTGGTCGGAATATAACCTAGCAGGTTGCAGCTGTAGTTTCCATCCCCCATGAAGCTCATCACCACAACCGACTTTGTTATTTTCTTATACCGAAGGTGAGCCTGGAAGTTCAGCCCGATGATGGTGCTCATCAGGAGGTCACGCATATGCTGAAACGCTCTGAAGACCTCGACGCTCTTGTGATCTGGCTTAAAGGTCTCGGTCACAACGATACCATCGACCCAGGGTGAGACTCTCCCGAGTATTGACTCACGTACCCGCCCGAGAGTCCACTGCAAACCAGCGACCGACTTAATGACCGTTTCTGTAAAGGCTCCCGCTTTCAAATCACTTTCGGCACCGACGAGATACCCCTTCACCTTTGCATCGTTGATAATGTCAGTTAGGCTCAGCGCGTCGAAATCTTCCCCCCAGACGTTGTTGATTACCTTTTTGAGGAAGTCACGGGTGTGGGTACGACAATCGCTTACGTCGGTGTCATTCGGGTACTTTGCCTTGTGTTGAGCATCGTTCCTTAGCGTCCTAATGTGCTGGATTTGAATCTTGTCCGGAACGCCGGGCAGTGCAGCCGCCAGTACTACCCCATCTGCCTGAGTGACTATTTCTTGGAAGCTACTCTTCGGCGTGAGCGACGGGCTAACCGCTCCAATTACGGCTTTCAAGATAGTCTCGTTCGAGAGGTCGAAACCAATAAGCGCCATGATCCGGTCAACGTAACTGTGGTTCGCATCCGCCTGGATGACGGCTCTTTGGTACAGTTGACGGACGAGGATAAGCTTTTTCTTAGTGATTATGTCTAATGCGATCGTCATAACAGAAAACCTCAAATAGTTATTCAATCTCCTCACTGCCACTAATAGCAACGCCGGATTGTTGCTCATTCTAAAGCTAGCCATGCGTTTTTGAAATTTAGGATTTTCTCAAAAAATTCTTTGGAAGTTATCTAAGCCTTCCATTGCCAAGCGAAAATCCGGGCGATAAGTTCAGCCCATGAGTTCAGTCGGATTCGCTCCCAACGAAAGCGGTATGGAGTTTCGAGCGACTACGCGAAGTCTGTCAGAGCTTGAATGATGTTTTGAGGGCTATAGCGAGCGCTCAGGCTTGCCTCAAATATTGAACTTTGGAATAGCTAAGGATCATTTGAAAGCGGCTCAGGTGGCACGCTGGAGAGGTTAAGAAGACAATAACCGCATTAGGTCAGTCTAAGAAACCAAAAGGCCGCAATTAGCGGCCTGTTGTCGGATCGCAGTCTCAAGGTTCTTGACTCTTTTTTCGGATTCAGGTTTGGCCAGTAACGCCTAACTGCTTGGGCTCGCGCTGGAACTAGGGCTTTGGCTGGCACTCGGGCTTACGCTTACACTTGGACTTGCGCTTGCGTTAATTACTTGAGGTGCTTGCCCCGGAGTGACGGTAAATTCCCAATAGCCTAATTCTCGATCACCGTGCCAAAAAGCAACACGGTAAACACCTGGGGCGGCTATCACGAACCCCTGTATTACCGGAATCATTCTAAGTCTCGGTCTGTCCGCAAAGTTTGCTGATATTGGAGAGGTAACTATTTCATTACCCGAGTGACTGATGGCGAGTCTCGCTTCAAATTGCTGTTCATCGCCTTCCTCGCGTTCGACCAAAAATACAAGAGTAACCTTTGCGAATACCGCAGGAAACTGCTGAACGGTTAATTCGTCAATGACATTAAATATTGAAAGCCGATTATTAATCTGATCGACGACCGCCGATTCACAGCAGATTGTGAGTAAACATCGCATTAGCGTACTTCAATCGGGACGGTGATAGAACTTTCGGAGGAAGACTGCTTTAGTTGTTGATCTATGCGGGGAGGAATTCTAACTTCGATTTTTATATTTGCAGCTTGATTGTGTTCAGCGAACGAAAGAATTTTTTCTGCCCAATCTAATTTCTGAAACGAGATATTGGTTAGTTTTTCATTAACCTCACTTTGATTTTTGAAGGTGAGCGCTACAATTGTGGCATACGCAAAAACAACTTCTTTTAGTTTTCTTTTGTCATCGTTCGCCACCTCAGATGCAAATGAGACTAGATCGTCAACCGTATTACGCGTCGCGAGATCATATACTGACGGCTCGGCTCTATAGTGCCGGAACAAGTATGAAGGTGTATTTGCGACAAGGTAAGTCCGTGCCAACTGTGGTTCATTCAAAATTGATGAGTCAATCATGGTTGTAATCGGTAATACTTGACGTTGCCAAAATTGTACGGACAGTTATTCCCCCGATGAAGCAATTCCGCGTATTTGCCCCATTTACTACAAACAACAGGCACATATAGATTATCTGAGCGCGGAGGGGAAATTACAATGCCGGAATGCTCAAAATCTCCTGAGTCATCAAAATACAGAATTACATCGCCAGCCTTGACGTCTTCTCGTTCTGTAATATTGATGTATTGGTCTTCAGATAAAATCTGCCAGATAGTGTTACTTTCAAAAATGCCTGTTCGTCTTGCCGCGAAGGTCATTCCATGACAATTATAAGACGGATTAGGATCGCATCGACGCTCAGTACCGAACCCATAAGCTGTATCGAATTGCCGAAATTGATTCACTTCAAAGGGCGAGATTTCACTTAGCCGCTCGTTGTCGAGCGGCTCACCTTTACATGAATCCAACGATAACCTCGAGGATTGAGGAATGCCTATAATAGTCGCCATGATGGGGGCCGTGAGCATACCATATCCAATTCCACATTATGCAATCTCCTCTTCATAATATTAATAGAGGCAAAGATTATTCAATTTGACCGTCTCCACAGATTCACTCAACCGAAGTTAGTCCCACTATCCCCTCTTACCTTGAATCATACCCACCCAGATTGCTTTTGTGGGCCAGTTTTGGATTCTAACTTCGGAGACGTGCCAGTCGATCAACAGACCACCCCAGCGCTCGAATCAAATCGCGTGTGCTCATTTGCGAGATGAAGTTACTATTCTGCCAAGACAACTGATTGAAGCCTTGATGCGACTCTTCAGTCTCTTGTTTGCGAGTGTCAAAGGGAAAGCGGCCCACAGGCTTTGGGTATCCCGCTCGTTTACTTTCCGCTGTTATGAAGCCGTAGTAATCATAATTCCAAGACCAGACGACTCGGTCTCGCTCTGGATTAAAGGCGCGGCCAAACATGCGCACGAACTGGCGATGTATGCGGCGCACAAGGGCCAGGTCACGCGAGGCAGTCGGCTTGCTCACTTCCATTGCTTGAGACGCTACAGACAGCCAGCCATAGGCAGTGTCACGCAACTCCGGTGCGGATTCCATTGCAGTAAGGAGCCTCAGAATCCGATCTGCTCTATTCTTCCGCTTTCGAGCGTGTAGTTTCCGGCGACCAGCATTTCGTTTACAAGCCTCTTCCCAGTTTTTCGGTGCCCAAGCCATAGCCTTTAGCAAATGATTAGGATCGTTTAGAACTAATTACTTGATTCTAGATCGGTATCTTTGGGAGTGGGAAAGTTTATTTAGGAAATATTTGGTAAGTGTTTTGCCCAGGTTTGTTGAGTGTTGATGTGTTTTCCGAAAACGCTTTCGAGAAATGCGCAAACGTTTCTCATTACTCACGCGCGCGCGCGTTTTTTGTCCGAATGTTAGGTTAAGATTGGCGGCGAGCGAATCCAAGACAGAACATCGACGTTGCTACCAAGATTCCTGCGAGTTCCGCTGAGAGACGCTTGATGTCTATCCGAATTGATTTGAAGTTGTCGGGATTGTCGTAGTCGGTGTCAGCCAGGTCCGGTGGGCTGCTCGGTCCAACAGAACCGAATATGAAATGAAATCCAGCATCGCGTTCAGCCTTGTATGTGGTTGCTGGCCCGTAGTGTTCAAAATCAAAGGACTTCGAAGCGGTTTGTCGATAATAGGCGTACTGCCACGGCGGAAACAGGCAAATAACTAATGTGACGAATGCCCCACCGATTAGTACGATTCGCTGAGGAAGATTCACGCGTGGCTTATATCACTAATCTCAAGTCCTACCAATGCAAAAACACTGGCATCAACAGGAAAAGGCGTGATTGTCTCTCGCTCTTGAAGTGAGAGCGCGTGAAGCAATATAAGCAGAGTTATCGAGGAGCGCATCCTGAGAGCTTGCTAAGGCTCCTCCGGGCCGTGCTGGCGTGAGGACAGTGACGCCTTTACCTTTCCTGCTCTTGCTTTAATTCGATTCCCGCACGTTCAATCTCTTCTTCGATGTCTCTGAGGTTAAGGATCGCCTTGGCTAGATATTCTGCCTTGTCACGCGTGGCGCGTCCCTGGTCCCTGCTTCGTTCGATGTTGTTCGTAGCACTTCGGCAAAGGCGGTACGCTTTGCGCAACCTTTCCAATGGGCTTAGGTTTTTAGGATTGAGGCCGATCAAGGGATCGGCATACTATCAACAGCGTTTCATGCGTGCAACAACTATCAGGAGTACTAAGGCGTCCCTGGGTAGCGCCTAGCGCTCAAACGCATCTATAACGGAGTAAGCACTATTGACGAACACTTTACGAGTTCGCGACCTGTAATCGGGACCATAGACCGTATATTCAAGAACCTTTATTGCTTCGCCTGATGGCAGGTGCGCGTTATATACAACAGCGTATTGGTTGTTCATATATGCACAACTTGTGGTCGCCTGAAATTTATAATTAGCACCCTCAATTACCCCGTCTAAAGTGACAATTTTGCATTTAGAATTCTTAGCGTAGTCATCTAAAAAGATTTTGCGATAGGTGGCAAGCTCTTCCTTTTGTGCCTCAGTGATAGTACTCGCTTCTGCTTTGTCGCATAGTGAATTGTCAACGTACTGCTTTTGACCTGAACTGCTCACTGAGTAGCAGCCTCCTCTGGGGCCTCTCTGGTAGGCTATGTTCTTATTACGATCACAAGAAGTGATTAGTGTGAGACAGAAAATTGCGAGTCCAAGTGAAAGGCAGTTTTTCATGTTCTTCGCTTCTAAGCTTTTCTCGTTACTCACGCGCGCGCGCGTTTTTGCCCGAATCCCAAGGTGCTACTTTACTTCCTGCCTTACTTCAGGCCGTGAAGGAGTTCGTAGAAACCAAAGGCGTTCACCACTGCTTGCAGGTTGGGTTCCAGCGCTTCAAACTCTTCACTTGTTTGGGTGCTACGCAGATAAGCCCGAACTTGCGCAAGCTCTTGCTGGGTTAAACCGTGCTCATACGCGATGTTGTTTAGTGCCCAACTGCGCTTAAAGGTCCAGAAGGTGACTGGTTCGATTCTCACTCGAATACCTCAATATTGCCCGTTTCCTGCATGACCAAAAAGTCTGCGTCATCCTCGTTGCTTGCAAAATGCGAATAGGTAATCGAAAAGCTGTTGTAAATAGCCCGAAGCAGATTTCGAAGTCATTCCGGATTGTAGTAAGCAGATGCGCTTACTATGAAGCTGACAATCTCATAGTCCGAGCCGACGAGAGTAACCTGCAACTCGTATACACCCGGATATAATGCGACATCAATTGAATCGGCGGATACATTGAATCCTGAGACGTATTTAGTGTCCATCCCTGACAAAATTCGAACAGTGACACCGCCCCCGGTCGCGGAAAAGGAGCCTTTGATGCGAGCAATGCTGTCAATCTGAAAACGATAACGCCTGCTATCCTCGCGCTTTCCAGAGCCGACGCTTAACACATCGTTTGCCGATACTACACGCTCGATGCGTGGAGTGGCCCTCGGCGTGGGCCGCGGTGTAAGAGTCGTCTCACTAATTCCATTGCGAAGGGCGCTCCCTTCGTCATAGGTCGGTATCGTCGGGCTTGGGCTGGGTGGATCGAATAAGTCGGCATCATCACCTTGAGCTTTGGGGGTTAGCGTCGATTTAGGTGTTGGGGTTTGTACAGGATCAAGGTATTTCTCAAGATTCACTGGGGAGCCATTCGCCGTAGTCCCTGTGTCTGGGCTAGGTTGAGAGTGATTATCGATGGTTCTAGCCGTATTCACTGAGGAAGAAGGATCAAGGCTACTAGCCGTGCGTGTCTTGGATAGGTAGATACTGGCACCGATGATTAGGCAGGCAATACCTAGAAAGGTTAGCCATCTTCTTCGACCAGCATGTAGTTCTGAGAGCTTCTTACCCCCGCCATTTTGCAAAGGAGTTGAACCTGATGGTTTGCCTTGTTGCGGCTGCACAGTTAAGTGAGTCGATTGGCCATCCTTCGTACTGCTGAAGGCCAGTAAGAGACGTGCATAAGCATTATTGATCTCTGTCAGGTTCTGTTCTGCCTTCGCTCTGAGCCGAGGATCATTAGCAAACCTATCGGGATGCCAAACCTTTACAAGGTCCTTATAGGCGTCTCGCACGTCTTCTATGGAGGAGCCAGGGGGAAGCCCGAGTACTTTAAGGAGTTCGTCCATTCAGTGATACCGAATACGTAGCTGAAAGCATCCGAGCCTACGTGGGGCCGTCGGGCCTAAGGTTTACGCGTGTCCATGACAGAAGCGCGGAGCCAGAAGATGCTTGCAACAAAAAGCAGTGCCACGCCTACATCAACGTATTCCCATGTTTGGCGTGTCATTTGAAACCTAACCAAAGGATTGAATAAGACAGCAACGGCACCTAGTACGAAAGCCCATCCAGTCCTCTTCCATTTCACACTCAGATAAACGCCATACAAGCTCACAGTAGAGGTAACAAACCGGAGAACGGTGAAGTATCCAATAGGATGGCGAGCCAAGGCCCAAACCAACAGTGCAGCGGTGGTGACTCGGGCAACCGTGAACCAAACGAGTTGTTGTGTTACACGTTGCACTTATTCAGTAATTACCGCGGATCATTTGGCTCACTATCCTCGCGCTCTGGTGGATTCCTTAGGTTCTCTAACTCCTCTTTCGTATCGTCGAGTCTTTTCCAGAGATCGGCATCTGCCATAGCGTGTAATTGCTGCTGAAGAGTCTTGTCTAACAAGGAGGCTTTCCAATAAGGTTCCCCCGATTCGGGGAAGAACCGTCGCACAGATAGATTAAGTACTCCACCCTTCCCATCTTTTTCAATATCAACTGCAACCCAGACAATGTTGTCATGATATATCTGTGAGGAAAGGCCCTTGACTTTCCAAGTAGGTAACTTGCTTGCAATAAACTCCGCAGCAGTACGACGGGCCTCAACTCGAACGGAGCTGTCCAAATCACCCAAGAGCTGAAACTCGAACTCAGCTTGAGCGGCACTAACTGGGGTCGGAGAGGGTGACGGGCTGGCGCTATTCGTTGCTGAATCCTTGCAAGCCGTTAGTACTAATACTGATATCAAGATGAGGAACAGAATCTGTTTGGACATTTGAGTACTCCGTCGAGATTTCAGTCCAGTTTCCACGTAACGTGAATGGGTGGAGTGGAGCGGACAAAGACAAGCCGTTGAAGATTAACACATCGCCCTATAGCTCGAATGGTGAACTAGGTGCGGCCAGCGAAAGGCGCGAGGGGTCACAGAGCGCTGCCTTAGCGTTTCTTAGGCGGCACCCCCCCTGACGAAGAAAATCTATATATCCTGTTGACGTATATATCCGCTTGTGGTATATATGCTCGCATGATCAAGTTTCGATTGAATGAGATGCTGAAGGAACGCGAGCAGACTCTCTACTGGCTTTGGAAACAAACAGGCATCCGCTACGCGACTATCTGGCAAATGGGCAAAGGCGACGTGTCGCGTCTCAACTTGGACGCGCTTGACCGCATCTGTGCGGCGCTGGAATGCCAGCCGGGAGAGTTGCTGGTGCGAGTAGAAACCCCAAAAAAAAGAAAGCGAGGTAAGTAGCAAATGGCAGGGCAGATAATCAAACGCGGTGACAAGACGTGGCTTGTGCGAATCTTCATGGGCCGTGACGGCGCTGGTAAGCGTCACTACATGAATAAGACGATTCGCGGGAATAAGAAGGACGCAGAGACCTTTCTAAGCAAGACGCAAACTCAGATTAGCTCCGGTACATTCGTCGAACCTTCGCTTTTGACTATTGATGAATACTTGGATAAATGGCTGGACGCAGCGGCCCGTCCTCGCTTAAGTGAGCGCACACTTGCCGATTACTCGGAAGTGTTAAAGCGCTACGTCCGTCCCAAGCTAGGCAATACGACCATTTCTCAACTGCAACCGCTGGAGATTCAGGAGCTATATTCCGAAATGCAAGTGCGAGGGCTTTCAGCGCGGACAGTGCGTGGCACTCACGTGGTTCTCTCAAGTGCGCTTAAGCAAGCCGTCCGCTGGCGGATGCTTTTTGTCAATCCTGCGCAAAGTGTCGAATTGCCAAAGCGTACACGGCGAGAAATGAAGGCCCTCTCGCCGAACGAGGCCACCGCTTTCTTGGAGGCAGCCAGGGAAGACCCGCATGGCTTAGTCTTCGCGCTTGGTTTAGTGACTGGCATGCGCCCGGAAGAGTATTTAGCCTTGCAATGGAAAGACATTGACTTGCAGCAAGGAACCGCAACGGTGCAGCGGACGCTTTGCTGGCGACGGCAAAAGGGCGGAGGCTGGTACTTTGGAGAACCTAAGACCGCGCAGAGCAGACGAACCGTGCCGCTGCCCGCTTCGATAGTGAGGGAGTTAGGGCATCACAAGGCGCGACAGGCTGAAACTCGACTGAAAAAGGGCGCAAAGTATCAGGCGCTCGATCTGGTTTTCGTCACAGATACTGGCGGACCGTTGCACTCTGAGAATTTGGCGACGCGGAACTTTCGGGCAATACGAGATCGCGCAAAGCTACCGTCCTCGATAACTCCTTACAGCCTTAGGCATACTTGCGCGACGCTCTTGTTGCTCGCTGGCGAGAATCCTAAGGTTGTCAGCGAGAGATTAGGACACAGTTCTATTGTGATGACGCTTGACACGTATTCCCACGTCCTTCCCTCCATGCAGCAAGGCGCGACTGAGAAGCTCGAAAAAATGCTTTTTGGTTAGGCTGGCACACTATAGGCACACAAAACAAAAACGGGCGGCCAAGTGGCTGCCAGTAACTCATTGACAGAGTTTGGCTGGGAGGCAGGGATTCGAACCCCGATAGGCGGATTCAGAGTCCGCAGTCCTACCGTTAGACGACCTCCCAGCAAGAGGAATTTCAATGTAAGTGCATACGGTTTTCCTTGTCAACAGGTGGTTAGTGAATAG
>WNGA01008865.1_pt1 | contig 13694 bp, 11 predicted proteins | sample 5400061 | NCBI WGS metagenome assembly WNGA01 (sample SAMN13153366, study PRJNA577476) | soil metagenome | isolation source: 100 cm soil or saprolite under grassland replicate 2 | place: USA:California | collected 2016-06-15 | reverse complement strand
CTCGGGATGGTCAACCTGCCCGCGGAGGAATTCGGCGCGCGCCGGCCGCGGCAGCTCTCCGGGGGGCAGAGACAGCGCGTCGGAGTCGCCCGGGCGCTCGCCGCGGATCCGCCGGTCCTCTTGATGGACGAGCCCTTCGGGGCGCTGGACCCGATCGCGCGTCGCGCTCTCCAGCGGGAGTTCCTGGACTGGAAGAGCCGCTTGAAGAAGGCCGTGCTGCTCGTAACCCACGACATGCGCGAGGCGTTCCTGCTGGCCGACCGGATCGCGGTCATGGATCGAGGTCGCATCCGGCAGACGGGCACGAAGGCGGACTTGCTCGAGCGGCCTGCCGACGACTACGTCCGCGAATTCGTGTCGGAGGCTTCCTGAACCTCGCGGGCTACTTCTGGGAGCGGCGCGCCGAGATCCTCGCGCTGACCGGCCAGCACATCGTGCTGGTGGCGGTCTCGACCCTGCTCGCGGCCGCGATCGGGATCCCGCTCGGGATCGCGCTCACGCGCCGGCCGCGCCTGGCCCGCCCGATCCTGGGGATCGCGGGCGTCGTGCAGACGATCCCGAGCCTCGCCCTCTTCGGTTTCCTGCTTCCTCTGCCCCTGATCGGCGGAATCGGAGCGCGCACCGCGATCGTGGCCCTGCTCGTCTACGCGATGCTCCCGGTCCTGCGCAACACGTACGCAGGGATCCTCTCCGTGGACCCCGCCATCTCGGAGGCGGCCACCGGGCTCGGGATGACAGCGCGGCAGCGGCTCTGGTGGGTGGAGCTTCCGCTGGCGCTGCCCGTCGTGCTCGCGGGGGTCCGCATCGCGACGGTCGTGTCGATCGGCCTCGCCACGATTGCCGCGGCGATCGGCGCGGGTGGCCTGGGCGTGTTGATCTACCGGGGCATCGCGATCGTGGATAACCGGCAGATCCTGGCGGGAGCCGTGCCGGCCGCGCTCCTCGCCCTCGCGGCGGACGGGCTGCTCGGAATCCTGGAGCGGCGCCAGTCGAAATGGAGGGAGTCGTGAAACGCCTTGCGGCGCTTGTTGCGGTCCTGGCGTTCTCCGGCTGCCAGCGGGTTAGCGCGCCAGTCAGGATCGGATCGAAGAACTTCTCCGAACAGGTGCTGCTCGCGGAGATCGTGGCGCAGGCGCTCGAAGGCAAAGGGCTCTCCGTGGACCGGCGGCTGAATCTCGGCGGCACGTTTGTGTGCCACAAGGCCCTCGTAGCGGGGGACCTGGACCTGTATCCCGAGTACACGGGCACGGCGTTCACGGCGATCCTCGCAAAGAAGCCGGTGTCGGATCCGGCAGCTGTCCGAAAGGAAGTCGAAGGGGAGTACGCGAAGCGCTGGGGAATCGTCTGGTCGCCGCCCCTCGGGTTCGAGAATACTTTCGCGCTGGTCGTGCGCGGCGAGGACGCGCGGCGGTGGGGCGCGAAGACGATCTCGGACCTGAAAGCTCACGAGGCGGAGATCCGGCCTGGCTTCGGCTACGAGTTCCTGGAACGGGAGGACGGCTTTCCGGGGCTCGCGAAGACATACGGGCTGAACTTTTCCAGGAGGCCGGCGCAGATGGACCTGGGACTCCTGTACCCGGCACTCCAGAGTCATCAGGTGGATCTGATCGCCGGCAACTCGACGGACGGCCTGATCGCTGCGCTCGGCGCAGTCGTGCTGCAGGACGACCGGCACTATTTCCCGCCTTACGAGGCGGCGTTCGTGGTGCGCGGAAAAGTCTGGCGGGAGAACGCTTCGGTGCGCAAAGTCCTCGAGGGACTCGGCGGCAAGATGTCCGCCGAGACGATGCGGAGATTGAACGCGCAGCTCGACCGCGACAAACGCCGCCCGGAGGACGTGGCGAAGGAGTTCTTGAAGACTCTGTCGTTCTGAGGAGCAGGAACCTTGTCATCCTGAGGAGCGCAGCGACGAAGGATCTGCCCCCTCTCTCGGCGCTCGAAGTTTGGCATGAGGCGGGATGCCATCGCGGCGACCGGAGCAGATCCTTCGCTGCGCTCAGAGCCTGCCCCGAGCAGGAGAGAGGCACTCGAACAAGAGAGAGCAGATCCTTCGCTTCGCTCAGGATGACAGGGAAGGAAGCGAGGGGACGACACGGCGCGCGGCTTCGCGCGCCCTGTCAGTTCTCGATGAGGCGGAATGTCGGCACGACGTCCCTTCCTAGGACGCTGCGCAGGACCGCCGCGTGGAGGACCTCGTCGGAGAGGATCTTCGCGGCGGAGGAGGACAGGGTCGGTCCTGGAAGCGGTCCACGACGGAGATATAGGCCCGCGCCGCGCCGACCTCCAGCTTGAAGGCGAGCTCCAGAACATCCTTCTCTGTGGCGATGGGAACATGGAAGACGTCTTCCTTCTTCGGCTCAACCGGCTTTCCGCCTTTTCGTTTGACGGCGTCCGTGACGAGATCCCGGTGGATCTCGTGGCTCCCCTAGAAGAGCAGGCCACGGGGTTTCGGCAGAACAGTCCTTGGTCCGCTTTAAGACTGTCCGAATGCTTCACGCCTCGGACTATCGCGTGTACGGGCGGCCGTCTCGATTGGATTTCCGAAAGTCGCGTGATATGTGTTTTCGGAGGACTGCAGGCTGGCCAATCGGCAAATGAACGGAGACTTCCGGGACAACGACCGCGGGCTGATCGCCCGGATCGAGAGCCACGACGCCGACGCGCTGGCGCTTCTCTACGACCGTCATTCCGCGCGGCTGCTCGGCCTTGCCCAGCGCATCCTCGGAGACACGGGAGAGGCGGAGGAAATCCTTCAGGAGGTCTTCCTCCGTGTCTGGAAAGCGGCCGCGACCTTCGATGCCTCCCGCGGCCCGGTGCTCGCGTGGCTGCTCGTGGCCACCCGCAGCCGATCCATCGACCGATTGCGGTCCCGCCGGCCGGGCAGGAGCGCCGGAGTCCGGAGCCTCGAAGAAGCCCCCGAGACCGCGTCGCGGGAGGACATCGAGGCGGACACGGCCGCGCGGGAATGGGAGGCGAAATGCCGCGCGGCAATCGGGCAGTTGCCTGAGGACCAGAAGCTCGCGCTCGAGCTGGCCTACTTCGAAGGCCTGACGCACCAGGAGATCGCACAGCGGACGGCGACTCCGCTGGGAACGGTCAAGACGCGGGTTCGCCTGGGCCTGATGAAACTTCGCGAGTGCATTGCCCCGTATCGAAAGAGTGAGGGCCATGGCGCATAGCGAGAGGTTCGAAGAGCTGGCGGCCCTCCAGGCCCTGGGCCTGCCGCTGGGAGAAGAATCGAGGGACTTCGCCCGGCACTTGGACGAAGGATGTCCGCTCTGCGAAGAGTTGCTTCCGGAGTTCCGGGCCGCGGCGGGCGTCCTTTCCGTGGGCGTTCTTCCGCGACAGCCTCGTCCGGAGTTGCGCGAGAAGATCCTTGCCTCCTTGCCGGGCTCCCGTTTCGAACGCGCTCCGGCGGTCCCTTCCGCCTCCCGCGCCGCCTGGTGGCTGGCGGCCGCCGCGGCGGTCCTCTTCGTCTTCGCCGTCTGGGACGACGCACGGCTGCGCCGGCAGAGGGAGGATCTCCGCAGCCGCACGGCCCAACTCTCCGAGGAGCTCTCGGGAGCGCGGACCGAGATGGCGCGGCGGGAGCTGCGCGTGCGAGTGCTCGAGAGTGACGATGTGCGGATCCTCTTTCTCGGTGGGAAGGATCCGCAGCCCTCCGCCCGCGCCAAGGTCTTCTGGAGCGAAAAGGCGAAGACCGGCGTCATTGTGGCCGGCAATCTCATCCCCCTGCCGCCCGACAAGCAATACGAGCTCTGGGTCTTCGCCGATGGCAAGCCCGTGGCCGCGGGCGTCTTCGACGCCGACACATCGGGCCGCGCCCTCTTCGAGTCGAAGGGTCTCCCGGGCCTCCCGGCCGCCCAGAACTTCGCGGTCACCATCGAGCCGCGCGGCGGCGTTTCCCAACCCACCGGCCCGATCATCCTCGTCGGAACCCCCAGTTAGAAAGGTGGGATCAGGACAGGGCGCGGACCACCGTATCCGATTGAGACCATATTGAAAGATGGTCCTCGTACTGGTATTCTTCAGATCTCATTGAGCGCCCCGAGAAAGGTGACCGTGGAGATCCCGGCGGATCTGCTCCGAAGGGCGCAGAAATTCACGGGCGAGGGAATTACCGGCACGATCCGTCAGGGCCTCGAGCTGGTTGCCGCCAGCCGGGCCTACGAGGAGCTGCGGCGGCTGAAGGGCCGGGTGTCCTTCTCGATCGACTGGAAAAAGCTTCGGGAAGACCGGTCTTGATCACGATCGACAGCAGCTCCTGGATCGCCTATCTCGCCGGCGAGAAGGGCAACGATGTCGAAGCAGTCGAGGCATCGCTGGTCGCAAGGCAGGTCTGCCTGCCGCCGGTCGTACTCACCGAGGTCCTGAGTGACTCGAAACTTCCTGAAGAGGTCTTGTCGCTCTTTCGTCAAATCCCGCTCCTGGCTGTTTCGAATGGCTATTGGGAGCGGGCCGGGCGCCTTCGGGCGAAGGTTCTTTCTCAGCGGCGCAAGGCCCCGCTCGCCGACGCCCTGATCGCGCAGAGCTGCCTCGACAACGACGTGTCTCTGATCACCCGCGACTCGGATTTTCAGCCATTCGCCCGAATCGGCGGCCTGAAACTCCTCCAATAAAAACGCCGTCCCGATGGCTCGGGACGGCGTGACCTAGTCGGTACGCCAATTGTGCGAAAGGCGCGGGCCGACTCTACTTCTGGATAAGCAAGTTCCGTGCCTTCTAGGTTTTTGGCCTTGCGAGAAGGCTCAGGCTGCAGGAAGAATCGGGTGATCGGGTAATCGGGTGAATGGTGATTGTGGGCCTGGGTCAATCACCCGACGGCTCGATCGCTAGAGGTTTTCCTCGAAGAACTTCGCCAGGGTGGCGTTGCGGAAGTTCAGGGAGTCTCTTCCGCGGAAGCCGTGCTTCTGGCCGGGCTGGATCTCGAGCTGGTACGGCCTGCCGGCCTTTGTCAAAGCGTCCACGAAGGCGAGCGTGTTCTGCAGATGGACGTTGTCGTCGGCCGTGCCGTGAATCAGGAGAAGCTTCGCCTTCAGGTCCTTCGCCTTCGACAACGGCGCCGAGGCCTCATATCCCGCTGGGTTGTCCTTGGACGTCCTCATGTAACGCTCGGTGTAGATCGTGTCGTAGAACTTCCAGTGCGTCACGGGTGCCCCTGCCACACCGCACTTCCAGACATCGGGAGCGTTCGTCAGCGCGTAGAGCGTCATGTAGCCGCCATAGGACCATCCCCAGATACCGATCCGCGCCGGATCGACATACGAAAGAGACTTCAGGTACCTCACTCCCGCGAGCTGATCGGATAGCTCCTTCTTCCCCGTTTCCCTGAAGATCGCCGTCTCCCAGGCGTGGCCTGGTCCCCAGGAGCCGCGGTTGTCCAGGCTCCAGATCAGGAATCCCTTCGAGGCCAGATACTGCTCGAAGAGCGTGGTCGCGCCCCACGAATCGCGCACGACCTGGGCGTGGGGGCCGCCGTAGAGGTAGACAATCACTGGGTATTTCTTGGAAGGATCGAAGTCCGCCGGTTTGAGGAGCCGCGCCATGAGCTTCGTCCCGTCGTCGGCTGACACATCGATTTCCTCGTTCGTGGAGAACTCGTAGCCGGTGAGTCTGCTCTCCGGCCGGTGTACGACACGGAGAGTCCGGCCAGAAGAGTCGAGGAGGGTGACGACCGGCGGCTTCGAGACGGTCGAGAAGTTATCGAGAAGATAACTTCCGTCCGGTGATAGCTCGGCCGAGTGCGTACCCGCGGGAAGCGGCAGCTTCGCGAACCCCGAGCCGTCCAGAGACACCCTGTAGATCGCGCGCCGGCGCACGTTCTCCTCGGTCGCCGTGAAGTACACGAGCTCCCTCGCCTCGTCCACGCCTGCCACGCGGTCCACGATCCAGCATCCCCTCGTAATCGCTCTGGGCTCGCCGCCCGAGATGTTGCCGACGTAGAGATGCATGAATCCGTCCCGCTCGGACTTCCAGAGATACCGACCGTCCTTGAAGAACTTGGGCGGTTCGGTGACATTCAACCAGTAGGGATCCTGCTCGGTGAACAGCGTCCGCGACGCGCCTCCGGGGAGGCTCAGGAGCCGAATCTCGTGGCGGTTCTGCGCCCGGTTCAGGACGCGGTAGCAGACGGATTTCGAGTCCCTGGTCCAGGAGAACGCGGGCTCGACGTAAGAGTCTCCTTCGAGCAAGACCTGGCCGCGGGCTGCGCCGTCGATTCCGACGATGTGGAAAGAGACGAGGGAGTTCGCGGTGCCTGCCTTCGGATAACGCTGAAACGTCACGGCGGGCGGGACCTTCAGGAAATCCACCAGCGGATAGGAATTGACGCTGTTCTCGTCCAGGCGCAGGTGGGCGATCGACGAGGAATCCGGCGCCCACTCGTAGGCGCAGCCCGTGCGGTTGGCGAGTTCCTCCTCGTAGACCCAGTCGAGCTTGCCGTTCAAGACATGTTCGGCGCCGTCGGAGGTCAGGCGCTTCTCCTGCCGCGAAGCGAGCTCCACCGTATAGAGATCGTTCTTGCGCACGAACGCCACGCGGCGGCCGTCGGGTGAAAAAGTCGGGAACTCCTCGGCGTCCTTGTTCCGTGTCAGGCGTTCGAAGCGTCTCTCGGCGACATGGTAGAGCCAGAGGTCGTTGTCTCCGGAGAGGAGGATCGTCTTGCCGTCGGGAGACCAGTGGTAACCCTGGAGCGAGGCGCGGCTCGGCCGTCGGGACGGCCGATCCGCGCCTCGCACCGCCTCCGGCGGTCGGGACGGTTCCTTCTGGACGCCCGGCGCGACCTCCGCCGGTTTGGGCTCCTCAGGAAGTGTCAGGCTTTCCACAGCGACGACGGTCCTCTTCGTCCCCGTCTTCGTGTCTTCGACGACCAGTTCCGAAATCGTCTCTTCCCCGGATCCCTTGCGCAGTGTGAAGGAAAAGCGGTCCCCGCCGGGAAGCCAGGCGAGACCCGCGGCGACCCGCCCGGAGAGCGGAGGCTCAGCCGTCAGGTCTTCCAGCGCGAGCTTCTTCTTCTGGGCCCAGGCCGGAGAGGCGAACAGGAGTAGCAAGAGACAGAAGGGCCACACGGGTTTCCTTGGTGGTGAAGTCAACACATCCCTCCTGAGCCGAGGAATCGATTCTACCTGTCGCCCATAATGAGCTCGTGACTCCCATTGGGTTCGCGGCGTGGCTCTTCGCCTCGAGCGTCCTCCCGGCCGCCGGGGCGGTGACGCCACGGCCCGACATTCCTCGTCCGCTCCTCGGACTTGCGATCGAGTTTACGAAATCGCCGCCGCCCGACGTTGAGAAACGCGCCCTCGCGGAGGTTCGGAGCACGGGCGTCGAGCTCTTCGCGCTTTCGGTCTCCTGGTCTCAGATGGAGCCGGCTCCGGGGAAATACCGCGTCGCCCAGGTCACGCGCACCGCGCGCCTTCTGCGCCAGTCGGGAGCGACTTTGCACCTGGATCTGCCGCTCGTCGCGGGACGAGCGCGGGATCTGCCCCGAGACCTCGCCGGGTTCGCGTTCGACGACACGAAGCTGTCCCTGCGCCTGGGAAAGCTGCTGGAGGCGCTCGAGCCGGCCCTCGCCGACATCTCGACGATCTCTCTGGGATACGAGGCCGACGCGTATTTCGCGGGCAGGCCGGAAGAGCTGAAGGCCTACCGCCGGCTCTTCGACGGCGCCGTCGAGTTCCTGCACAAGCTCGCCCCGCGCCTCTCGGTCGGCGTGACGACGGCCGCCCCGACGGAGAGCGCGGCGCCGGAAGTCGCGGCGCAGCTCCACCAGAAGAGCCCCGTCCTCTTCTATCTCTACTCCCCCTTCGTTCGCGACAGACCCTACTTCCACCGCGAGCCTGCCGCGCTGGACTCGGATTGGAAGCGCCTGCTCGATTCCGCCAGGGGCCGGCCGATCGCCTTTCTCGAGGTGAGCTTCTCCTCCTCCGCAGAGAACGGCTCGAGCCCCGAGAAACAGGCCGAGTTCGTCCGGCGGATGCGCCGCTTCCTCGCTGCCAGCGACGGCCGGAGGCTTCTCTTCGTGCGCTACGTCGGATGGCGCGACCCTCCCTCGGGGACTTACCGCCTGCCGCCGGACGCCCCGGAGACCGACCGCCGCAAGACGAGCTTCTTTTCCAATCGGGGACTGCAAAAGTCCAATGGCGACCCGAAGCCCGCGTGGAAGGAATGGGCGAAAGAGGCAAAATGATTTTGGATTTTGGATTTGCGATTTTGGATTTGGACGCGGAATGCGTCGGCGCTTTAATCTAGAATCCAAAATCCAGATTGCATGATCACCCTTGACCGGTTCATTCTCGAGGAGGAGCGCCAGCACCCCGGCGCGACAGGCGAGCTGTCCATGCTCCTCATGCGGTTCGGCGTCGCGGGAAAGCGGATCGCCTGGGAGCTGGCCGTAGGCGGACTCAAGCGGCAGCTCGGCTCGACGGGGCAGACGAATGTCCAGGGCGAAGAGCAGAAGAAGCTGGACGTCCTCGCCAACGAGATCCTGCTCGAGACGTTCGACTACGGGGGGCTCGTCTCGGTCGCGGCCTCCGAGGAAATGGAGGAGATCGTCGTCTATCCCAACAGCAGCGAGAACGGGCGTTATGCGGTCCTCTTCGACCCGATGGACGGCTCCTCGAACATCGCGGTCAACGGGACTCTCGGCACGATCTTCTCGATCCGTCCTCGGGCCGGCCGCGAAGCGGAACTGTTGCGCTCCGGCCGGGAGCAGGTCGCGGCCGGCTACATCCTCTTCGGCCCGGCGACGCTGCTCGTCTACACCTGCGGCGACGGTGTGCGGCTCTTCACTCTCGAGCCGTCTGTCGGGGAGTTTCTCTTGACGACGGCCTCCGTTCGGATGCCGGCACGGGGGAGGGGGTATGCCGTCAACGAGGGCCGCTCGGGGGGTTGGGCGCCGTCCACGCGGGCTTTCGTCGATCACTTGAAGCAGGATGACAATGCCGCCGGCCGCCCCTACTCGACCCGCTATTCGGGCTCCCTCGTCGCCGACCTCCACCGCATCCTGCTCGAAGGCGGCATCTACCTGTATCCCGCAGCCGCGGGCAAGGCCTCCGGCAAGCTTCGAGTCCTGTACGAATGCCACCCGCTTGCCTTCATTGCGGAGCACGCCGGTGGAGGAGCGACGACGGGACATCAGGCCGTCCTCGACGTGGTCCCCGAGTCCCTTCACGCGCGCATTCCCTTCGCCATCGGCAGCGCGGAAGAGGTCGCCCTCTACGAGCGATTCATCCGGGGAGAAGGCGTCCCTTAGCAGAGCTGCGAGTATCCCGAGTCGTAAGTTCGCGGACAAAGTCCAACCTGTCATCCTGAGCGAAGCGAAGGATCTGCTCTCGTGACCTTCGGAATTCTCGGGGCAGATCCCTCGTCGCTGCGCTCCTCGGGATGACAGGGTGGGAGTGTTCGCCCGAGGCATTGTCTCGCTATTTCTGGGATAGCACGCCAAAAGAAACTGCTGAAAGAAACGCCGGGATTTGCTGCTACGGCCGGGCCTCCGCGGATTCCGATTCTGGGCGGTTCAGCGCGTTCTGCCGTCGATCTCGTAACGATGTCATCCTGAGCCCTTCGCGCCCACTTTGTCATCCTGAGCGAAGCGAAGGACTGCTCTCTTCCTCTTCCGTTCGACGGCACTCTGCCGCTCAGGACAGGCTCCGCGAAGGATCTGCCCTCTCGATCGCGCGAAAGCAGATTCTTCGGCCCGGCGGGCCTCAGAATGACATTGCGAGGGCTCACGCCTTGGCCGTCTACACGTTGAAGCGGAAGAGGATCACGTCGCCGTCCTCAACGACGTAGTCCTTGCCTTCCTGGCGGACCAGGCCCTTCTCCTTCGCCGCGGCCATGGAACCCGAGGCGATCAGGTCGGCGTAGGAGACCGTCTCCGCCTTGATGAAGCCTCGCTCGAAGTCGGAGTGGATGATCCCGGCGGCGGCCGGGGCGGTATCGCCGGCATGGATCGTCCAGGCCCGCGCCTCCTTTTCGCTCGCCGTGAAGAAGGTCCGCAGGCCGAGCAGGTGATACGCCGCGCGGATCAAGTTGCCCACTCCCGACTCTGCGACTCCCAGGTGCGCGAGGTAGTCCCGCGCTTCTTCCGGGGGCAGCTCCGCCAGCTCCGACTCGATCTGCGCCGAAACGGCGACGGCCTCGGTGCCGAGATGTGTTTCCGCGTAGTGGCGCACCGCGACGACATGCGGAGACTCGTCCGCGCGGGCGAGAGTGTCTTCCGCGACATTGGCCGCGAAGAGGATCGGCTTAGAGGTCAGGAGGAAGAGGCGCCGGACGACGGTTTTCTCCTCGGGCGAGAGCGGCAGCGTCAGGGCTCTCCGCCCGGAATTCAGGTGATCAAGAAGCTTCTCCAGAATCGGAAGCGAGGCACGCGCCTCGGCATCCCCTCCTCGCGCGATCTTCTCCGTCTTATCGCGGGAGCGCTCCGCGGTCTCGAGGTCGGCCAGCACCAGCTCCGTCTTCACGGTCTCCATGTCGGCCACCGGTTCCAGGCTTCCCGCGACGTGCACCACGTCCTTGTCCTCGAAGCAGCGCACGGCCTCGATGATCGAGTCCACCTCGCGGATGTGTTGGAGAAACTTGTTGCCCAGCCCTTCCCCCTTCGAGGCGCCCCGGACCAGGCCCGCGATGTCCACGAACTCGATCGCCGCCGGCACGATCTTCACCGTCTTCACGAGGCGGGCCAGAGGCTCAAGGCGCGCATCCGGGACCGTCACCACGCCGACGTTAGGCTCGATCGTGCAGAAGGGGTAGTTGGCGGCCTCCGCCTTGCGCGTGCGCGTCAAGGCGTTGAAGAGCGTTGACTTCCCGACGTTGGGCAGCCCGACGATTCCGGCGCGCAGCATCGGCGCGGCAGTATATTCGTCGCTGCGCTCGGTCCGGGACCTGCGCCCTTTGGGCGCACCGGCGAGCGGTTCGGCCGGATACGGCCTCGACCGCTCGCCTGGTCCCTCCCCACGCTCCGCTCCCGCGGCGCGAGGCTCCTCCCCTCACGGAGACTCCTCGCGCCGCGACCGGGGCGAGTGCCCCGGCGATAGGCGCGCCGCGGACAGATGCGGGATCTCGAGGCGATTGAGAGGAACGGAAACACTCGAAGCGTTCCTGACCCAACGGACACTCCGTTGCCCGCCATTGCAGTTTTGGAGAGAATGGCGCCACTCTGAGCGAATCAGAAGCGCAGCGCGACCCAAAGACCGGACTTCTGCGCGTCGTCTCGCGGTGGGAGATCGTTGCCCTGTCGGTCAACGACGTCATCGGGAGCGGCGTGTACCTGATCCTGCCGGTCGCCGCGGCGCAGCTCCTCGGCGCCGCGAGCGTGTTCGCGATCCTCGCCGCGGGCTTCGGCGTCCTGCTGCTCGTCTTATGCTTCGCGGAAGCCGGAAGCCTCTTCGACCGCGCGGGAGGCGCGATCGTCTACACGCGCGCGGCGTTCGGAGACTTCGTCGGCTTCGAAGTGGGATGGATGTCCTGGATCGCGCGCATCGCGTCGATCGCCGGGCTTTCGGTCTTCTTCGCGCGGGCGGTCGGCTACCTCTGGGAGGGCGCGAAGAGCGGCATCGGGCAGCAGTTGACGATCGTTCTGCCGCTCCTCCTCCTGACCTGGATCAACGTGCGGGGCGTCAAGTCGGGCGCCCGGACGGCGGTCTTCCTCTCCTTCGGGAAGGTCCTCCCCCTGGCGCTTCTCGTCGGCGTGGGAATCTTCGCCGTCTCGTGGGACCGCGTGTTCCCCGTCCCGATGCCCGCCCGCGGCAACTTCATGAAGGCCGCGCTCCTGGTGCTCTTCGCCTACGGCGGGTTCGAAAACACCGCGGCCCCGGCGGCGGAGTTCAAGAACCCGAAGCGGGACATCCCCTTCGCGCTGATCGTGCAGACCGTGCTCGTCACGGCGATCTACACGCTCGTGCAGCTCGTGGCGATCGGGACGATCCCCAACCTCGGCTTCTCGCCCACGCCGCTCGCGGACGCGGGGCGGATCCTGATGGGGCCGGTCGGGGGCTTCATCCTGACGCTGGGAGCGGTGCTTTCGGTGCTGGGGACGAACAACAACACCGTGCTCGCCGGTCCCCGGTATCTCTATGCGCTCGCGGAGACGGGACGGCTTCCTTCCGTCTTCGCGCGGGTCCACCCGCGCTACCACACGCCGCACGTCGCCATCCTGACCCAAACGGGAGTGGCTCTCGCCCTCATCTTGTTTGACGCCGGTCTCCACGCCCTTTATCCCGGCAAGCTCGGCGTCGCCGAGGATCTCGCCGTGCTCTCGGCTATCGCGCGCCTGGCGACGTACATGGGCACGGTGCTCGCCGTTCCCGTCCTTCGCCGGAAGATGCCCCAGACGCCGCGCACGATCCGGCTTCCGGGAGGCGACCTGATCCCGATCGCGGCGTTCGCGATCTGCCTCCTCTTCCTCTCCGCCGCGGAGAAGAGAAACTGGATCGGCGGAGGCATCGCTCTCGCCGTCGGAGCCACGATCTATCTTTCGAGGCGCCGGGCGCCGCCGGTCGATGCTGCGTCCTAGCCGCCGGCGTTGATTCTTTATGCCGTCGGGCCGCAAATTTGACAAAGAGCCAGTCTCCTGTATACTTGATGTGATACTCGCATTCCGGGCCGGTAGGGCGGCCTGACCCAACGAACAGGTACACGACAGGCGAGTGCCCTGTTCCTTTTTTGAACCCTCGACCAGTAGTTTAACGAGCCCCAAGCTCTTACCCTGAAGCGAGCGGAATAGGCGTCTTGAGGAGATCACTTCAGTTTTCCCAATTGCTTGAAATCAGAGCGATTCCGGCGGAACGGGCATTCACCCTGACCCGGAAGCAATACAGAGGAGAGGCATTCCGATGCTAACGGTTTGTAGGGCACGGTTGATGATTCTGGTGGTCGTCGCCTCTCTGGGCCTGGCGGTGGGTGTCGCCTCGGCAGGGGTCAATGTCTGGACGAGCGGCGGGCCGGAGGGCGGCATCGTCAACGCCCTGGCGATGGATCCGGTCACGCCGGCGACGATGTATGCCGGCACTGCCGGGGCCGGCGTGTTCAAGACCCTCAATGCGGGTGGGAGCTGGACCGCGGTCACGAGCGGTCTGACGAACCTGAACGTCTACGCCGTGGCGATCGACCCGGTGACGCTGGCCACGGTGTACGCGGGCACCTACGGGGGCGGAGTGTTCAAGAGCGTCAACGGCGGCGGGAGCTGGGCCGCGGTCACGAGCGGTCTGACGAACCTGAGCGTCAATGCCCTGGCGATCGATCCCGTCACGCCGGCAACGCTGTACGCTGCAACTTGCGGCGGGGTCTTCAAGAGCCTCAATGGGGGCGGGAGCTGGACCGCAGCCAACACCGGCCTGACGTTTCCGACCGTCAACGCCCTGGTGATCGATCCGGTCACGCCGGCGACGGTGTACGCCGGGGTTTACGGCGGGATCTTCAAGAGCATCAACGGCGGTGGGAGTTGGACCGCAGCTTACTCCGGCCTGACGAACTCGTATGTCAAGACTCTGGCGATCGATCCGGTCACGCCGGCGACGGTGTACGCCGGGACCGGGGGGGGCGGCGTTTTCAAGAGCGTCAATGGGGCCGGCAGTTGGACCGCAGCCAACACCGGTCTGACGTCCCTGTATGTCAGCGACCTGGCGATCGATCTTTTCACGCCGACGACGGTGTACGCCGCGACCGGGGGGGGCGGAGTTCTCAAGAGCGTCAAC
>WNGA01008864.1_pt1 | contig 13695 bp, 8 predicted proteins | sample 5400061 | NCBI WGS metagenome assembly WNGA01 (sample SAMN13153366, study PRJNA577476) | soil metagenome | isolation source: 100 cm soil or saprolite under grassland replicate 2 | place: USA:California | collected 2016-06-15 | reverse complement strand
CATGGAGGCAGCCGCTATAGCCAGCCACAGTGGGTCACTCCAGAAGTCATGACTGAGCTGCGTCGGATGTGCCCGTATGACCCAGAGCATTTGCCTGCCGAGATCAGACTGATCAAGGCGGTTTCCCAACGCTATCCGAATCTCCCGCAAGCGGCTTGCTTCGACACCGCGTTTCACCGAGAGATGCCGCGAGTTGCACGCCTCTTACCTATCCCCAGACGGTACGACTCTGCTGGCGTTCAGCGGTTCGGATTTCACGGCCTCTCTTATGCGTACTTACTGAACGAGCTCAGGCGTATCGGGACCCCTCACGAGGCGGATGGACGCGTGATCTTTGGTCATTTGGGGAATGGAGCGAGCCTGGCTGCTGTGCGCGAGGGCAAGAGTATCGATACAAGCATGAGCTTCACACCGACGTCAGGATTGCCGATGAGCACCCGCTCAGGAGACCTTGATCCCGGTCTTGTGTCTTATTTGGCGAGGACAGAGGGCATGACGGTCGAGCAATTTCATGAGATGGTCAATGCCCAGTCGGGGTTGCTTGGTGTGTCCGAAACGAGTTCTGATATGCGTGACCTCTTAGCTCGTGAAAACAACGATCCGCGTGTGGCTGAAGCCGTGGCGCTCTTCTGTTACCAGACCAAGAAATGGATCGGCGCGTTTGCTGCGGCGTTAGGCGGACTGGACACGCTCGTGTTCAGCGGCGGCATTGGTGAGCACTCACCCGTCGTCCGCGCGCGCATTTCTGACGGGCTCGGGTTCCTAGGCGTCGCGTTAGATGACGCTCGCAATACGGCCAGTGAACCAGTTGTCTCAAAGGAGAACAGCAGAGTCACCGTTCGCGTGATCCACACAGATGAAGAGAGTCAGATTGCAAACTCGCTTCTGCAACTACTGACGGCGGATGGAACGCATTGACTTGCAAGAGCTTCTCGTGTACGGACCTTCATCTTTGTCAGACAAACGCTATGTCATGATTCGATCAGCTTCAGTGAGGGAACGATGCGACGGACAGAGAAGAAACCGCTGACTTCGGACATGCTCAGGAGGATGGACGCCTATTGGCGAGCTGCAAATTACCTATCAGTTGGTCAAATTTACCTCTATGATAACCCGCTCCTCAGGAAGCCGCTGAAGCGCGAGCACATCAAGCCCCGCCTGCTTGGTCACTGGGGAACGACGCCGGGCCTGAATTTCATCTACGTCCATCTCAATCGCGTCATTAAAGTACACGAACTGAACGTAATGTACGTCACGGGTCCAGGCCACGGCGGACCTGGCCTCGTGGCAAACGCTTACCTCGATGGTACTTATAGCGAGGTCTACCCGAACGTCTCTCAAGATGAAAAGGGGTTGAAGCGGCTCTTCACGCAATTCTCCTTTCCAGGCGGCATTCCCAGTCATGTCGCTCCCGAGACGCCGGGGTCAATCCACGAAGGCGGCGAGCTGGGCTATGCATTGGTTCATGCCTATGGCGCCGCCTTCGATAACCCGGACTTGCTCGTCGTCTGTGTCGTGGGTGACGGAGAGGCCGAGACCGGTCCGCTTGCGACCAGTTGGCATTCAAACAAGTTTCTGAATCCCGTCCGTGACGGTGCCGTGCTGCCGATCCTGCATCTAAACGGGTACAAGATCGCGGGCCCGACGGTGCTGGCGCGTCTCCCGCACAGCGAGCTGGAATCGCTGTTTATCGGTTACGGCTACACCCCGTATTTTGTCGAGGGTGATGAGCCCACAGAAATGCATCAACGGATGGCTGCCACCCTTGATGCCGTCGTGGCAGACATCAAGAAGATCCAGCGCGATGCGAGGACCAAAGGATTCACACAACGGCCTCGGTGGCCAATGATCGTCCTCCGGACGCCAAAGGGCTGGACGGGACCGAAGGAAGTGGATGGCAAGCCGGTGGAGAACACCTTCCGTGCACACCAAGTCCCAATGGGCGATATGGATAAGCCTGGGCACGTCAGGCTCCTCGAGAAGTGGATGAAAAGCTACAAGCCCGAGGCACTGTTCGACAAGACTGGCAGACTCATCCCCGAGTTGGTAGAGCTTGCACCGACGGGCAAGCTCCGCATGAGTGCCAATCCTCATGCCAATGGCGGCCTACTCATGCGTGACCTGCGGGTACCAGACTTCCGTGACTATGCCGTGAAGGTCCCGAAGCCAGGTGCCGTCGAAGCGGAAGCCACGCGCGTTCAGGGCCAATTTCTGCGCGACATCCTCAAGTCGAATCGACAGAACTTCCGCGTCTTTGGTCCAGACGAGACGGCATCCAACCGCTGGACCGCTGTGTTTGAGGTGGACAAGCGTTGCTCAACGGCAGAAGTGCTCAAGACGGACGAAAACGTCTCACCCGATGGCCGCGTGATGGAAGTGTTGAGTGAGCATCTGTGTCAAGGCTGGCTGGAAGGCTATCTGCTGACGGGTCGGCATGGCTTCTTTAACTGCTACGAAGCCTTTGTCCATATCGTTGACTCGATGTTCAATCAGCACGCGAAATGGTTGAAGACGACGCGCCAGATTCCATGGCGACGGCCTATTGCTTCGCTCAATTATCTCCTGACGTCGCATGTCTGGCGTCAGGACCATAACGGCTTCAGCCACCAAGATCCGGGGTTCATCGACCACGTCGTGAACAAGAAAGCTGAAGTCATTCGTGTCTATCTTCCGCCTGACGCCAACACGCTGCTGTCCGTCACCGACCATTGTTTGCGCAGCCGCAACTACGTCAACGTGATCGTTGCCGGCAAGCAACCTGCGCCACAGTGGCTAGACATGGACGCCGCCGTCAAACACTGTGCGGCAGGCATTGGCATCTGGGATTGGGCCAGCACTGACAAGGGCGGCGAACCCGATGTGGTGATGGCCTGCTGTGGCGACGTGCCCACTCTTGAAACACTCGCGGCAGTGAGCCTACTGCGAAAGCATCTGCCGCAATTGAAAATCCGCGTTATTAACGTAGTCGATCTGATGAAGCTCCAGCCACACAGTGAACATCCCCATGGCTTGAGCGACAAGGAGTTCGACACCCTCTTCACAACCGACAAGCCGATCATCTTCGCCTTCCACGGCTATCCCTGGCTGATCCATCGTCTGACCTACCGTCGGACCAACCACAAGAATCTTCATGTGCGCGGTTACAAAGAGGAGGGCACCACCACGACGCCGTTCGATATGGTGGTCTTGAACGACCTCGACCGTTTCCACCTGGTCGGCGATGTGATCGACCGCCTGCCGCAACTCGGATCCAGCGCCGCCTATGCCAAGCAAGCCATCCGTGAAAAACATATGGAGCACAAACAATATATCTGCCAGCACGGAGATGACCTTCCGGAAGTGCGCAACTGGAAATGGAGTAGGAAGAGCTGAGATGATCGAATTCTCGAACGCACACTGACTAACCCATCTATGGGAGTTCCGTGGTCAGGGCGAAGAGTGAAGTCAAGAGCTCAATCATGGCCATTTGACTTCGACACAGGAGGCTTATAGAATAAGCCATGGCTCGATTCCTAATCATCGGGCTGCTCGTCCTCTCGGTGATCTGCATGGTCCCGATCATGGGGGCTGGTCACGTCAGCGCGGGGCATCTCCATCACGGCGTCACTGCTTCCTGCGCTACCTGCATCGGGCCTGAGTCTATTGTCGGGGATTTCTTCCTCCTCAGCTTGCTCGGCGTAGCAATGCTACCACTTCCGGCTGTGCCTCCTCTTCCTCCGCTTCGAGTTCAATTTCCCGTTCCCCGCGCTCGCTAGTCTCCGCCCCGTTCTTCCCAGCGCTCTGGTTTGACTGAACTTGTCCGTGAACCGGCTCGCTTGCTCGTTTCGAACAGGTAGTCGCGTGGGGTGGCCCTCTTCGCCACAACTAGAGCTTGGGAGACTGTAGCAAAAGGCAACGAGAAGCTACAGGTTCTGTGGATTCTCCGATTTTGGAATCCGGAAGGATATCATGCCGTTGGAAGACCTAGAGCATTCTCCAAAGAGAGTTTTCTACGAGGGAACGTCCCTTGCAAGTTATGGAAAGGGAGGGGACCGTATGGAGCGTGTTCTTACAAAAGTTTGTTTGTTGCTGAGCCTTAATCTGAACCTGTTCGTTTGTGGAATCGACCTTGCCGGGGCTGCTGAGCAACACGCCGCGGAACCGGTCTTGTCTCTCCCCGTGCTCGTTCAAGAGGCCATGGAGAACAGTCCTGAGATCAGGGCTGTCAAGCAACGCTGGGAAGCGGCAAGGGCAATCATCCCGCAAGCAGGTACGCTGCCGGATCCTTTGATCACCGGCGGGTACATGAGCCGAGGTTCCTTGGCTTCGGAGCCGGTCACGATTTGGGGTGTGATGCAGGAAGTCCCCTTCCCCGGCAAGCTCCAGCTTCGGGAGGACATGGCGAGCCGCGAGGCGGAGCGGATGCAGGCGGACTATGCGGCCGTCCGGTTCCGCGTGATCGCGCGGCTGAAAGAGGCCTACTTCGATCTCCACCTTGTCCATAAGGCCCTCGAGATTGTCGAGAAGAACAAAGGGCTGCTGCAGGACTTTGAAAAGACGGCCAAGGCGCGCTATGCCGTCGGGAAGGTAGCGCAGCAGGATGTCTTCCGCGCGCAGGTAGAACTCTCCCGCGTGCTGGACCGCTTGGCGGTGCTGGAACAGCGACGGGAAAGCCTGCACGCCGAGATTAACCGCATCCTGAATCGCCCTCCAGCCGCGTCGCTGGGCAGGCCGGAAGAAGTCAAAGTCTCGCCGCTGCCTGTGGGGACTGCCGAGATGAGCGCGTTGGCCGAGCGGCAGTCGCCGGAACTCAAGGCGCAGATCAAGGGCGTGGAGCGCGGCGATACGGGGGTAGCGCTGGCCAAGCGGGAGTATTTCCCGGACCTCTCGCTGAGCTTCTCGGCCGCGCCGCCGTTGCACGGCGATCCCATGGGGAACAGCTACCAGGCCCTGCTGGGCATCAAGGTCCCGCTCTACTTCGCGCGCAAGCAGCGGGCCGGTGTGGAAGGGGCGCTCTCCTCGCGGGAGGGCGCGCGGAAGGACCTCGAAGCCACGAGGCAGTCGGTCCTCTTCCGCGTCAAGGACAACGTGGTCCAGGCGCAGCGGGCGGAGCGGCTGATTGCGCTGCTCAAGGACGCCATCATACCGCAGGCCAGTCTGGCGCTGGAGTCGGCGCTGGCAGGCTACGCGGTCGGCAAGGTGGACTTCCTGACCCTTCTGAACAGCCTGCTTACGTTGCAGGAAAGCGAACTGGAGCTGCATGGGGAGATGGTCGAACACGAGAAAGCGCTGGCGAGGTTGGAAGAGACGGTGGGAGGACCGATTCAATGACCGCCCGCGTGCGGCATGTGCTTCTGGCCGGAGGCGTCCTGATCGCGGTCGTGGCTGCCGTCTTTACCTATCTGGGACAAATTGGATCGGAGCGCACGACGCCGATGCTAAAGTCTGCTCCAAGCGCCGTACCGGCGCGAGAGCATGCCCAGACAGACCACGCGGCTCCGGTCCTAGAGAGTGGAACGCCTGCACCCGCTCCTCCAGCCATGGGGCCCGGCTTGAACACGATCACGATCAGTCCGGAGCGGCTGCAGACGATCGGCGTGAAGTTCGAGTTGGTCAAACCGCGGCCGTTGGAGAAGGCCATTCGGACGGTGGGCCGGGTGGAGATCGACGAGCGCCGATTGGCACATGTGAACATCAAGTTGGAAGGCTGGATCGACAAACTTTACGTCAACTCGACTGGTCAGCGCGTCAAGCAAGGAGAGATACTGTTCACGATCTACAGCCCGGAACTCGTGGCCACGCAAGAGGAATATCTGTTGGCCTTGAAGGGCGGGAAGGCGCTGGGGAAGAGCGAATTTCCGGAAGTGGCCGAAGGCGCGACTTCCTTATTGGAGGTCACGCGGCGGCGCCTGCGGCTCTGGGACATCACCGAGGACCATATCCAGGACCTGGAGCACACCGGCATGGTCCTCAAGACCTTGCCCATTCACTCGCCGGCGACCGGGACGGTCGTCAAAAAGGTTGCGGTGGCCGGGATGCGCGTCAATCCGGGTGACGAGCTGTACACGATCGCCGACCTCTCCCACATCTGGATCATGGCCGACATCTACGAGTATGAACTGCCCTCCATCAGGGTGGGTCAAACGGCGAGGGTCACGCTCTCCTACGATCCACGCGCCGCGCTGACGGCGCGAGTCGGCTTCATCTATCCGACGCTCGATCCCCAAACCAGAACTGCCAAGGTGCGGTTCGAGCTGGACAACCCAGGCGAAAAGCTCAAGCCGGACATGTACGTCAACGTGGAACTGAAGATTCCCCTCGGCGCCAGGCTCGCCATTCCGCGAGATGCGGTGCTGGAGTCGGGAGAACGGCACGTCATTTTCATCCACCACGGCGGCGGGAAGCTGGAATGGCGAAACGTGAAGCTCGGCGCCCAGGCAGGGGATTGGGTTGAAGTGTTGGATGGACTGAAGGAAGGCGATCACATCGTGACCTCGGCAAACTTTTTGATCGACTCCGAGAGCCAGTTGAAGGCAGCGGTGAGCGGCATGCAGGGAATGAAACACTGATGGTTACATGGATCATCGAGTTCTGCGCCCGGAACCGGTTCATCGTGTTCCTGCTGGTCTTCGGCCTGGCCACGGCCGGCCTGTGGGCCATGAAGAACACGCCCGTGGACGCCATCCCGGACCTCTCCGACACCCAGGTGATCATTTACACCACGTGGATGGGGCGCTCGCCGGACCTCGTCGAGGACCAGATCACCTACCCGATCATCACCGCGCTGCTGTCGGCCCCGAAGGTCACGGTGGTCCGGGGCTTCTCGGACTTCGGTTTTTCCTACGTCTACGTCCTCTTCAAAGACGGCACCGACATCTACTGGGCGCGAAGCCGCGTCTTGGAGTACCTGAACCAGCTTTCGGGACGGCTGCCCGAAGGCGTCACGCCGCAACTCGGCCCCGACGCCACGGCGGTCGGGTGGGTATTTCAGTACGCGCTGGTGGATGAGAGCGGCCAGCAGGACCTCGCCTCGCTGCGCTCCTTCCAGGACTGGTACCTCCGCTACTGGCTGCGCAGCGTCGAGGGCGTAGCGGAAGTGGCAAGCATCGGAGGCTTCGTCCGTCAGTACCAGGTCAATCTGGACCCCACGAAGGTCCTGGCCTACAAGCTGTCGCTTCCCGAGATCATCGAGAAGATCCGCATGAGCAACAACGACGTGGGCGGGCGGGTCGTGGAGTTCTCCGGGATCGAGTACATGATCCGGGGGCGCGGCTACATCAAATCGGTCGCCGACATCGAAAAGGTCGCGGTCGGGGTCAACCCGAACGGGACGCCGATCCTGCTGCGGGACGTGGCGACGGTGCGGTTGGGGCCGGACATGCGCCGCGGGCTGGTGGAGCTGGATGGCCAGGGAGAGGTGGTCGGCGGGATCGTCATCATGCGCTTCGGCGAGAACGCCCTGACGGTCATCGAGCGGATCAAGGCCAAGCTCAAGGAATTGGGGCCTGCGATGCCGAAGGGCGTCAAGGTCGTGACGACGTATGATCGCAGCGACCTGATCCGGGAATCCATCGCAACGGCCAACGAGAACCTGACCGAGGAGTTGATCGTCGTCAGTGTGCTGATCGTCGGGTTTCTCCTCCATATCCGATCCGCGCTCCTGCCCATCATCACGCTGCCGCTGGCGGTCCTGCTTGCCTTCATTCCCATGTACTTCATGGGCATCGGCATGAACATCATGTCCATCGGCGGCATCATCGTGGCGATCGGAGACATGGTGGATGCGGCCATCATTATGGTGGACAACGCCCACCACCGCCTGGAGGAGTGGGAACGCGAGGGACGCATCAAAGACAGGACGCAGGTGCTCATTGACTCGGCCAAGGAGGTCGGCCCCTCGATCTTCGCCTCGCTTCTCGTGATCGCCATCGCCTTCATGCCGGTCTTCACGCTGGAAGCGCAGGAGGGACGCCTGTTCAAGCCGCTGGCGTGGACGAAAAATCTGGCCATCGCCATGAGCGCGGTCCTGGCGATCACTCTGATCCCGGCGCTGCTGGAGATCTGCATCAAGGGAAAAATCATTTCGGAGAAGCGGCATCCCGTCAGCCTGGGCATGCAACGGGTGTACGCCCCGGTTCTGCGCGCAGCGCTGCGGTATCGGTGGGCCGTCGTGGTCCTGGCAGTCGGGCTGAGCCTGACCGTCATTCCGGCTTTTCAGCGGATGGGGTCGGAGTTCATGCCGCCGCTGTATGAAGGAACGATCCTGTATATGCCGACCACCTTGCCTGGAATCTCGGTGACGGGAGCCTCGCAGTTGCTACAACAGATGGACCAGAAGCTGAAAGCCTTTCCGGAGGTGGACCGCGTTTTCGGCAAGGCCGGACGCGCCGAAACCTCCACTGATCCGGCGCCGTTCAGCATGATGGAAGTGGTGGTGGAGTTGAAACCTAAGGAACAGTGGCGGCCCGGGCTGACCTATGAGAGTTTGATCGAAGAGATGGACAAGGCGTTGCAGTTTCCCGGCGTGACCAACGCTTGGACCATGCCGATCAAGGCGCGGATCGACATGCTCACGACCGGCGTCCGCACGCCGGTAGGGATCAAGATTTTCGGACCCGACCTCAAACAGATTGAACAGATCGGCAAACACATCGAGATGGCGGCGAAAGAGGTGGGCGGCACCCGCAGCGTCTATGCCGAGCGGGTTTCAGGAGGATACTTCCTGGACTTCGCGATCAATCGGGATGAGATCGCCCGCTACGGCGTCACGGTGATGGATGTCGGACGGATCATCGAATCGGCGATCGGGGGCGAGAGCATCGCGACGACCATCGAAGGGCGGGAGCGCTATCCCATCAACGTGCGCTACCTCCGCGAGCTGCGGGACGATCCGGAAAAACTCAAGCGGGTCCTCGTCGCGACGCCGACGGGGGCGCAGGTCCCGCTGGCCCAGCTCGCGACGCTGCGGTTCCTACCGGGCCCGCCGATGATCCGCGATGAAGACGGGATGCTCTCCGGCTATGTGTACGTGGACATGACCGGGCGGGACGTGGGCGGGTACGTCGAGGATCTGAAGCGGGTGGTCCGGGAGAAGGTCGCGCTGCCTCCCGGCTATACCATCGCCTGGTCCGGCCAGTACGAGTTCATGCAGCGGGTGCGCGAGCGTCTCACAATTTTTATCCCCCTGACCATTGCCATTATCTTCGTGCTCTTTTATTTCACATTCCGGTCCGTGGCTGAGACGCTAATGGTCATGCTGGGGGTGCCCCTCTCCCTGGTCGGCGGGGTCTGGTACATGGCGCTGCTCGGGTACAACATGAGCATCGCGGTCTGGGTGGGGATCATCGCGCTGGCCGGGGTCGCGGCGGAGACGAGCGCCGTGATGCTGGCCTATCTCGACGAGGCCTGCAAGCGGCGCGAAGAGGCGGGCGGGCTGCGGACGCTGGACGATCTCATTGGGACCGTACATCAGGGTGCGGTGGAGCGCATCCGGCCGATGGCTATGGCCGGTCTGGCAAACATCTTCGGCCTGATCCCGGTGATGTGGGCGACGGGGACGGGCGCCGACGTGATGAAGCGTCTGGCCGCTCCGATGGTCGGCGGCGTGCTCTCGGCCATGCTGCTCACCCTGATCGTGATCCCGGCAATCTACGTGATCTGGCGCTGGGAGATTCAGGTCAGGAGCGTGGCGGAGGCGCATGCAATGAAGGCGGAAGGAGCGCAACCGGTTCTTGAGAATCGAAGTCGTGCGTGACTGCTTGACATGATTGAAACCCTATGATAGGAGGAAGCCCAATAGCACAGAGTTGTGCTAGAGCGACAACGGCGTTTTCCCTCTTGTCCGGGGCTGGTAGGCGTGGAGGGGGGAAGGCGCCGTTTCTGTTTTCCGGACACTGCCGTCCGCTGGCTGCACAACCCCCTAATCAACCTAAGGAGGCATTCCATGAGAAGCGAGGCCATGATGACGAAACGGATGATGTTGAAGACACTGGGAGCGCTGGCCGGCGCTATGCTGGTTGGGCCGCTTCTTCCCCGTGAAGCGAGGGCCGTGCACGCGGGACAGCTCAAAGAGATGATCGAGAAAGGCGACCACGCCGGGCTGGCCGACTATTACAAGAAGCAGGCCGACGAAGCGCGGCACAAGGCCGGCGACATGAAGACGATGGCCGGCGAATACCTCAAGAAGTATCCCAAGGGCCAGTACTCCAAGCACTGCGAGAAGATGGCCGATAGATATCTCGCGGAAGCCAAGGAGAACGAAGAGCTGGCCGAGATGCATAGCAAGGCGGCGAAAGGCGGCAAGTAGCGCTGAGAGTCTGAATAGGCAGGCTCCCTCTCATCCGCGGGAGCCTGCCCCTCCATCGGAGACCGTGATGCATTGGCATGCTCTCACTATCGACGCCTTGCGCGTCGAGCTTCAGACCGATACAGAGAAGGGGTTGGCCGAAGCCGAAGCGGCAGCCCGACTTCTCAAGTACGGCCCGAACGAGCTGCCGCTAGCGCCGCCCGCCTCTCCTCTGAAACTCCTGCTGGCACAGTTTTCCGGCCTGATCGTCTGGGTGCTGATCGGCGCGGCGATCGTCTCGGGGGCCTTGCAGGAGTGGGTGGATGCCGCGGCGATCATCGCCATCGTCATCCTCAATGCGATTCTCGGGTTCCTTCAGGAGTTCCGGGCCGAGCGCTCGCTCGAAGCGCTGAAGCGGATGGTTGTGGTGACGGCTCGGGTCTTCCGTGACGGAGTGCTCGTCTCGCTTCCGGCCAGAGAGTTGGTGCCTGGGGATCTTATTCAGGTCGAAGCCGGCGATCGGATACCGGCCGACGCTCGCCTGGTCTATGCCACGGGTCTCCAGACCCAGGAGGCCTCGCTGACCGGTGAATCCACACCGGTCGCCAAGTCCAGCGATCCGATCCAGCGGGAAGAGGTCCCGCTCGGAGACCGCTACAACATGCTCTACATGGGGACCGTGGCGGCCTCCGGGAAAGCGCGGGCGCTGGTCGTGGGCACGGGGCTGCACACGGAGATAGGGAAGATCGCCGCGTTGATCCAAAAGGCGGCGGAGGCCGAGCGAGAAGAGACGCCGCTACAGCGTCGGCTGGAACAACTCGGGCACACGCTCCTGTGGCTCTGCCTGGGCATCGTCGCGGTGGTGTTTCTTCTCGGGGAACTGCGCGGCATCCCGGTGGTCACGATGTTTCTGACTGCCGTCAGCCTGGCGGTTGCGGCGATCCCCGAAGGTCTGCCGGCGGTGGTGACCATCACGCTCGCCCTCGGTGTCACCAGAATGGTGAGGCGACACGCGTTGATTCGGCGCCTGCCTGCCGTCGAGACTCTGGGCTCGACCACTGTGATCTGCTCCGACAAGACCGGCACGCTGACGAAGAACGAGATGACCGTGACCACGCTTTACCAGGGAGGCGCAGTATTCACCGTGTCCGGTGAAGGTTATGCTCCGGTTGGGGATATTCTCTCCTTCGGCGAACCGGTGAAACCCGACACGCGTCCGGGCCTGACGAAGCTCTTGCACGCCTCAGCGCTCTGCAACGGGGCCGAGCTTCGGCAAGAGGCGGACGTCTGGACGATCTTGGGAGACCCCACCGAGGGAGCCCTTTTGGTGGCGGCGGCCAAAGCCGGCTTCCGGAAGGCCGATCTCGAACGGGAGGCGCCATTCCTCGGTGAAGTTCCGTTCGATTCGGAACGAAAGAAGATGACTATCGTGCGCCGCACAGCATCCGGGCCGGTCGCTTTCGTCAAAGGCGCGCCGGATGTGCTGTTGCGTGACTGCCGAGCGTGGGTTGCGAAAGATGGAAGCCTAGAGCCTCTGACGGATGAGATTCGTCGTGAGATTCTGGTCGCGAACCAGAACTTCGCCTCGCAGGCGCTCCGCGTGCTAGAGGTGGCCATCCGGCCGCTGGACCGGCCTCCCGAGACCTATACCGCTGCCGCTCTGGAGCGAGACCTGATCTTCGTGGGCTTACTCGGCATGAAGGATCCGATCAGGCCTGAAGTGAAAGTGGCCGTGGAGGCCTGCCGGACCGCTGGGATCCGGACCGTCATGATCACCGGAGATCATAAGGACACAGCGGTCGCCATCGCGAGAGAATTGGGCCTCATGGAGTCGGGGGCGCAGGCGGTCTCCGGCGCTGAGCTGGACCGACTGACCGATGCCGAGCTGGCTCAGCAAGTCGAGCGTATTGCCGTCTATGCCCGCGTCTCGGCCGAGCACAAGCTCCGTGTCGTGCGCGCCTGGAAGAAGCGGGGAGCGGTCGTGGCCATGACCGGCGATGGAGTCAACGACGCGCCGGCGGTGAAGGCAGCGGACATCGGCGTCGCGATGGGAGTCACCGGCACGGACGTGACCAAAGAGGCGGCGGCTATGGTCGTCACGGATGACAACTTCGCGTCCATTGCGGCGGCGGTCGAGGAAGGCCGAGCCATTTTTGACAATATCCGGAAGTCCGTCCATTACCTCCTGTCCTGCAACATCAGCGAGATCCTGGTGATGCTGCTGGCCACCCTGTTCGCTCTCCCTCTCCCGTTGCTCCCGGTGCAGATACTGTGGATCAACCTCGTGACGGACGGCTTGCCGGCTATGGCTCTGGCGGTGGACCCCAAAGACCCGAACCTCATGCAACGCCCCCCGCGCCGTCCTGAAGCCCGGATCCTGGATCGGGACCGGATCTTCCTGATGTTCGGGCAGGGGCTGTTCATGACCCTGATCACGATACTGGCCTTCGTGTACTGCCTGTACAGCATGGACAACGACCTCGAACGGGCCAGGACTGTGACGTTCATGGTGCTGGTCGGCGCGCAGCTCGCCCATGCCTTCAACTGTCGCAATGACCGGCTCTCTCTGTTCAGCATTGGGTTTTTTACAAATAAACCTCTGGTGTGGGCAGTGGTGAGTTCAGCCGCATTGCAGATAGCGATACTGATGACTCCCTGGAGCCGGGAGATTTTCAAGCTGGCTCCGTTTGATGTGGAACACTGGCTGCTTGTCTTCGCTGTCGGCCTTCTGATGCTGGTCGCGATGGAGATCTGGAAGGCGGCCAGGGACGGCTCTAAATCAGGAAAGGGGGAGATATGCGCCGTGGTATGACACTGGTTCTCATTGTTTTGATGGGGGGCGTCATCGGTCTTGCGGGGTGCCGATTCGGTCTGCCTCCGGACATGCCGGACATAGGCAGAACGCAATTAGCGCATGGGGCGGTGATTCAGGCGGATGAACGGTCACTCACGGAGATCCTCGACACCTTCAGGAAGGCCGACGAAGCGTTGGGGCGCAAAGACCTGGATTCGCTGATGACGATCTACTCGCAAAGCTACAAGTACCACGGCTACGACAAAGACCGCCTGCAACTGCTCTGGAAAGACCTGTTTCGCGTGCATGATCGCTTCTCGGCCACACACGTGTTTTCCAAGATCGTGGTGAACGCCAAGGCGACTCCGCCGACCGCCGAGATCACGTGCTCGGGCAGCCTCTGGGCGGTTTTCAAACTGACCGGGCAACGGGTGAATATCGACAGTTGGTTTGGAGAAGTCCACTATATGATTTATGAGGACGGCGCGTGGCGCATCCGCGGCCATGCGTGGGAGGCTCCGGATCCTGGGCGATACTTCCTGTCAGCCCATCCGTTCTTTTGAGTCATTGAGCGATGCCAGTCATGTCGTTCGAGGAGATCTTCCTGGGTTTTCTCATCGCCTTGGCGGCTGGATCT
>WNGA01016336.1_pt1 | contig 13697 bp, 11 predicted proteins | sample 5400061 | NCBI WGS metagenome assembly WNGA01 (sample SAMN13153366, study PRJNA577476) | soil metagenome | isolation source: 100 cm soil or saprolite under grassland replicate 2 | place: USA:California | collected 2016-06-15 | reverse complement strand
CGACGGACTGGAGATCGTGATCTTCTGAACCGCGACGGCGCTGCCGACGACCGCTTTCAAATAGCACGTCGAGCAGGTCGCGCTCGGGGTGTAGCTCGCGGGTCCGGCGCCGGCAGAACTATCGAGAAGAACGTCGCCGGTGGTGCTCGGGTTGTTGTTCGAGCTGGAGTACCACGACGTCCCCGGATGCGTGATGCCCGCGGGGAGGGTCTCGCTGTCGAGCAGGTAGTAGTGCGTCCCCGACGTCAGAAAGAACGTGCCGCTGAAAAAGGACGCGAGCTGCGTCGGAGGGTTGTCCAAGAAGACCGCGATCGCAGGCTGGGGGGCCCAGCTCGTCGAAGTGAACGGTTGCGAGACGGTCAGCGACTGCGGCTGACTGTTGGAGCCCGTGAGGTTGTACCGCAGGTGGACGGAGCGGTCACGGTCGTGGAATCGATTCCGTTCACAGCGAGAAATGTTGCTGCCAGCGTGCCGGAGAAAGTCGCCGGGACCGTCGCTGTCGACGCAATTGCGTACTCGACCGAGTTCAAAGTCGCGTTCCCGATCTGCATCCGGTTGGTCAACCGAAGCTTGCTGTTGTTCAGCACCGTGGTCGGGTTGATCGCGAAGTCCGGAACGAGATCGACCTGCTGGATCGTGCCGTTCAACGAAGGTACGTAACCGCCCGCATAGGCCACGGTCAGTCGGAAGCTCGTCGCCGCGCTCGGCACGGTCGCCCGTGGCGTTTGGGCGGTGCCGACTGTTCCGCCAGATGAATCGAGGAAAGTCCAATTGAACGTGGCGTCCGCCACGTTGCCGTCCGAGCCGCTCGCGTCCGCCTGTCCTCCGGAGAGCACCCGGAGACTGCCAGCCGAAAAACCGGCGATTCGCACGGCCGGAACCTGGATCGTGATCGCCGGGGAGATGAACGGCGATCCGCTCCAACCGTTCGCGTTGTGGCTCCGGATCCCGATGCGATAGTCCGCGCCCGCGGGAGCGAGCGGGCTGCCGACACTGCCGTAGCAGTTCGTGCCGCTCCGCGGGTCTCCGGAAATCGGGCCACTCGGATCGCACGGAAAGTACGCCGGATTGAAGTCCGTCAGGGTCGTGTTCGGCAGCGGGCCCGACAATGCCGCGTCCGCCTGAAACGTCGGCGTGGGAGGGCTGCCGAGCGAAGCGACATTCCAGTCCCACTCGATCTGGTCCAGCGCAACGGCGCTCGAGGAGGAGTTCTGGACTCGCCAGCGGTCTCCGAAGTAGTCCGGGCCGATTCCGCCGCGAGACTGCTTCGAGAGATTGGTCAGCGTCGCGCCCGCCGCCGGAGGCGCGGTCGGGTCTGCTGCGATGCAGGAGAGGTCGACGACGTCCGTGCGAACCAGCTCCTCGTCTCCGACAGCGGTCGCGTTCAGCAACCGATAAACGTAGGCCTTTGGAACGCCGGCGACAGTCTTCACGACCGCCTCGAGCCCGCGTCGGAAGGACACTTCGGTCGAGCCGAAATGCGCCAGGGAAGCGGCCTTGACCGGCGCTCCCCCCTGAATGAGGAACTTCGAGCCGTAGACGTCCACGAACGACTGGCCGAAGGCGACCGTCCGGTGGGCAAAGATCACCGGAAACTGATCTCCTTTCACCACCACCAGGTCGTAATTCCCAGGAATCGACCCTGCCGGAGAGATCGATCCGCCGAACTGTGACGGAACGAACTCGTAGATCCGGAGCCCGCCCGCGGTTTGCTCCGCGGAGAAAATGAAGATGCGTCCGCTCACGACGCCGAGCGCGACCGTCACCGGCGCGTAGGTCGTCGGGGCAGTGGCGAGCTCCGAGGCGGCGCCGGTCGACGGGTTGATCCGGGCGATCCGGATCGTCTGACCGGTATCGGTCGAGCCCGCGAGCAGGAGCTCGTCGTAGCCGCCCGCGGCCTGGACGCGCGCGGCGGTCAAAGCCGTGGTGCCGGTCCACGAAAGGCTGCTGGATGGCCGCAGTCCGACGGTCGTGTTTCCGCTCGTCGTGGTCAGATCCACGACCTGGATTCCGGAGGATCCGGTGGAAAAGTAACCGAAGTATTTCTGAGCTGCCGGGGAATGGATCGCGGCAATCTTCCCGGGAATGGTGCTCAGGTCCACCTGCTGGCCGTAGCGCATCGAACCCGCGCCGTCGGCACGGGCGATTTGGCCGGGCAATCCGAACCCCCGGCTGGCAGGCGCCCAGTCGGAGATGGTCCGAGCGCTCCCATCGGGCGCCTCGGCGGCCGCCATGATGACGCCTCCCGTGTGGCAATCGCAAAGGACGTTGATCAGGCCTCCGTGGTCATACCCGGCTTCGTTGCCGACGTTCAAGAGCGAAAACCCCGCCGGGTTCGCCGGGTCGGCCAGACTTGCGCGCGCGAAGCCCCAGTGAGTCAGGACGTAGAGGTTGTTGGCGTTTCCTCCCGTCGAAAGGACGTTCGGCAGCGTCTCGCTGTATCGAGGAAGCGCGATCGAAGAATTCCCCTGGGTACTGCAGTTGCCCGATTGCGCCTTCAAAGCGCAGACGAGGCCAACGAAAAGGATCGAAGTGAGAAAGATCTTGCGCACGCTCGGGCGGAAGCTTGTTGGGGACAAGAAACCCTCCGGAAAGATATGTCGGTGAAAAGGTTTAGCCGTGGGTCAGATTTCGGACTTCCCTGGACCGCAATCGCGAATGATCAGGTCGCCTCGAATGTCTGTTGTCCGACGATACCGAAAAAAGTGGGCGGGACTTTCGTCCCGCCCACTCCGAGAATCCGAAAACTATGGACCGGTTCCGCGAATCGAGGGAATGACCGGGGCGATCGTCTGAACGCCCGTCACACCCAGCGGGTTGCAGCTCGAAGGATCGAGCTGAGTCGCCGGCTGACCAGCGGACAGGAAGGCGGCCCGCCCCTCGAAGTCGTACTCGACCCATGCCTGGTCGAACGCTCCGTTGGCGGCACCGGACCCGTTGAAGAAGCTCATGCTGACCCATCCGGCCGCTGCTCCCGACGGAAGGGCGCCCGAAAAGTCTCCGATGGCCCGGCGCTGCGTCTCCAACGGGAAGTTGAAGGTTGGCGTCGAGCAGGGAGAAACCGGGCAGCTCGTCGTGGTCGAGTTCTCGTCCTCGTCGAGGAAGACGAGCGATACGGTCGGCAGGCTGTCGTCGCAGTCTCCAAACGGAGTGCCCAGAAGGTTCGTGAGCGGACCCTGGGTATCCCCCGAGAGGAGGTCATCCGACGCGGAACCGCGCCAGACGTTGAAGTTCGACTGCACTCCGGCAGTGTTGAACCACCGCGCCGCATACTTCAAGCCCAGGGGTTCGCGAGCGTCGCCGATGGCCACGTTCCAGGGCGCATTCAGAAGGAGGTTGGTTCCGGCCGCCAGGGTTCCGACGCAGTTGTTGCAGCCAGGATCCCGGGAGGGAACCCAGTAGCGCGCATAGAACGTCCGAGCCCGATCCGTATCGGTCTGCTGCTCGAATTCGCCGAAAACCAGGGCTTCGGTCGCAGCCTCGATGTTGACGGTCGAGTTGCCGTACGTCGGAATGCCGGAGCCGGAGGTGAAGATCACCTCTCCGAAGAGGTTGTTCTCCATTCCGATCGCGTCGTTGTCGTAGTACAGCTCGTCCGAGGGGTTCGACAGGTTGCAGTAGTTCGCGTGGTCGATCGTCATGTAGCCGCGGATGGGATTCGCGATGACCCTGTCGATCCCGCCGCAGACCACCGAGTCGTCCGTCTCATCGAGAGAATCGAGGACCTGGAACGCAAAGTCGCTCGAGGCCGGCCATGCCGGATCGGGCAAAATCGTGGTCGCGAGGTTGTTGTCCTGCGTGCTCGTCGGGTTCGTCGGAAGCACGCGGATGAAGCCGTTCGGGTTCGGGTAGACCTTCGAGTTCGTCGAGCCCGAGCCGAAGTTGCGCTGGCAAGCATCCCTCAGGACGCCGCCGGACACGAACCCGGTCTGCGGCAGATGGCCGGTCAGAACGGAGGACATGCGCATCGCCTGGCAGTCGAAGCCGGTCAATGCGATGTTGAAGTCGAGGACGAGCTCCGTCCGCTCGCTCCAGATGCTTATGTGGGCGATCATCGGCGCCGAAGAGGCGTTGCAGATCGTCACGAGCGTGTCCCGAGCACTGTCTCCGGTCGAGAGCGGCGTCCCGTCCGGGTTGAACGTCGCTTCGAAGTACGGGACCAGAAGCGTCGCTGCAGGACGCTGGTCAATGGTGCACGTGATGGCGCCGGCGCTGCCCGCAACCGCGAGCAAGGCGACGACGACCAAGCACGTCATCAGGGTTTTCTTCATTGAGATCTCCTCATCACTGTTTAGCTGCAGAAATGACACGCAACAGAGTTCCTTCCTCGCGATCCCATCACCTCCATACTTCAATTTTTCTTTTCCAAAAAAGGAGCTTTTGGTTTAACTCGAACTCCGAGAAGTTCCAGCCTTTGGCGGCATCTTCGACCCTTCCCTGTGGCCTGTCAAGCAAAAAGACGAAAAAATATGCTCAGGGATCATCAAAACGCCCGAAGCCGAACTTTCTCAGCGAGTTGAGAGCTTATTCAAGAAAATGTCCCATCCTCCCGGATCATCCGGCTTGTTCGAAGAGACCGTCTTCGCGAGAACGACGTCGGGCCGGCCATCTTTGTCGAGATCGCCTATTCGAATGCACTGCCCGGGAGAGTCCAAAGTCGGCTCATCGCGCTCCGACATCTCCTCGAAGGATCCGTCACGGCGCTGGAAGAAGACCCGAAGGCGCCGTTCCTGGGTGTCGGCAAACACCACGTCATCCAGGCCGTCTCCATCGAGATCTCCCATCGCGAGCGCAAATTGGGAGGACTCACCACCACTCTTGCGCCAAACGCGATGCGGGTGCCACGCGCTGTCCTCGAAGCTGTAAATCGTGATGCCGGTGGCTCGCGCGATCTTTGGTGTGTTCGTGAACAGATGAAACGCGTCCGCGAAGGCCGGGGCATGCCCGGCTCCGAAGGTCCCGGGTGTTGTCGCGAAATGGTAAGCGTAGGCCTCGATCCCGGGAAAGGTGGTCGCCACGAACGTGCCGTTTCCCTGGTTTTTCCAGAGAAGCGCGAGGGCACCGAACTGGTGGCTTCCGGTCAAGAGGTCCTGCTTGCCGTCTCCGTCGTAGTCCCACGCGCGCAAAGAGTTCGAGATCACGCCACCGATGATGGCATCCGCCTTGAGCTGCCAACCTTTCGCTCCCCGATAGAGGTAGACCCGAACCTGGCTCGGATCGGACGGCCGGTCCTGATCGAGCACGTCCTGCGAGGCGACGATGTCGAGATGTCCGTCCCCGTCGACGTCGAGCAGGATGATCGCCTGCGAGGAAAACTCCTTCTGCGGGAGCCCTGCTCGGACGACCCGGAAGCCTCCCCTGCCGTCGCCGAAAAGCGAGACCAGACCGAAGCCATGAGAAGCGGTCACGACGTCGAGCTTCCCATCCCCGTCGATGTCTCCGACGGCGACGCCTCCGTAGTCGATCGAGAAATTCGTGGACGGCTGACCTTCCTCCGAGAAGGTCAAAGGCCATTCCGAAAAGGTTCCCCTGCCGTTCCCGAGCCAGATGTGGAGAGTCGCGTCACCGACCCGGGGAGCCGGGGCGACGATGTCGAGAAAGCCGTCCCCGTTGAAGTCGGCCAGGACGAAAGAGGCGCGCCACATGCCCCCCGTGGGGAGGCCGGACGCTTGCACCCTCTGCCAGGTCAGTCGTCGAGCCGATCGCGGCGGCAGGAGATCTTCGAAGTCGGAGAGCGGGGGTGCCTGGCCGCTCGGAGAGACCTCGGACGGCGTGGCCGGTTTCTCGCTCGGTTCCTTCGCGGCCGCCTGCCTCTGCGCGACCTCCTCCGGCGTCCACCTCGGGGTCTGGATGTAGTAATACTTCTCGTCCTCCTTGAAAAACTCCACGGGGTTCTTGATCAGTGGATGCCGGATGTGGCGGTCGTCCACGCGCAGGTATTCGCTTTTGGGAAGCCGGTGGACGACGTAGGTTTCCGTCTCCTCGACGACGTTGGGGTCGATCCGCGAAAGGATCCCCGGCGTCGGCGTCAAGGGCGGTTTCGCCGCCTTTGACGGGGCCGATGCGCTTGACTCTTTCGGCGTCGAGGAGGAGCACGCCCAGAGGGAGAGGGTGGCGGTCAGGGGTAGCACAACGAGAACTGCCCGATTCACAGCACCTCCTGGGAGCGAAAAACTCGCTTTCGAGAGACGAGCCGGTAGACGCTAAGCGCCTTGCGCGAAACGAAATTCCGCGCGAACGGAGCCGGAGAGTATCTCAGGTCGCGCCGTCGTTTCCCCCGCATCTCCTAGATGAGATCCGCGAAATGGGGCCGCGCTCGGAGGAAGAGAAGCACACCGAGAAGGCCGGCCAGCGAGGAAACGACCATCAGATAGAGGACGGAACCGGGGTCCGGCATCGTGTGGAGCGTGAAGGCATCCCGGTACCAGGCAACGAGGTGCGCGACGGGGTTCGCCTCGAGAATCGGACGGAAGCGGGCAGGAACCATCGAGGGCGGGTACACGATCGGCGTCGCGAAGAACACGACGGAGAGCAGGATCCCGATCGCGTGACCCGCGTCGCGCACGAAAGCAGTGATCGTCGCCGCCAGGCAGCCGATCCCGTACGTCAGGAGGACCTGGATGGCGAGCGCCGGCACCGCGCCGAGCGCCCAGGCCGAGAGGTGCCCGATCCAGAGGAGATACGCGCAGAAGACGAGGAATGCGATGAGCTGGTTCACCACCGCAGCGACGACGACCGAGCCGACGAGGGTCTCGATCGGGAATACCGCCTTCTTCACCATCACCGCGTTGTCCGAAAGAGCCGACGCCGAGCGCGAGATCCCTTCGGCAATCGCCATCCACGGGAGAAGTCCGGCCATCAGGAACTCCGGGAAGCTCGCGAATCCCCGTTCGACCGGGACCCGCAAAATGACCGAGAAGACGGCCGTGTACAAGACCATCCACAGGACCGGTTGAAGGAAGACCCACGCGAGTCCCAGCCCGGACCCGGCATAACGGGAGCGGATGTCCCGCACGACCATCTCCTTGAGCAGGAAAAGCTTGGCGGAAAGTCGGCGGTCGTCTCTTGACATTCTTCGGAGAGGCGGGATTATAGTGGCGCGTCTTTATAGCGCAATAGCATCCCCAAAACATGGCATCCCCCTTTTCTCCTCGCAAAGTGAACCTCGTGGGCTCGCGCATTCGCGAGTTGCGCAAGGGGCATCGCCTCACCCAGACAGAGCTGTCCGAAAGGATCGGGATCGCCCAGTCGGACCTCTCCCGAATGGAGCAGGGCGAGTACAAGGTCGGACTCGACACTCTCTTCAAGTTGCTTCACGTCTTTGACCTGAAGATCGGCGAATTCTTCGGCGAGAGCGACACGGCCGGTCCGGAGGATCGGGACCTCGTCACCGAGTACCGCGGCCTCTCCGATCAGGCGCGGCAGGAAGTCCGCGATTTCGTGCGCTTCAAGAAGTTGCAGGAGGAGTCGCGCCCCGACTCCGAGACCACTTCACCGGAAGAAAAAGAGTGACATCGCCCGGCCCGGGTTTAGAATCGCCCGAGTATCTCCAACCGAACAGGTGGGAATGACCGAGCGCCGCAAACATCTGGAGTTTTTGCGCAAGACCGCCCGCGATGCGATCTGGGCCGGAGACTACGACCGGGCCCTTTCGCTCTATGAGGACGGGCTCGCGCTCGCGCGCTCCTGGAAGAACCGGGACCTCGAAGACCTGTTCACCTGCAACCGGGCCACGACGCTCCTCGAAATGGACCGGCAGGACTTCGATCTCTCCGCCCTGAAGGAAATCCTCCTGCGAAGCCCGGCGAGCCCCAACGGGGTGCTCGCCGCGTATGCCTCCGCGCACGCTCACGAAGTCCGGGGCGAATTCTCGCGGGCTGCTTTCTACGCCCAGACCGCGCTCCAGAAGAGCCGGGACCTCCGACTCGAAGAGTGGACGGCGGCGTCGATGAACCTCCTCGCGAACCTCGAGCTTCGCGAGAGTCGGTTCGAATCGGCGAAAGGTCTTTTCGAGGAAGCGCTCGAGCGGCTCGAAGCGCGCGGAGAAGGACTCTCGCGAGAGGGCGCAGTGGTCTCCGACAACCTCGGTTATTGCCACATCGCGATGGACCGCGTCGAGATCGGACTCCCCTACGTTCAAAGGGCGATCAGCCTGCTCGACAGCCTCGGTGCCCGGCAGGCGATGGACTATCCCTGTCTCGATCTCTGCTTCGCGATGCTGAAGCTCGAAAAGCTCGAGCAGGGAGAGAGCTGGGGAATCCGCGCGCTCGGGCTCGGCAACGAGTTCGGTCGCGAGGACGTCGTCAAGAACTCTCACTACCTGCTGGCGGAGATCTACTCGACGATGGGTCGCGCAGAAAATGCCGACGACCATTACGAAGCACTCGCAAATTACTACCCCGATTTTCCTGCGCTCAAGCACTACCTGCAGCAAATCAGCGTCATGGGGATGCTGAACCTGAGGGCATGAACGTGAACCGGCGCGTCGCCCGCTTGCTGCTCGCCGCCGTGGCTCTCGCCGCGGGGCTCGCGACTTCTGCCGTGGCGGAAGAGAAGTCGCTCTTGACCGCGGACGGGACTCTCTACGAGGTCCGGTCCGGATCGGCGATCGACCTCGCGCTGTCGGGAGCATCGATCTCGCCCGACGATTACTTCATCGAATGGACGTCGCGGCGTCAGGACGGCCTGGTGAGAATGGGAATCGTACCGGGTACCCAGAGCCGCAACGTGAAGAGCGGCCTCAACCTCGCGTACGACGAAGCGAGTGAGTCGCTTCTTCTGCTGTGGAAAGAAGAGCTCTCGATTTTGAACGTCCTGGAGCTCGGAATTCTCAAGGACGGAAACTGGAAGATATCGGCTCTTCTCCCGAACCTCGGCTTCGCCCATGCCTACAACCCCCAGATGCGGCTTTCGCACGTGACGGTCCGTTGGACCGGCGACGACGGCGAGACGGTGACCCGCGACCGCTCGGTCCTCTCGATCGTTTGGTGGGAGGAGTCGCAGTACGCGCAGGCCCGCTACGCGCCGATCTTTCTCGACGAGGAGAACTTCGATTTCGCGAACGTCGTCGTCTATGACCTTCCCGTGCTCACCGGCGGAGGGGGGCCGACCAGCTATGACGTGCCTTCCGCCGCGTACGTGTTTCCGTCCCTCCACTCCGACGGACCGGGCGGCGCGATCCTCGCGAGCTTCGCGGACCTGAACCGCCGGAAGAACGTCGTCGTTCGCATCACGTTCCCGACCGATCTCGGAACGCCCGGCGAGAACAACATCACCTGGATGCGCCGCCACATCCCGATCGTGGGAGTCGTCGGCGAATCCCCGCTCGCCCCGACAGCGCCGGTGCAGATCGCCTCGATGGGCACGGCGCTCGGAACCGGGTACCGCCCGACCTTCTACTGGCGCGACGCCGACCGTCTGCTCTACACGCGGTTTTCGACGGCCGCGAGTGGAATTCGGTGAAGGCGATCCAGTTGACCGAGAACATGTCGTACGAGCGGGCGCTTTCGCTCGTCATCGGCATGGCCTCTTCGAACTGACACGCGCACCGCGTCAGTCCGAGCTGCGGCGGATCTACAAACCTTTCGGTAGCCCCTCTCTCACCGACCCTTCGTAGAGCGAGTCGAGCAGCGTCGCGGCATCGAGGCCCGCCGGCGTCTTCGTCGTCGGAACGACGATCCGGACCGTGTAGATGTGGTCTCCGGTTTCTCCGGTGCGCGGGTTCTTCACGCCTTTGCCGCGGAGCCGGAACTTCTGCCGTCCCTGGGTCCCCGCAGGAATCTTCGCGCGAAAGGTTCCGTGGATCGTCGGAACTTCGATCTCCCCTCCGGTGTAGGCCTCCTTCACCGTGATCGGGACGACGCCGTGAATGTCGTCGCCGACCCTCTCGAAGTAGGAGTGCGGCGTGACGCGCACCGTGACGAAGAGGTCGCCCGGCTCTCCTCCCCGGGCTCCGGGCCCGCCCTTGCCGGGAACTCGGATCGTGCCTCCATCCGCGGTGCCCTCGGGAATCCGGATCCGAACCCGCTCAGATTCGGCAACCCTCCCGGTTCCCCGACACGTCGCGCAGACCGTGTGCCCGGTGCGTCCCGTTCCTCCGCAGGTCGGGCACTCCTTCTCGCGCCGCAGTGAAAGCGTCGCGGTGCCCCCGAGCACGGCGTCCCGAAACGGGACCTCGATCGTTCCGTAAGACGGCTCCCCGTTCTCGGGGCCGGTGCGAAACCGGGAAGCGCCCCCGAAAATGTTTCCAAAGAGCTCCGAGAAATCGGTGGACTCATACGAAACGTTGGGAAACGGAGATCCCCCGCCGCCGAAGGGCGAACTGCCGCGGCCAAATCCTGCGGCCGCTTCCGCGTCGAATCCCGCGGAGGAGGCCGCGTGCCCAAAGCGGTCGTAAGCGCGGCGCTTCTCGCCGTCTCTCAGGACGTCGTAGGCCTCCTGAACTTCCTGAAACCGCTTTTGCGACGTCTTGTCGCCCGGGTTGACGTCGGGATGGAGCTTTCGGGCAAGCCGTCGATAGGCTTTCTTGATATCGGCCTCGGACGCCCCTTTCGAGACGCCCAGAACCTCGTAGTAATCGCGCTTTTTCATCGGTTTGGCGCGATTATAGTCAGGCCGAAATTAAGACTTTGACACCCGACTAGGGTCTAATATTATTAGCCGCAATTCTTCTGTTATCTAATTCTATAAGGCGAGGACGGATTGGCAATCGACGACATCGATCTCCGAATCCTCGATATGTTGCAGCGCAACGGCAAGCTGTCTCAGGCGAAGATCGCCGGCGCCGTCGGCCTCACGACTCCCTCCGTCAACGAGCGAATCAAGAAGATGGAGCGTCACGGGATGATCAAGGGATTCGTGGCGCTTCTCGATCATGAAAAAATGGGTTTGCCGCTGACCGCTTACGTTGACGTCGCCCTGGAGCATCCCCGCTTCGAAAAGAGCTTCGTCGATGATCTCGAGAGGCTACTGGCCGTACAGGAGTGCCACTACCTCGCAGGCGACTTCGCGTACCGGCTCAAAGTGAAAGCGTCCAGCCCGTCCGCGCTCGCAGACTTCATCCAGCACCGGCTGCTCGCCATCCGGGGCGTCGTCCGGGCCCGGACGTGTCTTTCGCTCGCGTCGAAGAAGGAATCCACCCTCCTGCCGCTGGTCGAAGAGTCGAAAGAAAAAGAAAAGTAGGTCGCTACCCTCCAGTTCAAATGGAGGGCGTCCGCCCGGCTTTCACCGGACGGATCGGCCTAATGGCCTTTTCTGGTGGGATCCCTAGAAAAAGCGGAGAGTGTGTGGCCGGACCGCGCGGGAGTCCGGGCGGTCGGAGCAGAGGGCAAAGGTGGCGGGACCGCTTGCCTTGACCATAAATGTTAGCTCCCGGAGATGCAAAGCGGGTGCCACGGATCGACTCTAGAATCGGAAGACCGCCCCCGCATTCGCCGTCAGGAGCGAGCGCCTCGACTCCGAATAGATCTGGTGGAAGGTGAGTCTTCCCACGAGAGAAAGACGTGAGAGCACTCGGAGATCGCCGTCCACTCCGACGTGCCATCCGAAGACGGTCTCCCGCGCGTCGCGAAAATTCGTGATGGCGAGAGACGGCGCCGGATCCGGATTGACTTTGTACCCGCCGATGCCGGCGAAGAGACCGGACGTGTAGTCGCCTTCCCAGAATAGATACGACACGCCGACGGTCGCGTAGTCGATCCGGACTTTCAGGTCGGGAAGGACGACGTCTTCTCCGCTCACCCGGACGACCTGGCCCGCATTGTCTCCTTTCGCCTTCATCGAGCCGAACGCTCCACGAAGAAGGACCCGTTGCTCCAGCCGGAAATCCACCCATGCGTTTCCGTCGCGCGGGTGGAACTCGTCGAGCCGGAAATGGCGCTCGATGTCGTTGGTGAGACCGATCGACGCGCCGACCGCCCAGTCCTCGGCGAACGCAGGTGTCGCGGAGACTCCCGCGACGACGAGAGCGAGTCCGAGCTTCATGCGGATCGACAAGAGCACCTCCCTGACGAGCGCGTTTCGACTCTATACGATGTACGGACGCCGCGCGTGCGGCGTCGGGTCCGAAGGGTTTCCGTGCGATCTAGAATCGCGCCGCGAATGGGGGACGCGATACCTGCCGCGACGGCGCTTCAGCGGATCGGTCGGGCCGCCGCGAGATATTTCTTTCCTTCCTGCTGCCTCGCGTGCGAGACCCACGCCGTCGAAGAAATTTTCCGCGGAGGCGTCTGTGAGTCGTGCTGGCGCGCAGTCCCGAAGCTGGTGGGGCCGGGATGCGTCTCCTGCAGCGAGCCTCTCGCGGCCGAAGGCGCCGAGCGTTGCGGCCGCTGCCTGATTCATCCGCCTTCTTTCCGGTCTCTTCGCGCCGCGGCGCCCTATGGCGGGAGCGGGCGGTCGATTCTTCTCGCGTTCAAGTTCCGCGGCGCGGACTATCTCGGCGCGCGCCTGGCGGCGATCGTCGTGGAAAGGCTCTCGCCGAAAGAGCCGGCCGTCGCGTCCGAGGTGACGGCAGTTCCCGCGACGGCGCGCGCGGTGCGCCGTCGCGGATACCACCCGGCGGAGATCCTCGCGGAGGCCGTGGCCGAGAAGCTCGGGATCACTTTCTCGCCGCGCCGCCTCCGGAAGATCCGCGAGACCTCCCGGCAGAGCGGGCTCGCGCTGGAGCGGCGGCGATCGAACGTTCGCGGAGCGTTTCGCGCGGAGAGTCCCTCGCCGAAGAACGTTCTCCTGGTCGACGACGTGGCGACCTCCGGCTGGACCGCGCGCGAATGCGCGGAATCGCTTCTCGCGGCCGGTGCCGAACAGGTCGACGTCTGGTGCTTTGCGCGGGCCTCGCGCGACGATTTCGTTCGAGAATTGCAACTCGCCGGCTCCGAATGAATCTCTTGAACCGCGCCATCGTCGCGGCGCTGCCGGTCGTTCCGCGCCGTCTGGTCGAGCGGATCGCGCAGCGTTACGTCGCCGGAGAAACGCTCGAGCAGGCCCTCGTCACGGTGCAGACGTTGAACGCCGAAGGGTGCAAGGCGACGCTCGACGTTCTCGGCGAGGACGTCGCCCGAAGCGAGGAAACCGAGCGCACAGTCGCCGAGTACCTGCGCGCTCTCGATGGCATCGCGTCGCGACGACTGGACTCCAACATTTCCGTCAAGCTGACCGCTCTCGGCTTGAAGATCGATCCGGAGCATTGCCGCCGGGAGTTCGCCCGGATCGTCGGGGGCACCCAACACCACGGCAATTTCGTGCGAATCGACATGGAAGACTCCTCGGTCACCGAAGTGACGATCCGGATTTTCGAGGAGGCGCGAGAGAGATACGCAGGGGTCGGTCTCGTCTTGCAGGCGTACCTGCGCCGGAGTCTCGACGATGCGCGGAGGGCGGCCGGGCTTCGCGCGAACGTCCGCGTGTGCAAGGGGATCTACGTCGAGCCGGCCTCGATCGCCTTCCAGGGCCGGGAGGAGATCCGCGACAACTACTCGTCGCTCGTCGACCGACTGCTCGAGGAAGGCTGCTTCGTCGGGATCGCGACCCATGACCCAGTGCTGGTCCGAAGGGCGCTCGTGACGATCGCCCGCCTCCGGTTGCCGCGCGAAGCGTATGAATTCCAGATGCTTCTCGGGGTGGCTGGAGAACTGCGGCGCCAGCTCGTCTCGGCGGGACACCGGCTGCGGGTCTACGTCCCGTACGGCGAGGCGTGGGAG
>WNGA01034951.1_pt1 | contig 13698 bp, 14 predicted proteins | sample 5400061 | NCBI WGS metagenome assembly WNGA01 (sample SAMN13153366, study PRJNA577476) | soil metagenome | isolation source: 100 cm soil or saprolite under grassland replicate 2 | place: USA:California | collected 2016-06-15 | reverse complement strand
GCCGGGTGCCGGTCCGGTCCGGGTCGTGGCGGCCCTTCGGCCCACAGGCCGTGGCGATCTCGGCGTCGAACATCGCCTGCATCACCGCCATCCCAGCGGCCACGCTCATCGCCAGCAGCCCTTCCCGGGCCACCGCGCCGATCTCCCTCAACGCGAGCTGAACCTCAGCGGGCAGGTCGACGCCCAGCTCCCGAAGCTGATCAGCGGTGTCGGTCGTGTCAACCACACGCAGAGTCGGTACGGTCTTCACAGCGGTCCCCTTCCCCCTTTCGGGTGTTCTTGGCCGATCACCCGAGACCTACCACTCGGCAGGACTCAGGCGGGGGACCGCCACCTCAATTTCTACGAAGATCGGGACACGCTCAAGATGTGAGCAGAGGCAGGTGTCGGCCGAACGCATCGTTGTAGGCAACGATGTCCCACATGCGGTCGTACGCGACCGCTGGCCCCCCGTACGTGTCGATGACCGCGTCCAACCAGGCCGTGTCCGCGATCCCGCTCGGCTCCTTGCCCGGACTGGCAAGGCGGCCCAGGTGGGCAGCTTCGAAGTCGGTGAGCCGGAGGGCGTGCGCTACCCCGTCCAGCACCCGGTGGCCAGGTAAGCGGCTGCCCTGTTCGACACCCTGGTAGGCACGAGGAGTCAATCCCGCGAGACGTGCTACCTCGACCTGGGTTAGCCACGACCGTCGGCCACGGGGGTTGGCAGCCAATCCGACGTCGAGCGGGCGCGTGGCTTGCCGCTTCGAACGCAGCCATTGCCCGAGCCTTGGGTCGACCGACGGGTCGTCGTGTGGATCGGCCGCGACCGGCCCACTCACGAGACCGCCGGTCGAATGCGCGCACATGCGGCACAGGCATCTGCGGATCGAATTGCCGGTCGATGGGGTTCGTTGTCGGGCAGCAGAAAGGCAACCAAGCGCCGTTCGTCGTCGGGACGCAGTGGGGCCATGATCACCATGTCGATTGGCACATGATGGACGGCATCATCAGGTTGGTCGGGATCGGTGTGCCCAGGTCGGCGGAATATGCGGGTTTCGGTAGGCGGGTCAATGTAGACCGCCGAGTCGTCGCGCCAGAGACGGTCGGCCAGCGGGCTGCGATCGCGTATCTCATCGATCAACTCGGCGAGGCGTCGGTCGTCTGGGAACCGGGATATGACAGCTCGCAGCCGTGCCATGAACACGGTGGCGAAGTCGCGCTCGTAGTTGACGAAGACGTGCTGGCTATGCGGGTAGCAGAAGATCCACTTTCCGATGTTTCGGTCGCCAACCGGCAGCTGCGCGAAGTCCACGAACCATTCGGCGACCGCTCGGTTGGCCGCTTGTACATTCCACGCCGCGTCGGTGACGTACGCCGGGTGTGGATACAACAAGTTGATCAAGCGAGTGAGACCCAGGTCTGGTCCCGTGGCATACGTGCCATAGGTCGGTACGGCGCCTGCGGCGAGGAGCCAGAGTGTGCGTCGCTCGTCAGGACTGAGACTCAGGCCATCGGCCACCGCATCGAGGAGTTCGGGGGGCGGGTTCCGCAGCTTGCCATTCTCCAACTGACCGTACAGTCTCACGGAGAAACCAGTCAGCTCAGCCACGTCATCCTGGGTCAGCCCGCCACGACTCGCGCTCCGCGGCGGCAGCCCAACCTCGATCCGGGTCAAATTGGCGCGTTTCCACCGCAGCAGTGCCTGCAGTAGCGCCCGCCGCGCAGCAGCTCCACCAAGTACGCCGGACAGTCGTTTCACCGTGGCCCCCCAACCACCACCCCGATGGTCACTCGAACGATCCGGTACGCGAAAGCCAATTACCAGTAACGATACGCACTGGCATGAGCTGGCCCTGCCCACCACACTCGTCGTCAGGGGTTGATCATCACGTTGCCAGGGGAACCTGGACGTTCGACCGGCGACGACTACGGAGGCAGGTGGGCTGATGGGGGATCAGCGCGTGCAATCTCCGGCACAGCAATTGCAGGTTCCAAGCGCAGCTGGGGCGTACGCGAGTCGCGTGGCCACTGCCGGTAGCGGAAGAGGGTCCCGATGAATTTCTTGTTCAGAATAGGTAGTCGGTCACATGGCGGGCAGTTCGTGCAGGGCTCGGTCCCGTGTCTCATGGCGCTCAGCCTCGCGGCGGCTCTCCTAGCCGCGTGCGACCGGGACAAGCCGGCCCCAGAACCCGGCGCATTGGCCACGCCCGCACCCAGCTTGACGACGTCCACCTCGCCGTCAACGAACCTGTCCAGGGGGGCGGCTACGGCGCTCGATGCCTACCGCGGCATGTGGAAGGCGTACGTCGAGGCAATACGGATACCCGACCCGGCCTACCCGGATCTGGCCCGGTACACGCAGGGAGACGCGTTGAAGGTGTTCGTCAGCGGGCTGACCTCGGTGCAGCGCAACGGCCTCGTCGGCCAAGGTGACGTCACTGTGCACCCGAGGGTGACCACGGTGCGACCCAACGCGTCGCCGCCCGCCGTGGACATCGAAGACTGCGTCGACACCTCCCAGTCTCATCTCGTCAAGAAGGACGGCTCGCCCTACCAGGACACCCCCGGCGGCCCACGGTCAGCGACGGCTACCGCGACCCGGCTGCCTGACGGGACCTGGAAGGTGAGCTCATTTGCCCTCCGAGCGGTCGGAACATGCTGAGTTGAGGTTCAAACATGATCACGGGGATTCGAAGGTTAATCGTGGTGGGGGGTGTTGCCGCCGTGCTCCTGCTGGGTAACGCGGTCGGCGCGCGGGCGGACTTCGGTGATCCGGTGAACTGCACCCAAGATCCAACGAATCCCGCGTGCGTGATCCAGATCGGCACCCCCGGCGGATCGGCCGGCGGTGGCAGCAACAGCTCCTCGGGCTGCCACAACTATCAGGGCCAGGCGATCCCTTGCTACATCCCGGGCAAGGGCTGGCTGGGCGAAAGCTACTGCTACTGGCAACGGGCCACCGGTAACGACCTGCAGCTCGCCGAGCTGCTGGGCGGCAAGGTCAACCCACCCGCCTACTGGTACGTCGGCACCTGCGGTGACCCGATCACCAACTTCTGGCCGCCGGGGTTGACCCTCTTGCGGGCCTACGATGCCGAACCTGGCATCCAGCTGCTCGTGCAGGAAGCGATCAAACACCTGAACCTGCCGGCGCCACAGATCCGGCTGAACCCGGCGCCACCGGCCCCGCAGGTCGTCTACGTGCCGACCTGGCTGTGGATCGACAGGTCGGTGTGGGCGCCGCGGTCCGCGACAGCGAGTCTGGCTGGTCTGTCGGTGACGGCGGTGGGCACACCGACGAAGGTGACCTGGTCCACCGGCGACGGCGGGACCAAGGAATGCGGCCCCGTGACGCCAGCGGCGGCAAGTACACCATCACGGCCACCATCACCTGGCAGGTGACCTGGACCGGTGGCGGCACCTCCGGCACGGAGCCGGCGCTGACGTCGACCGCGAGTGTGCAGGTCCCGGTGATCGAGTCCGCCGCCGTCAACACCAAGCCATAAGGAGCATGTCGATGGCCACCGCGACCGCCAGCCGACCCAGCCGAACCGCACCCGCGGCAGTTGCCACGCCGGGCACCCGGCGGCGCCGCTCGCTGTCCCGCATGGTCTTCGGCGCGTTGGCCGCAGTGCTCGGGGCCGTCGTGTTCGGCGTGGTCGGGTTGCGCGCCGACCCGGGTGTGGATGTCTTCGCGGTGGCGCGGCCGGTGAACGCGGGCGCGCAGATCGTCGACGCGGACCTGCGGGTGGTGCACATCGTTGCCGACCCAGCCCTGCGGGTGTTCCCGGCGTCGCAGCGGGCGGCTGTGGTGGGACGGATCGCCGCCGTGCCGCTGGCTCCCGGCTCGCTGCTGACCGCGGAGCAGCTGGGTGCGGTGACCGACCCGCCGCCGGGCCAGTCGGTGATCGCGGTCGGCGTCAAGACCGGCCGGGCCCCAGCCGGGCTTGCCCCCGGCGCCTGGGTGCTCGTGCTGGTGATCCCCCAGGGCGGTGGCGCGGCGTCCGCGTCACCGCCGCAGGCGCCCGCTGTGGTGCGGGCGGTGGAACCCACCGACAGCTCCGGAGTGACGGTGGTGACGCTGCAACTGTCGGCCGAGTCTGCGGTACGGATCGCCTCGGCCACTGGTGACGTCGCGCTCGTGCTGCAGAATCCGGGCAGGTGAGACGCACTCATGCTGATCACATTCGGGTCGGTGAAGGGCTCCCCCGGCGCGACGACGTGGGCGCTAGCGATGGCGGCCCGGTGGCCCCACGCCGGTCCCGCGCCGATGGTGGTGGAGCTGGACTGCGCCGGTGGCGATCTGGGTAGCCGGTGGCACATCCACGACGAGCCGGGACTGGCTGGTCTGGTGGTGGGCGCGCGCCACACGCCGCTGGGCGCCGGGTCCGAGTTCGTGCAGCGGCTGCCGGTCGGCGTCGATGTGGTGTTCGCCCCACCAGGGGACGCGGCAGCGGCCACTGTCGCGGAGTTCGCCAGCCGTGGGCCGGCCGTGCTGTGGGAGCTGGCCGCGACCAGGCCGGTGTTCGCCGATCTGGGCCGGCTGGACCCCCAGTCGATGTTGCTGCCCTATCTGGACAAGGCGGACGAGTTGCTGTTGGTGGCCCGGCCGGTGGCCGAACAGCTGCGCCACCTGCGTACGCGGGCGCCGATGTTGGCAGGCCGGTGTCCGCAGGTTCGGCTGGTGCTTGTCGGGGATGGCCCGTACCGGCCGGACGAGATCGCCACCTATCTGGACCTGCCAGTCGCGGCGGTGGTGCCGGCGGATGCGACCGGGGCGGCGATCCTGGCCGGGCGCAAGCGGCGGGCGATGGGCTGGACCCGCCGGCCGTTGCTGGCCGCGGCCCGCGGCCTCGCCGTGACCTACCCTGCCGCCACCGTACCGGTCGCCGGCCCGGATCGGCCAGTGCCGGAGAGACAGCCGGCGCGGGCCGTGCCGTCGATGGAGGTGGCGCCGTGACCACGCCAGGGGTTGGGTCACTGCGCGACCAGATGCACGCGGAGGTGTCCGATCGGCTTGCGACCGCGGCCCGGCATGGAGAGGTCGACGACCGCGGCAGCCTGGTCGAGCAGCTGGTAACGCAGGTGCTGCGCGAGCACACCATGTCCGCCCTGGCCAACGGCCGCCCACCAATGACGGTGGAGGCCGAGGAGCAGCTGCGCCGCTCCCTGCTGGATGCGTTCACCGGCCTGGGCGACCTGCAGCCGTTGATCGAGGACGAGGGTGTGGAGAACATCGAGGTCAACGGCGCGGATACGGTGTTCGTCACCTACGCCGGCGGCAAGCGGGTGCGGGTGGGGCCAGTTGCCTCCTCCGATGAGGAACTGGCGGACATGCTGCGCAAGGTCGCCGCAAGCCTCGGAGTCCAGGAGCGACGCTTCGACCCGGGCCTGCCCCGGCTGAACCTGCGCCTGCCCGGCGGGCACCGGCTCTTCGCGGTCATGTCGGTCACCGAACGGGTCTGCGTGTCGATCCGCCGGCACCGGTTCATGCAGCTCACCCTCGGCGAGCTGGCCGACCTCGGGTCGATGACACCGGCGATGGTCGACCTGTTCCAGGCCATGGTCGGTGCGCGGCTCAACATCGTGGTCTCCGGCGGCATGGACACCGGCAAGACCACCACGGTACGGGCGTTGTGCTCCGCCATCGAGCCACAGGAGCGGATCATCACGGTCGAAGACCCGTACGAGCTGAGCCTGGACACCGACCCGGCCCACCCAGATGTGGTGCCGATGCAGCCCCGCGACCCGAACATCGAAGGCGAGGGCGGCATTGACATGACCACCCTCGTGCGGTGGGCCACCCGCATGAACGCGTCACGTGTGATCGTCGGCGAGGTACGCGGACCCGAGGTCATCCCACTGCTCAACGCACTCAACCAGGGCACCGACGGGTCAATGACCACCATCCACGCCTCGTCCACGCGGGAGGCGTTCAAGAAGATCGCCGGCTACGCGCGGCAGGCCAAGGAACAGCTGCCCTTCGACGGCACTTACCAGCTCATCGGCGGCGGTGTCCATGTCGTGGTGCAGCTCGGCAAGACCGCCGATGGCGCCCGGGTGGTCACCGGGCTGCGTGAGGTCGTCGACGCCGACGCGACCCAGGTGCGCTCCAACGAAATCTTCAAACCTGGGCCCGACCGGCGAGCGGTCCTGTGTGGACGGTTCAGTGACGACACGATCGACAAGCTGCTCGACGTCGGGTTCGACCCTGCCGCGCTCCGGCGGGCGGGGTGAGCCGATGACCGGACTGTCTGTCCTGTGTGGACTGTTGACGGGCGTAGGGCTGTGGCTGTTCGTCACGGGCGCGCTGCGGATCGAGCGTCCGGACCGGCCCAGCACCGGGGCGCGGCTGCGGGAGCGGCTGACCAGGCGTACCGGTTACCGGCTCGCCGCCGCCGTCGCCGTTGCGGTGGTGGTGGCTGCGGTGACCCGATGGCCGGTCGCGGCGCTGCTGGCCGGGCTGTTCACCTACGCCGCCCCGTCCCTGCTGGGCGGCGGCCGGGCGGAGGCGGCGTCGCTGGCGAAGCTGGAGGCGATCGCCTCCTGGACCGAGGCGCTGCGCGGATCGTTGCGCTCCTACGCCGGGATCGAGCAGGCGATCAAGGACACCGCCGAGCTGGCCAAGCCGCCCCTGCACACCCACACCACCGGCTTGGCGGCGGCGCTGGGCGCCGGGGTGCGGTTGCCGGCCGCGTTGACCAGCTTCAAGGCAGACGTCGACCACCACGCCGCCGACCTGGTCGCGACCTCGCTGCGCAAGGCCGCCGCCACCCACACCGGCAACCTGGCCGCCCAACTGGGCTGGCTGGCCCAGGCGGTGCGGGACCGGGTGGCCGCGATGCAGCGTGTCGAGACCGCCCGCACCGAGGCGAAAACCTCCGCGCGCCTGGTGATCATCATCGTGGTAGTGGTCGGGGTCGGCCTGTACGTGTTCAACCGGCCCCTCCTGGCCGCGTATGGCAGCCCGGCCGGGCAGGTGGTGCTGCTGGTGGTCGGCGCCATCTGGACGCTCGCGGCCGTGTGGCTGCAGAAGCTGACCCGCATCCCCGAACCGACCCGGGTCCTCAGAGACGACCCCGGGAGGACGCCATGACAGCGTCGCTGACCTGGATGGTGCTCGCCGGTGGGGTCACCGGCGGCGGCGTGGCGCTGGTCGTGTCCGGGTGGAACCCGCCCCGCCCGGCCCTGGTCGACGTGCTGGACCGACTGTCCCGCCCACCGAGCCCGCCAGTACCGGCCCGCCGCCGGCTCGACTTGGCGGTCGCCGCGCCGCTGTCCCGGCTCGGGCTGCCCCGGGCCCGCACCCGCAAGGATCTGGCCATCCTGGACCGGGATCCGGCCGAGTACCTGGCCCAGCAGATTGTCATTGCCGTCGCCGGCATGCTCGTGCTGGGGCTGCTGCCGGTGTTGTGGGGGTTGGGTGGGCAGTTGCCGCTGTGGCTGGCGCTGCTCGGCGCCGGCGTCGCCCTGCGCTCCACCCACGCCCGGCTGCACGCCGCCGCCGAGGTCCGCCGGGACCAGATGCGGGAGACGCTGTCCACCCTGCTCGACCTGGTCGGCGGCAGCTTGTCCGGCGGTGCCGGGGTGGAGCAGTCGATGGATGACACCATGGACGAGCTGTCCGGCTGGGCCGCCACCCGTATCCGCCGCGAGCTCGACGCCGCCGCGCAGACCCGGGGCCGCCAGCGCATCCACACCTGGACCGCGCTGCGCGAGCTGGGTGCCCAGATCGGGGTGGACGAGCTAACCGAGCTGGCCATCGGCATCGAGCAGGCCGCCGGCGGCGCCCCGGTCGCCGAAACCATGGCCGTGGTCGCCCGCACCATGCGCTCGCGCACCACCGCCGAGATGGAACGCCAGGCCAACGCCAAGAGCGCCCAGATGGCATTGCCGATCATGCTGTTCGGCCTCGGCTACTTGATCTTTTTGCTGTATGCGGCGATGGGCGCCATCAGCGCTGGCTTGAACCACTAAGGGAGGTATCTCGGTGATCACTACCCTCAATCGACTGGCCCTACGGGCTGCGATGGCGCTGCGCCGCACCGACGACCGGGGCGCACAGACCGTCGACATCATGCTGTGGGTGGCCGCGTTCATCGTCATCGTCGGCGCGGTCGGGCTCATCTTCCGCGATGACCTGAAGGCGTTCTTCAACTCGCTGTCGTACACCATCGGGTTCACCGCTGGGCCATGAGCAGGCTGCGGCGGCTTCGGCGATGCCTCGGCGGGGACCGCGGCGCGGTCACCGTCGAGATCGCCGGCTACACCACGCTGATGCTGGCGACCCTGCTGGTCGGGGTCCAGGTGGTGATGTGGGGCATGGCCGCGCTCGGCGCGCACTACACCGCCAACCACGCCGCGCAGACATCTTGCGCTCCGCCGTCGGCAACGCCCTGCACGACCCGCAAACGACGGTCACCCGCAGCGCCACCACCGTCACCGTCACGGTCCGGGGAACCGCAATCTCGATCATCCCCGGGTTCCGGCCGCCAGTCACGGTCACTGTCCAAGTTCCGGCGGAGAGGCTCAACTAGCGATGTGTGTGCGGTCACGGACAATGGCGTCGCGCCTGGTGGCCCGGCGCCGGGAGGACCGTGGGTCGGTGTCGGTGGAGCTGGCCGGGTTCGTGCTACCGGCGATGCTGGTCGCCATCGTCATCGTCACCGCGGCGTTCACCCTATCGATCTCCCGGCTCGATCTGGAGTCCGCGTCGGCTGCCGCCGCCCGGGCCGCCTCCCTGCAACGCGGCCCGGCCGCCGCCGTGACCGCCGCCCGCCAGGCCGCTGAGGCCGACCTCGCCGGCCGGTCGGTCACCTGCGCCAACCTGCGCGTCGACACCGACACCAGCCGCTGGCGGCGGGGCGGCTCGGTCACCGTCACCGTCCGCTGCACCGTCTCCATCGCCGGCCTGGCCCGGATGAGCGGCATCCCAGGCAGCTTCACCGCAACCTCGACATCCACCGCACCAATCGACACGTTCCGCAACCTGGCCCGCGGCGCCCCGGTTCCCGGCAGCGGTTCTGGGATGAGCCTGTGATGATCGTGTCCTTGGAGCCGGACCTGCTGGAACGGCTGTCCCGATTGGACGGTGCCGCCAACGCGGCAGTGGCGGAGGCGTTGGACGCAGACCTGGCCACGGCGGTGCGCCGCACCGCGGTCATGCGGCGGCTGTTCTACGCCGCGGTGCTCGCAGTCGCGCTCTACGGCACCGCCACCGGCGCGGTGGCCCGGTTCGGACTGCCGTGGCCAGTCGCCATCGGCGGCATCTTCGCCCTGGAGCTGGGCGGGGTGGTGTTCTTGTCCAACGCCGAGACCCGTCGCCGTCTCGGCGAGCCCGCCACACTGTCGCGGCTACTCGGCGCGCTCGTGACCGGCGCCGCCGCCGCGTTCAACCTGGTCACCCACGCCAGCCTGCTGCTGGGCGGATTCTTCGCGCTGATGAGCGCGCTCGGGTTTCTGGCCTGGTGGCTGGACGTGGAAAACAAGCGCCGTGACCGGCTACGCGCCCGCGGCCAGCTGGCCGCCGCCACCCCCTCCTACGAGCTGTGGGGCCACTGGCTGCGGCATCCCTTCGTCACCCGCCGGGCCCGCGGGTTCGCCCGGGCCTACCCGCAACTCGGCTTGTACGGGTCGCTAGAGGCGGCACTGATCACCATGCGCCGCGAGAAGCGCAACGCCGCTCTCGCCGACGCGCTGCACGCCCGCATACGCGCGGCCGTCAGCAAGGACATGGCCGACATCGCCGTGCTCACCTACGACATGGACGATGTGGCCCACCGGCTGCGCGCCGGGGCCGACATCGCGGGGCTAACCGCCCTGGTGGGCAGCGAACTGACCGCCGAGCGGATGCTGCACGGCCGCGACGACCAGGCCGCCATCGCTGCCCGCGCCTGGCTGGCCGAGCACCGCGACGGCGAACCCCGCGCCATCTGCGGCCCCCACCTCGACGACGACCACGAGCCAAGCCAGTTGCCCCGTGGTGTGCCGCCCACGATGCAACACCCCGACAGCGACGATGAAGGCGACCTCGCTGCCCAGGTGATCACCGGGGTAGCGCACAGTGACCCGCCGCCTGCCCGACTCAACGGGCACACACCCGACAGCCGCGGCAACGCTGCCGCGGTCAGCATCCCCGCCCTCCATCTGGGTGGGCGAAACAGGCTCGCCGGCAGCCTCAACCACGCTGACCCACCGGGCTCGACCCCCGCTCGGGTGCAGTCACCCCGCGGCCCGATGGCACGGCACGAACGCGCGACGCATTTCGGCCCTGGTCATGTCAGTACGTCTGATGGGGCCGGCTCCCACCCTGCCGCCGTCAACGTTCGGGTGCTCGGTACGCCCGCGGTCCTCGACCCCGACGGCAGCCCGGTCCGCGGCCTGCGCACCAAAAGCCTGGAGCTGCTGGTCTACCTGGCGCTGCACCGCGACGGCGCGCCCCAGTCCGACATCGTCGCGGCCGTCTGGCCTGACGTCACACCCGAGCGGGCTGCCCAACGCCTGTCCACATGCCTGGCGAACCTGCGCAGCACCATCCGCCAGGTCCGCGACTGCAGTGATCGCGCGTCCGGTGATGGCGGCGGAGATAGCGACATCCGGGTGGAACCGGTCGTCAACACCGGCGGCCACTACCGCATCGACCCCGACATCGTGACGGTGGACTGGTGGCAGACCGTCGACGCGTACGCCCACGCGGCAAGGACCGCCGAGGCCAACGACGAGGCCGAACGGTGGTACGAGCTTGGTGAGGCCCTCGACACCCTGGCTGAGGACAACGACTATCCGTGGATCGACGCCGGCCGGGAACGCCTGCGTCAAGACCTCGCTCGACGGTGTCCGAGGCGGCCAAGCCCGTGAGCGGGTCGCCGGTTGACCGCAGTCAGACGGCTGCGTCGAGCCGTCGGGCCAGCACGCCCGAGACCAGGCCGAGGAAGGGAGCGTGAACCGGTGAACGGTCGACCCGCCTTCACAACCAGCGGGGTCACCCGCCGACCTGGCCACCGCCGTCGCAGCGACGATGGCTCAGCTGGTCCACTCTGGAGCATGCCGCGGCGGTGGGGACGCGACGACCGCGGCTCGGCGACCGCGTTCGGCCTGTTCCTGATCGTGGTCGTGCTCGTCCTGGCCGGAGCTATGATCGAAGGCGGCAACGCGATGAGCGCCCGCGGCCACGCTACCGACATCGCCCAACAGGCGGCCCGCGCCGGCGCCGACAAGCTGGACCTGGCCGCGTTGCGGGAAAACGGGCTGGTGCGCATCGACCCAGCCGCCGCCGAGGCCGCCGCGTCGGCTTTTCTGGCCCAGGTCGGCGAACGTGGCACCGTCACCGCCACCCCAGCCCAAGTCTCCGTGACTGTAACGGTGACCCGGCCCGGGATTCTGGTGCCGATCCTGGGCATCAAGACCCTCACCGTCCGCGCCACCGCCACCGCGGCGCCGATCACCGGATAGCCGGGAAGCGAGGGCTGTCACATGTGGACGTTCGCCGCTCGGGCAGTGACCCGCCTGGCCAGCGCTGCCAGTCTGCTCGCACTCGTGGTGGGCATCCCGTTCGGTCAACTGCGCTACATCGGCAGGCCCCTACCCGACCACACCCCAACGGCGGCGGAGATACGCACGGCGTTGACCGGCCGCGATTGGCTGACCGACACCACGCTCGTCAACAGCCTGTCCGTCCTGCTGTGGTTGCTGTGGGTGCTGTTCATCGTCTCCGTCGTGGTGGAAGTGTCCGCGTCCATCCGCGGCGTACGCGCTCCTCGCTACCGGCTGCTGGCCCCTACACAGGGCATCGCCGCCGCCCTGGTCGCCGGGCTGACCGCCACCATCGTCGCGACCGCGCCCGCTCCGGCGCTGACGCATTCCCCGCTCACCCCGGCCCCGCGCATCTCGGGCCCCGCGGCGGCCGTTGTGGTGGTGCCGGCGGTCCACACCTCCACCGTCGCGCCGGCGCGCGTCGATGCTCAGGTCGATGCTGTGGCGCTCAAACCAGTCGGCTCGGTCACGGTCCTCATCAACGGCCGCCCCCACGAACACACGGTGGTCAAAGGCGAGTCGCTGTGGCGCATCGCCGACACGTACCTGGGCGACCCCGAACGGTGGCCCGAGATCTGGCAGCTCAACAAGGGCAAGTACTGGCCCCACGTGTCCGGGCGGACCACGTTCCACGACCCAGGCCTGATCTTCCCCGGCTGGGTACTCACCCTGCCCGCCGACGCGAAGGCCCCGCCCGGCACCCAGCCAACCGACCCGCCACCGCAGCAGACGAACCCACCAGGCGCCACCACCAGCCCGCCGAGCACAGTGAGCCCGACGCCATCGACCAGCCCCACCACCCCAAGGGCGACCCCGACCCCGTCAACGACCGCACCGGCCGGCGGCGGGGTCCTGACATCGCCATCAGCCCAACCCACCGCATCAATGACCGTCACGCCCACCACGGCGGCCAGCGCCACTGCCGCTCCCTCCGCCACGGCGACCCCGGCCGAGTCGTCCACCCCAATCGACGGGGACCAGGCGGCATCCGGGATGCCGGGCTGGATCCAGGTCGCGGGCGGGTTCATCGGCGCCGGCCTGGGCGCCGGCCTGCTGTACGCGGTGGCCATGGTGTGGAAACGCCGCCGCCACCACTACAAGCCGACCCCCATCACCGCCCCGGTCCTCGACGACCCCGACCTCACCCCACCCCTGGGCGCGCTCACCCACATCCGGCAGACCCTGCGCCGCCACACACCCGAACTGCTCGACCACAAGCCCGAGCCCGGCCCAACGGTGCGTCAATACACCGCCGCCGACGTCAAACCGCCGCTGCCGCCGGTAGGCCCCACCGGCGCCGAACTCGCCGGCGTCGGTACCCTCCCCGTCTCCGCCGGACTGGGCCTTTCCGGGCCGGCAGCCCTGGACGCCGCCCGAGCGCTGCTGGTCGCCACCCTCACCTCCGGCCACCCCGACGACCCGGACGCCCAAGGCCAGGCCATCGTGCCCGCCGCCACCATCGCGACCCTGCTCGGCGTGTCCGCGGTCGACCTCGGCCCCATGCACCGGCTGACGGTCGCGCCCAGCTTCGCCGACGCCCTCACCCTCGTCGAGGAAGAGGTCATCCGCCGCAGCCGGATCATCGCCGAGCACGAGGCAGCCGACGTGCCCGCCCTGCGGGCGGCCGAGGCCCTGGCCGAACCGCTGCCGCAACTGCTGCTCATCGCCGACGTACCGGAGGAAGGCTGGCACACTCGCCTCGCCACCGCGATCCGACTCGGCAAGGCCGTGGAGATCGGCACCGCACTGATCGGCGACTGGCCGCACGGCACCACGCTGACCGTCGCCGCCGACGGCAGCACCACCGGCGGCGACGGACAACGGGTGGCCGTCCTGGACACCGCCGCCACCACCGAGATCCTCACCATGCTCCGCGAAGCACACGGCGACGCCGCACCCACCCACGACGCGCCCGCGCCGACTGTGCCGGTCGGCCACGACGGCCCGGCGGCAGCTTCGGACAGCGACGACAAGAGAGCCCCGGCGCCACCGCCCGCCGCCGCCGTCCCGACAGACCGGCCAGCCGCGCCGACCGGCGTCGGCGTCGTCGCCGTACGCGTGCTGGGTTCCCCCGCCATCCTCGGCACCGACGGCATCCCCGTGCGCGGGCTCCGCGCCAAGAGCCTCGAACTGCTGGTCTACCTCGCCGTCCACCGCAGCGGCGCATCGCTCGACGACATCATGGAG
>WNGA01027584.1_pt1 | contig 13698 bp, 11 predicted proteins | sample 5400061 | NCBI WGS metagenome assembly WNGA01 (sample SAMN13153366, study PRJNA577476) | soil metagenome | isolation source: 100 cm soil or saprolite under grassland replicate 2 | place: USA:California | collected 2016-06-15 | reverse complement strand
GCGGCGATCAATCCGTCGTCGCCGATGTACACCGCGCCCTGGGCGAGCACCTGCCCGTCCGGCCGCATGGTCACGATGGTTCCGCGCAGTACGAACATCGTCCCTCCCGTTACAATCTCTCTGCCGCCCCCTGTTCACGACAGAGTAAGTTGAGGGGGAGGTATTTGCGATGGCTGAATTCGATCCCGGCCCGCCGGTCGCCGTTGCCCGTCACTTCGCGAAAGTGCCCAGTTATGCGGATTACCGTGAATTCTTCTGGTACGACTGGGGCCCGATCTTCTATCGCGGCAGGCTGAATCGGACGGCCCGGTTGCTGGCGATCGCCTCCGATCCGGGGCCGACCGAGCGGATCGCTAACCGGACGCTGGTGGGGGATGCCGGGCAACGCGTGCAGGGTTTCCTCGCCAAGGTCGGCCTGACGCGCAGCTACACGCTGGTCAATGCGTATGCGTACGCGCTGCTGCCGTCGCGCGCTCAGCAGGCCGCGCCGCTGTTGTCGAAGCCGGATCAGCTGACGTGGCGCAACACCTTGCTGGAGCTGATCACCGGTCCGCAGTTGCAGGCGATCGTCGCGTTCGGCGTACAGGCGCGGGCCGCGGTCCACTTGTGGGACAGCAAGCCCGACGTGCCGGTGTTCGAGGTGCCGCATCCGTCGAGCCGGAACCCGAAGGCCTTGGTGGACAGTTGGCGCGAGACCGTCACCGAGCTGCGGACCATCGTCACGCCGGACCCCGACGCCGACCCCACTGTGCCGAACTACGGGCCGAAATTCCTCGAGTCCGACTACGCAAGCATCCCGGCCGGCGATCTGCCGTTCGGCGTACCGCCGTGGCTGGGTAACGACGCCTGGGGCCGCAAGGACAAGCCCCGGCACAACAACAGCGTCGAGCGCCCGTCGACCGACCTCCTCAACACCCTCGTCTGGCACGCCCCGAAACTCGGCTGACGCGTGGCCCAAAAGCCGAAATGGTCCCTGCCCGGGGCTACCGTGGTCGGGTGCGAGTCGCGACGTGGAATGTGAACTCGGTCAAGCAGCGGATGCCGCGGTTGCTGGGCTGGCTGGATGAGCGGCAGCCGGACGTCGCGTGCCTGCAGGAGACGAAGCTGGCGGACGACGCGTTCACCGAGCTGCTCAGCGAAGAGCTGGCCGCGCGTGGGTACGAGGCTGCCATGCACGGCGAAGCGCAGTGGAACGGTGTCGCGCTGCTCTCCAAGGTCGGCCTCGAGGATGTGGTGACCGGGCTCGCTGAGGCGCCCGGCTTCCCGCATCCCGAGGCTCGGGCGATCGCGGCGACGTGCGGCGGGATCCGGATCCACTCGCTCTACGTTCCGAATGGTCGCGTGCCCGACTCCGAGCACTACCACTACAAGCTCGCCTGGCTCGCGGCCCTGCGCGCGGTCGTGGCCACAGGACCAGCCGACCAGATCGTCTGCGGCGACATGAACATCGCCCCGACCGATGCCGACGTGTTCGACCCAGCGGCGTACGTCGGTCAGACGCATGTCACGGCGCCGGAGCGGGAGGCGCTCGCCGAGCTGATGTCGGCCGCAGACCTGCACGACGTCGTACGCGAACGCTGGCCCAAGGAGCGTGTGTTCAGCTACTGGGACTATCGCGCCGGCATGTTCCACCAGGACCTCGGCATGCGGATCGACCTCATGCTTGCCTCCGACCCGGTCGCGGAGAGGGTGAAGGCCGCGTGGATCGATCGCAAGGCGCGCAAGGGGACCGGGCCGAGCGACCACGCGCCAGTCATCCTCGACCTCGACGTCGCGCCGGACGGCGACATCGGTCCGGTCGTACCACCGCCGTCCGCGCCGCGGGTCGGTGGTAAGACCAAAAAACTCCCGCAGAGCCGCTGATGCGTCGCCTCGCCGCAGCCGCCGCCCTCATCGGGTTGACGGCAACCATGGCCGCCTGCAACAAGAACGAAACCCCACCACCCGTCGCCTGGTCCAAGGTCGACGTCGGCGCGGAGCCCGTCGTACTCACGGGACACGGCGACCAAGTCCTGGTGGGGCTGCGCAATCGCGGTGCGAAGGTGGTCCCGCAACTCCTGATTCTGGACGGCGACCAGCGCAAGCAGGTGACTGTGAAGCCGTCGAGTCCGTATGCGTTCGAGGCGATCTGGTATTCGATCGCGTACGACGGCAAGCGGCTGCTCGCACTCGGAGGGGCTACCGGCGGTGCACACTCGAATGTGCGGTGGACGGTGTGGACAGGCTCGATCGACGGTGGACTCGTCGAGTATCCGCAGGAGTTCAACACCTTCGGCGGACAGACCGCGGGCGCGGTGTACTCGGCCGTCATCACACCGAGCGGACGCGCGTTGCTCGGCTCATGGGGTGGCGTCGAGACCGGCCTCGACGCCGCGGTCTGGCTGCCGCAGGGCGACGCGAAGTGGATCCGGCAGAACCCTGCGAAGACAGCGTTGCAGAGTACGCCGTCCCTCCTCGTCGGGCCGAGCTTCGGTACGACGCTCGGCGACAGCATCGTGCTCGTAGGCTCGCAGGTCCGCCTGGCGCCGAACGTGGTCGCGCAGGAAGCAGCGGTCTGGCGGTCAACCAATCTCAACCAGGGGTGGAGCCGAGTCACGCTACCCGACCCGGGCAAACGCAGTCAGGCGAACACAGCGACCTGTACGACGTCGTGCGTGATCTCCGGGTACGTCGACGGCCAGCTTGCGCTGTGGCAGCTGGATGAGACGGGCAAGGCAAAGCGGCTCGCCGGGGTGCCGTCGATTCCGGTCGGCGACAAGGACAAGCTGCCGCCGCCGATCGTCGACGGCGACCGGATCGTCCAGATCATTGCCGAGGACAACAAGGTGAAGGTGGTCAGCGGCCACGACGGCAGCTGGACCGTCGAGGACTCGACCGGCGGCCCGGAAGGCGCCGTCACCGACGCCGTCCTGACCCCGTCGCGGAAGCTCTACCTGATCGCGGGCGGCAACCTCTGGCAGACCACGCTCAGCTGAGGAGGCCCTTCACGTACGCCGCCTGGCCCGCGTGCTCCAGGTCGTCGCCGATCACGCTGATCAGCCGGACGCCCAGCGTGACGGGAGGATTCCAGCGCTTGTCGACGATCCGGTCGAGCTCGTCGTCGGTGACAGTCCTCAAATACTCCAGCGTGCGCGCATGGACGGCGTCGTAGTACCCGGTCAGCTGCTCGGCCGACAGCTGCACCTGCGCCACCTCGTCACTCGAGTGCCCGTATCCCGTGTCAGCGGGATCGAACGGCAGTCCGAGTCGCTCGTACCATCCGTCTGCGGTCAGCACCTGCTCGTAACCACCCGCGTCGGCGAGGTGATCGTCCTGGATCCGCGCCAGGTGCCAGATCAGCCAGGCGATCGAGTTCGCCCTCTCGCCCGGTCGGGCCGCGAGCGTCTTCTCGTCGAGCCCGTCGACGATCCCATGTACCTCCTCCTGGATCCGTCCGTACGCGTCGATCAGCAGTTCACTCGTGTCCATGAACAGTCACCGTAGCGCGCACTTCGGACAGTTCTAAGGTGGGCAGGACAGCTTGTCCGGACATCGAGGGAGCAAATCGTGGAATACCGCACTCTGGGCGCGAGCGGCGCCGTCGTCTCCACCTACGCGCTCGGCACCATGACGTTCGGCAACGAGACCGACGAGCCCGGCTCGCACGCGCAGCTGGACCGGTACGTCGACGCCGGCGGCAACTTCATCGACACCGCGGACGTGTACTCCAGCGGCGTGTCGGAGGAGATCATCGGCCGCTGGCTGGCGAAGAGCTCCGCCCGCGACGACGTCGTGCTCGCCACCAAGGGCCGGTTCCCGATGGGCGACTCACCGAACGACGTCGGCACCTCCCGTCGACACCTGCGCCGCGCTCTCGACGCGTCCCTCAGCCGCCTCGGCGTCGATCACGTCGACCTCTACCAGTTGCACGCGTGGGACCCGATCACTCCGCTCGAGGAGACGCTCAGCTTCCTGGAGGACGCCGTACGCGCGGGGAAGATCTCGTACGGCGGACTGTCCAACTTCACCGGATGGCAGTTGCAGAAGGCGTGTGACTTGATCGAGCGGCGGGCTTGGTCGCCGCTCGTGACGCTGCAGCCGCAGTACAACCTGCTGGTCCGCGAGATCGAGTGGGAGATCGTGCCGGCCGCGCAGGAGAACGGGCTGGGCCTGCTGCCGTGGTCGCCGCTCGGTGGTGGCTGGCTGACCGGGAAGTACTCGTTCGACGAGGAGCCGACCGGAGCGACCCGCCTGGGTGAGAATCCGGACCGAGGTGTCGAATCATGGCACCGGCGCAGCCGTAATCAACGCGTCCGCGATGTCGTCGACGCGGTCCGGGAAATCGCGGAATCACGCGGAATTTCGATGGCGCAGGTGTCCCTTGCCTGGCTGGTCGACCGGCCCGCGATCACCTCGGTCATTCTCGGTGCGCGCACGATCGAGCAACTCGACGACAACCTGGCCGCCGCGGACCTGCACCTCAGCGAGGATGAGACCCGGAAACTCAACCAGGCAAGCGATCCCGGCGCCGCGGACTACCCGTACGGCGGTCCCGGGGTCGCCCAGCGAGACCGCCCGATCACCGGCGGGCGCGGCTGATCACCGGCATTTCTGAATTCGCCGCCTTGGGTTTCTGAGCAACACATCGGCCGACCGGTGTTTGCCAGTTGTTCGTCTGGAAATACTTCGGTCCGGCTGATTCTCGACGCACGCTGGGTGAGCCGACGAGCCGCCAGTCCGGTGGTTCCCGGCTGTCACATTTCCGAAGGAGCTAGACGTGTTCAAACGCAGGATCCCCGTGGCCGCCGGCCTCGGCGCCGCCGTGCTCGCGGCGGCCGCCGTACCGGCTGTTGCCCTTGGCCACGACCAGGCGGTGCCGACCACCACGCCGATCAAGCATCTGGTGGTGATCTTCCAGGAGAACGTGTCGTTCGACCACTACTTCGCGACGTACCCGAACGCCGCCAATCCGGCCGGGGAGCCGCGGTTCGCCGCGGCCGCCGGGACACCGACCGTGAACGGGCTCAACACCCCGCTCGCCGCGCCGAACAACCCGAACTCGACGCAGCCGTTCCGGCTCGGACGTGACCAGGCGCAGACCTGCGACCAGGACCACAGCTACACCGACGAGCAGGCAGCGGTGGACTCCGGTCTGATGGACAAGGTCGTCGAGACGGTCGGCCGCGGTGCGGGTACCTGCGCGGACTACGGCCACGGCAAGGGCCTGGTGATGGGCTACTACGACGGCAACACCGTGACCGGGCTGTGGAACTACGCGCAGCACTTCGCGATGAGCGACAACTCGTACGGGACCGTCTACGGTCCTTCGACGCCGGGTGCGCTCAACCTGGTGTCGGGTCAGACGCATGGCTTCAGCGCCGACGGGGATGCCGTACCTGCCGCGAGCGGCACCGTCATCGGCGACCCGCAGCCGGCCGGCGACAAGTGCAACAGCCGCGACACCTCGACGTCGACGGACTCCAACAACAAGAACGTCGGTGACCTGCTGAACGCCAAGGGCATCACCTGGGGCTGGTTCCAGGGCGGCTTCGCCGACTGTACGGCGAAGCACTCCGACATCGGCGGCGTGAGCAGCACGGACTACATCCCGCACCACGAGCCGTTCCAGTACTACAAGAGCACGCAGAACCTGCAGCACACCCGCCCGGCTTCGGTCGACGAGATCGGGCACAACGGACCTGCGAACCACCAGTACGACCTCACTGACTTCTGGTCCTCCGTCGACAACGGCACCATCCCGGCGGTGAGCTACCTCAAGGCGGCCGCCTACCAGGATGGCCACGCGGGCTACTCGACGCCGCTCGACGAGCAGCACTTCGTGGTCGACGCGATCAACCGGCTGCAGAAGACCAAGGACTGGAAGAACACCGCGGTCGTGATCGCGTACGACGACAGCGACGGCTGGTACGACCACCAGGTCGGCCCGGTCGTGAACCAGTCCAACGACCCTGCGCACGACGCCCTCACGGCGGCCAAGAACTGTGGCACGAACCCGGCCCGCATCGCCGGCGGCTACCAGGACCGTTGCGGTTACGGTCCGCGGCTCCCGCTGCTCGTCGTCTCGCCGTACGCGAAGCAGAACTTCGTCGACCACAGCACCACCGACCAGACGTCGATCCTCAAGTTCGTCGAGGACAACTGGCAGACCGGTCCGATCGGCAACTACTCCTTCGACGAGAAGGCCGGCACGCTGGACAACCTCTTCGACTTCCACCACAAGTCCAAGCCCCTCATCCTCGACCCGGCCTCAGGCGAGCCCGTGAGCCGCCTCCGGCTCCGCGCCGTACACGTAGGAGTAGAGGTCGACCAGCGCGGCCTCGAGCTGCTCCTCGGTGACCGCCTCCTCATGCTGGTGCGCGCGATGGATCCGCCACCACTCGACCTCCAGCGTCGCTGCCCGCGCCGGGTCGAGGGCCAGGCCGCCATCCAGTACGACGAGCTCGTAGAAGCGGCGCATGTACGAACGGGCCGCGTCCGGCTGGTTGTCGGGGTACGGTGCCCATAGCTGGTTGGCGCGCAGCACGTACCAGGCGCCGGCCAGCGTCCGGTGCGGTGGCATCCCGAAGGCGGCGCTGACCATCCCGACGGCGGCGACGAGGAAGGCGCGCCACTCGTGCCGGTAGTAGGCGGCCCAGGCGTCGGTTTCCCGGTTGCCGACGACCACCGGGTCGAACGATCGCGGTCCTGGTCTGGTGGTACGCATGATCCCTCCCCGAGGAGATCCGATGAACGATGGTAATCCGGCGATCGCCGAAGTCGTCGCCAAGATGCAGCAGCGGCTGGACGAGTTGCCGGACGAGCTCGCGCATAGGCGCGTCTTCCTGAGCACCTACCTACGCACCACCGAGGCGGTCGGCGACGCCGTCGTGGGCGCCCGCTTCGAGGACGCGGCCTGGGTCGAGGACTGGGACGTGAAGTTCGCCGAACTGTACCTGCAGGCCCACGACTTGGACCTGGCTCACGATGCTGTGTCACGGCCGTGGCGGTTGGCGTTCGATGCGCCGGCGGATTTGCCGCCGCTGCGGCACGTCCTGCTCGGGATCAACGCGCACGTCAACTACGACCTACCGCAGGCCTTGCTGGCGGTCATCACCGACGACGACTTCACGGATCCGTTGCTGATGGACCGGCGCCGCCGCGACCACGAACGGATCGACGGCGTACTCGCGTCCCGCGTCGGTGCCGAGGACGACGAACTGGCCGCATCCGGCGCCAAGAACCTCCTCGACCGGGTACTCACCCCGCTCAACCGCCGGTCGTCGCAGCGCTTCCTGCGCGAATCCCGGCAGAAGGTCTGGCACAACACCGCCGAGCTGCAACGCGCTCGACTCGAAGGACCCACGTCGTACGCCACTCGACTGGCCGAGCTGGAACTGCTCAGCGCGGCCAAGATCGCCGACCTGCTCCGCCCCGGCCAAGTGCTGCTCCGCCTGGCAATCACCGGCTTCGGCGTGACCCTCCCACCGCCGGCTTAACCTGGCAACACCCCGGACCACACGACTCCGAGGGCCAAGCATCCAAGTGTCAGCAGACCGAACAGTCCGACCCACAGCAGAGCAGGTACGCCGGTCAGACGCCGAAGCTGATCGGCGTCGGAGCTCCGGCCTCCGCCGTATCGGCGTGAACTCTGCAACTCGAGGACCGCCCGCGGCGCGGCGAGCAGCAGAAACCAGGTCAGCAGGTGAGCGAACGCGGACTGCACCGCGGCACCACGAACACCACCGCGCCGAAGGCAACGACCGACCAGAGCCCGAAGAGGTTCCTGATCTGGAGCAACAGGATCAACAACGCGAGCAGGAGACCCCAGAGCAGAGCCACCGCATAGCCCTTGCTGAGCACGAACGCAGCCGCCAGCCCGAACAGGGCGGGACCGGGATAGCCGGCCAGCAGCACCGCGATCATGCCCGCGCCGGTGGGCTTGCCGCGCGAGACCGTCACACCTGAGGTGTCGGAATGAAGGCGGATCCCGGTCAGCTTGCGCCCGACCAGCGCAGCGATCAGCCCGTGAGCTCCTTCGTGCGCGATCGTCACCACCTGCCGCGTATGCCGCCAAACGGGCCGCCACGCGATCAACAGCAACGCGACGACAGCCGTGCCGATGACCACCCGCAACGACGGATGAGGCTGTGCGCTCGTCAGGCTGTCCCAGACTTCATTCACCCCGCCATCCTGACAGGCCCTTGGTAACACACGACGAGGTGCTGGACCGTTGACATCACAGCGCGCGCGGACAACGGTGGAGGGATCGCGGCCCGGGGAGGGGCCGCCGTATTGGGGGAGAGATGTCTCAGCCACGCAGCATGAAGAGCAGTGCCACGAAGACGACGGCGAAGAAGACAAGTACCGCCAAGAAGACAACCGCCAATAAAACAAGCACTTCTAAGAAGACCACTGCCAGCAAGAAGGCCTCTGCCCGGCAGGAACCTGCGAAGACGGCGACCGCTACCAAACGAGCCGCCAAGCAGGCGATCGCCAGCACGACAAGGAGCAGTACGACGAGGACGCGTGCTGCTGCCCGAGCTGCCGCGGTCGAAGAGGCGGCCGTCGTACCGCTGCCACAATTCCTCGAGTCCGCCGGCAATCTGACGCTCGGACAGCGCAAGTTGCTTGTCGAGCAGGCGTTGCTGCTGCTCGAGCAGAACTACGTGCACCTGCCGCTGAAGGTCGCGATGCATGCGGTCAACCCGCTTCAGCGGCTGCGGGTGACGCGATCGCGGATGGAACACCAGAACGCCGACACGATGGAACCAGAGTGGATGTTCCACCGGCAGATGTCGAGCATCTTCCACTCGGTCCGCGACCTGCACACCAACTACCTGCTGCCGACGCCGTTCGCCGGCAAGATCGCGTTCCTGCCGTTCATGATCGAGAAGTGCTACGACGACGCCGGTGACGAGCACTACCTGATCACCCGCACGGTGACCGGCTACACGGCTCCGCAGTTCGGCGCCGGTGCCGAGGTAACGCACTGGAACGGTACGCCGATCGCCCGCGCGGTGGCCTTGAACGGCGCCCAGTTCGCCGGCAGCAATGACGCGGCAAACCTGGCCCGCGGCCTGGAGTCGCTCACCCTGCGGCCGCTGGTGATCCAGTCGCCGCCGGACGAGGACTGGGTGACGCTCACGTACGTCGGTCTCGACGGCTCGACCCAGGAGTTGCGCGAGCAATGGAAGGTGACCACCAACCTGCCTCCGATGACGGACCTCGACGCGATCAGCGAAACCTCGGCCTCGATGGGGCTGGACCTCGACTCCGACGAGAAGGCGAGGGCGAAGAAGGTCTTGTACGTGCGTGACGTCGTCGAGCTGGAACGCGGCCAGAGTTCGGCCGAGCTGAGCGCGCCGGCGGCGGTGAGTGGGGCCGATGTGCCGACCACGATGCCGGGCGTCTTCCGCGCCCGCGAGGTCGTCACGCCGTCCGGGACCTTCGGGCATCTGCGGATCTTCACCTTCAGCGTGCAGAACCCGGTCGCGTTCCGGGACGAGTTCGTCCGGCTGGCCGGGCTGCTGCCACAAAGTGGTCTGATTGTCGACGTTCGCGACAACGGCGGCGGTCACATCTACGCCAGCGAGTTCACCCTGCAGACGATGACGCCGCGGCGCATCGCGCCGGAGCCGGTGCAGTTCATCTGTACGCCGCTCAACCTTCGGCTCTGCCGTCGACACAAGGACAATCCGTCCGGGATCGACCTGGGCCCGTGGTTCGACTCGCTCGACCTGGCGACGGAGACGGGCGCCGCGTATTCGGCCGCGAAGCCGATCACGCCGGAGGCCGGCGCGAACGACATCGGCCAGACCTACCGCGGTCCGGTCGTGCTGATCACCGACGCCCGGGTGTACTCGGCGACGGACATCTTCGCGGCCGGTTTCGCCGACCACGAGATCGGCACGATCCTCGGCGTCGACGACAACACCGGCGCCGGCGGCGCGAACGTGTGGACGCACGGGTTGCTCGCCACTCTGCTGAACGAGCCGCCGCCACCGGACTCGACCTCGCCGTACGAGGCTCTTCCCAACGGCGCCAACATGCGCGTCGCGATCCGCCGTACGCTGCGGGTCGGCGATCTGTCGGGTACGCCGGTCGAGGACCTCGGCGTCCGGCCGCACGAGACCCACAAGATGACGCGGGCCGACCTGCTCGAGGGCAACGTCGACCTGCTGAACAAGGCCGGCTCGCTGCTCGCGGCGATGCCGCAACGGCAGCTCAGTGTGGTGACGTCCTTCAGCGGTACGACGCTCAGGGTCACGCTGGAGGTGGAGGGGATCGACCGGGTCGACATCTACCTGGACGACCGGCCGATCAGCTCGGAGGACCTGACCGGCGCACCACTCAGCATCGACATCCTGGAGGTCACCTCTGGCCAGCTGTTGAGAGCCGACGGCTACAAAGAAGGCGCACTGGTCGCCTCACGTCGTCTCACCGTCTGAAGGAGTTGACTCTCGGATTGTGGACAATCTCCGACTGACCGCCGAGGAAGAAGAAGTGCTCGGCGGTCAGCACGGGCCCGGCTACTTCGGGTCGAGGCTGATGGACTCGACGCCACGATCACCTGGTGATTACAGTCAGCCGGTGTGAACACACGGGGTGTGGTCGCGAGCTGCGCGGCCGCTGTTTTGCTGCTTGCCGGTTGCGCGAAGAACGCGGAGCCTGATCCCGCGGAGGTGGCTGCGTCAGAGGCAGCCAAGCTCAGGTCGGAGCTTCCGACGACGGTTGCAACCACGGAGCCGACCGTGCCGGTCTCCGCGCCACCGCAACCGGCCGTGCTGGCGAAGAACCGGATCTATCGCGTCGGGAAGCTCCCCGCGTCGGAGTGCAAGGAGCCGTTGATCGAGCCAACGTCGCTGCGGACCGTCCGCGCGTACTACACCGGGTACGTCGCCTGCCTCAACAAGGCATGGGCTCCCGTCATCCGCAAGGCCGGGTTCACCTTCACACCGCCGAAGCTTGTCGTCGTACTGGGGAGATCGCCGTCGTCGCCGTGCCATGCCGATGACGGGCAGGACTATTACTGCGGCGACACCATCTACATGGACGCCGAACCCGATATCGCCGGCTTCAAGGACGATCCGGACTGGGCCCTGACCTGGATGGCGTTCATCATCGGGCACGAGTACGGGCATCACGTCCAGAGGCTGACCGGCATCCTCAACGCGAAGTACCAGCGCGGCCTCAGCCTCAACGGCATCGAGCTCCAACTCGAGGAGACCCGGCGGCTGGAGCTCCAGGCATCCTGCTTCAGCGGCGTCTACCTCGGTGCGGACCGAGACTTCTTCGCATTCGACGACGGTTGGCTGGACCTGTGGAACCTGGTCATCGCCGACACCGACGACCCGAAGCAGGACCACGGCAACTCCAAGAACAACGCCCACTGGACAACAGCCGGCTTCACCACCGCCGGCCCCGCCGCCTGCAACACCTACACAGCCCCCTCTTCGTCAGTTGCTTAAGGCACCTGCTGCAGACGGTCAGCGAGCGCGTCACCTGTCAATCGGAGAGCTGGTCAGCTGACGCTTTCGCGCCATCAGTAGGGCGGTTGCCGCGAACAACGATGCGCAGGCGGTGAGGGCCAGCGGCAGGGTGGTGAGGCGGGCGACGGCGGCGATGGTGAGGCCGCAGGTGATTTCGCCGAGGTATTCGAGTTGGGCCAGGAACGAGTGAGTGGTGGCACGGACGTCCGCGGTCGTGCGGGCGTTGACCCAGATCGTGCTGATGACGCGCGTGAGTGGCGTGACTATGCCTGAGACCAGCACGACGGCGATCGCTCCGACGACAGGATCGCGTGCAAGCGCGAGCATGAGCATGCCGACGACGCCCGCGACGGCGGCCAGGGCGTAGTCGTTGCGGGCGTGGTCGCCGTCGATGCGCTTGGCGAACACGCGAAGGGTCAGCGCTCCGACGATCAGGCCGAGGACGCCGAGGCCGGTGAACCAGAGGACCGGATCGGGTTCGCTGGGCAGGCCGAGGTCGAGCAACTGCTTCTGCGTCAGTCGGCCGGCCGCGTCGGAGGCGCCGTTCACCAGGAAGGTCGCCGCGAAGATGAGGAGGATCTCGCGACTTCGCCGTACGAGCGTCAGACCGCGACGGAAGGTGGTCCAGGACGAGGACCAGCGCGCGGCGCGGACGGAAACGAACCGTTCCTCGGTGAATCGCAGGGCGATGTAGAGCGCGAGCGACATCATCGCGGCGCCGGCGATGACGATGGTGAGGTCCCGACGGGTCGCCCAGGCGAGCAGGCCGAGGGCGATCAAGCCCGTCGCGGCGCCAGTGAGTTGGGCGCCGGCGGCGCGGGCGAGGACGGCGGTGATGCGGTCCGGCTGGTCGAGTTCGTCGGTGATCCACGCGACGTCGGAGCCACTGGCGAAGGTCCACGAGATCCCCCAGAGCACCTGCGTCGCAAGGAGTGCGGGGAACGAATCGACGAGGCCGGTGGTGAGCATCGCCGTACCCATCAGGAGCTGCGAAATCACCAGGGACCACTTGCGGCTGATCGTGTCGGCGAAGACTCCGGCCGGCACCTCGCACAGCAACGCGAACACACTCTGAACCGAGCCGATCAGCACAAGCTGAGCAGGGGAGAGGCCCGCATCCACGACCAGATAGACGCTGGTGACCAGCCACCACCCGTTGTGCAGCACCGCCCGCATCCAGGTCCACCGGACGAACACCGTCACCACATGTGCTCAACCTTTCCGTTCACCGCAGCTTCCCCGTTCACCCTTCACCGATCGGGCTGCCAGTGCCACGCATTTTCGCCCGGCGCCACCATCACAGGTGGCGCCGGCCGACAACGTGGATCAGCGGAGCGACCGGGTGCCCGCGGTAGCGAGCTCCTCATCGGCGCGCACCAGGTAGGGCTCGCGGTCGAGGACCAGCCGGGCCGCGGCCGCGCCGATGTCGAACCACAGCCCGATCAGCTCGAGCCGTCCGTCGTCCTCGGCCTTGCGGACACAGTCGATACTGCGCAGGTTCGCCAGTTGTACGGCGACATTCGCGACGGACAGCTTGTCGGCTGGAGACAGTTTCACGCCGGTCGCCGGGTCGACGATCTCCGGTAGCTCCACAGCACGTCGTACGGAAGGCTCGAGGTGGCGCAGCCAGTTCTGCAAACCCAAGCCGGCGGGAACGTTCGCTTCCAGCGCGGCCGCGGCGGCGCCGCAGTGCGAGTGACCGCAGATCACGATCGACGTCACGCCGAGCACCTCGACGGCGTACTCGATCGCGGCGTCGACGGAGTTGCTGTCCGACCCGTTCGGCGGGACGAGGTTGCCGACGTTCCGCACGCAGAACTGCTCGCCCGGTCCGGTGGTTGTGATCATGTTCGGCACGATCCGCGAGTCCGCGCAGGTGATGAACAACTGCCCCGGCCGCTGTCCGTTGGCGGCGAGCTTCGCCAGCATCGGCCGGATCCGATCGGCCGATGCCTCGAACTCACGGACGCCGTCGAGCACGCGCTGATCCGGCTCGGGTATCACCTGCGGCAGCCGAGCCGGCTCCTTGTGCCGCTTGTCCCGGTTCAGCTCGACCGAGCCACCGCGCGCGATGTGCCCGCGCTGCCAGTCCTCGATCGCCTCGTACGCCGCGTGGTCGAGATGGTCGACCTCGAGTTCGAGCCGGGCCGGCGCGCCGACCGGGATCGAGCGCAGGGTCCGGACCAGTGACGCGACCCCGAGGAACACCAGCGTGCCGCGGATCCGCACG
>WNGA01008860.1_pt1 | contig 13700 bp, 16 predicted proteins | sample 5400061 | NCBI WGS metagenome assembly WNGA01 (sample SAMN13153366, study PRJNA577476) | soil metagenome | isolation source: 100 cm soil or saprolite under grassland replicate 2 | place: USA:California | collected 2016-06-15 | reverse complement strand
ATTTTTTTCCGACGGAAGTAATTTTACTTCGTCGAAGACTTTGATTGTACCTTGTTTAATTACTCCTAGAACGATAGTTCCAACTCCTTTCACATCAAAAACATGATCTATGGGTAACCACAATGACCCCCCCTTTGGTTTTTGACTTTAAATTTGAAATGCTTTTTTCATTTCCTTTAAATTTTGCATAAATTTATAATTTCTAATATTAGTATTCTTGATAATTGACTTAAGTTTGTCTTCGTCAATTTCATAGGAATGTAAAATAAACCCATTTTCCATAGACAGATGATCGAGGGCAAGGATTTGTTCGCCAGTGTATTTGTCTAATTTTTCGACATTTAATATAGCAAAGAAGTGAACTGTATTTTATCAGGATATGTAATAGGAATAGTCCACGTCATGATTGCATCAGCTATTTTTCTATCGTAAATTGATATGTCTGTTGTTGTTCCTTTCTTACCAAGATCTTTTGCGATGCTAGTGTCGCCGAGCAAAACAAAATTCAAGCTATTCATGATATCTGAGGTAATGCAGATGTTGATAAATCAATTACTGATTATGTATCTGATGCGCTTCGAATTGATTAGATACTTTAATTTGCACCAAATGCCCCTTCCAATGAAATCTAAATACAGCACTTTTTATTCGAGCGGACTGTCCACTAATTTTATTAAAGTCGCCGAAAGTACCTGATATTATACTTCTTTACAAACTATCGGTTTCATCCTAACGAAATATCCTCAAGCTAAAAGATCGATCCGATTCACCCAAGTAATAGAAGATAGAGTCAATACTATCCTGAGAAACTACTTTATACTGCATATTAATTAATCTGGAAGACCATTAGACCCGGCTTCGATTATTAGTAACAAGAACTATCAAGGGTAAAAATCATGATTCCTGTCTTAAGCGAGTAATGTCGCCATGAAAATTGAGACAAAATAATATATTGATACACGATTCGCCGTTGATATCAAAGCAAACCATCCCTTTAGACATAAATCATCTACTGTAGTAAATTAATCTCCTTAGTCTTGCTTCGTGAAGTATTTGATTCCAAACCATGCTAGTAACGGTCCGGAAATACCATCTGTGACAGATCTCATAATTATACTTTTAAGGCTACTTCAGACATAGTTTCCTTACAAGCTTGAGCGTGAAGTATCTATAGGTTACTTATCTACCGGGCAGCAAAGTAGTAACAGAACAAGAAATCCTTACTTTCAACTTTCTGTATCGTACTAGTTGAATTCATACCTGCGACTAATATTAAATATCGGCAGATATTTACAATAACAATTGCTTTTACGAAAGAAAAAAGATACTACTAAGGTTCCGCTTGAAAGAAGAGTGATTTTGGCAAAGGTAACAGCGGACGGCATAATAACATATGCTAAATCCTGTCATCCAAATGAGGGCATATTAATTTTGCAAGGAAAGCATAAACAAAATACTACCTTTATAAATGGATTAGTAATTCCTCCATTTTCAACCCACGGCCCATTTTATTCGGGATTTTCAGGTTATGAACTTCCCTTCGACTTATCGTATATAGGTACTGTGCATTCACACCCAAGTGGCTCTACAAGACCGTCCCTAGAAGATCTTCACAACTATTTTGGCCTAATTTCGTTGATAATTGGCTATCCGTACGAATACGATACAATTTCTGCGTTCGATCGAAATGGAAGTAGACTCCAACTTGAAATAACTTTTTAGTTAAGGGTGCGACAAGTACCTGGGTAATACTAAAATTGATTAAACTGTTTATTAAGTGCACAAAATGACATTAGAAAATCTCCGGGATAAGGCGTATTTCCAGAACACTATTGATGTCTGGATAGTTTACTGTGAGGAAAATAATTTGATCTGGTCTAACACAAGGCACTACATGGATTTCATTCATCACCTTAGGTCTAATGGTTTGAAGATGCAGAAATTCCCCCTCTGTATCAAAGAATCAGGTGGTATGATTGAGAGAGGCAGGGATAAGGCAAAATTTCTGGAAGAATTATCCCGATCTGATGGCGATGACGTTAGTGCTTATACCTTGAAATTAAGTAATGAAAGCTTATCGGTTATCAGACAATATAAGCCAAGATAATTTAACCAGGACTAGGATCGTATTCTTGATTCCGAGAACTTCGAACCCTGCTGGATCAGGAAGTCGACATGTGACCCATTGAAGAACGATCAATTGCTCAAATTATGTCAATATATTTTTAGATAATGATTCCAAATTAAAGACTATTTTTACAACGCTTAAATTCCTCACACTTTTCCTGACGTACATTTACCAGACTCTCCTTAGGGACGTATTGTATCGTGGTAGTAAAAAAGTTACTTAGATATATGAGTGCTAATTCCGGCCAGAGTAAAACTATCCAGTATACACTTTCATCGTAAGTATTATTTGTGGTTAAAATTAGCGACGCTCTTTTCAATATTATAAGTATTGATTTGGACCCCGCATCTACCACCCTTTTCGATGTTTAAATCAATGGTTAGGTCAAAAACTAAACTGGCGGTTATACCGTCGTATTAATTAAAAAATTATCGGAAGATTCTAACATCCTATAAAAAGACTTGTGAGCTATCAATAATATTCTTTGCTGTTGCTTCTAGTCTGAACGCTCATCAAAAATAATAGAATTATCTTTGAATGAACTTCATGAGGAAAAATTTACTATTCTTATTCTGGTAAAATTAAGTAACAAGTTAATAATCATGTTACCCTAAACTTTTTTTATTGACCGATAAAGTAGAAGACACAGTGATTAAAAATTCGAGAGAAACATTTTTTGAGAACAAAATTATACGCTTTGGAACTGAATTTTTTATAACTGTGCCTTTTGAATTAGCCTCCTCTTTGACAATTAAAGATGGAGATACTTTTGAAATCTCAGTTATGAATAAAAAGAACTTGGTAATTAGAAAAAAACTGATTCTGACTAAATCCTGGTATAGTGTGAGGGAATTTTTTGCCATTTAGGTATTAATGCTTGAGGCCGCATATGCAATGGCTCATCATGCAGTCTTTCCTCTGCCAACTCTACGTACTTTTTTACTCTGTCTATACCAACAAATTTTCGTAAGAAGTGGCAAGCCACTTTCGTGGTTTGTCCGCTACCATTAAACGGGTCGAGGATCACATCCCCTTTATACGAATAAAGCTTCATCAAACGATAGGGGATTTCTTCTGGGAAGGGGCATGGATGATCAATGAATCCTGGTGGAACTGGAGCAATATGCCAAATAGAATTAGCAATTTCTTTTGTAAATTCTTCATGTTTTGCCGGTAGTGCGTCATGGCGCTGTGTCCTACCAGTGCTCACATCTCCCTTTCGGAGTACAAGAATAAACTCGTGCATAATGTTGGCCCGGAAATATTTTGGATATGGATTTATTACGAAAGATCCGTACCTATTTGTTCCCCCTGTCACCTTGTGCCATATTATCTCCTCATGAAGAGACCAATTTCCAAAAGGTTTAACCAGGTTGGATAAGAGCATGTGTGGTAGAGGAAGGATATTGCCACTGACAACCTCATTGCCGATGACTATACAGCAGTAACCACCATCTCTAGTTACCCTAAAAATATCTTCATTAAATATTTCTGTCATTTCCTTCAAATACTCCGTTGTAGTGACTCTTGTAGTTCCACGATAATAGCCTGTCCCTCCTACATGAGTTTCATAATCTATCGCATTTCTGTATGGGGGAGAGGTAATAGTAAGCTGGACCGAATCAGGAGGAAACTTTGCAAGGACCCCCCTACAATCCCCTAATAGTATGCAATTTTCATACCTTTCGATTAACATTGTAAGGACTATTCGTTTATTCAACCGTCAATATCCTTCATACTTAAAAATAATAAACTGCAGTATGAACAATATTAGTTGAAGTATCATGAGAATAAGAATTGAGCATTCTTCTCTATCTTGGCGACAATCATAGTACCTTATATTTGACTAGCTAAAATTTCATAGACCAAGTAGGACAACAAGACATTTGATTAGATCGTAGTCTTTCCAATTAATCATGCTAATAAATATAAGTCAGGCATCCGTGGTTTCGGATACCATGAATTACGAGTCTAAATTTTCTAGCGACTGTTTCAGGATCTTGTGGCTTTTCATCTACTATTAAGATATTTTAAACAATAACGAGGATATTCTATTAAGAGCCGTTAGGTTTTGACAATTGCTCCAACCTCCTACATTCATCCACAACATTTTGAAATGTTCCTATTGGGAATATTTTCATAGAATTAAATTTTGCCATTCCTAACTCGATCATGAATTTCTGTACGACGTGTCCGTTTTGTGCGTCTAAAATCCAGAGAAAATTGTGCTCTAAAGCAGAGTGGAATTGTTCTTTTAATTCAATATGATTTCTTTGAGCAACTTCTGCAAGTCTCTGAGAAATCTCTAACATGAGTGCCCTATTATCTTGATTATTCAGTGGACATGCTTCAGTAGCATGATTACCGGAAATTCCATATAAAACCATATCAAATTATCTACCTACTCATATTTTTAGTTATATACTTTTTTTACTATCATAAGTAATTAGTATAATTGTTATTACGAATCCACGTGCTCATAATATCTTCATACATTGGTCAGGCATTCGCCTTCTTGAATACCATTTTTATGTTTAGGTTGATTGACCCTCAAGAAGATGTCCAAACTAAAATTTTCAGCGCTTAAAATATGAATTGGCATTACCTTAGGTACGCTTGCTGTATTTATCGACCTTACCCTGCCTAGTTAATTCTCAAGGGGTCATGAACTTGTACTACAGAGGCCATCTATACTGTTATCTGTTCATTGACGGTAATTTCTTTTTAATATTCTCTTTAAATGAATCAATAATGTGAAGCAATAAAGATTGAAACTTCTGAGTCACATCTTGTAATTTTTCTCAAGCTAGGATATTAAAGATAAACTTAGTATATACTTAGTACTTATTTACATTGTAGCATTAAGTACAGAATATGTATTGCTTAAAATGAATGTATAATGAGACATAGTTTGTTTGTAAAAAGTATAATCACCCCTACGATTCTCACTTTCAGCTTGGTTGCAATGAATTTTCTCCCATTTGAATTCATCAATATAAATGCTCAGAAGACAAATTCCTCTTCAATAAAGGAAATAATCGATAAAGTGGTATCAGATACACTTGATGGTATGATGAACGATACCCTTAATAGCTTGATAAAAAATGCCACCAATTCAGTTCTTATGAACCAGACCGCCAGTCCGCAGAATAAATTTCCATCGAGCTTGGACATTTCTCATATTCCAGTCAAATTGCCATACGATCAACTAATCCAAATAAACGCGACTTCAGCCAAGCTTGAAAAAAATAATATAGAAATGAGTAACAATTCCAAGCTGGCCCCGCTTACTTACCCTAGCTCAAGCACTAATAACAGCATTCTGACTGAACTGCATAATCTGAATAATATGAATGGCGGCATGCCACTTGCTAAGAACTTATCATCAGGATTACTTAGTCAATCCACACTTGAACATAATAACAAATCTACCAACTTTTTTAGCGATATCATTCAAAAGCTGAAGCAGTTCTTTATGGTGAATTAAATTTTTTATAAACAAGTAATATCTTCCAATAAAATTTTCTACCTAGTAAGTTAGAGACCATTATCGCACTGGACGATCAGGTAGTAGATGGTGATTCTGCTTAAGGGCACCGTTGGTTAAGAATTATTTCAAGGGGAAGCGATGTCACGTAATATGTATATACTTCCTTTTCTGCCTTCTAAGTAATTATGATGCAAATTGGAGATGGAGAGAACCCCGACCCCAATAGAGAATCCAATCTAAGAGTTACAATTTCACTAAACGAGATCAATGTTCAATTTACTGGCTCTATTGAAACAGTACTTTCATCAGTTATGACATTCATTTCAAAGCAAGTTCCGACAATCGATCTAGCAAGAAAAATTTCATTGAATTATGCTTTACCCGAGCTAATTGATGATTTTGGAACTTTTGTTAAGATAACACCAGAAGGTCCAATAATAGATCCCGCGGTAGGCGGAGTAAGGTTATCTGACAAACAGATCGTAGCACTTTATCTGGTAGCTATGAAGATAGCCAGTGAACTAGGGAAAGAGGTTGAAGAAAAAGTGACTATTTCGCAAATTCAAAGTGCTACTACTCTAAATCCAAAATCTGTCAGCTCTCGGTTATCTGAATTAGTTAAATCTGGCTATGTCGTAAAAGAATCGAACAAGAATATTTCACAGGTGGGGGTGTATTTTATTAATACCGCAGGGATCCATTGGCTCAGTTCAAGTCTTTCTAAGAAGAAAATTTAAAAAATCCTAATTGTGATTACTCGGTGCCAATGTATTCTTTTTGAATGTACCGATAGTTTCGAATAGTTCCAACTCTTGCTAACATTCGTTCTCTAACCAAATCCGTAAGCGAATGTGACACTGCTGTCCTATCGTAATTATATCCGCGACGGGAGATCTCCTCGTGTATTTGGCCAAGTTGTCGTTCTTGATTGAAGTAATTCTCGCTCAATAACAAATCCAATAGGCTTCTACAAGTCATCCCTATTTTTTGAGCTGACCTACGCTCAATACCAGTTCCGCCCGAACCCAACACCAAAGTCTCAATAGACATGACTTTTGACTTCAACTCCTCCATCTGAGCGTTTAGCTCTGAGCTGTTTTTGCCGTTACTCGACACATCGTATGCACTAGAATCTAGCCCGGATATGACATCTTCAACTATACTTTTTAACTTATTTTCTTTACAAGTAATCTCAACTTCCCAATCTCTATGCTTTAATCTGACTTTAACATCATTTGAGTTAGATTCGGTGATGAAAGCATCGCTCATAAAAATGATATAAATAAATTGACACAATAACATAAACTTGTTGCTGAGCATATTGGGCATGATGCGCAATATATATATAGAACCGCCAATTTATATTGGTGTTCAACATGAATGCGCAATTAAATCTTCACCAAAGTGTAGACGTAAAGGACCTTGCAAATATGTTAAAAATAACTTCGCTTGAGTCATTTTTGAATATAGGTGAATTATTAAAGGGGAAAAATATTGTATTCACACCCAATGACAGGACAAGGGTTCCAATAAATGGATGGAAAAAAGAATACCAAGATAACAATTTTCCCTTAAGGGCAATCGCAATAGTATCAAACCCTACCATCGTAACCGGCATAGACTCGAGCTGCATTAAAATCGCCGAAACAGAAGAAGGTACTATCTATGCTATCAAATGTGGTATTGTATTTTGTATTTCTTTTGAAATCGTACTGCATTTTAAAATCGGACCCCTTCTCTTGTATTTGACTGAAGCTTCTCTCTCCGACTCCGAACTCGATAGCCGATTAGTAAAAATTGTCTCGTTTGACTCTGATGTGGCCAGAAGGATGATCAGAATCAATACTGAAAGGCTAATACAGTTTGAACTTGCAAAAATCTTACATGACTCTGTTATTCTTGTTGACGGAATCCTAAAAGTTTCACCATTTGAAAATAGGAATTACAATTTAAAGAGAATAATCGAAAACTGCGTGCTACATAATAATTCAATTGTCGGTATTGGTAAAAGTACTAAATTTAAGATTCTCGATACAGTATCGGGTAACCTAAGGAAACTTAACGGTCCTGGGGTTTTAGATGTGAGTTTAATTGTGAAAAGCCTTGTGCGAAATGTGCTAGGGTTTAACACGCTGGTAAAGTTTGCAGAGAATACTTTAATGCTAAGAGCGGATATAGTAGAGAAGGACATCTATGATGTCGCGAACTCTTTAGGAAAGATTTTAGGCAACGATCCGATTCCATCTGGATATCCAGAGTGCCTAAGTCTGGCACACCATATATCGTGTTTTTCAAATACTGAAATAGCCGGCATAAGAGGACATATTCTAAGGAATTATGATGTAGTTGAATTGGCATCTCAAGATGTGAGAACTAATCTTCTGGGCTCGATTTAGGTATGAGGATCCTTTCGAAGAATGGAAATGAGCTTGTACTTCTTGCTTTGAATAACGACGTAGTGCAAAAGGGAGATTACCTTGAAGTCGATGATGAAAAAAATTGTCGGAAAATGATAGTTCAAATATACGAGTTGGATTATCTGTCCTCCCAAGGCTTAACGGAAGATATAGTCAAAGATGAAATAATATTAGTCTCAAGTCAAGAAAATCTTCATGACCCTTTAAATATTGGCAGTCTTTCCAAGCTCATCAGAGATGCCAGACTAGTTAGAACTAAGATAAGATCCAGTATAGATGTTGCTGGAAAAATCTCCAGTAATGTATCTTGGATTCCTTCTCGTGTTTATTCTAAGGTGAGGAAATTATCAATGCACGAAATAGGCATATTACTGAATCGTTCCGGAGACAAACCAATAAACATTGGACAAAACGAAAGGACAGGAGAAAATTTTCAAATTTACGCAGAAGACTTGGATGGAAAACTGAATATAATTACAGGTAAAAAAGAGTCGGGCAAATCACACTTATCAAAACTCCTGATTAAATCACTGGTCGAGCACGGAGCATATGTTGTCGTATTTGATCTCAATAAGGAATATGATGGACTGGCAACGACTAGAAGTGGTAAACCGTCCTCAATAAGTGATCGTACAGTCATTTTGGAACTCGGAGGTTTACTTAAGTTTAGATTGGAGTACTGTGGTAAGTTTACGATATCTAACATCCTCAAAAATATACTGGAAATGCCATCGACCTCTATGCGTGAATTCTTGAGAGTTTGGGACAACCTAGAAAATGCTCAAAAGCTGGACATGGAATCACTAGGCAATTCGATTAATCGTATTAACATGAATGAGCTTGTACGTGACGCTCTTGCTTCGAGATATCACTTGCTTCACAATTCAGGATTGTTTTCGGAAACCAATGAACGCGGCCTACAGTTCGAAAATGTTATTTCCAATAAGTCACACGGTGCATTGATCGTTATCAGTTTGAATAAGGTCAGTGGAATAATTAGAAGAATAATTGTGGAGCTCGTGTTAAGTAAAATTGTTGATTTGCTAGAAAGAAAGTTGATCCCTCCAATATTCTTATTCGCAGAAGAGGCGCATTTGTACGTAAAGGAAACCTACTGGGATGACATTGTTACCAGAATGAGACATTTTGGGATATTTACCACTTTTATAACAAATCAACCAGACGCCCTAGGAGATGGAGTGTACCGCCAAGTTGATAATATATTCTTATTTAATTTCCTTAATGAATCTGATTTAGAAAGGATAGCTAGAGTATCTCTCATAGATAATGACACCGTTAAATCAGTTGTCAAAACCCTTCCGAACAGACATTGCTTGGTGATAGGAAAGGTCGTTAGGGACATGCCGATTGTAGCTGCGATTCCAGACGTAGAGGCCATGACCCTTGGAGCTACAAAAAAATTCTTTCGTTAAGCTTAAAAAACATTTTAGACAACATCCTCCAAATATTAAGAAAGGAGTTATGCATATGTTGTCAAGAACGAAATCCTAAGAACTAAACTCTTCATAATAGAAAATACTGATTTTGTGATAATAACTATATTATTTAAGGGATTAGTTATATTTCTTATTTACAAAACTGTATTTGAAAACCTTATATTGTGAATATAATTTATAGCAATTTGTGAAACGTATAGAAGCCATTATTGCTAGTGAAAAGGTTTCTGATTTAAATTCGGCATTAAAAGAGATGGGCGTAGGTGGTTGTACAATATTGGATGCGAAAGGTCGAGGCAAGGGTGAGAAACCTCTGGTAGAAGCTCAAAGAGGAACGGCTCGATATACGGCAGAATTTTCTGTAAGGGCGAATGTGGTAACTGTGGTTCAAGACTCCATAGTGGAAAAAGTTATAAAAACCATTTTGGACACCGTAAGCACTGGCTCTGCTGGAGATGGCAAGATCTTCATTTCAGCCGTCGTTGACTCTGTAGATATAGGTACAAAGTCGCGCGGAGAAGAAGCAATAAGCTAGTGTTTTCAGGGCAAATTCATTCTATGCCGAGTAGCGACAATTCCGTTATTCATTGATCTACTTAGAGCTGATGCACATAATCTATTTCAAGCACTTATTGCCACTGACTCCGACGTCTTATGATCATATCACTTTTTAAGTCGGGCAAGAAAAGCTCAGATATTTATGGTTATTGGAAAGGAGATCCGATTAAGTCGTTTACTTAATAACAAGAGGATGCTCTGCATCCCTATGGACCATGGTATTACGAACGGACCTCTCCCGGGGTTAGAAGAGATACATAATACTATTTATCGTTGTGAAAATTCCGGCTTAACCTGTGTTATAGTAAATAAGGGCATTTTGAAGAGCTTCCCCAGACCCCCCAGCTTTGGGGTAATTGCTCATATGTCCGCAAGTACGTCCCTTGGGCCTTCACCAAACAAAAAAATACTAATGGGCAGTGTTGAAGACGCGATAAGATTAGGGGCTGATGGGGTTTCTATCCACATCAACGTTGGTGCTAAAGAAGAACCAGAAATGCTACATCAGCTCGGAATGGTTTCTGACAAATGTAACGAGTGGAACATGCCTTTGATTGCTATGATGTATCCTAGGGGTGACAATATAAAGAATCCCCATGACGAGGTAGTTGTGTCGCACGTCGCCAGAATAGGAGCTGAAGCTGGAGCTGATATAGTAAAGACTGTCTATACAGGTGATACGTCTTCTTTCAAGTCCGTAGTAACGAGCTGTCCGGTTCCGATAGTAGTGGCTGGTGGACCGAAGGCCAACACAGATGAAGAGATATTAGAAATGTGCGCTGGTGCAATGAAAGCAGGGGCTGCCGGTGTAACATTTGGTAGAAACATCTTTCAGCATGAAAATCCTCCAGCAATGCTCAAGGCATTGGCGGAAATAATATTCAAAGGTAAGAGTCCTAAGTGGGTGATTAAACATCTTGTCAAATCTGAGGCAAAATAAACAGCTGATCATTAGACCAGTAGCTCTAAGCGGCCTTGATCTCGTAGAGTTTGTTGAAAAACTAGTAGGTATAGGACTTGTCTATGCCGACCCTGAGGTGGTAAAAGATAAGAATTTAAAGACTGTTTTTCCGTCGGAAAACGCTGATTACGTAATCTGTGATTCGATAGAGTCAATAGAGAAAATTAAAAAAAAAGGCAAAACCACCGGCTATTACAAGAAAGTGACTGCAAATAGTGATGTCAGTGACATATCAGAAGCTTCTAAGAAGGGTGCGGAATTCATAATCGTTGACGTGTCGGATTGGAAGATTATACCTCTTGAGAATATAATAGCGAAGTTACAGAAAAGTGGAACAAAAATTTACGCTAACGCAAAAAATTCTGACGAAGTTAGAACTTTGTTCTCTGTATTAGAACTTGGTGTAGATGGGGTCATTTTGGCTACGAATGACTTGAAAGAAGTAGAGAATTCAAAATTTGCTTTGCAAAACATTTTCTTCACTTTGGGAAATGGCAGGATAATCGAAGTGAAAGACGCCGGAGTTGGAGAAAGAGTCTGTGTAGATACTGCCTCGATTATGACTTACGGGGAAGGAATGCTTGTTGGAAATATGTCAAGGTTTTTGTTCTTGATTCACAATGAATCAATTGGCTCTTCTTTTACTTCACCTAGGCCATTCAGAGTAAATGCAGGAGCAGTACACTGTTACACGATTATGCCAGACGGAAGTACAAAGTACCTCTCTGAATTGGAAGCAGGTAGTGAAATTCTGATTGTCAATGACAATGGTGTCTCAAGAAGTTCTACTGTTGGACGTTCAAAAATCGAAACACGTCCTTTAAAGTTAATTCGGGCTGATTTTGAAGGAGAGACAGGGAGTGTAATAGTACAAAATGCGGAAACAATACGCTTAGTTGGTAAAGATAAGAAATTAATTGCAGTGACAGACGTGAAAATAGGTGATGAAATAATGGTTTTTACAAGGCCTTCTACAGGGAGACATTTTGGAATGCAGGTTGATGAATTCATTATAGAAAAATAGGAGAGATCCTGAAGGAATGATATTTAATGTCCAGGCGTTTACCAATAATGGTATCTTCCCACTCCACAATTAACTTACCATCCATAATATCCTGATGGGTAATCAGACCTTCAAACTCCAAATCAGTCTGCGATGTACCAAAGTCAGTAGGTTGTGTAAATTCACTTGCCTCACCTCAAATAAAGTGATTCAAACAGGTTGGAAAGTATTAATTTAGAAAATTAATTATCTTTTCTTATCTTTATAGTCATATTCCATTGCCATACACAAAGCTTATTAATTAACTGGTAGTACAATGATTACCTGAAATATTCGGACAAAGGGCTGGATTGGATGACTATCAGAATGTATAAGGAGCTGCTTCGAGTTGCATCATGCTATCATATTTTGTCTCCCAAACATGGCTTGATTTAGATTAAGGTAGGCTGCTGTTGCCTGCGACCCTTCGTTTTTAACTTGATAGACCCAACACTTTAATTGACTAGAGCAACATATTGTTTGATTAAAATTGGAATGGGATGTTAGGATCCTTCTTGAAGAGTTGGGAATTTCATTTACCGTTTATGGTCAGGATAGAAAAGTCAAAGGAGCGGCATCAATCTCTGTTGCATGCAATAGCGATGTGTCTTTTTGTTATCACACTGGTGAAAAGGGCTTAGCATTAATATCACAGTCAAATGCCGGCACTATTATTTGTGATCCCTCTTTGGAAGGAATAATTGATATAAACCTCGACCGAGATAAAAATAGAAAACAACTCATTTTTACAGATAATCCTCGATTGGCATTTGTTCGTGTCTTAGGGATGATGTACAGTAAAAAGAAATTAGTTGGTATATCAGGAAAGGCGTCAGTTGCAGATACATCTAAAATAGGCAGGAATTGCTACATAGGTGACTTTAGTGTAATTGGCGAAAATTGCGAAATTGGCGACAACTCAATTATTTACGATCGTGTAAGCATTGTCCAAAACTGTGTATTAGCGGGTGATTGTATAATTCAGCAAGGTGTGACAGTGGGGGCTGATGGATTTGCATTTGAGCGCTATGAAAATGGGACTTTAGAGCGTTTTCCACATATAGGGGGAGTGAAGATCGGAAAGAATGTAGAAATTTCTGCGAACTCATCCGTTGCAAGAGGGTCCTTATCTGATACCATTATAGGAGATGGAACTAAGTTGGATGCGTTAGTCCATGTGGCGCATAATGTCAAAATCGGAAAAGATTGCGAATTGACGGCTGGAACAATAATCGGAGGCAGTGCTTTATTAGGAGATATGTGCTGGACTGGACTTAATTCCATGATAAAAGATAACATTAAGATTGGTAATAATGTTATTATCGCAGCTTCAGCGGGTGTAATACATGATGTTATCGATGGAGATATTGTTGCGGGAATTCCGGCAAAGTCAATCAAGGATAAAGTCAGAACCAATATGACGTTTCTAATGGCTGGCCAAAAAAAAACCTGATTTAGAACATGATCCGATTTTTTCCTGAAATACATCACTTACTTTTCTCTCCTTAGGATAGGTGAGTTTAACATGTCTATCCAGGAGTCAGGCATGTGGCATTCCTCGGTTCATCATCAGCGATAGCAATTACTATTCGTCTTAGCTATGTAACTCAATTTTTAATAGCTGCTAAAAATTTGATATTCTTACTC
>WNGA01010974.1_pt1 | contig 13702 bp, 19 predicted proteins | sample 5400061 | NCBI WGS metagenome assembly WNGA01 (sample SAMN13153366, study PRJNA577476) | soil metagenome | isolation source: 100 cm soil or saprolite under grassland replicate 2 | place: USA:California | collected 2016-06-15 | reverse complement strand
AAAAAAGAAGATTTTAAGACTGCTTGTAAAAGAGGTTGTGGTGGGCGATGATATTATAGATATCAGGCACTCCATACCCTTAAAAGAAGCCAAAAATGAGCAAAACGAAAAAAATTACCAACTGTGTACGAAGAGTGATTACTCCTCCCTGTGGTGTACCCTTACCTGCTCTATCATATTCTTTTCCTTCCTTGTTTACTATTTTCATCTTAAGCCATCTTTCAACATACATCTTTATCCACTTCTCTTCTATTTGTTTATCTACTGCCTTCATGAGCAGTTTAACAACGGTTCACTTGCGTTCATCTCTTTAACACCTAACTGCCAAATTCATTGGCTTTTCTTCAACCGTTCACTACCATAACTTTACAGCCACAGCGGCATGAAGTGTTTTGATAGCTTCGCCTTGTACAACGCTACCGATGGCTCGAACAAGTTGCACGCTTGCTCTCCATCATCTTTGAAAGAGCATGCAGTTATTTAAGTCATGTAACTGCTTCATGGCACAATGTGCGACGCAACGAATAATGCTGCTTTAAAGAAAGCCGGGTGCAAAAAATATCACATTATAAATTCTCCTTCTTTTCTTTTTCAGCAGGATGAAAAGATCCAAGATATCCATAACCCACTGTTTTAATCTCGCCTTTCATGCTGTATTCCACTTCTTTCCAGAAAACCTTATCTTTTACGCGAAGAGCCTCAGGAGGCGCTTTTCCTGCTGTACTCTCATCCATGGGATTATCATAACCAGGCGTTATGCTTAATTCTCTTGCATCAACTGTTGCTTTGGCTTTGGCAATACATTCTGCATCGGTAGGTTTTGTAAAAAAGAATACTGCTGCAACTACCAGCAATATTACAATAAGGATACTGAGTGCTTTCATAATTTTTAATTATGGTAACCGAATGAATTATTAAAAATATTTACTGCTTCTTTACAATAAAACTTATGCGGCCATTGTTTTCGAGGTAAGCCATTTCAATATCATCAAGCGTTGTTTTTTTTGTTTCCAAACGCAGACTTTGCATAAGATCGCTTTTACTGATGGTTGTTTTTTCCATATTGTGCCACAAAATTTTTCCGTCTTTATAAAGCAGGATATTTTCTCCTTTCACCACATCATTAATCATGTTATTTTTAAAAGAGCTCCACGCAACTATGCGATGGACTATTATCATGATTGCCGCCGCAGCCACCGTAGAGAAAAATGGAGATGCACCCACTACGCCTCTTGCCAGCACTGCGCCAAGCATAATTGCAATAACATTATCAAAAGGAGATTTTTTTGCAAAGGCGCGTTTACCGCTGAATCGTATCAAAACAAGAGCAATTAAAAACATTACAAATGCCCTTATACTCATTTGCAAAGCATTTAACTGGTCTCCTCTACCCCACAAATTATTTATTATATCATCCATTTTTATTTTTATTTATAAGTTTAAATGCGTCTTTTGCCTTCAATTTTTCAAGGGGTTTAAATTCCTTCCCTTCTATTCTATTATAAGGTGATAAAAAATTGCTCCAGTTCATCCAGCATTTGCTTAGGGAGTTCCTCAATTGATTTTATATTACTGAAGGATTTTGCTTCTTCAGGAATTGCAAGAAAACGATCATTTCTTATTTTCTTTTTTTACCGGTTTGCTCCGCGATAATTGCACCGATTATTCTGCATTCAACCATGCATCCCGGAAAACTTTCAAACTCAGAAATTACAATTATATCAAGAGGATCCCCATCTTCCCCCTCTGTACCGGGTATAAAACCAAAGTCATAGGGGAAGACCATACCAGTTGGCAATATTTTTTTTAGCTTAAAGAATTTGGTTTTTGGATCATAATTATATTTTTCAGCATTACCTTTTGGTGTTTCAATTACAGCGGTTACTGTATCCATGTTTCTTGTTTTTATTACGCTGCGTTAATAATTATTATGTTATTGTTAAGTATTGCAAACTAAATACCAACCTGTGAGAGTATATGGCGAGAGTCCCAGGGGAGGAGATAAAACCCTACAAGTAGATTAAAATAATCGAAGTTGTAATCCTTTGGTTTTTTGTTTGGGAGGTTTGGCATCATCAAAAACTGTTTTGCCCCCATACATCCACGATTCGTTTCTTTCTTTTTCTACCAGTTCATTAAAATTGTTGCTTGGGATAAAATTTTTTTCAACACGGGAAGCAATCTCATGCAATTTGCGAATGGCTTCTTTCTTGTCACTATTGCCCAGCTTTGCTTTTTGCACTGCTGTTTGCAGAGTACTTATTGTTTCATCATACGCTTTAGTTGGTACAGGAAAAGGATGACCGTCTTTACCGCCGTGAGCGAAAGAAAAGCGTGCAGGATCTTTAAATCGTGATGGCGTTCCATATATTACTTCGCTTACCAACGCAAGTGATTGAAGTGTTCTTGGCCCTAATCCTTCAAGCAATAATAATTCTTCAAAATTTTCTGTTTGCTTTTCATGCGCAAGCCATAACAATGTTCCTAATCTTTTAAGATCAACATTTGCTGCTCTCACATCATGATGAGCGGGCATTATTAATTGTTGTACTTCACTTATCATTTTTTTAGGGTGCTCATGTGTAATGTTCATGATGCCATTGCGTGCAGGCCCTGCTTCAGCAGCAGCCATGTTGAGAATGTTTCCCTGGTTCTCTCCACAAATGCCTGTGTGCGGTTCTTCCACAAAAGATTGCAGCGAAGAAGAGTGCCAGTGATAACGGCGGGCAGTAGCGCTATCTTCACGCATGCCTTGCTGTATAACCGTCCATTGCCCTTCATCACTCACAATAAAACTGTGCAGGTATAATTGGAAACCATCCTGCACGGCAGTGTTATCAACCTTCGCACTTAACTTGCTGCAACGGATAAGATAATTGCTGTCAAGACCAGTTTGTTCACCAATTGCAAATAATTCTGACGGAGTTTGTCTTGAATATTTTCCTTTTCCGCCACAGATATAAATGCCAAAATCTTTTGAGTGTGGATTAATTGCTTTTTTTAACGCGCCCAACACAGAAGTTGTGATGCCCGAAGAATGCCAGTCCATTCCCATCACTGCGCCGAGACTTTGAAACCAGAAAGGATCACTTAAGCGCCTCAACACTTCTGCCTTGCCAAAATCGTGAAGAATAGCTTCAGTAATTGCAAGTCCGAGCTTAGTCATGCGTTCACTTAGCCATGCAGGAACATGGCCATTATGTAGAGGAAGATCTGCTGAACCTGAATGTTTCATCTTGCTAACGAAGTTAGCATTTTATTTTGGTGAAGCTTTGTTAAGAAAGGCTTTCTGTTTTATGTTTTTATGTACTTAGCCGCATCCCTATAATTTAGCTTTGGTTGTGTCACTCACTGGAACGTTCAGAACATTTACGAGCATTATCATCTCCGTATTATGAATCAATGATACCTCAAACTCATTAGCTTTATACACTAATTTATTTCTTATGGAATTTGGTCGTGTTCCTGAAAGTGAACTTTATAACATAGATTTTTCTTTGTCTCCGGAACCGGACTTCAATAAAAAAATATTAGATGGTAAGCCGGCACAATCACCTAAAGTTTATATAGGCTGTGCGAAGTGGGGACGTACAGAATGGATAGAAAAGATTTATCCAAAAGGCACAAAAGAAAAAAATTTTCTGGATCATTACGTGCAACATTACAACAGCATTGAATTGAATGCGACACATTACAAAATTTATGGAGCAGCAGGTATTGGGAGATGGGCGGCAAAAGCAAATGGAAAAGATTTTTTGTTCTGCCCTAAAATGTACCAGGGAATTACGCATCGCGGAAGTTTAATAGGAAAAGATTTTATTACTACTGAATTCTTTCGTGGTATTGTTGCATTTGGCAATCATCTCGGTCCAATATTTATACAGGTAAGTGACAGTTTTAGTCCAAAGAGAAAAGAGGAATTGTTTGTCTTTTTAAAATCATTATCAACCGATCTGCAATTTTTTGTAGAAGTGAGGCATCCTGATTGGTTTGCTAAAGAAACCATAAGAAATGAATTCTTTACTGCATTATCATCGCTTAATATGGGCGCTGTTATTACAGATACAAGCGGTCGCAGAGATTGTGCACACATGCATCTTACGATTCCAAAGGCTTTTATTCGTTACGTAGGAAACAGTTTGCATAAAACTGATTATACAAGAATTGATGCATGGATAGAGCGAATGAAATACTGGCTGGATCGGGGTTTGAAGGAATTATATTTTTTTATGCATATGCATGATGAAGCTTATTCTCCCGAACTAACTGTGTATCTTGTTGATAGACTCAACGCCGCATGTAATTTAAGTTTACAAAAACCAAAGTTTATTGACCCTGAAAAACTTTTTTAAAAAAGTTATCATTACCTCAACACATTGATCTGATGAAAAGCACAATCGGAATCGTTTTATTGTTATTTGGTATTATCATTTATAGTTGTTCTCATAATCCTTACGCAAAATCAAACCGACTCTATAAGGAACAGTCAAAAGCATTTGCAAAAACACTTCGTGAAGAACCAACCAATGAACAAATAGATTCTGTATTACCAACTACACACTGGATAGGCACAACCAATTTTAATTTACGGAAACCAAATTTTGTAATTATTCATCACACTGCACAGAAGGCGTGTGATGAAACATTGAAGGCATTTACACATGTTCAGTCGCAGGTGAGCGCCCATTATGTAATATGTAAAGATGGAACAGTGCATCATATGCTAAATGATTATTTTCGTGCATGGCATGGCGGTGTTGCTAAATGGGGCAATCTAACAGATGTAAATTCATCGTCCATAGGTATTGAATTAGATAATAACAGTTTTGAGCCTTTTACTGATGCACAGATAAATAGTTTACTGCATCTTCTTGCTTCACTTAAAAGCAGGTATAATATTCCGGCAGCGAATTTTATTGGTCACGCTGATATAGCACCTACAAGAAAGAATGATCCTAATGTTTATTTTCCATGGAAGACTTTAGCAGCAAAAGGATTTGGCATTTGGTATGCTGACACAACGAATGTAATTGTTCCTGAAAATTTTAATAACATGCAGGCACTTCATATTATTGGTTATGATGTAAGAGATAGTGTTGCTGCAATTATTGCATTTAAAAGACATTTTGAACAGGATACCACCAATGTATTGAATGATGCTGATAAAAAAGTTTTATATAACCTGTATAAAGCGGCAGGAAATTAAGAAATTCATTAGTCGTGAACTGGAGCTATTAGCAGCAGACAAAATAACTATATAATATAGTTTTTCTATGTTGCCTTGTCTCTTGTATTTCGCAACAATCCAATACCGGCAAAAAAGAAAACAAGACCTAGTATGCTATATACCGTGATCATTTTTATATTATAGTTGCTGGCATGAGCATTTATAAAATTCATCGCGGCCATAATGAGGCCAACTACGCCGAGTACTGTTAAGATTATGCCGAACACTCTTTTTTCCATAACAAACTTTTACTGGTAATTCTAGAAACTACATGCCTTATGAACAATGTGCTTTATGTTTCGGTATGTTTTTCTTTATGTCTTTATTTTTTAATTAACAAACTGTGTAAATTTTTTCTCTTTCACAGTAAAGCAAGACTTAATGGGTTAATCATATAGTACCTGGCAATTACTACAGAAAAATGTTATGCGATTAGTTTTGCCTAAATGTTTTCTAATAATAGGAATATTACAGCGGGGACAAATTTTTTTAGTATGCACCAGCCAATGTTTTTTTAATTCAAAGGCTTTTTTCCATTCTAAAAATTCAAAGCTGTAATTCACTGCTTCATCTAACAACGTCTTTAATTGTTTAGGCGGCAATTTCCCTGTTTTACTTTCCGGATGAACTCTGATTCTGAAAAGCAATTCATTCTTTATAATATTTCCCACACCGGCAAAAATAAATTGGTCTAGCAAAACATCGCATACTAATCTATCAGGGAAAGCCTTCAATTTTTTTCGAGCATTGGCAACATTCCAATGCTCGTTCATTACATCAGCAGTCCAGTCGTACACATTATTTATATCTTCTTCAATAAATAGAACAGAGCAGGCATAAAAATTAAGTTCACCATTTTCAAATTGAAGACTCAGGCGTGGCGGCGAATTTTTTACTTCATTAATACGATAAGACCCAAATAACATAAAATGAATGCGCACTGTAAAATCCTCGAAACAAATTAAAAAATGTTTGCCCCAGCTTTTAAAGTCAATAATTTCTTTACTTGTTAATCTGCTAATATTGAGTTTACTGTTGCCTGTTACATTTATAATCTTTTTTCCTTTAAAAGATTGTACAGCTTCTTTTAAGATAACAATGGAAGGACCTTCAGGCATGCTATGTTTTTGATGTAGTGTATGTGCAAAACATAAGCCAGTGGCTTATCTGGAGAATGAAAATTGAGGCCCTCTTAATCTCACTTACGTGAAGCAATAAAATATTTAGTTGCGAAGGGACGTATATTATAATCAGAGGGGAATTATAAACGAGTAATAAATAAAAACCCGGCATTTTTGCCGGGCAGTGGTGTGGGGCGCACCACGAACGTTTGATTTCAAGTAATATTATATTTTTTCAATTTTTCTCTAAAACTCAATACCAGTAAGCATTTCAGTAAAGTGAGGTAAAATGAACAAAAGTTGAAAAATGAAAATTACCGTACAACATACCGTACAACAGAACCGATTTTTGAAATATCTTTATGCCCCATTAACGAGTGATTTATGAAAGTATGTTTCCACCTGGCAAGACCTAAATCAATAGCCGATACAGCAATCGTTGCTGTTATCAGGTATGGCAATGAAAGAATAAATTTTAGTACAGGAATAAGTGTGCGACCAAAATATTGGAATAAATACGCAAAGGAAGCCAAGACCGTGAAAGGTATTTCTAATCTTGAATTAAACGCCTGCCTGAACAAAACAAAAAACAGAATGGAGGAAATATTCAGGCGTTACATAAATGATTCAGGAAATACTCCTCAAAAAGCTGTTTTAACGGAGTTGCTTAATAAGGAATTTGAACGCAAGAGTTATCAAAAATCCTCACAGAAAACTTTTATCAATTTCTTTGAAGAAATAATAGTTTCTTCAAAAGCCGGAACACGGTTGCAAATGAATGGAAAAACAATCAGTGGAAGCACGATCAAAACATACAATACAACAATTAAGCATCTAAAATCTTTTGCGGAGAAAAGAAAAAAAGAGATGGATTTTGATAATATTAATCTGGATTTTTACCACGAGTATATCGAGTATCTAACTAAAAAACTAAACCTCAGCCCTAATGCAATTGGCAAGGATATTCAAATTATTAAACTTATTCTGAGAGAAGCTTTTGAAAGAGGGCTTACTAAAAACCGCGTTTTTGAAAATAAACGGTTCAGCGTTATGCGTGAACAACCGGACACTATTTATTTAACAAAAGATGAGTTGAATGAATTATCAAATGTTGATCTGAAAGACAATCCACGCCTTGAAATAATACGCGATCTGTTTTTAATAGGATGTTACACAGGTATGCGTTATTCTGATTACACTAATATATCGAAAGAGCAAATTGAAGACGATTTTAGAATGATAAGATACAAACAATGCAAAACAGGAAAAATCGTCGTATTGCCGGTAAAAAGAGAAGCAAAATTTTTGCTTGTAAAATACTTCGACCAGCTTCAGGAAATAAATGAATTATCCGAAGTAAAATTCAACAGTAAAGCAAATGCTGCCTTAAAACTCATCGGACAAAAATGTAAACTTCTTCAAAAAAATTCCTTGTATAAAAAGACCAATGGAGGTATTACCAAACACATCGATCACGCCAAATGGGAAAAATTATCAACGCACACTGCCAGAAGAACTTTTGCAACTAATGAACTCAAAGATGGAACACCTATCTCGCTGATTATGGCTGCTACAGGGCACCTTACTGAAAAAGCATTTTGGAAATACATCCGCACCACACCCGAAGAAAAAGCCGAACTTTTGGAAATTCAATGGCAAAAAAGAGAGAATAATCTTGTCGCGGTATAACACTATCTGAACAATACTTGGTATAGTTAAATTTGCATCTTTTCGGTGATTAATTTGCTTATCCGCCGCAAAATATGCGGTGAATATGGCTTATATTCGCCGCAAAATACGGTATGGCTTTATACATTTATCAGCTAAAAGATTGGCCAAGATTTCAGTGGAAACAGGAAAAATTAGCAGAATTATTAGCGTCCATTAGACACCGTCAAGGCCGGCTGATTGGATATATGCATGGATTGGGATTCAATTTGCAAGCTGAAGCTACATTGGAAACACTTACACTCGATGTTTTGAAATCAAGTGAAATAGAAGGTGAATTACTAAATCCCGACCAGGTAAGATCTTCAATTGCAAGACGTCTCGGGCTGGATATAGCTGGACTTATTCCGTCCGACAGAAGTGTGGAAGGAGTTGTAGAAATGATGCTGGACGCCACTCAGAATTACAATTATCCTCTCGACAGTGAGCGACTATTCGCATGGCATTCAGCGTTGTTTCCAACGGGAAGAAGCGGAATGCAAAAGATAACAGTAGGCACGTGGCGGGATAATCGTAAGGATGACCCTATGCAAGTCGTGTCTGGACCCATGGGAAAGGAAAAAATTCATTTTCAAGCCCCCGCCGCTGATGTTCTTGAAAACGAAATGAATGCTTTTACAAGATGGTTTAACACCAAAAGTGATATGGATCCAATCATAAAAGCTGCTATAGCACATTTATGGTTTGTAACTATTCACCCTTTCGATGACGGTAACGGACGTATCGCCAGGACAATTACCGATTTAGAACTTTCCCGGGCTGACAATACTCAACAGCGGTTTTACAGTATGTCAGCCCAAATAAGAAAAGAACGAAATCGTTATTACGATATTCTTGAGGAAACACAAAAAGGTAATCTTGACATTACATTCTGGATAGAATGGTTTTTGAATTGCCTGGGCCGGGCTTTATCTGCAACAAATGAGACACTTGCTATCGTTATGAAGAAAGCAAGGTTTTGGAACAAGTATGCTGCAGAGTCCTTCAATGCGCGTCAAAAAATAATGCTTAATAAATTGTTGGATGGATTTGAAGGTAAATTGACTTCATCCAAATGGGCTAAGATTACAAAATGTTCATTAGACACCGCATTGAGAGACATAAATGCTTTACTGGAAAGAGGAATATTAACAAAAGAATCTTCAGGTGGGAGAAGCACGGGCTATTTATTACAGAGTTAACCTTTTACAGTGTTTTTCAGTTTTACTTATTTTTATCGCATGGGTAAAAATTGGGTCATACAAAGCATTCGATATGATTTAAAACCAACTCCGGAAAATTATATCAATTTCAAATGGCATCATTTTAAATTCTGTAAAAAAAGCGACCCGCTTATAACTGCTGGCTTATATCTTGAAAACCTTCTTGCAGAAATAAATAATGAAATTTCCAAACAAAAATCTGTGAACAAAAAAACACTTACACTCGCCATATTTAAAAAGATACTTGATAATCCGCAAAAGAGAGATGAATTAACAGCCCTTTTCGAACGTTCTGACCTGCATGTTTCAGAGGCAAAGAAATTTTTGAGAGAGATTAATATGACAGTACCCACAAATGCTAAGAACAAAGAGATGATATTACCCGTTAAAACTCTTTCCGCGAGAACATTTATAATTGCAACTCATCTTTATCTTGAATTACACGACAATGAAAGTCATTACGAAACACTTGTAAGAGATACCGCCGCGCTAAAGAGCTTTATCGCCTCTACATTCCGCCAATCTAATCTGTCATCACGCATTGCAGACATGAAAAACTTTTCCTATAAAAAAATATTGAATGGAAAAAATAATGAAAATGCAAGAGGTCAGTTAAAACCTCAATTCAAAGATATCATTGCCAACCCCTCCATTTTTGGAGAGTCAGTTTCAGAATATGCGCGTAAGATTTATAAAGAATATTTTGAAAAGTAGTTTTTCTCGTTTGTTATGATTTTAGCCTTTCTGTCTCCCGCTAAAAACATATACCCTTCTACCTTTTTAAGGTATGCCTTCCTTTTGTCTCACTTGATTTTGAATTGAAATTTGAATTCAAAAAATCAATTGTATGGGGACATCTATTTTATACAGTGACACACCAGAAAATTTCTATCAGCAACTGCGTGAATGTGTTCAGCAGGCAGTACGACAGGAAATCGGGGCAATCAAAAAGGAGGATACTGATAATGTTTATATCAAGAAAGAAGAAGTATGTAAAATGTTGCAGGTATCTAAACCTACTGTTGACAGCCATGTTGAAAATGGCTATTACACGAAACATTTTATAGGCTCAAGGGTGTTCTTTAATAAAAAGGAAATTCTCACTTATCTCCAGCGTAATAACAAAACGAAATAAAAACTCGTCTTGATACAAATAAAAAACAACATGGATTTTATGAGCAGTGGAATGAGAGCATGTGCAGACGCAAAAGAAATTGACCTTGTTGATTACCTTTTTACCTTAGGTTTTCAGCCTCAAAAAATCAGGAATAATGACTACTGGTATTTGTCCCCTTTAAGGGAAGAAAAAGAAGCCTCTTTTAAAGTAAACAGAAGATTAAACGTATGGTATGATCATGGGATAGGCAAGGGTGGTGACTTGATTGATTTTGGCGTTTTGTACCACCATTGCTCTATCCCTGAACTGCTTCAAAAATTAAGACAGAATAATCTTTCTTTTCACCCGCATTTTATCCAATCACAAAAGCCATTTAATGCCGGTGAAAAAGGAAAAATAAAAGTGGTGGATGAAAGAGAAATTGTATCACAAAAGTTAATCGAATATTTAACTGAAAAAAGGAAAATTTCCCTTGAGATTGCAAGACGATTTTGCAGGGAAATTGACTTCGTTTTATATGACAAAAAACATACTGCAATCGGCTTTAAAAATTGTGCCGGAGGATACGAATTAAGAAACGAATATTTTAAAGGAAGCAGTAGCCCTAAAGACATTGCTTTAATAGAAAATAATCACTCAAATAAGTGCTCCGTTTTTGAAGGATTTTTCAGCTTTCTTTCTTTTCAAAAGCTTCTTGAAAAAGACAAAAAAATTCTTCTTCAACTGCCAAATAAGCAGACCAATTTTCTAATTCTCAACTCACTTTCCTTTCTTGAAAAAAGCAGTGAACTATTAGAAAAACATGATCAGATTCATCTGTTTCTCGACAGGGATAAAGCTGGCTTAGAGGCTACTCAAAAAGCTTTGAAATGGTCAGACAAATTTATTGATAAGAGTCATTGCTATAAACACTCAAAAGACTTTAATGACTATCTCATAAAACAGTACCAGGAGCAAGAGCTAAAAGGAAGACACCGTTTCAGGATGAAGTTTTGAAGTTTACGGAGCCAGCTATGTTTTGGTATAACCAAAACGGGCTGGCTTTCCTCATCCGCCCACCGGCGGATTCTGAAAGTACATTGTTTAATACAAGTAAAAACTGTGAAGATGGAGACTGAGGTAAAAGGAAAAACAAGAAACAAAGGAGGCAGACCGAGTAAGAAAGTCAAAAGAGATTCTCTGATTGGTGTGAAATGCACAAACGTTGAAAAGACCATTATCATCCATAAGGCAAAAAAACTTTGTCTCACTGCTTCTGAATATCTAAGAACTCTTGGAGTCAAAAGACAGGTCGACAGGAAAATAAAGGCCCTTCCAAAAGAAGTTTTAGAGCTGAATGGCACCCTAAATCACATGGCTGCAAACCTCAATCAGGTAGCAAAAAAAAGAAACAGGGAAGAGACTTTTAATGACATAGAGCGAGCAGAATTTCTAATGCTCCGCGATGACATCCTGGAATTAATTAAACAGATCAGAAATTATTGGAAAAATAATCATAGGAAAATCCTTTAAAGGATGTATCCATTATTGCCTTGAAGATAAGGTGCAAAAAGACGAGGAAGAACTGGTCATAAAAAACCGGGCAGAGCTATTTCTACATAACCAATGTTTTGGCGATGAGAGGGAGATTATTCGTCAGTTCAACGAAGTAAGAGCATTAAACCCTAAACTGTCCAAACCGGTTTTGCATGTCACTTTAAGTTTAGCCCCCGGAGAAAATCTCCCAAAGAATGTCTTAACGGATATGGTAGAAGATTGCGCCAAGCAACTTGGTTTTGAAAAGAACCAGTATATCGGTATTCATCATATTGACACCGATCATCAGCATATCCATATTGTAGCCAACAGAGTTGGTTTTGATGGTAAAACAGTAAAGGATAATCACAATTATCAAAAGATAGCTGCCTATTGCAGAAAAATGGAATTGAAACATGACCTCAAACAAGTACTTAGTCCGAGGCGATTTCTGAAAAAAGAGCTAAGACAAATTCCAAGAAACGATATACGTAAAGAGCGGTTAAAGCATGACGTAAAAGAGTGCCTCATTACATCAAAAAATTACAGTGAATTTGAAAATAAAATGAAACAAAAAGGTTATGAGATAATCAAAGCAAGAGGCATAGCATTCAGGGATAAACAAAAGGTGTATATGAAGGGAAGCGAGGTTGGATATTCATTGCAAACCATAGAAAAAATACTGGCATTAAAACCGGAACTTAAACAAGCTTCATTGCAGCAAAAAGATGAACAAAAGTTTCATTTTATAAAACCACAAATCAAAGAACAAAAACCAGAGTTTACACAACAAAAAATTAACGAACAAAAAGAGGAACTAAATATTAGCAGGATAAAAGAATTAAAGCTTGAAAATAAGGAAGAAAAATATTCGACGGAGCAATCAAAATTATTGGAACAGCTACTAAAGCCAGAACATCAAAATGAAAGAATAAATCCTGAACTGTTGAAAAAGAAAAAACGTAAACGTCATCATTTACATCTTTAATTTTTTTCACGAACGATAAAAAAGGAAATTATGAATAATGAGATAGTAGAAACCGTGTTGCATGAAGTGCTGAACGAGCAAAAAGAAATGAGTAAATCAAATAAACAATTAATGAGCAGAATGGAGTTTGTATCAGAACAAATGGAAAACATTGAAAAGGAAATGCGTATACATCAAATTGCATCAACGCCCTTTGAGGCGACACCACAATCGAAGAATACTATTCGGGAAAAGCGAATACTAATATTTCCAGAATTCAAATCACTGGAATGCTACAGGCTCCTCTTTAACTGTATCACTTATATCACCATAGCAACCTATAGTTTTTTGATCATTAAGGCTATTGTTAATTATTGGTGCAAGTAATGAATTTAACCGCTAAGGTGAGTCGAGACAATGCTATTAGAAGGAGATTTGGTCTCAAAAAATATTCATTGCCTGGCATTAGAAAATTACTTTCTCTTTCAACCACGAATCAGGGAGTGTTACTGCAGATGAATGTATGGATACGTGACTTAAAAAGATGTAAAAAAGATATAAAGCATGTTTGTAGTTGTAAGAGTGAAAAAGCACATTACTTTTAATTCTTTAACCCTCCCTGACACATTTCAATATGTGATTGAAGTGGCGAAGCATTAAAGAAAGAATTGAACCCTTACCCTTATGATATCAATCCATCTGTATTTAAAGAACCACGATCATCAGGTGGAAATTTCGGTGAAAGTATACCACCGTTTCGGTGCAAAGTATACCACCTGTGTTGAGGTGTAAAAGCGATGATAAAATTAGTTGTTATTTCTTTTA
>WNGA01010737.1_pt1 | contig 13702 bp, 14 predicted proteins | sample 5400061 | NCBI WGS metagenome assembly WNGA01 (sample SAMN13153366, study PRJNA577476) | soil metagenome | isolation source: 100 cm soil or saprolite under grassland replicate 2 | place: USA:California | collected 2016-06-15 | reverse complement strand
CGAGTGACCGGCGAAGACGAGGTGACTGGGTTGGACTTGTCGCAGCACGGCGAAGAGGGGTACAACCTGGACCTCGACGTGGTTTCTTCCTCGCAACCTGGCGTCGGTTACGCCGAAGCGTCGTTCGCGGCGGCGGCCAGTCCGGTTCGCGAGTAACGCGGTTAGGATCAGCGCCGCGAGCGGCTTACCAAATCGGCGCCGCGAGCGGATTAACGAATCAGTACCGCGAGCGGTAGAGTGAGACAGACTTTAGTCTGTCCGTGGCATGGATTGAGGGCCGGACAGACTAAAGTCTGTCCCACTCTACCGCCCGCGGCGCTGAGAAGAGAGGCCAAGCTATGAAAAAGATAGAAGCGATCATCCGTCCCCACCTGCTCGAGAGCGTCAAGGACGCCTTACAGACGCTCGGCGTGCAGGGAATGACGATCAGCGAAGTGAAAGGTTTCGGTCGGCAGAAAGGCCATACCGAGGTCTATCGCGGCAGTGAATACAAAGTCGAATTCGTGCCCAAGCTGAAGATCGAAGTCGTCGTCGACGACGAGATCGTCGAAAACGCGATCGACGCGATCACCAAGACCGCCCGCACGGGCAAATTCGGCGACGGCAAAATCTTCATCTTCCCCGTAGAAGAGGCGGTGCGCATTCGCACGGGCGAACATGGAGTGAACGCAGTTTGAAAAGGCATTGCCACAGAGACACAGAGACGGCGAGAGGGAGGGATGGAGAGACGGAAGGACCGCACGCCACTTTTTCTCACTTTCTCTTCATCTCTTTGTCTCCGTGGCTCTGTGGCCAATACCGTTACTGACTTACTTATTGATTACGACGATCCATCAATTGAATTGAGCATCAGCCTGTAGCAAGTGGCAAATGTCGCGTTCCTGGCTCTCCAACCATTGCCCGTCGAGGACGCGCCTAACGTACGCACGATAAAGGAGCACAAGATGAAAAGAGCACGAGCTATCAGGTTGTTATTCGCATTATTGTTTAGCGTCGCCGTCTGGCAGGGGGCGAACTTCGCGGCCTCGGCGCAGACTCCCGCGCCTCCGGCGGCCGATCCTACCGGCAGCGCTACCGGAACCGCCAACGACGTGCCTCTCAAAGAGCCTGGCAAGCCGGCCTTGATTGACGCGTTGGAAGCGGTCGGGCACAGTAAGATCGCCATCAACATAGTCTGGACGCTGATCACGGGCTTCCTGGTCATGTTCATGCAAGCGGGCTTCGCGATGGTGGAGACCGGGTTCTGCCGGGCGAAGAACGCCGCGCACACGATGTCGATGAATTTCATGGTCTACGCCATCGGCATGCTGGGCTTCTGGATTTGCGGATACGCCTTCCAGATGGGAGGCGTCGGAGCGGTGTCCGCGCTAGGCGGCACGCCGCCGCTGAATCACGAATTCACGGTGACGCTCTTCGGCAAGACGTTCGGGTTGTTAGGGCTGAACGGTTTTTTCCTGAGCTTCGGCTCCTACGACGTGGGAGTGTTCGCGCTGTTCCTCTTCCAGATGGTTTTCATGGATACGGCGGCGACCATTCCGACCGGCGCGATGGCCGAACGCTGGAAATTCTTCTCGTTCGTCTTATTCGGATTCTTCATGTCCATGTTCATCTATCCGTCGGGACCTTCATCCTGGCTTTCGGCTGGTTCGGGTTCAACCCCGGCTCGACGCTTTCGGGCAACGACCTGCGCATCGCGGTCGTCGCCGTCAACACGATGCTCGCTTCGGCGGCGGGCGCTTTCTCGGCGATGCTCTACATGTGGCTGCGGTACGGCAAACCCGATCCGAGCATGCTGGCCAACGGGATGCTCGCCGGACTGGTGGCCATCACCGCGCCGTGCGCCTTCGTCAATTCAGTGTCGGCGGTGATCATCGGTTTGATCGCGGGCGTGCTCGTCGTGTGGTCGGTTTTCTTCGTCGAGCGCAAGATGAAGATTGACGACCCCGTCGGCGCCATCTCAGTTCACGGAACCTGCGGCGCCTGGGGCGTGCTCTCACTGGGGCTTTTTGCCGACGGCGTGTACGGCGACGGGTGGAATGGCGTGCCGGGAGCGGTTCGAGGGCTGTTCTACGGCGACGCGAAGCAGTTTCTGGCCGAAGTCGTCGGCGTGGTCACTTGCTTCGTGTTCGTCTTCACGGCGTTTTATGTGTTCTTCAAGGTGTGTGACAAGTTGTTCGGAATCCGCGTCTCGGCTGAAGTCGAGATCGAGGGCCTCGACCTGCCGGAAATGGGCGCGCTTGGCTATCCCGAATTCCAAATCGCGTCAGGCAGTGTGGTACCCGGCTATGCCGCCGCCACGGACACGGCGTCGGCCAAAGAGCCTGGTCTGGTCGGAAAAACTGTATTCAATGAGGTAGGATGAAGGACGGCTTTAGTCGTGGCGTGAGAGTGAGGCTCTCGCCTCATCTCCACACAATAACGGGAGGGCGTTTCGCCTTATTCGATGATGCGGCAACATCATCGCGAAACGCCCTCCACCATAACCGCACTGGCGACTGTCTGTAGCTACCGGCGCGATCGCTTATGAGTGTAAGGCTCAGCCTCAGGCGTGGCAAGCGCTCATAGTGATTCTCTCGCCGGAGTTGGAGCGGGCCGTCGGCTGCGCAATCAGGCCGAATCTTCGGTTAAAATCAGCGCCGCGAGCAGTAGCGAGCGGATCTAAAAATCAGCGCCGTGAGTGGTGGCGAGCGGATCTAGCGACTGAAAGGCCGCTCGCGGCGCTGAAAAAAGGAGAAAATCACTATGACACTGAAAGCTAACTTCACCCATCACTTCGCCCGGCTCGGAATCGCTTTATTGATCGCGCTCGTCGCGATGTCTGGCGACAAGGCGTTCGCCCAGTCAACCACCGAGGCCAACGGCGTTGGATTGAACGCCGCCGCGACCGATAAGGAAGTAAGCAAGAAAGGAGCCTCGGAGAACAAGGCTGAGGGTAAATCCGAGGCGAAGACGAATTCGGCCGAACTGGCCAAAATAATAGAAGCGCTTGAAGAGCGAGTCCGCCAGCTCGAAGCGAAGCTGGCGAAGATGGAATCGGCGCAGGCGACGGACGTGGCCGCCGCCGGCGCCGCGAAGACAACCGCGAAAGCCGATGAAGTGGCCGAGATCAAGAAAGAGGTCGCGGCGATTCAAGAAGAAGCCAAAAAGGACGCCAGCTTCCTCAATTTCTTCCGTGGCGTCGAGTTGAGCGGCTTGGTGGACGGTTACTACGGCTACAACTTCAATCACCCCGACAACAATTTCAACATCGGGCGCAACTTCGACTTCCGCCACAACAGCTTCAACATCAATTACGCTGAGGTTGTTCTGGAAAAGAAGAACGATCTTAAAGATCGGCTCGGCTTCCGCCTTGACCTGGGCTTCGGACCGACAGCGGATTGGGTCCATAGCGTTGATCCGGTTGGCGGCGAAGTCGTCAAACATATCCAGCAGGCTTACCTAAGCTATGTGGCGCCCGTCGGCAGCGGGCTAACTGTGGACGTCGGCAAGTTCGTCACGCCGCACGGGGCTGAGGTGATCGAGACGAAGGACAACTTCAATTATTCACGCTCGTTCCTCTTCGCCTACGCGATCCCCTATTACCACACAGGGGTGCGCGCCAAGTACAGCTTCAACGACAAAGCCTCCCTGACCGGTTTCCTGGTCAACGGCTGGAACAACTTCACCGATAACAACGGCGGCAAGACCTATGGCGTAAGCCTCGGCTTGACGCCGACCAAACGGCTCGCGATTACGCAGAACTACATGGCCGGGCCGGAGCAGCCGAATGACAATGAACATTGGCGCCACTTGAGCGATACGGTCGTGACCTATCTCGCTTCGGACAAGCTGACGCTGATGGGCAACTTCGATTACGGCAAAGACACGCTGAGTAGCGGGACGACCGGTTACTGGACAGGCTTCGCGGGCTATCTGCGCTATGCCTTCACCAACAGACTGGCGTTTGCGCCCCGCTTCGAGATTTTCGACGATCACGACGGTTTCACGACAGGGACAGCTCAGACTCTGAAGAGTCTGACGCTGACTCAGGAGGTGAAGCTGTGGAACAAACTGCTCACGCGCTTTGAATTCCGCCGCGATATGTCCGACCAAAACTTCTTCAGCAAGTCTTTCGGACGTCTGGTGCAGAATCAAAACACGGTGCTGATCGGACTCAGCTATTCCTTCAGCACACGCGAGCAGTAGGCGCGCTAAGTTTCCGGGCAGGTTTTGCTGGGACCGAATTTAAAAGCCGGCGTCTTGGCTGGCGAAAATTTTTAACGAGTTACTTCCGTAGCTGGTGCTTAGTTGATGGACTCCTTGACGCGGCGGGTCGCAAGACTCGCCGCATTTTTTTGCTACAGGCTGCGTCACGCGGCGGATTGCGCATGCGGATGTCAGGCTGAGGTCTGGTCATTACTCAAGTTTCTGTGAGCGGCAGCGGCTCGCCTCTCTCCGCCGCAGAGCGGCGCCTGAATTTAGCCGTGGGTTGCAACCCACGGTGGGCGTGATTTTCATTCCACGTCGCGTCAGCGACGATTGAATTCAGCCGTCGCTCGCGAGACGGGGAATATTGCACAACCGTCCCGTGGGTTGAAACCCACGGCTAAATTCAGGCGCCGCCCCGCGGCGGAGAAACAGTTCCACTTTCTTTCTGCCTACCTTGCGCGATCGTTTCGCCGTCAAATTGGGCTTCTTCGATTCCGGCGATGGATTCGTAAACGTCGGCGCGCTCCTCGACCACGCGAGGGAAGACAAGCCGGAGCAGCAGAGGCGTGATCATGGTTGTCACCAGGACCATAATCACCATGATCGAGAAAATCTCCTTGTCGATGACCCCGCTCGCCAATCCAACGCCGGCGACGATCAACCCTACCTCGCCGCGCGAGATCATCCCGACGCCGACGCGCAAAGACTCCTGACGGTTGAAGCCGCACAATCGCGCCGCGGCGCCGCAGCCTACGACCTTGCCAGCGACGGCGACGGCCAGAATCACGGCCATCAGCCACAGCTTCGCCGAATCGCCGGTGAGCGCGCGCCCGTCGGCTTCGAGGCCGATCGAGATGAAGAAGACCGGGACGAGGATGCTGTAGGTCAACGGGTGAATGCCTTCGTCTATCTCGCGTTTGAACCTCGTGCGTGTGAAGATTACGCCCGCGATGTAAGAGCCGGTGATCGCCGCCACCTGGCCCACGTACTGGGCAAAGAAGGCGTAAATGAACGCGACGCCGACGGCGAAGGCCAGCAGCGCCTGACTGGCCGGGACCGTCTTTGCGCGCGCCAGCAGGCGGTCGAAGAACTTCAGCCCGAACCAGGTCGAAACCGCGAAGAAGAGCGCCATCAGCGCGACCACGAACAGAATCTCGGCGACCTTGGCGCCGTTGAAGAGCGCGCCCGCGAGCAGCATGGGGAGCGTCGCTTCGGAGCTTAGGTGATCCCCACCCGTTGGGCCGCCGACCGCCGAGAACGCCACGACGAGCGACAGGACGATGATGCCCATCACGTCGTCGATCACCGCCGCGCCGAGGATCGTCATGCCCTCTTTCGAGCGCAATTGTTTCAACTCCATCAACGTTTGGGCCGAGATGGAAACGCTCGTCGCCGTCAATACCGCTCCGATGAAGATCGCTTCGCGCCATCCATAGCCGAAGGCCCGCGCCGCCGCCGCCCCGCCCGCCATAGGCAGGATGACGCCCCCCGCCGCCGCCCAGAAGGCGACGCGCCCCACGCGTTTCATCTCATCCAGATCGGTCTCCAGACCGGCCACGAACATCAAGAGTATGACACCGATCTCGGAAAAATCTTTGACGACGTTCCCGAGCGAATCGTGCGCGGAGGCGAACGGCCACAGTCGCAGCAGGTCGATCGCGGTCGGGCCGAGCAGAAGCCCGACCAGGATTTCGCCGAAGACTGCGGGCTGGCCGTAGCGCACACTCAGCGCCCCGGCGGCCTTCGCCGTGAAGACGATGATTACGAGGAGCAAGAGGAGCTGCAGCAAGTGAGGCATGTCACGGCATAGAAATGGTCAGGTCTTTGCCGAAATTGAACTGGATGCGCTTGCGAGTCCGCATCGCCTTCGAGGCGGTTTGTGAGAGTGATGTCACCAGCATGGGCATGGCGATGGTGGCGTCGCATCGCACCGTGACCGAGCGGGCGTTCTTGGCCAGCCTGCCGAACGATTGCGCCTGATCGAAATCGGCGCCCGAATACCCGCCGTAATCGGCGCCCTCTGTGACGACCTGCACGGCGAATTTGTGGCCGCGGACAGTGTTATGCAGCATGGCGGCGGCGGTCTCGCTCTGCTGGATGAAAGATTTGGCCACGCCGCCGGCGAAGTAAACCACGCCGGTCGAACGGGACTTGGAGACGATCTGCGCCATCTCGACCACGTCCTGGATCACGTCGAATTGGAATTGGTTCTTCTTCTCGATGCGGCTGATGCCGATGGCCACGCCGAACGCGCTGTCGGTAATGGCGGGGCAGAAGACTGGCACGCGCGATTTGAAGGCCGAGGTCAGAATGCCGTCTTCGGTGGCGATCTCGCTCAACTCGCGCCCCAGCAGGTGCAGAAATTCGCGCGTCGAGTAGGGGTGCGAACTGTCGAGCTGCGCGGCGAACCCGCCGATCCATTCATAGGCCTCGCGGAACTCTTCCTCCGAGGCGAAGGTGTCGTAGATGCGGTCGACCTTCTCTTCGAGCAACTCGGCGTCGGGGGCCTTCAGGTCGCCCAGGTAATGATGTCGCCCGAGCGTTTCGTGCAGGTCGTGGAAGATGTTCGCCCCGGTGGCGACCAGCACGTCGATGCAGCGGTTCTTGATCAGGTAAGCGATCAGCCGCCGCATCCCGGCCGGCACCAAGGCGCCGCCCACCCCCATCAGCACGACGGCGTTTTCCTGCAGCATCTGGAGCCAGATTTGGTGGGCCATAGCCAGGTTGCGCCCCTGGAAAGATATCTTTTCCATCTTGTCCAGCAATCCCGGCACGCTCCGGTCGCGGTCGATTTGAAGCGGGTCAGTCGGTTTTACAAGGTATTTAGCGCCTTTTATTCTTCGGATCATTGCTTTTTCAAATGACTGACTGGTTGTAGTGGGTAGTCTGCAGTGGGTAATGGGTAGTGGCTGGTATAATCCAATCACTGCCCACTGCCCACTATTACCTGTGTCCGTTGCCGGTGAGATACGTGGAGCCGTGGTAATGGCCCTCGTAGTCGTCGGCTAAGCCGGTCGCCTGTTCTTCAGTCAGCTTTCCTTTCTTGATCTGTCTATTGAGCAAATTACGGAAACCGTCTTGCAAGAATTCTTTCTCGTATCTGGCGAAAGAGACCATGTCCCCCACGGTCGAGCCGGGAATGATGCGGCTGACATGGTATTCGCCGTCGCCCGAAACGATGACGTGGGCTTCGTTGGTCGTGCCGAAGAGGTTGTGGAAATTGCCCATCACCTCCTGATAAGCGCCGATCAGCATCATCGCCAGGAAATACGGCTCGCCCGGCTGAAGGTCGTGAACTTCCAAAACTTCCTTCACGTCGTGCAGGTCGACGAATTTGTCCACCACGCCGTCGGAATCGCAAGTGATGTCGCACAAGGTGGCGGTGTCCTTCGGCGGCTCATTGAGCTTGTGGATCGGGATGATCGGGAAGAGCTGGTCAATCGCCCAGTGATCCGGCACCGAGCGGAAGACCGAGAAATTGCAGAGGTATTTCGCCGACAACAACTTTCTCAGGTCGTCGAACTCTTCCGATTTGATCTGTGTCTGCTTCGCGAAATTGTTCGCCTTGTCGCAAACCTCCCAGAAGAGCACCTCGCCTTTCGCGCGGTCTTCGAGCGAGATGAAGCCGAGGTCGAAGAGCGTGAAGAGTTCTTCCTTGTGTTCGAGCGCGTCGTGGTAATACTCGAGGAAGTTTTTAGCGCTCATCGTCTTGTACAGGTCGTACAACTCGTTGATCACCTGGGCCTCGTTGCCGGTGATCGTGATGTTGTGGATGCCCTGCACGGTCTCGATCTCGTCAATGATATTGGTGATGAGCATCGCGTGATAGGCGACCAGCACGCGCCCCGATTCGGTGATCACGTTCGGTTCGGGCACGTTCTCTTCCTCGCAGACGCCCTTGATGGTGTAGATGACGTCGTTGGCGAACTCCTGCATGGTGTAGTTGACCGACGATTCGAAGCTGGTCTTGCTGCCGTCGTAATCGACGCCCGCGCCGCCGCCCACGTTCAGGTGGTCGACGTCGACGCCCATCTTGCGGAGCTTGGCGTAGACGCGCGCGGCCTCTTTGACCCCCGCCTTGACGCGTTTGATCTGCGTTATCTGCGACCCGATGTGGAAATGGAGCACGCGCAGCATGTCAGCCATCCCGGCGTCGCTGAGCATCTTGATGGCCTGCAGCAGCTCGGTCGTCGTCAGCCCGAATTTCGACTGCTCGCCCCCCGATTTCTCCCAGCGACCCGACCCGCGCGTATAAAGTCGCACGCGCATCCCGACCATCGGGCGGACGCCGGTTTCGAGGACGCGGTCAACCACTTTGCCCAGTTCATTGAGCTTTTCAATGACGATTATGACGTTCTTGCCGGCCCGCGCGCCGACGAAGGCGAGGTCGATGAAGCTGTCATCCTTGAACCCATTGCAGACGAGCAGCGAGTCGGGAGACTGGTCCATGGCGATGGCCGCGTAAAGTTCGGGCTTGCTCCCGGCTTCAAGGCCGTAGTTGTATTTGGAGCCTTCTTCGAGGTAGGACTCGATTACCTGCTTGCGCTGATTGACTTTGAGCGGGAAGACGGCCAGGTGTTCGCCTTTGTAATCGAACTCTTTCATCGCCGATCGGAAGGATTGGTTCATTTTGCGAACCTGACTGGCGAAGATTTGGGGGAATCGTATAAGGACCGGCAATTTGACGCGGCGAGAGATTAGATCGTCAACAATTAGTTTGACATCCACGCTGCGGGGGTCGCCTTCAACCGGACGGACAATCAGATTGCCTCGCGAATTGATGTCAAAATAACCCGCGCCCCAATTCTCAATGCCGTAGGTCTGAGCAACCTCAGCGATGGCTGATTTCATTTTTGACCGTTCTCTGACCTCCCAGAAGTGGATTTTTCAAGATGAAAGGGAACTTTGACCGCCGTTTATATGCACACACTGGCGCATCGCCATGCTTGTCAATCGCCAGCAGGAGGCCTTGTCCAAGACAACTTCAGGCAAGTATTGGCGGATTCGGAACTTATCTAACGAGAGGCGGACTGTAACAAATTGAATGCAGTGCTGTCAAAAACTATTTTTTTGCGTTTTTTCCGCAAAAATGCGCACTGAATATGCTGAATTAAGACGAATGTATCGCAATAGGATGAATGGGAAAGGATAGGATCATAATCATATGCCATATGCCATATGAAATATGGCATATGGCATATGGCATATGGCATACGGTCAGGGCGCCTGATAAATCAGTATTCGTTTGCCGCCGCCGCCGAGTTTGCGACCGATCAAGGCGCCGGCAGTCGTCATACCGACGACGGCGGCTGTCAGTCCGATCCCTCTTCCCCGACAATCGTAGCAAGGTTCACCCTGTCGCGAAGCTGCGACAGCGATCGCAAGTCCGCCGAGAAGTCCGACGCCGACGCCGATGCCCTGATAAAGCCTCTGTTTCTCAGGATCGGGATGCAGCGATCGCCAGACTTGCAGTATCTCATCGCGTTTGAATTGCGCGGCCTGTTGATTTTTGATTGAAAGCGACAGCTCGGAATCGGATACGAGGACCTTCTCCCCTTTCACCTTCCTGCCGTCTTTCAATTTCACCTCCAGCTTTTCTCCTAGCATTGTCTCTTTGACAAGGTCCCATGCCTGATTCGAAGAGAGTTGAGAGCTTTGCGCTAACGCGAGTTGAGATTGCGCCGATAAGATTAGGGAAAGACAGATTGCCGCCAGTTTAGTTTTCATATACACCTCCGATTGTTTTTTGTCTGGAATTGGTACCGGGTTCGCGGCCTCAGTCGCGCAACAATCGTGCCAGGCTAAATTCATGAAAACAGGTTGCGGCTGTTGGATCAGTGTAGCCTTTTCCTGACGATTGTCAGGTGGATTGTGGCTGAAGTGTCGGAATCTGACGAATTTTTCAGCGGTTTTCATGTGGGTGAATAGCCACAGAGCACACCGCAGGGCACAGAGGGCACTGATGATTGCTCCTTGCGCTCTGTGTGCTCTGTGGCTAATAGTTTTTATACATGTGAAAACCGCAGTAACCGAACGCGGCGGCGGCTTCATCGCGCGACGCGGCGGCGGGCGCGGAGATAAACGCGAACATCGTCATTGCGAGGGTTGACGACGTAAACGGAGACGCGGCCGTCGGGCAAGGTTTGGATCACTCCGGGCGAGGACAGGGCCGTCAAACGCCATCCCGCAGGCAACACCACCGTGTTTCGCAGCCTCCCGAAGGTCCGATCCCAGACCAGTTCTTCGCCATCCAGGTAGTAACTCTTCGGATCGGTGTAAGTCTCTTTGAGGCGCAACCGCGTGGAAGATCCTTTGGCGACGGGGCGCGCCAGGTAAGTGACAACCACTTCGGCGTCGTCCTTAGCGTCTGTCAGCGGCAGCTTGCGTTCTTTAACCTGCTTGCCTGAAAGAGTCTCCCATTTGAGATTGGCGCCAGTGTCCAGATCGATGCTTTCGGGGTCGGAGACATGGCTGCCGGCGCGCACGACGTTGAAATAATGACTCGCGCCTTCTTTCCGCTCGGTGTAATCGTGCGTGATCCGGAAGGCGTGCGATTGAGGATCCTGCAATTCATAAAGAATCTCTCGATCCTGGTAGGCGCGTTCCGCAAGCGGGGAGTCCTGTTGCGCCTCGGTTATACCGGCTAAATCGGAACAGCAAAGGCTGCTGCAAACCACGAAGAAACGAAGAGCGCGAAGGGCAGTTTGGAGGCGCTCTTTTCCAGTTTTCTTCGTGTTCTTCATTTCTTCGTGGTAAGACCTGGCAATACGGGTCATGGCTTGTCCACTCCTTTCCCGGCGGGCGCCAACCGGCGGGCCTGGATCGTCACTTCAAGCTGGCCGCCGCTGCCCGGATTTACAAAAGCCAGTTTCAGACGACCGTCCGGTTGAGATATCACCTGCGCGGCGACCGAAGTCGAAACTATCTCATAACCGGCGGGCAAAACTACGCTGTTGCGCGGAATGCCGAGGGAACGTTTAAACACAATGAGGTCGCCTTCGGCGTAATAGCTTTTTTCGTCCTTGTAGGTCTTATCGATGCGCAGCCGGTACTCGCCGCGCGAGGGAACGGGATGCGCCAGATGGACTTTTATGTATTTGGTCGCAGGGTCAAAATTCCCATCAGGCGAATCAGCCTTGGCCTGCGAGCCGGTGACGATCTCGAACTTCAGTTGTTTTCCGGTGGTCAGATCGTAAATCTCTTCGTCAGAAGCCTCGCTGCCCGGACGGATGGCGTTGAAGTGAAAACGCGCGCCCGGTTTTGTCTCGGTAACTTCATAAAAAATCCGAAACTGATGCGTTTCTGGCGCGAGCAGTTCGTAGCGGGTATACGTGTCGGCGGAGACGTACTGCGCGGGCGCGCCGGCGCTCATCATCAATAGCATCGCCGCAAGGCAAACCAATTTTGGCCTCATCGTTCGACCTCCTGTTTTCGGATGTTGTTGTCGGCTTCTTGCCCCTCCAACTCACGCCACCGCCGCCTGATCTCCAGAACTTCAGGGGCGAGAGCGATCAGCTTCTCTTTGATCTTGCCGCCGTTTTCCAACCCATCCGGACGCGGATAACGACGTGGCAGCGCGAGCGGGCGTACAGGTTCGCGCGACGGGGGCGGAACGCGCGTGATCATCTCGTAGATGCGGAACTCCGCCGCCCCAAGCTCGGTCTTCACCCATTTCAACGCGCGTCCCGCTTCGGCGTCGCATTCCGAAATGGCGTTGAGCAAAGCCCCGCAAACGAAAGCCGCGCAGAATACGGTCTTGCCGTATCTGTTGTTCGGATCGCAGCCCTGCGCCCCCATCACGCGGCAAGTCGGCGGGCAACAACCAGTGCCTTGCTCGTGGCAACGGCGGCAGATGTCGAAAGCCCCACTCGACGCGAAGAAACTGTCGAGCGCCGCGATCAGTTCCTGGCGCGTCAACCTGTCCTCGGGATCAGGCTCCGCCTTGAGCCGCTGTCGTTCGGCGCGGGCGCAGCGGGCGCAGAGCCGGAATTCGCGCTCGTCGCCCTGCTCGCCGAATTCGCCGAAGCTGATCAATTGATAACGATGTGCGTCTCTTGCGCCACACGATCGGCAGATTGACTCTATCATCTCTACTATTTTGCCACAGAGCCACAGAGCCACAGAGAGGGAGAGACGAAGAGAAGGAGAGGCAGAGAGACAAACCGGCGCTCCGTCTCTCCATCTCTGCGGTCCCTCCGTCTCTGCGCCTGCGGTGTCTCTGTGGCAGATTCATTTTAGCGCTCCGGCGAGTTTGTTTCGGGGATTGCGTTGAGACTTGCGGTGTAAGTCACGATCTCATGGGCCGCCAACCGCATTCCGGCTATCAGCGCGACCCGGCCATTGGTCGCCACCACGGGATAGGCGACGCCTTCGTATTGGTCGCTCCTCCGCAGCAATCCCTTTTGCGTATCCAACAGGCCCCAGGCGCTGAAGGTCTTTCCGTCCGCGTCATCCCAGGCGACGAAAACACCGCCGCCCGCGCGCCCGGCGGTGTGAGCGTGTTTTCCGATCTTCTGGCGCGGGTCGAGCAGCCGGCGTGGAGTGAAAGTCTTTCCGCCGTCGGTCGATGTCGCGTAGTAGAGTCCGGGGCGTTCGCCTCCGCCCATAAACCAGACCGCGACGATGGCGCCCCGATTGTCGAAGCTGAAGCTCGGCCCTGCGACGGGACAGCCGTTGATCTCCCACCTGTCTTCGCTGACCACGGTCTGCGCGAAGGTTTTCCCGCCGTCTTGCGAGCGGGCGATGGTGATGTCGCGGTACATCGGCCCCGAGCGCGGTACGGTTCGATAACTGAGATAAAGATCGCCCGCCGCGTCAATTTGCAGATTCGTCCGGCAGCATTCACAGACGTCGGTCAGAATGCGGCGGTCGCGAGAAAATGTCCCGCCGCGATCCGCCGAAACCGCCAGCCATATTTCCGCCTCGCGATCTTCTTTCTGTTTATTGCGCTCGTCAATCCAGGCGACGTAAACGCTGCCCTGCCTGTCCGCGGCGATGGATTGAAAGGCGTGGCCGGCAGGCTCGCCCGCGCCGTCCGAGTTGACAGTTACGGCGGGCGAGAAGGTCTTGCCGCCGTCAGTCGAACGCGCGAAACGAATGTCGCCCTTCCATTTTCCGCGCTCGTTCGCCCAGCAGACGTAAACCTCGCCCCGCGCGCCGACGGCCACCTTCGGCGGATTCTCATTGCGAACAGTGGCGTCGCCCGCGCGGTCATTGACCCGGACGGGCGCGGAAAAATTCGCGCCGCCGGAAGAATGGCGCAACATCACGTTGCTGACGCCGTTGGCGCGTTCGACGTAAGTCAGGTAAAGGCGCCGCGATTGTCCGAAACAATGAACGGGTTGTATTGGCCGTCGCCGGTCGCGGTCGCGCCGTGCTGATGCGTTTGCGCCTGCGCCATCGCAGTGGCGATCAATATCAATCCAATCACCAGTATTCTTTGCCACATTGAATGAACCTCCTGCGGAAAAGGTTTTGAGTCTTGCCTTCAGGCAGTCTAAATCAAAACAACATT
>WNGA01008856.1_pt1 | contig 13702 bp, 10 predicted proteins | sample 5400061 | NCBI WGS metagenome assembly WNGA01 (sample SAMN13153366, study PRJNA577476) | soil metagenome | isolation source: 100 cm soil or saprolite under grassland replicate 2 | place: USA:California | collected 2016-06-15 | reverse complement strand
AAAAGATCAACGTTGAAGCATTGAAGCAAGCGTACGAGGGACGGTCCGACTCGGCATCGTAGATGTTCAGGCTGACCAGCACCGAGCTGGCCTCTGCTGAGTAGTAGGTTCCGCGTGGTCGCAGAGTATATAAGAAGAAGAGACATGAAGGTTTGGGTTACCGCCCTCTGCATCCTGAGCGCCATGGTCACTCCTACCTTTGGGGAACCGCCCGACACCGTCTTCCTCGAAGAGCTGACGTGGCCGGAGCTGCGGACGTTCGTCCAAACGGGGAAGACGACGATGATCCTCCCGATCGACGGCACCGAGCAGAACGGCCCGCACATGGCGCTGGGCAAGCACAACGCACGTGTCAGGGTGCTTTCGGTGCGGATCGTACGCACGCCACAGTGGCAGCGATCAAAGCATCAACCACCCACCGTCGCTAGGGTGTGCTCATGAACTCGACGACGCGCCTCCGTTTCCTGGTAGCAAGCCTCGTGGTTGCCTTCTGCGCCGGGCCCGCAGGCTCGCAAGGGACGACCGGCATCCAGACCGTACCGGGGATGCCGCCGGTGGTTGATCCGAGGAACCTCTACAGCGAGACTCGATCGAACAACTTGAGCCCGGCGGTCGCCAATGTCCCGGCGCGCGTCTACGTGCCCCATCTGCAGTCGAACGACGTCTACGTCATCGATCCGGCAACGCTCAAGGTCATCGATCGCTTTGAGGTGGGCCGGAACCCGCAACACGTGGTCCCGTCGTGGGACCTCACGACGCTGTGGGTGACGAACAACGCCGAGGGTCGTACCGACGGCACACTGACGCCGATCGATCCCGTGACCGGCAAGCCCGGCAAGGAGCTCGCCGTCGACGATCCCTACAACATGTACTTCACACCCGACGGCAAATCCGCCGTCGTCGTGGCCGAGGCGATGAAGCGCCTCGACTTCCGCGACCCGAAGACGATGGCGCTGCAGGCCTCGGTGTCGGCCCCTAAGTGCGGCGGTATCAACCACGGCGACTACTCGATCGACGGCCGGTACCTGATCATGACGTGCGAGTACGCGGGCCGGCTCGTGAAGATCGACTGGATACGCCGAAAAGTCCTCGGCTATCTGACGCTACCCGACCGCGGCATCCCTCAGGACGTCCGCGTCAGCCCCGACGGCAAGCTCTTTTACGTGGCGGACCTGCGCGCGGGGGGTGTGCACCTGATCGACGGCGACGCGTTCAAGCGCGGCGGCTTCATCAAGACCGGTGTGGGGACCCACGGGCTCTACCCGAGCCGCGACGGCACGAAACTCTATGTGACCAACCGTGGCTTCTCGAAGATCGGCGGCCGGCGGGGCGTTGGTAAAGGTAGCGTATCGGTGATCGACTTCGCCACGCGGGAGGTCGTCGCCACGTGGGCGATTCCGGGCGCTGGGAGCCCCGACATGGGCAACGTGAGCATCGACGGCAAACAGCTCTGGCTCTCGGGCCGCTACGACAACGTCGTCTACGTCATCGATACCGTAAGCGGGGAGGTCAAGAGCATTCCCGTTGGCCGGGAGCCGCATGGTCTCACCGTGTGGCCGCAGCCGGGACGGTACTCGCTGGGGCATACGGGCAACATGCGGTAGGTCCAGCGTCGAAGGCGTCGATCACGTGTCGGTCTTCAGGGCGGCGCGGCGGGTAGCGGTCGCAGCTGGATCGATGCCGCCGTTGACCAGCACGCAACCGTAGTCGCGCTCGGTGCCCTCCGCGGTGACGTAGCCGAGATCGAGATCGCGCCGCACCTCATCCACCGGACGATCGAGCGGATCGCCGTAGCCGGCGCCGCCGGCCAGCCGAATCTCGAGGATCTGGTTAGGCGCCGAGAGCGTCACGAGCGCGCCGATGCCATAGTCGTGAACGACCCGGCCCGCCGGGTCGAGCATCACACCGCGCACGGCGCCACCCGGGCGACCACCGAAGAGACCCGGCGTCCGCGTCATGACCCCGTCGGGGTGCAGGCTAGCCAGCGTCGGACGGCCGTCGTCGAGGAGCTTGCGGACGCGGACCACCTGACCAAGACCGCCCCGGTGACGGCCGGCGCCGCCCGTGTCGGCGACGAGCCCCTTTTCGAGAACGAGCACCGGCGTGCGCGTCTCGAAGAGCTCGACCGAGGTGTTGGCGGCGCTGGTCGGCCAGAGCAGCGCCGACTTCCCATCGCCCCGCGCTGACGCCCCCTGCCCGCCCCCCTGAAAGAGGTGGTCGTTGTAGACACGGCCGTCTGGGCCAACGCCGTACGCCAGCAGCGAGGCCGGGAGGCCCGTGAACGCTTGGACCTGCTGCGGCACCGCGCGCGCGAGCGCCATGAAGAGATTGGGGGCGATGTACCAGCCGGTGCGGGTGCGCGTGTTGACGGCCATCGGTTTGGTGCAGTTCAGGATGCTGCCCTCGGGCGCGGTGACGTTGAACGGGCGGTAGGAGCCAGCGTTGGCGGGCACCGCCGGCGAGAGGATGCACTTGAGCGGGTACGTGGTGTGGGCGGCGGCGTAGCCGAACGTGCAGTTGGACCCGCCCCGCGGGGCCTGCGGCGGCGCGCCCTTGAAGTCCACGGCGATCGCGTCGCCCTTCACGACGACCTCGACGGGAATGCGCTCGGGCGTGCCCATGCCGTCACTCCAGATCTCGCTCGTGTAGACGCCGTCGGGCACGCTGCGGATCGCCTCGCGCATGGCGGCCTCGGCGCGGTTCTGGATCACCGTGGCCAGGGCCTCGAGATCCTCGAGCCCGTACTCGGCCATGAAGTCGAGCAGCCGCCGGGCGCCGGACGCGTTGGCCGACACCATGGCGTGGATGTCTCCGACCACTTGCTCACTCTTGCGGACGTTCTCGGCGAGCAGGGTCACGAGGTCCTCGTTCAACACGCCGGCTCGGTAGAGCTTCATGGGCGGGATCTGAAAGCCCTCCTCGTAGATCTCGCGGGCGTTCAGGCTGTCCTTGGTGCCGCCGATGTCGGCGACGTGGCCGATGGTGCCGATGATGGCCACGACCTTCCCGTCGCGGAAGACGGGCGTGACGATGGCCACATCGAAGAGGTGGCCAGCGCAGATCCACGGATCGTTGGTGGTCAGGATGTCGCCGGGCTGGAGCGTCTCCACCGGGAAGCGGGCCAGGATCGCCTTGACCGCGAGCGGCAGCGTCAGGTTGAAGACCGGCATCGCGCGAGGTGAGTGAGCGAGCGAGTTGCCGCGCGCGTCGAGGATCTCGCAGGCGAAGTCCTGGGCCTCGCCGATGATCAACGAGAACGCCGTCCGCCAGACGGTGAGCCAGCACTCCTCGACGAGGTTGACGAGCCGGCTCCACATGATCTCGAGCCCGATCGGGTCACGTTCGATCCGGGCCATGGCCTGCTCGAGCGGCTGGGCGGCCGTGCGGAGCGTCTCCTGCGAGGTGTTCTGACCGATGGTGAGCCGCAGATTGAGGCCGTCGTCGACGGCGAGTCGGTCTCCCGGCGGCACCACCGTCGTCGACTCGCGCTCTTCCACGATCGCGGGCCCCTCGAGCGCGTCGCCCGGCCTCAGTGCGTAGCGATCGTAAACCGGCGTCTCCATCCAGCCTGTCTCGGCGAACCAGGCGCGCCGCCTGGCCTTGACGCGGGCGCGCGGGGTCGAATCGAGGCGTGGCTCCGTGACGCTATCTGGATTGGCGACGTGGATGTCCGCGGCGCGAATGTTTGGAGCAGGGCCCGCGCAGAGCACGCGCCAGTTGATCGCCTGGATCACGGTGCCGGTGTAGAGGTGGGTGTAGAGTCTCGTGTACTCGGTCGCGAACGCGGCCTTGACGGCGTCCAGGTTCTCGCGCGTGAGCAGCTCGGCCGGGAGCGTCACCGTGATGTCGTGCACCTGGCCGAGCAGACGCATCTCGGCCCGCCGCGTGACCGTCACAACGCCGGGCGCCACGTCGGCCTCGGTCAGCAGGGCGTGTCCGTTCGCCTCCAGGTCACCGAGCAGCGCGTTGACCGCGTCGAGATCCAGCTCGTCGAGCACGCCGGGCAGCGAGGTGACGAACTCGAAGCTGATGGGCGCCACGAGGAACCCGAGCGCCGCGGCCGCACCCGACGCGGGCGGAATCACGACCTCGCGCACGCCGAGGATGCGCGCGACCCGCGCGGCGTGCGCAGGTCCGGCTCCGCCGAACCCGACCATCGCGTAGCGCCGAGGATCACGTCCCTTCTCGACGATGTGGACGCGGGCCGCCGCGGCCATGCTCTCGCAGACGATCGTGTAGACGCCCCACGCCGCCTCCAGGGTGGACAGCCGGAGCGGCTCGGCCACACGCGCCATCGCTGCCTCCGCCGTCGCCCGGTCGAGATGCATGCGTCCGCCGAGGAAGAAGTCGGCATCGAGGTAGCCGAGCAGCAGGTTGGCGTCGGTGACCGTCGGCTCCTTGCCACCGAGACCGTAGCAGGCGGGTCCTGGATCGGCCCCGGCGCTTCGCGGGCCCACCTTGAGCAGGCCGAGCTGGTCCACCCGGGCGATGCTGCCGCCGCCGGCTCCGATCTCGATCATGTCAATCACGGGCGCCTTGATCGGCAGCCCGCTGCCCTTCTTGAAGCGGTGGACGCGCGCGGCCTCCATCATTGGCGCCACGTCGGGCTTGCCGGCCTGGATGAGGCATGCCTTGGCGGTGGTGCCGCCCATGTCGAACGAGATCACGTCGCGATACCCTGCCTGATCGCCGAAAAACGCCGTAGCCAGGCCGCCCCCGGCCGGGCCCGACTCCAGCAATCGCACGGGGAACTCGCGCGCCATGCGGGGCGAGGCCGTGCCCCCAGAGGATTGCATCAGGGCGAAGCGGCCGCCAAAGCCGCGCTCGGCGAGCGCGTCTTCCAGGCGGGCGATGTAGCGGTCCATCAGGGGTTGGACGTACGCGTTCGCGGTCGTCGTGGTGCCGCGCTCGTACTCGCGCAGCTCGGGCACGACCTCGCACGAGAGCGACACCGCGAGCTCCGGGAACTCGCGCCTCAAGAGGTCCTTCACCGCGCGCTCGTGGGCCGGGTTCTTGTACGAATGGAGGAAGCAGACGGCCAGGGCCTCCACCCCTCGCGTGACCAGGTCGGCGACCTCGCGGCGCACCTGGTCGAGGTCGATCGGCGTGATGATCACGCCGTCCCGGGTCGTCCGCTCGTCGATCTCGCGCCGCAGATCCCGGGGCGCCAAGGGCTCAGGGAACTGCAGAAAGAGGTCGTAGATGTCGTAGCGCTGCTCGATGCCCATCTCGAGCGCGTCGCGGAAACCCCGCGTCGTGAGGAGCGCGAGCGTTGCACCCGCGCGCTCGATGATGGCGTTGGTGACCAACGTCGTCCCGTGGATGAGCTGGCCGATCTGCGGGAACGTGAGCCCGGCGGCTCGGAGCAGCTCGTCCAGCCCCTCGAGCGCGCCCGCTGACGGATCCTTCGGCGTGGTCAGGCACTTGTGGATGCGGATCCGCCCGCTCACCGCGTCCAGCAGCACGAAGTCGGTGAAGGTGCCCCCGATGTCAAAGCCGATCCGATACCGATCGTCGCGTCGCGCCGAGGTCATTGGCGGCCTCCAACGTAGAGAGACTCGAGCCCCACCAGCCGCTCGGTCATGATGACCACGCCGAGCGTGATCAGGATGTTCACGGTGCCGACGGCCGCGGCCGTCGGGTCGAAGGAGAAGCGCAGGTAGTCGAAGACCTGGATGGGCAGGGTGGTGGTTCCGACACCGCTCAGCAGGAGCGAGATCGGAAACTGATCGAACGAGGTGATGAACGAGAAGACGGCGCCGGCGATGACACCACCCTTGATGATCGGAAGCGTGATCCGCCGAAACGCCGTGACGCTCCCCGCCCCGAGGCTGCGCGCCGCCTCCTCCAGCGAGCGGTCGAAGTTGTAGAGCACGGCCGCCACCGTCAGGAAGACGTACGGCATGCACACGACCACATGGCCGATGAGGAGGCCGAGGTAGCTCGTCCCCCCGAGCCCGATGGCGTAGTAGAAGATCAGGAGCGCCAGCGACGTCATGATCCCCGGGAGCTGGAGCGGCGCCACCAGTAGCATCCGCAGCGCGTTGTTCCGCCGGGCGTGGCGGACCACGTAGAGCGCCGCCGCCGTTCCGATGACGGTCGTGATGACGGTGGTGAGCGCGGCCAGGCGGAGGCTGAAGAAGAACGAGCGGACGAACGGTCCGCTGTTCATGAACTTGACGTACCACTGCAGCGACAAGCCCTCGGGCGGAAAGACCAGGAAGCGCCCCGCGTTGAGACTGGCGACGACGACGATCACGATCGGCGCGATGAGGAAGACGTAAAGCAGGGCGATCAGCGCGAGAAAGACGACGCGCGCGAGCCGCCGGTGCCTCATCGGGCGCGTCCCGTCCCGAGGGGGAACCTGTTTTCCGCGCCGGCCGGCCGGTCACGCCGTCCACCGCGGTTCACGGCGAGAGCCCCCGCATGGCTCGGTTCATCAGCTTGAAGTACAGCCCGATGCACGCGAGCGAGGCGGCGAACAGAATCACCGCCTGGGCGGCCGCTCCAGGCCAGTTGTGCACGTCGACGGCGGTCTGCACGACCAGCAGCGGCGTGGTGATCACCTGGAAGCCGCCGAGCAGCACCGGGATCACGTAGGAGCTGACGGCGAGCACGAAGACGAGCAGACAGCCGGCGAACACGCCCGGAAGCGAGAGCGGGAACACGATGCGCCAGAACGCCTGGATGAACGACGCGCCCAGGCTGCGGGAGGCGAGCTCGAGATCGGGCGGGATGTTCTGCAGCGCCCCGGAGAGCGAGAGCACCATGAACGGCAGATAAATGTGGACGGTGCCGACAAGTACCCCGAACTCGTTGTACATGAGCTTGAGGCCGTGAGGGGCGAGGCCCCAGTGCTTGACGAGAGAGTTGATCAGCCCGTTGTCGGCCAGGAGCACCATCCAGCCGAAGCTCCGGATGACAACGCCGACGAGCAACGGCGACAGCAGCAGCACCAGCAACATGCCCTTCACCTTGCTGCCGGCGCGGGCCAGGTTGTACGCGAGCGGGTAGCCAAGGACCAGCGTGAAGAGCGTGGTGAGGAAGCCGAGCTTGAGCGTCCGCCAGAGGATCCACCACTGGAAAGAGTCACCGAGGGCGCTCGTATAGTTGCTGATCGTGGGGATGGCATCGTACGGTTCTGCCTTCCCCGGCATAAAGAAGCTCATCACGACCAGGTTGGCGTAGGGGAGCACGAAGAAGACCACGACCAGCGCCAGCGCCGGCACGACCAGGAACCAGGGACGCCGGGAGCCTCGCGCGCGCATCAGCACACCCGCTCCTCGCGCGCCGGCACCGACCACGTCGAGCGGGGCTGAAAGGCCGCATCGACGGGATCGCCGACGGCGAACGGCGCGTGCGGGTCACCCTGCACTCGCAACACGACTCCGGACGCCACCTCCACACGGTAATCGACGAGGTTGCCGAGAAACGCGCGGGCCCGCACGACGCCCCGGAGCCGGTTCACCGTCGGGTCGGCCCCCCGCGGTCCTGGCACGTCGTCGCCCGAGCCGCTCGCACCGCCCCCAGAGCGTCCGCTGAGCTGGATCGCCTCTGGGCGCACGGCGATCAGACGCTCGGGCTTGGCGTCCGTGCCTGGCGCCAGGCCGCCGCAGCGCACCGTGCCCAGTGCGGTGTCTACGACGAGCAGCTGGTCCTCCTGGCCGACGACCTTCCCCTCGATGAAATTGGTGAGCCCGACGAACTCCGCGACCATCCATGTGTGCGGACGGTGGTAGATCTCCTGCGGCGCCGCGAGCTGGTGGATCCGGCCGTTGAACATCACCGCGATACGGTCGGCGATCACCATCGCCTCAGCCTGGTCGTGGGTGACGTAGATGGTGGTGATCCCAACCTCCTGCTGCAGCGAGCGCACATAGAAGCGCATTTCCTCCCGGAGCTTGGCGTCGAGGTTGGCGAGCGGCTCGTCGAGCAGCAAGACGTCGGGGACGACGACGAGCGCCCGCGCAAGCGCAGCGCGTTGCTGCTGGCCGCCCGAGAGCTGGCGCGGGTAGCGGCCTTCGAGGCCCGTGAGCTGGACTTTGGCGAGCGTGGTCGCCACCCGCGTCCGGATGGCCAGCGCCGGCTCCTTGCGCATCTCGAGGCCGAAGGCCACGTTCTGCGCCACCGTCATGTGGGGGAACAGCGCGTAGTTCTGAAAAACCATCCCGATATTGCGTCGCTCCGGCGGGAGGTTGGTCACGCGGTGATCGCCGAAGTCGATGTCACCGGAGTCCGGGAGCTCGAAGCCGGCGATGGCGCGCAGGGTCGTCGTCTTGCCGCACCCCGAAGGGCCGAGGAGCGCCATCAACTCGCCGTCTTGGACGTCGAGGTGGAGGTCGTCGACGGCGACGACGCTACCGAAATGCTTCGTCAGGCCCCTCAGCGTGATCGCCGACATCGGCGCCGGCCGCCGGTCAGGTTGACATCTCGCGGTTCCAGCGGTCGATCAGCTTCGGCTTCTGGTCGTTGATCCAGAGCCAGTCCCATTGGAGGATCTTCGGGATGTCGGCCTGGGTGACCGGCATGATCGGTTTGAGCTCGTCGGGCATCTTCACTTGCGTGTTGGCAGGCAGCCAATAGAACTGGCGCAGCCACATCTCCTGCGTCTCTCGCTTGAGCATCCAGTTCACGTAGATAAAGGCGGCGGGCTTGTTCTTCGAGCCCCCGGTGACCGACACGTCCTGCTCGAACATGATCATGCCCTCGGCCGGCGCCACCCAGCCGATGGGTGCCCCGGACTTCTGGAGGCGGACGGCCGCCGGCATGTCGAGGATGCCGATCAGCACCTCGCCCTGGACGAGCAGCTTCTCCATGTCACCCGAGAAGTCCGTCTGCTTGAAGGGTTTCAGCTCAGCGATCTTCTTGTAGGCAGTGTCGATGTCCTTGTCGCCGCCGGTCCAGATCTTGGACGTCAGGCAGATGGTCATCTGCCCCGCCGAGTTGACGATGTTGTAGATGCCGATCTTGCCCTTGTACTCGGGCACGGTCCACAAGTCCTTCCACGCCTTGGGCACCGTCTTGATTTTATCGATGCGATAGGCGAGGCCGATGGGGCCGGCCAGCGCCAGTACCCCCATGTCGTCCTTGATCCTGAGGTTCGGCGCCACGCTCTTGAGGTTTGGCACGAGTTCAGGCGGTAACTTCGTGTAGCGCCCTTCGGCGCGCAGCGGCGCCGCCCAGACCTCGTTGGTGATGACGATGTCATAGGGCGGATTGTCCTTGCCGGCTGCCTTCAGCTTCGCCACCCAGTCCTTGGACAAGCCGATGGCAAGCTCGACCTTGATGCCAGGGTGCTCCTTCTCGAAGGCAGGCACGACCGCGCTGCGCATGAATTCCTCCCACGGGCCGCCGTAACTGGTGATAGTGATGGTGCCCCCGGCCTGGGCCCCGGCCTCCCGTCCCGGGACACCGACGGAGGCGATTGCGCCCGCGGTCAGCGCGGTCCGGAGAAAGCTTCGGCGGTCGAACCGCATGCGCCGCTCGAGACGAGGTTGGTTGACCATGGTCGTCGCGCCCCCATTCGTGAGAACCCTTGACCCTTCGATCAGACGAAATTGCCGTATCTTGTCCCGGCGATCGTGGTCCGTCAAGCGACGCCGATCAGCGTTCAGGCTCCCGCCGATCGTGCAAGAGGAGTTGTCCGGCACCTCGGCGCGGATCTCAAGGGTGACCTCGACATCCGCACCGACAAGAGCGGCGAGGTGGAGGTGCTTACCGCAAGGGGATCGACTAGACAGCGGCCCTCTCAAGGCTGAAACACGGGTTCGAGGGGGGTTGGAAATTTCCCACCTGCCGCGGCATCACCGACGAGTCCGGGGAGTGGGAAGTCATCGGCAGGCCTACACGTCACCAGGCGGGGGGACGTAAGATGCGGTGGGAGGTGCCACGGGGGAGCGAGGCGGAGGTGGTTGATTGCGTTCCCGCGAAGTTGTTGCGAGTATACCGTGGGTCACGTCCCCACCTTCCGAGGGAGGGTCGCTCTCATGAGAAAGTTCGTATGGGCTGCCTTGGCGACACTCCTGTCGGGGCTGGCGCTCGCGCCGGCGCCGGCGGCGTCGCAGGAAGTGACGCTGCGCCTGCACTCATTCCTGCCGCCGGTCGCCAACCCAATGAAGCATTTCCTGATCCCCTGGGCGGAACAGATCGAAAAGGATTCCAGGGGACGCATCAAAGTCCAGGTCTTCCCCTCCATGCAGCTCGGCGGCAAGGCCGAACAGTTGCTCACGCAGGTGCGTGACGGCGTGGTGGACGTGGCCTGGGCGCTGCCCGGTTTCACTCCCGGCGTGATGCCCAAGCTGGAGATTTTCGAACTACCCTTCCTGCATCGCAACACCCGCGCCACGGTCATGTCTTTGCAGGACTATGTGCCCAAGTACATGCAGAAGGATTTCGAGCCGTATCACATCCTGCTGGTGCACTGCCATGCCGGTGCGCTGTTCATGACCAAGGAGCCAATCAACAAGGTCGAAGATTTCAAGGGCATGAAGCTGCGCGCGTACTCGCGCACCAACGCCTGGATCCTCGAAGCCCTGGGTGCCGCCCCGCTGCAGGTGGCGCTGCCCGAGCTGGCGCCGATGCTCAGCAAGGGCACGGTCACCGGCTCGATCCTGCCCTACGAAATTGCGCCATCGGTCAAGATGCAGGACCTCACCGAGTATTTCACTACGCTCGCGCCGCCGCAGCCGCGGCTGAGCACGGCGATCTTCACCTTCCTGATGAACAAGCAGAAATACGAGAGCCTGCCCCCGGACCTGAAGAAGGTGATCGACGCCAATTCGGGCCGCAATCTCGCCCCGCACGCGATCGAGGTCTGGGATCGGATCGAGATCGACGGCGAGAAGGTGATGCACTCGAAGCCGAAGAACAAGTTCGTCCAGCTCAGCGCCGAAGAGACCGCCAAATTCAAGAAGGTGGTGCAGCCGGTGTTCGATCGCTTCAAGAAGGTGCTGGACGAAGGCGGTGATGACGGCGCCAAGATCCTGGCCGAGGTCGAAGCCATGGAGGCGAAGTACTCGAAATAGCGGCCGTCGATGGCTGAGAGAGCCGGCATGACGGGCCAATCGCCAGGCACGGTTGGATGGGCCCTCCATGGCATCGCGGATATTCTGGCGATACTCGGCGGTCTGCTGAGCTGCCTGATGGCCGCCATCGTCACCGTCAGCGTGGCCGGACGCTACCTGCTCGCATGGCCCGTTCCCGGCGACTACGACCTCGTCGGCATCCTGTGCGGCTGCGCCATATTCTCCTTTCTTCCGTACTGCCAGTTGAAAGACGGCAACGTGTTCGCCGATTTCTTCACGCAGGGAGTGCCGCCGCGGTTCAAGGCCGCACTCGATGCGGGGGCGAATTTGCTGTTTCTCACCGCGGCGAGCATGTTCACCTGGCGGCTCTATTACGGTGCGCTCGAAATGCGGCGATCGGCGGAACAGATCGCGGCGTTCAGTTTCTACCGATGGTGGACGATGCCATTCGATATCTTCTGCATGCTCGTCCTGATCGGCGCGATCCTGTACACGCTCACCCGAGACCTCGCCCGGGCACGAGCCGGTGGATCGGCGGCCGGGCCCATGGCCGGCCAGAGCTGACGCGATGAGCGATCTGGCGATCGGCGGGGTAGGATTCTGCGTGCTCTTCCTGCTGATCGCGCTGCGGGTTCCGATCGGCGTGGCGATGATCGCGGTCGGGATGGTTGGCTACGCATCGATCGCCGGCACCGTACCGCTGCTCAGTTTTCTCAAAGCCGAGATGTACTGGCGGTTTAGCTCGTTCGACTTCTCGGTGATCCCGCTGTTCCTGATGATGGGCAACTTTGCGAACCGGGCCGGCGTCACGCAGGCCCTGTTTCGCGCCGCCAGCGCCTTCATCGGCCACTTCCGGGGCGGCCTCGCCATGGCCGCGATCGGTGGCTGCGCCGCGTTCGGGACGATCAGCGGCTCCTCGCTCGCCACCGCGGCCATGATGGGCCAGGTCTCGCTGCCGGAATTGCGCCGGTACAAGTATTCGGCGTCCTTCGCCACCGGGGCGCTCGCCGCGGGGGGCACGCTCGGCGCGCTGATCCCACCGTCGATCCCGCTGATCATCTACGCGATCATGGTGGAAGGAAACATCGTCCAGTTGTTCCAGGCCGCGTTCATCCCGGGCATCCTCGCCGCGGTGGGCTACCTGATCGTCATCTCCATCGTGGTGCGTATCAGGCCGGCGGCGGGGCCGGCCGGGGCACGAGCAAACGCATCCGAGCGATGGGCGGCGCTGGGCAATGTCTGGACGGTGGCGCTGGTGTTCCTCGTGGTGATGGGCGGCATCTATTCGGGGGTCTTTACGCCGACGGAAGGCGCGGGCATCGGCGCCGTAGGTATGTTTCTGATCGCGGCGTTCTACGGCGGCATGCGGTGGCGGGGCTTCATCGAAACGCTGCGGGAAACCGCGCAGACCTCGGCGATGATCTTCCTGATCTTGTTGGGAGCCGGCGTGCTCAACGCCTTCCTCGGCTTCTCCCAGCTTCCGATTTGGACCGCCAGGTCGTTCCAGAACTCCGGTCTGCCGCCTTATCTGATCGTGGTGGGGATGCTCGTGCTGTATCTGTTCCTGGGCTGCGTGATGGATTCGCTGGCCATGATCCTGATCACCATCCCGATCTTCTGGCCGATCATCGCGGCGCTCAATTTCGGGCTACAGGCTGACGACGTGAAGCTGTGGTTCGGGATCATGACGCTAATGGTGGTGGAGATCGGGCTCATCACTCCACCGGTGGGTTTGAACGTGTTCGTGATCAACTCACTGGCCAGGGACGTGCCGATGATCGACACGTTTCGCGGCGTGGTCCCGTTTCTGATCTCCGACATGGTCAGGCTGACGCTCGTCGTGGCATTCCCGATCACGAGCCTGATCCTGCCGAAGCTGATCGGCGGCTGACGCACCCCCGTTTCTGACTTGAGGATGGGAGCCGATCTGCGGTCCTCTTGCACCCGGGAGGAGCGCAATGAAGAAGCCCCGCTTCACGGAGCACAAGAGGCGAGATCGATTGACCGCTCGGCCCGCGGCGGCTATAGTCGGCGCGCTCACGGAGGACCTTTCATGACCCCAGCCACAATCCAGCCCGGCCTCGATCCGACGATCACCAGACGCGAGATCAGCAGAACGGTGGACGTCGACGGCCGGCCTGTGGAGACTTCCAGGTGAGCCGCACGATCAACGTAGGCATCATCGGCGTGGGCTGGATTGGCGGGCTCCGGGCCCGGACTTGTGCCACTCATCCCTTGGTCAAGAGCCTGCACCTCTGCGAGGTTGACCGTGACCGGCTTCAGCAGATGGCCAAGGAGACGGGCGCCCGTAGCGCCACGACCGACTATCGCGAACTCCTGAGCCGTCCGGACATCGATGCCATCATCGTGACCACAACGCCCGAGCAGACCCATTTCCCGTTCGCGCGCGACTGCCTGCTCGCCCGCAAGCACGTCCTGCTCGAGAAGCCGATGGGACTCGAGCTGAAGGAAGCCGACGAGTTGATGGCGCTCGCCCGGGCCGCCAACCTCAAGCTCACGATCGGCTACACGCAGCGGTTCAATCCGAAGTTCGCCTACGTGAAGCAGTGCCTCGCCGACGGCACGCTGGGGCGGCCGGTGACGTCGTTGGTGAGCCGCCATCTGTCCCGCTCGCTCGGCAACAAGATCGGAGGCCGGGTCCACCTGTCGCCGGCCGT
>WNGA01008853.1_pt1 | contig 13704 bp, 11 predicted proteins | sample 5400061 | NCBI WGS metagenome assembly WNGA01 (sample SAMN13153366, study PRJNA577476) | soil metagenome | isolation source: 100 cm soil or saprolite under grassland replicate 2 | place: USA:California | collected 2016-06-15 | reverse complement strand
GTTATCTAGGGTTCCAGAGTTGGATTCCAGGACGTGCAGCACGGAGCGTTGACGGGCTTCGGGGTGCTTGGTGGAGCGGTTATCTTCCGCTCTCCACCAGGCACGACCTTGGAGGCGCGATGCTCGTCCAGCGGGTGCTGATGCCCGGCTCAGGTGTCCGGTCCTGGACCCTGCTCGGCGACGACCACGCCCCGGTGGGGCCGGTCGAGCGCTGGCTGGCCTACCTGACGGCGATCGAGCGGTCGCCCAATACCGTCAAGGGCTACGCCCACGACCTCAAGGACTGGTTCGCCTACCTGGCCGGGCACGGGCTGGACTGGCGCGCGGTGCAGCTTGAGGACCTGGGCGGCTTCGTGGCCTGGCTGCGGCTGCCGCCCGCGGCGCGTGGCGAGCGGGTGCTGGCGCTGCCGTCGCTGGCCGAGCACTGCGCGAGCAGCAGCGTGAACCGGAAGCTGTCGGCGCTGAGCTCGTTCTACGAGTTCCACGCCCGTCACGGCCTGGACCTGGGGGAGCTACTGATCGCCTGGCGGCCGTACGCGGGCGCGCGGGCGAGGTGGAAGCCGTTCCTGCATCACCTCGCCAAGCACCAGCCGCAGCGGCAGCGCACGATCACGCTCAAGACCCCCAGGCCCACGCCGCGGGTCCTGACCCCAGGCGAGGTGCAGGCCATCCTGGACGCCTGCACCCGGCTGCGCGACCGGCTGCTGTTCGCCATGCTGCACGACGCCGGGGTGCGGATCGGTGAGGCGCTTGGGCTGCGCCACCAGGACCTGGCCGTGGCCGAGCGGGAGCTGACCATCACCCCGCGGCGCAACGACAACCACGCCCGAACCAAGTCGGCGACGCCCAGGACCGTGCCGGTCAGCGCCGAGCTGGTGCGCCTGTATGCCGCCTACCTGCACGCCGAGTACGGCGAGCTGGACTCCGACTACGTGTTCGTCAACCTGTGGGGCCGGCCGCTCGGGCACCCGCTTGGCTACCAGAGTGTCTACGACCTGGTGGCGCGGCTGCGGCGGCGCACCGGGCTGGACTTCGACCCGCACTGGTTCCGGCACACCTACGCCACCGAGCTGCTGCGCTGCGGCACCCCGATCGAGACGGTCTCCAAGCTGCTGGGCCACGCCTCGATCACGACCACCATCGACACCTACGGGCACCTGACCCCCCAGGACGCCCGGTGCGCGCTGGAAGCCGTGGGCTGGCTTGCCGGCCGGCGGGTGCGCCTGTGAGCCGACGGCGTCCGGCGACAACCTCTGATACCCAGCCCACCAATCCCAGCGGGCGGCAGCCGGCCCCGTCGGGGCTGCTGGAGCGGCTGGTGGCGGTCGTGCGGCCCGAGTTCCGCGTCGAGGTGCTGGTGCCCGAGGTCGGCGATGCGATCTTCAGCGCGCCGGGATGCGTGGTGGCCGGGTGCGACCGGGCCGGGCTGCACAAGACGACCGGGCTGTGCCGTGGGCACCATCGGCGCTGGCAGCTGCAGGGCCGTCCCGAGCTTGCCGGCTTCGTCGCCGCGACGGCGCCCCGCACCTGCGGCCGTGCCCAGCTCGAGTCGTGCGTCGTGCCAGGCTGCCGCTATGGCCGCGCTCGCGGGGGGCTGTGCAACCGGCACGCCCGCTGCTGGCGGCGGGCCGGCCAGCCCAACGTGGCCGGCTGGATCGCGACCATGGCCGGCGAGGAGGGCACCGCCGCCGTGCGGCCGGGCTGCCGGCTGCCATGGTGCGAGCTGTGGGCCGAGACCGAGTGGCAGCCGTTGTGCCGCTCGCACATGAGCCGGTGGGGCCACTGGCGGCGGCGCACTGGCAGCGGCGACCTTGAGGAGTTCCTCGGTGCGTGTGCGGCCCACGGCCTGGACCGGTTTGACCTCCGCGGTCTGCCAGCCCAGCTCACGCTGGAGCTGCAGTACGCGCTGCAGTGCCGCGCCGACGAGCGACGGGCCCGGCTCCGCCCCCACGACGCCAGTGTCGTGCTGCGGCTGGTCGCCCGCAGCGGGGCCACCTCGTTGCTGGACTGGCCGCAGGCGGTCTGGGACGCCGAATTCACGGCGTTCACGCCGGCCGCGGCGGTGGGCTCCTACGCGGTGGCTCGCGGCTTCCTGCGCTATTCCCGCCAGCGCGTCGACGACCTGGCCTGCGGGCAGGGCTGGGAGGCCGAGTACCCCCGCGATGTCTGGGACCTGCGCCGGCTCGGCCTTCCCGGCCAGCCCAAGCCCCGCCGGCTGCGGTTCGACCGGATCGGTCAGCCGTGGCTGCGGGAGCTGGCCAAACGCTGGCTGCGCTGGCAGCTCGGCACCGGGATTAGCGCCAGCCACGCCGCCCGGCAGGTGCTTGACCTGACCGCGTTCGCGGCGTTCCTGGCCGGCCCGACCGTCGAGGTGACCGCGCTGGCCGGGCTGTCCAGGGGAGTGCTGGAGCGCTACGCCGCCAGCGTCGCGGCCGTGGACTGCTCTGCCCGGCGGCGCGCCGGCTACCTGGGCACCGTCCACGCCTTCCTGCTGGCCATCCGCCAGCACCGCTGGGACCCGGCCCTGCCCGCCGACGCGACCTTCTACCCCGAGGACTTTCCCAAACGACCAGCCCTTGCGCCCCGGCACCTGCCGGAGTTCGTCATGGCCCAGATCGAGCAGCCTGCCAACCTGGCCCGCTTCGCCGACCCGACCGCCCGGCTGGCAACGCTGATCCTGATCCGCACCGGGCTGCGCGTCGGCGATGCGACCCGGCTGGCCTTCGACTGCCTCGTGCACGACGGCCACGGCGCCCCCTACCTGCGCTACTGGAACCACAAGCTGGCCCGCGAGGCCATAGTCCCCCTCGACGACGAGCTCGCCGACGAAATCCGCGCCCAGCAGCAGCGCGTACTATCGCGCTGGGCGGAGCCGGCGGTGCTGCTGCCCCGCCATCACGCCAACCCCGACGGCCGCTGGCCCCTGCCGGTCAGCACCTACCACCGGCAGCTCGCCCAGTGGCTTGCCGCCTGCGACATCCGCGACGAGCACCGACGGCCGGTGCGCCTGACCCCGCACCAGTGGCGCCATACCTTCGCCACCCGCCTGCTTAACCTCGACGTCCCCCAAGAGGTCGTCCGCCGGCTGCTGGACCACGAGTCCCACCAGATGACCGCACACTATGCGCGGCTGCACGACCAGACCGTCCGGCGCCACTGGGAGCAGGCCCGCAAGGTCAACATCGCCGGTGAGGCGGTCACCATCCAGCCCGACAGCCCGCTGGCGGAGGTGCAGTGGACCAAGCACCGGGTCGGGCTGGCCACCCAGGCGCTGCCCAACGGCTACTGCGGCCTGCCGGTCCAGCAGACCTGCCCGCACGCCAACGCCTGCCTGACCTGCCCGGTGTTCATCACCACCCCCGAGTTCTTGGACCAGCACCGCGAGCACCGCGAGCAGACCCGGCGGCTGCTGGCCACCGCCAAGGGCCAGCTCCGCCTGGCGGAGATGAACCAGCAGGTGCTGGGCAACCTCGACCGGATCATCGCCGCGTTGGAAGCCGACAAAGAGCCGCCTCCAGCCGAGCGCGGGGAAGTAGCCGATGCGGGCTGACAACACCCACCATCTGGTCGCTGCCGCCCGCCGGCGTGCGCTGGAGACCCGCCAGCGCGCCCTGGTCGCGCTGCGCCACCTGCACGCCACTGGGCAGCCGGTCAGCTTTGACACGGTCGCCCGAGCGGCCCGGGTCTCCCGCTCCTGGCTCTACGGCCAGCAGGACCTGCGCGCTGAGATCCAGCAGCTCCGCACCCGACATGATCCGGGGCCGTCCTCGCTGTCGGTGCCAATCCCGGCCCGCCAACGCGCCTCGGACGCCTCGCTGCGGCGCCGGCTGGAGGCTGCGGGCGCCGAGATCGGCCGGTTGCGGGAGGAGAACCGGCAGCTTCGCGAGCGACTCGCCTGGGCGCACGGCGAACTCCGAACCGCCAAGATCCAGGGATTGGTCCCTGCTCATGAAGGCTTGAAGGCTCGCCAACACGGGCCGAAGCGGTACGGTGAGCGCGTCCGTCGCCAGCCGCGGCTGTTGAGCCTGCCGAGGAATCTTGCATGTCGCGTCGGCCGATCCTGCTGCTGTTCGCCGTAGTCGCCGGCCTGCTGTCGGTCATGCTTGCGATCGCGGTCAACGTCGCCACCGGCGGCCAGCTCCCTGGGCTCCTCGCGCCCTACCGAGGGCTTGCCTGGCCGGCCGTTGCGGTGCTTGGACTGGCAACGGTGGGGCTGGCGGTTTGGGAGTTCGCCCTGGACCCGCACACTGGCTCGAACAGCTCCCCGGAGACCGGCGGGGCGACGCTGGTTGCGCAGGTGCCCGTTCCGGTGGTCCCGGCCGAGCTGCCGCCAGCCATTGCCACGTTCACCGGCCGGCAGGCCGAACTGGCGCGGCTTGGTGCCCTGCTTGCCGCTACCCAGGTCGCGGCGCGCGCGGCGGCGCCGGTCATCGCGGTGATCGCCGGCAAGCCCGGCGTGGGCAAGTCGGCGTTGGCCGTCCGCCTCGCCCACCAGGCGGCTGCGCGCTACCCCGACGCGCAGCTGTACGTCGACCTCCGCGGCAGCGAGCCCGAGCCGCTGGCTCCCGGCGAGGTGCTCGGCCGGTTCCTGCGCGCGCTTGGCCGCCGGGCCGAGGACATCCCCGTCGGCCTGGACGACCAGGCCGCGGCCTACCGGTCGGTCCTGGCCGGCAAGCGGGCACTGGCGGTGCTGGACAACGCCGCCAGCGAAGCGCAGGTCCGGCCGCTGCTGCCTGGCAGCCCGACCTGCGCGGTGCTGATTACCAGCCGGCGGGTACTCGACGGGCTCGACGCGGCGACCTCCTTCACCCTGGAGGTCCTCGACGAGCGTGAGGCGGTGGCGCTGCTCGGCGGGCTTGCCGGGCCCGACCGGGTCGCGGCCGAGCCGGCCGCGGCCGCGGCCGTCGTCCGCCACTGTGGCCTGCTGCCCCTGGCCGTGCGGATCGCCGGGGCGCGGCTGCGCAGCCGCCCGGGCTGGACGGTCGCCGCCCTGGCCGACCAGCTCGCCGACGAGCACCAGCGGCTGCGGCGCCTGCGGCTGGGCGACCTGGACGTCAGGACGAGCTTCGCGCTCAGCTACGCCGGCCTCGTCCCGGCTGCCGCGCGCGCGTTCCGGCTGCTCGGGCTGCTCACCGGCCCGGACTTTGGCGTCGGGGTGGCCGCGGCCCTGACCGGTGCCACGGTGGAGGCGGTGGAGGCGACGCTCGAGGAGCTGGCCGATGCCCAGCTGCTGGAAACCCCGGCAGCCGGGCGCTACCGCTTCCACGACCTGCTGCGCCTGTTCGCCCGCGAGCGCGCCAACGCCGAGGAGGCCGCCGCCGAGCAGCGCGCGGCGCTCGAACGGGCGGTCGACTGGTACCGTGCCGCGACCCACGGCACGGCCGCACAACTGCAAGCGCGCACCCCCGTCGATGGCGGGCCGGCGGCCCGGCAGGCCGCCTGGGCGTGGCTCGAGCGCGAGCGGCCGAACCTGGTCGCCGCCGTCGAGCAGGCGGCCAGCCGGCACCTGGACGCGCTGGCCGCCGACCTGGCGTTCGCCCTGGCCGGCTTCTTCGACCGGGGCAGGTACTCCGCTGACGGGCAGCGAACCGCCCAGGTGGCCCTGGCGGTGACGCGGCGCAGCGGCGACCGTCGCGGCCAGGCCAGAGCCTTGCACGACCTCGGCAGCGCCCGCCGCGGTCAAGGCCAGTTCGAGGAGGCCACCACCTACCACACGCAGCACCTGGAGCTGGCGCGTGAGCTGGGCGATCGTGGCGGCCAGGCGCAGGCGCTGATGAACCTTGGCAGCACCTCCCGTGACCAGCGCCGCTTCGCCGAGGCAATCGGCTACTACCAGCAGAGCCTCACGCTCTGCCGTGAGCCAGCAGGCGAAGACCCAGAACAGCAGCTTGCCCTGGAAGGTCGGATCCTGGGCAACCTCGGCCTCGCCTACTACCAGCAGGGCCGGCACGCCGAGGCGATCGCCTGCTACCGGCAAAGCCTCGCCGCCTCCCGCACGGCGGGCGACCACTACGGCGCGGGCAGGGCGCTGTTCTGGCTGGGTGACATCTACCGTGAGCAGCAGCGCCTTGAGGACGCAGCCGCCTGCTATGAGCAGAGCCTGGGGTTCTTCCAGCACAGCAGCCACCGCCACCGCGAGGGTCGTGCGCTGTTGCACCTCGGGTCGGTGATGGCAGCCATGCTCGACGAGCAGGCCGCGCAAAGGCACTGGCGCGACGCGCTCGCGATCTTCGTGGACCTCGGCGCGCCACAAGCCGACGAGGTTCGGGCCCTGCTGCGGTCCACCCCCGACGGTTGAGCCGACCGTGCGCCAGTCGCGACCGGGAGGGTCGATGCATGGTGGACACCCCACCCTCGCCGAATCACGTATTCGCAGCTGCTCCGAGCGCAGCCGGAGCAACCGAAAGGGCGGCCAACGGGAGGCGGCGGCGCACGCCGCTACCGCACTGAACAACAGCCCAACGACCTGTACATCCCTGCTGCTCTTGAACTACTACGGCATCGATTCGACAACGACTGACGCCCTCAACACTGCTGCTTAGGCTGTTGGCCGAACGCGTCTCGTACATCATCCACGACACAACGTTGCTGGTCAGGAGGCAGACGCTTCGCTCGACTGGAGATAACGGTCGTGCTGCCGCAGAACGCGCAGGCGTCGCCCATGTCCTCCTCCCCAGCTACTTGCGAACACATGTTCGCACGCGCCGGGTTGTGGCTGGCAGGCAGGAGCGGCGCCCCGGGTTCCTGGGAACTCTGGGGGGCCGGGCGCTTGGCCTGGGGCTGTTCCGCAATTGGCTGTTCTGGTGGCAGCGCCCCGGACGTTCTCGCCGCTGGCCGTCCGCTACGCGCCCGTGCCATGCTGCGCCCGGACCATTCGCGCCCACTCGTGCAACGCTCGCGCGCCGAGCATGGCGTCGAGCGGCAGGGGGAGCTGATGGCGGGCGGCGTCCTCGGCAAGCTGGACGGTCCCAAGCGCGAGCAGGTTGGCCGCCACCGCCATCTCGACCGCCGACAGCGACGACATGCTCACCCGCCGGGTCTCAAGCTCGGCCAGCCGCTCGGCCACCCCGCCCGGCGGCCAGTCCGGCGGTGCCCCGCCGGTCACCGGTCGCCCTGCCGCAGGGTCGCCGGCTCGGGCTCGTCGGCGGTGAAGGTGCGGTGCTGGTCGGCGGCGCGGCGGATGGTCGTCTGGCTGCCGTCGTCGCGGTAGTCCAACCACACCAGCACACCCAGCAGCACCGCGACCACCACGCCGATGAGGACGGCGGCGGCCAGGTCGGCGCTGCTCACCTCGACCACCCCGGCCGCGCACCCGTGCGCGGGCTCATCTTCGGCCGACCCCCGCCCAGAACCCGCCAACACCACCGCTGGCAGGACCCTCGCCGTCCGGCCGCCAGGCGGCCGGCTGAACCAGCCCAGGCGGCACCAGGTCGAACCCGTCGAACAACCGAGCGACCTGGGCGCGGCTGCGCAGCACCAGCGGCGCCGACGCCGTGTCGTAGACGGCGGTGACCTTGCCGGCGACCTCGGGGCGGAAGTCCCCGGTCGCGTGGGAGACCACCAGGTAGCTGCCCGGCGGCATCGCGTCGCGCAGGCAGGCCACGACCTCGCCTGGGTCGTCGGCGTCCTCGAGGAAGTGCAGGACCGCGACCAGCAGCACCGCCACGGGCCGGTCAAAGTCGAGCAACTCGCGGGTCGTGGGGTGCTGGGTGATCCGGTAGGGCTGGCGCAGGTCGGCCAGCACGGCCGCAGTGGTGGGCTGGGCCAGCAGCGCGTCAGCGTGGACGTGGACGATCGGGTCGTTGTCGACGTAGACCACTCGGGCGTCCGGCGCGACCTTGTGGGCGACCTGGTGGACATTGCCTTGGGTGGGCATGCCGGTGCCGATGTCGAGGAACTGGCGGATGCCGGCCTCGCGGGCGAGGTAGCGGACCACGCGGCCGAGGAAGTCGCGGTTCTCCCTGGCCCCGGCACGTGCCTCGGGGACCAGGGCGAGGAGTTCCTCGGCGGCGGCGCGGTCGGCGGGGAAGTGGTCCTTGCCGCCGAGCAGGTAGTCGTAGATCCGGGCCGGGTTCGGCGTGCTTGCGTCGTACACGCCAGCGCGAGGAGCCTGGCCGGTCATGCTGGCCGTGACCTTTCCGCGCAGGACGCCCGCTGTTCGCTGGCAAGGCAGGCGACCCGGGTTGCCCACATGCCGAGTGCCTCGGCGATCACGGGGTTGTCGCGGAACAGCCCCCGTGTCCCTGCGTGGACGCCCGTCTGGGGCGAAAATCGGGCTGGTTGCCCGCTGACGCCGGACGTTGCGTAATCGTTGGAGGTCGGGGAACAGCCGGGCGCTGGGAGCCGCGCCTTGGGCCCGTCAGTGTCGCCTTGAGCACGCGGATCAGATTCGCATCGTGTCCTTGCGGCTCCTGCGGGCAACCGTCGCGTTGTCCTGTCGAGGAGCAGGGAGGCCGGGTGCTGGAGGAGACCAACGACACCGAGGAGCTCGTCCAGCGGGTCGCCGCGCTGGACATCGGCAAGGCGGAGCTGACCTGCTGCGTGCGGGTGCCCAGCCCCGGCCAGCCGGGCAAGCGCCTGCAGGAGGTGCGCACCTACAAGACGATGACCCGGTCGCTGCTGGTGCTGGCCGACCGGCTGCGCGAGCTGGGGGTCACCCGGGTGGTGATGGAGGCCACCAGCGACTACTGGAAGAGCCCGTTCTACCTGCTGGAAGCCCAGGGGTTGGAGGTCTGGCTGGTCAACGCCCGCGACGTCAAGCACCTGCCGGGGCGGCCCAAGACCGACCGGCTGGACGCGGTGTGGCTGTGCAAGGTCGCCGAGCGGCAGATGCTGCGGCCCAGCTTCGTGCCGCCGCCGGCGATCCGGCGGCTGCGGGACGTGGCCCGCTACCGGGCTGACCTGGTCGCGGCCCGCACCGCCGAGAAGCAGCGGGCGGAGAAGCTGCTGGAGGACGCCCAGATCAAGCTGAGCGTGGTCGCCTCGGACATCTTCGGCGTTTCCGGCCGGGCCATGCTGGCCGCGCTGGTCGCCGGCGAGCGGGACCCGAAGGTGCTCGCGCAGCTGGCGCGCCGCCGGATGCGTACCAAGCTCGGCCAGTTGGAGGAGGCGTTCTGTGGCCAGTTCACCGACCACCACGCGTTCCTGCTGGCCAAGATGCTGGCTCGGGTGGACATGCTGGACAGCGACATCGCCGAGCTCGACGGCAGGGTCGAGGAGCTGATCGCCCCTTTCGCCGACGCGGTGGACCGGCTGGATGAGATCACCGGGGTCGGCCGCACCGCTGCCCAGGCGATCATCTCCGAGATCGGCGTGGACATGGGCCGCTTTGCCACCCCTGGCCACCTGGCCTCCTGGGCCAGGTTCACCCCTGGCACCAAGCAGTCCGCCGGCAAGACCATCGGCAGGGGCTCCACCGGGCACGGCAACCGCTACCTGGCCCGGGTGCTGGGCGAGGCTGCCATGGCGGTGGGCAGGACCGACACCTTCCTGGGCGAGCGCTACCGGCGCATCGCCCGCCGCCGCGGCGCCAAGAAGGCCGTCGTGGCGGTCGGCCGTTCCATCCTGGTCATCGTCTGGCACCTGCTGGCCGACCCCCAGGCCCGCTTCCGCGACCTTGGCCCCGGCTTCTACGACGCCCGCATCGACGCCGAGCGCAAGAAGCGCAGCCACATCCGCCAGCTCGAAGCCCTCGGCTACAAGGTCTCCCTGCAACCCGCCGCCTGACCAGCACCCATCGACCCCTTGGACCCGGCTCCGCTGCGCTGCGCCGGGTGCTGCCGCCTGCCCGCCCACCGTGAATTTTCGGATCAGCACCGGCGGCTGCGCGCCGGCTTCGTGCCCGCGCGCGTGGAGGAGCCGGCACAACTCGGCAAGCCCGCGCAGGACCGCGGCCAGCAGCTCCGGGTCGAGCGGCACCGGCTGGCTGCGCAGCCCCGCAGCGACCTCGGCAAGCTGCCGCTGGAGTTGGTCAGGCAGTGGCTCGTCAAGGGTGGAGCGGGGTGGCGTTGGGATCACGGGCGTTCGCTCCGAGCGGAGGGATCGGTAAGGACGTCGCCCGCGAGCCCGGCGGCGGAGCCGCGGGGCCACTGGACCTGCTTCGGCGACGATGCTTCATCCTTCGACCTATACGTTTCGGATTCGAAGGTTGTCGCTGCACGAGTGTCCTTGCTACGCCGTGGATGCCGTCTTCTTTGAGCAGTCAAGGAGTGGTCTGGCGTCTTCTTGCCGTCTTCTTCGAGCCATCTGACTGTCGTATAGTTTCGGAATAGGACGAGCAGCCGTGGCTGGGTTACGCTCATGGCCAGTCAGGAGGCTGGAGATGGCGACATCTAATAGGCCAACGCTGCTCAGGCTGCTTGTTGTGCGGCGCCACTGGCAGAAGTACGAAACCTTCGTCACGCAGTACCTGCACGCTGCTGGTGAGCTGGCCGCCAGGGATCATGACCCGAGGCTGCGCGGCATTTCGATTGCAAAGCGCCAGTTCGAGCGGTGGCTTGCCGGTACGGTAAAGACGATCCCTTATCCCGATCATTGTCGAGTGCTGGAATACCTGTTCGGCTACTCGGTTGAGGAACTCTTCGCACCGGTCCCGCATGAGTCAGATTCACCAAGAGCAGGTGCGCAGTCGGCTTCAGCCCTTGTTGAAAAGAGCATCGAGCCGGCTGTGGCAGCCGTCGTGACCGGGGAGGCTGCGCTTACCGAGCCTAGGGAGACCCATGCCTGGGGCAACGGTCCTTCCGCACATGGCGATTCGAGTCAGCCCGGTTCGCCTCTGCCACACCATGAAGGCATCCAGAGCGAACTCGTCATGGCTGCGCACGAGTCGAGCGAACATGCTGGCTTTGTGGCATCGCACGGTCTGGATCCCACGACCTTGGAACAGCTCCATGACGACGTGGTCCAGCTAGCCGGCAAGTACGCGCAGACTTCACCCCTGCTGCTCTACAGCGGCGCAATACGAGTGCGTAACCTTGGCTTCCAACTGCTCGGACGGACCAAGCGCACCGATCAGGAACGCGACCTGTACCTGATCATCGGGCAGACCTGTGGGCTGCTGGCCGCTGCCAGCTTCGACCTCGGCAGTCGCGATGCGGCAACGGAACAGGCACGCTCGGCTTGGATCTACGGAAGGCACATCGGGCACAACAGCCTCTGCGCGTGGGCCCGCGGGATGCAGGCCCTGATCGAGTACTGGTCTGGCCGTCCGCTCGGAGCCATCGCGCTGGTGCAGGAGGGGCAGGCGTATGCCCCGCCTGGAACCGCGTTGGTGCGGCTGCGCTGCGTCGAGGCGCGGGCCTGGTCGCACCTTGGGGACGCGGGCCAGACAGCCCGTGCCATCGGCGCGGCGTGGGACGCACGCGACCAGGCCGGCCACGACGACCTGCACGACGAGATCGGGGGTGAGTTCAGCTTTGACGAGGCCCGCCAAGCCCGCTGCAACGGCAGCGCCTACGTGACGCTCGGTGACGCCGATTCCGCCATCACGGCAACGCGACGCGCGATCGACCTCGTCGCCCGCCGGCCACCCGGGCAGCGGTGGCTGAAGGTCGAGGCGGAAGCCCATACGGACCTCTCCGCCGCCTACTTGCTGAAGGGCAGGCTCGACGGGGCGCACGAGGCGCTCGCTCCGGTCTTCGCCATCCCGCAAGAGCTCCGCATCGAGGGGCTACTGCAGCGGTTAGGACGGGTCCGCAACCTGCTCGTTGGGGGAGCGTTTCGGAGTTCTCGCGAGGCTCGCCAGCTTGAGGAGCAGATCGAGGAATTCACGATGGGCGCGGCCAACCGGATGCTTCCCAGCAGCCAGTCCAGCCTCATGTCCTGACCGAGTAACCCCGCCTGTCAGCAGTTGGACGAGTCCCAGGCCGCCAAGAGCTGTGCTTCCTTCTCCGGCGCAATCCCGTGCTCGCCCTGACGCGCGTGCAAGGCAGCCCCGCCGCCGCCATGCAGCCAGGCCCACGTGTCACGAACGGTCTCGGTCAGCGGCCGGCAGACGAGCCCTGCGGCCTCGGCGCGGTCGGCCGCCACCCTCCACGTACCCGGATAGGTGCGCCACAGTGGGAGCTCGGTCCACTGCCGCACGCCACGCGCCAACAGGAACTCGTCGTCGACCCACACCAGCGTTGCGCCGGCGCCGGTGACCTCGACGCAGTCGGTCAACAGCGACCCGTAGGTGGCATGCCCCTGCGGTGCGGCGACGTTGAGCGTGCCGGTCACGCCGGCGTCCAGTGCCGTCAGCACGAACCGCGCCACGTCCCGCACGTCGATCGGTTGGATCGGCCGGTCTGGGGAGCCTGGTGCGAGCACGCGACCACCCCGGGCGATCCGGCGAAGCCACCACGGCAGCCGCCCAACGTACTCGTAGGGACCCAGGATGACGCCTGGTCGAAGCACCAGGATTCCCTGGCCGAACGCCTCGTGGACGGCGCGTTCGCAGCCGGCTTTCTGGAAGCCGTAGTGCGTCGGGTACCCACGGGGATCGTCCTGGCCGAAGTCCGGCCCGGCGTCGGAGGGGCAATCGAGCACCGCGGAGTCCTCGCGCAACGGTGCCACCGGCCAGTCCATGTAGACCGAGACCGTCGACAGGAACACGTACCGCTCGGCGTGGTCGGTGAGGACCTCGGCGTCCGCGCGCACCACGCGCGGCACGTAGCCGCTGGTATCGATCACGGCGTCCCAGGTCCGCCCGGTGGCCAGGCGCCTGAGGCTTGCCTGGTCCTGTCGGTCGCCATGGGCGATCTCGACGCCAGGGAGATCAGGTCCGGATTTTCCGCGGTTGAAGGTGGTGACCTCATGGCCGCTGCGGAGCGCTTCCTCGACCAGCGTCCGTCCAAGAAACAACGTCCCACCCAGCACAAGAAGTCTCATCGACACCGACCTTCGGGCAGCCCGAGATGACAGGTTCCGCAGTGTAACCAGGAGGCCCGCTGCCCATGCTGCCTCAGGCCTCACGTGCGCTTTCGCGAGAGCCACGATGGCTCGACTGCTCGCTGCCCTTCTTGCACAGGGCGGTTCCGGGGCACCTGTGGACTGGCCGAGGCGAGTACCGCGTCAGCCGTCCGTGCTAGCAGCAGCGTCCGGGTGCTTGGGGAGGCTCAGCTTGATCCTCCTGCTCTCGCACTCTTAAAGAAGATTCACCGAAATAGGCTTTACTGCCTCTTTGGGGTTGGTGTAGGACTACACCCCGGCCGTGCTCGGACGCCGGACGGCGGGATGGTCGTGGTCGTGGGCCGCCTGCCAGGCCGCCGCGAGCGCGTGGCACCACCCGCACCCCCCGCGGGGCTCTTCGGCGCACCCGCTGCGCTGCTGTTGGTAGGAAGGAGCTGGTTGATGGCGAGCACCACCGTGCCGCAGGCGGCTGCGCGGCTGCGCCGAGTCGACCTGCGCGTGGTGGTCGGGCTGGCGGTGCTGCTGGTCGGCGTGGCCGGGACGCTCGGGGTGGTGGCGCAGGCCGGCAAGCGCACCCCGGTGCTGGTCATGGCTAGGGAGGTGCCGGCCGGGCAGGTGATCGGCGAGGGCGACGTGCGCGCGGCCGAGCTCGGCCTGGCCCCGGGGGTCGCCACGTTGGGGATTGGCGAGCGGACTCGGGTGGTCGGGCGGGTGGCGTCGGTGCCGCTGGCTGAGGGGCAGATCCTCAATCCCTCGTCCGTCGCTGAGAGCCTGCCGCTGGCGCCGGGGCAGGCGGTGATGAGCCTGGTGGTAGCG
>WNGA01015700.1_pt1 | contig 13708 bp, 5 predicted proteins | sample 5400061 | NCBI WGS metagenome assembly WNGA01 (sample SAMN13153366, study PRJNA577476) | soil metagenome | isolation source: 100 cm soil or saprolite under grassland replicate 2 | place: USA:California | collected 2016-06-15 | reverse complement strand
CGCCGCGGGGCGGGGTGTCGATGGCGACGAGCCGGACGTCGCCGGGCGCAGCCGCCGTCCCGGGCGCGAGCGCCAGCCGCACGCCCGCCCCCGCGAGCGCGAGGAGCGCGAGCAGCAGCGCCGCGCGGCGGTCGTCCATGCCTGCACCCTAACGGCTCGCCAACCGGCAGCGGGATCCGTTCTACGCCGGAATCGCCAAAAGATTGCCGAATCACGATTGCGTATTGCGGAATGTGGATTGCGGATTAGCAGTGAGAGGTCGTGCAGTCAATCCGCAATCCGAAATTCGCAATCCGCAATTTTACCGCACCAACGCCAGCGCCACATCACCGACAACTTGGAGTGACGCCGCGCTCACCTTATCGATCGTGTCTTCGGTCGTGTGCCAGTAGGGATAGTCGAAGTCCACCACGTCGATCCCGCTGCAGCGCCACGTGATCGTCGATGAGCGTGTGCTTCACGCCGGGAAGGAACGTGCGGCGGTAGCCCAGCTCGGCGGCGGTGTGCCACACGCGGTCCACGACCTCGGGGGCGAAGGCCTGCGAGTTGCCCTCGTAATAGAACTGCTGGTCCTTGTCGGCCACCATGTCGAACAGGACGGCGAACAGAGGCGGGTAGCCGGGAGGGGGGGGCTGGTGGGCGGCGAAGTAGCGGGAGCCGATGAGCACGTCGTTCGAGTCGGTCGCGAAGTCGCCGTAGTCCTCGCCGTCCACGAAGAGGAGGTCCACGCCCAGGGAGGGGGCCGGCGGCTTGGCCTTGAGCGCGTCGGCGACGCCGAGCAGCAGGGCCACGCCCGACGCGCCGTCGTTCGCTCCCGGCACCGGCAGCCGCTGCTGGCCGAGGTTGGCGCTCTGGTCGGCGTGGGGCCGGGTATCCCAGTGCGCGAGCAGCAGGACGCGCTCGGTGGCCGCGGGGGGGGGCCGGAAGCGCGCGAGGAAGTTGCGCAGGTGGAGCGTCGCGCCGCGCCGTGTCACGTGGGTGATCGCCTGGATCTCGACGGTGTCGGCCGTGGCGCGGAGCCGCTCGAGCAGCCAGTCGCCCGTGCGCTCGTGGGCGGGCGTGCCCGGGATGCGGGGCCCGAACTGCAGCTGCTGCTCCAGGTAGCCGAACGCCCGGGCGCCGTCGAACTCGCGCGGCCGGCTCGCGCCGCCGCGGGTGGTGCAGGCGAGCGCCAGCGCGAGGGCGGCGGCGCGCCTCATCGGATCTGCCCCACGGCGGTATGGAGCTCCACGAACGCCGTGATCACGAGCTGCGACGTCTTGCGGTTCACCTGCCGCTCGTCGTTCACCAGATAGGCCATTTGAAAGCCCGCGCTGAGGGTGGGGGGGAAGTCGGTGTCCAGGGTAAGCTGCGCTTGGGTCTGCCGGCTGTCCACGAAGGGCACGCACGCGGCCTGGCCCGCCGAGCGGAGGCACGACGTGTTGTCGCTGGCGGCGTAGCGGGCCGCGACGCGGATCTCGTTCTTGAGCCGCAGCAGCTTGGCGGGGGGGCGGAACGCGAACGCGAGATTGGCGCTCCGTTGGTTGCGCTCGCCGCGGAACAGGCTGCCCGCGTTGACCCGGTCGCTGCGCGCGCGCGATGCGTCGAACGACGTCGCGATGCCGTGGCGCCACGTGAGCGCGATCGCGGGGCGCAACACGCGCTCCGTGGTCGCACTCACCGTCGCGTCGGACGGCCCGCCGGCGAACCCGAGCTGCTCGCTCGACGAGCGCTGCTCGCGGTAGCCGAGCTGCGCCGACACGCTGGCGAGGATGCGGCCGAGCGGCGTGCGGGCGGGGGTCACGGTCCAGCTCACCGTCGCCGCCGGCCACTCGCGGCTCCCGGTGCGGAGCGGGACCTGCTGGTCGGTCCGAAGGACCCAGGCGAGGCCGGCGGTCGTGCGGTAGTTGGCGGTGACCCGCAGTCCGACGGGCAGGAGCAGGGTGCTCGCGGCGTTCAGGTTCCAGTTGTCCGCGGCCGAGCCGGCCAGCAGGCCGGCCTGGCGGCGAAAGCCCTCGAAGTCGCCGAGCGCCAGCTGGTAACCGAGCGAGGGGAGCACGCCGGCGCGGTTGTACGTGGACGTCTGGCTGCGCCCGTAGGAGATGTCGACGCTCGTGAGGCGCGCGAGCAGCTTGGTGACGCCGGCGCTGTCGCCGAACGCGGCCTGGCCGAGGCGGCGGGCGTCGAGCTGCGCGCCGAGGTCGAAGCGGCGCCCGTTCGAGAACGCCACCGGGACGCGGAACGCGCCCGCCGTGTCGCCCACGTCGCGGACCGGGTCCCGGCCGTTCGGGTCGCGGTTGAAGGCGAAGGTACCCGACACGGTGGCGCGTGGCCGGAGCCACGCGACGAACTGAGGTGTCACGCTGAAGAACGTGCCGATGGTGCGCTGAGTCTCGACGCCCGCGTTCAGCCCCAGGAAGGTGCGCCGTTCCTGCCGCAGCAGCCGTCCGATCGTGGTGGAATCGCCGTAGTCGCGCAGGTCGCGTTGCGAGACGGCGTCCATCCGCAGCTGCATCCCCGCGAGCGGCTGGAAGTCGAGGCCGCCGGCGTTGCGCCACACCCTGGTGAGGGAGCGAACGGGCACGACCACGGCGTCGCCGGACTGGGCCACGGGCACGGCGTAGGTGAAGCGCGCGCCCTCGGTGCCGGCGAGGCCGGACCGGAAGCGCAGGCTCGTGGGCGTGACCCGGAAGCGCCCCCAGCGGCTCACGGGCGGCGCGAGCGTATAGTCGAGGTTGAACACGTAGCTCGACGCGCTTGCCTGCGACAGGCTCGAGCGGTCGCTGCCGCTCGTGTAGGCGCCCGACAGCGCCAGCGGGTCGACCAGGTAGCGCAGCAGCGGCGCGGGGGAGCGCGCCGTGCGCCGCAGGGACAAGCTGTAGCTCGTGGCGCTCGAGCGCGGCGTGCGCAGCCCGTCGAGCGCGTCCGCCCGGATGTCCGTACCGGAGAGGTAGAACGGGTCGCTCGACGTCGCGGCGTGGCGCACCGAGAGGGGCGCGGCGATGCCCCAGCGGTCGGGGAGAAACCGCTCGAGCCGCAAGGTGCCGCTGACGCTCGCCGTGTGGTCCGTCGTGTAGCTCGGGTCCTCGCCGAGCTGGCGGAACTGCGCGTCGCGGCGCGACAGACTGACCGCCACGTCCGCGACGTTGGCGGCGGTGAGGGTCAGGTCCAGCGCCGCCGCCGTGCCGGCGTCCTGCACGACGTCGCTCAGCCGGATGTCGTCCACCCACAGCTCCGCCTGGTCCACGAACACCTGGTCGGCCACCCGCAGGATGCCGGCCGCGAGCTCCTGCACCGCCGCCAGGCTGGGCGGTCCGGTGGCGGGATCGCGCACGTGCGCGATGTAGGGCCCGTCGCACATCACGTACGCCGAGTCCGCCGGCACGAGCGTCGTGTCGGGGCAGCCCGGGTACGCCTGGGCCGAGTCACCCCGCAGCCAGGCCTGTTCGATCTTGGCCCGCAGCGTGAGCCACCGCGTGAAGTCCACGACGACCTCGGGCTCCCAGGACACGGTCCGCGCCGGCACGTGATAGAGGTAGAAGTTGTTCTCGTCCTTCCCGGCCTTGACGTAGAAGTGGAGGTCGCCGTCCTCCCATCCGGGGCCGCGGCCCCGTGCCCACACGCGCAGCTTTCGGTACTTGAGGAAGTTCTTGTCCCCTTCCGACGTGAAGCGCGTGAACGCCTCGGCGCGCTGCCCCAGCTCGAGGCCGCGCGCGAGCAGCCGCAGAGAGCGCTCGTTGATCTGCGCGGTCGCGAGCTGGAGGTTCGCGTCGCGCCGCCCCGCCTGGTCGAACACACCGGGGGGCGGGGCGTACCCGAGGTCGCGGTTCTCGGTGCTCACGACGGACGCGATCACCTCCCCCGTGCCCGACCCCCGGTCCCCCGCGATCCCGCGGATCGGCGTGTCGGCGCGCTTCAGCCACGATGCCCCCACCAGGCGCACGCGGGCCAGCCCGAAGAACACCTGCGGGTCGGGCCGTCCGGCGGGGGCGATCTGCGGCGCGACGATGGTGATGCGCAGGGTCTGGATCTGGCGCAGGTTTACGAGCCCCTGCTGGATCGTGTCGGCACGAAACGGGATGCGGTAGAGCCGCCAGCCGGCCGCGCCGTCGGCACGGCCGCTCGCGTCCCTCACCGTGACCATCGCACCGTCGCGCACGTAGAAGCGCTCGTCGCCGATCGGAAACACGAACCGGACGAAGCTCTCCGCCGTGCGCACCCCGGCCGCCGAATCGAGCTGGAAGTCGCCGTCCAGATCCTCCGTGTCCACGAAGCCGTTGTGACGGCCGCACCGCGAGCGCAGGTCGCCGAAGAAGAACGCCTGCAACGCCCCTCCCTGGGTCGCGCTGCAGAGCGGCAGCGCGTCGAGGATGGCCCCGGTGGTCGAGTTCACGATCCCGCCCCCCCCGGTCACGCGGTCGGAGAGAATCCCCTCGTCGTTGAGCACCGCGTTCCACGACCGCGTGACCGGATCGCGCTCGGTGTCGAGCCGACCCAGGCCCACGAACCGCTGGCCGGAATACACGGTGTCCCCGCCACCGGGAAGGGGGGCGTGGGAGAAGGCCTCGGGCACCCACGCGAGGGCGTCCTCGAACACGGACCCGAAGTCGAGGATCAGCGCGGTGTGGTTGGCCAGGGCGACGCGGTGGTTGTCTTCCCACACCCACAGCTCGATGTACTCGACGCGCGACAGGTCGGCGCCGGTCGGCGAGAGCGATTGGGTGATGGACCGCCAGCGCGGGCCGTCACGGTGCGGCCGCACCCAGTTGGGATTGCCGGTGCGCACGTCGGCGAGGCCGAGCACGGTGTCCGGCTTGAGGGTGAACCAGAGCACCGGCTCCGCCGACTGCGCCTGCCCGACGAGGCGGATCTCGGGATCGATCTGCTGAGGCAGGAACTGGATGGGCGTCCCGTCGGGGTTGAGCGGCCGGTTCTGCCAGGTGATCGCCGCCGCGTTGGCGGCGTCGAACCCGGCGGGCAGGATGCCGAATGGCTCCGCCCCGCGCGCGGTGGAGGGGATGCTGCCCCAGTGCCAGGTGTTCTCGACGAGCGAGAGGAAGCGACCCGACTCGGACTCGAACTCGTCGATATAGGCCTGGCCGAGCTGATTGGGCGAGGGGCGGGACAGCGCGACCTCGGCGGACACGTTCAGGAACGAGGGAGCGTCGGTGCGCACGCCGGGGAGGGCGTCGAGCGCCCGGGTGACGAAGGCGGGCCGGAAGTGCAGCTCGGTGCTCACGCCGCCGATGAAGCTCGATGACGGCTCGAATCCGAGCGGCGGCCGCGTGAAGGCGCTGCGCTCCTTCTGGAACAGGCCGGTGACGCTCACGTTGCCGCGCGACCCGAGGTCGTAGCGGGCGGCGAGCCCGTAGATGGAGGTGGGCGCGACGGCGAAGGCGGCCCGCTCTTCGAATTGGGCGCGCACCTGCGCGGCGCCGCCCCCTCCCTGGAACAGCGAGTCGGCGTTCTTGAACTGCACCTGCCCCGTGGCGTAGTCGATGCCGTAATCGACGTCCCGGGTCAGCAGGCGGCCGCCCACGTAGATCTTCTCGCTGCCGTCGCGGATCTGGAAACTGTTCAGCGACAGGGTGCTCCGGTCGGCCGACGCGGAGACGTTGGCGTGCAGGCGTAACGCGAACACGGACGGGGGCGCTTGCATCGCGAGCAGGGCGCGGGGCGTGCGGTACAGCGAGTCGTTCCGCTCCGTCACCGCCAGGCGCGCGGAGTCGCCGAAGGGACGCAGATGCGGGAGTACGATGAAGTAATCCCGCACCGGCGCTCCCTGCTGCGGGTCGCGTGCCCGGGGGAACAGCCGGTTGTACTGGTCGAACGTCGCGGGATCGGATTCCAGCGCGAGGCCCAGCCGGGCGAGGTAGGTCTCTCCGGTCAACACGGTGCGCTCGCGCTGGTTCACGGTGAGCGTGAGCTGCACAGTCTCGCGCACGATCTCGCTCCCGCCTACGCGATAGGCGCTGCGGATCTCGAAGCGGAACGAGGGCGAGGCGGCGGTGACGCCCAGCGTGGGGTCGTAGACGAGGCGCAAGGTGTCCACGACCGCTGTGTCGGGATTCGCGCCCACCGGGAAGGTGCCCACGCAGCGCTGCCCCGCCTGGCAGCCGAGCGCGCCGACGGGGGCGTAGGACACGGCGAGGTAGTCGTTCTGGTCGAGCCGGCTCGCCAGGGCGAACCAGGCGCCGCCCGGGTCGACGTAGTAGTCCTTCCCTTCCTGGAGGATCTCCCATTGGAACGGGCCGGCGCGCTGGACCCCGCAGTCCACGGCGCGCGCCGGGCCCGGGCCGCAGGCGACGGCCCGCACGCCGCCGATGTTCTGGTTGCTGACGGAGCCCGGCGAGAGGGAGCGGACCCGGTACACGTGCAGGCTGGCGACCCGGAGCGAGTCGGGGAGCGCCGCCGGGTCGAGCGACAGGATGTCGACCGCCGGATACCCCGGGACGAGCGCGGGGTCCACGGCGAAGAAGAAGCGCCCCGCCTCGTAGTCGAGGTCGCGCGCCACCCGGTCGAGCGGCTGGGAGGTAGTCTCGCCGATGTTGTAGATGCGGTCCTTGACGACGTTCCCCTTCTGCTGCGCGAAGATGCCCCGCAGCTCGAGCGGGCCGAGCTGCCCGATCGCCTGCACGCCGAAGTTGTTCGCCGGAATGGCGGCGCTGATGAAGCGGGAGGGCGGCGCCTGAAAGGTGACGTTCCCCACCTCGACCCGCCGCAGCGCCTCGTCCTCCAACCCTTCGTACCAGACCTGGAGGCTGTTGTTCGCGTCGAACTCCCGCTCGCTGTCGAAATCGACGTTCAAATGGAGCCGGCGTCCTACGACGCCGGCGGTGCGGATCGCGTACTGCGGCGACGGCGTGATGGTCGGAAACCCCGTGCGGCACCCCGAGAGCGCGAATTGCTGCTCGAGGGGCGTGCACTTCAGGTTCTTGAACTGGTCGGCCCGCAGCTCGAACCGCAGCCGCAGCTCCATCCCGATGCTGGTGTTCAGGAAGCCGCTGCCGGGCAGCGGTCCGGGGGGCGGAGGAGGTGGCGCGGGCGGAGCGGCCGCCGCCGCGAGCGCGGCGAGCGCGCCGGGCGCGAGCAGCGACGGGAGCGCGAGCGGCAGCTGGGCGCGCAGCCGGCGTTCCCACGCCGCCGCGACCACCGGCGGCGACGAGACCGGGCCGAAGCGGCCGCCGGGGGCGAGGGCGGCGTTGCGCGGCGGCACGAGCGGCGCCCAGCGGAACGCCGCGACGAACTCAGGCGGCCGTGCGGAGCCGGCGCGACCGCCCGCATCCTGCGCGTGAGCCTGGGGTATGAGCAGCGAGAGGGCGACGAATCCAGCCAGGGTGGGGCGCCGCATCCCTTGTAGAGACTTGGAGTTCCGAATATAATGGCGCGACCGACCGTGCGCACCATCAGCCGCTACCTCCTGCGTCAGCACGTCGCGCCGCTCGGCTTCGCCCTGGCGGCCCTCACCGCCCTGATGCTCATCAATCAGATCGCGAAGCAGCTCTCCGGGTTGCTCGGCAAGGGGCTGCCGACCGGCGTCATCGTCGAGGTGTTCCTCCTCTCGGTGCCGTTCATCGTCGCGGTGACGCTGCCGATGGCGGTGCTGGTCGCGGTGCTGCACGTGTTCACGCGTCTCGCGGCGGACAACGAGATCACCGCGATGCAGGCGGGCGGCGTGAGCTTCGGGCGGCTCGTCGCACCGGTGCTGAGCGGCGCGGCGTGCGTCGCGGCACTGTCGTTCTTGTGGAACGACCAGCTCCTGCCCCGCTCGAACCACACATTGCGCACGCTGCAGGTCGACATCTCGCGCAAGAAGTCCACTTTCACGCTCAAGGAGCAGGTCATCAACCCCGTGGTGTCGCAGCAGTTTTTCCTGCGCGCCTCGCGCATCGACTACACGTCGAACAAGCTCAAGGACGTGACGCTCTACGATCTGGGCGATGCCGAGCGGCGCCGCATCATCACCGCGGACTCGGGGGTTATGGCCTACAGCTCCGGCGGCCGGGACCTCTACCTGACGCTCCAGGACGGCGACATCCAGGAAGTGAACCGCACGGACCCGACCCAGTTCAACCGCACCTTCTTCCGCACGAACCGGATGCGCGTCGCCAACGTCGGGAACACGCTCGAGCGCACGGTTAACGACACCTACAAGAGCGACCGAGAGATGTCGATCTGCGAGATGCGGCAGGCGGCGACGAGCGCGCGGCAGGACGCGGATCGGGCGGCGCGGGACGGGCGCCGGACGATCGAGAACGACCTGCGCCGGCTCGCCGGTCTCGCCCCGCAGTTCCCTCCGCCCGGGCCGTGGTCGGTCGACACCGCGCCGACGGGGCTGTACTGCCGCGCGCTGCGGCGCCTCGGGGGATGGCTCATGCCGCGCGAGGCCGCCGCGGCGCAAACGCCGCAGCCCGGGCCCGCCCGGCGGCGACCGCCTCCCTTGCAGCACCCCGGTGCCACGCCCGCTCCCCCTCCCCACCACGGGCTCGCGCCCGCACGCCCTCCCGTGCCGCCGCCCCTGTCCCTGACCCCCGGGGCGGGCGCGGGCGAGGACCAGCGCCGGCGCGCCGCGCGCCAGCGGCAGGCGATGTACGAGGTCGAGATCCACAAGAAGTACGCGATCGCGGCGGCGTGCGTGGTCTTCGCGCTCGTCGGCGTGCCGGTCGCGCTGCGCTTCCAGCGCGGCGGCGTGGGGCTCGTGCTCGGGATGAGCGTCGCCGTGTTCACCGTGTACTACATCGGGCTGATCGGCGGTGAGGAGTTGGGCGATCGGCTGATCGTGTCCCCGTTTCTCGCGATGTGGACCCCGAACATCCTGTTCGGGCTCGCCGGCCTGTTCGGCCTGTGGCGCATCCGCCGGCCCGGCAACGCGCCGCACGGCGGTGACTGGGGCGACGTCATCGAGGTCGCACGACAGCTGTTTGCCTGGCCCGGCTCCTTCCTCCGGCTCCGGTGGCGCGGACCGCGTTGAGCACGCTCGACCGCTACGTCCTGCGCGAGTGGGTCAAGGTGTTCCTGCTCGCGGCGCTGGGCTTCCCGTTCCTCGTGATGGTCATCGACCTCACCGACCGGCTCGACACCTATCTGGGTCGGGGGATTCCGAAGGGGCGGATCGCGTTGTCGTACGTGTATTTCCTCCCCGAGACGATCTCGCTGGTGCTGCCGGTCGCCGTGCTGTTCGCCGTGGTGTTCACCGTGGGTGCGCTGGGGCGGCATTCGGAGCTCACGGCGGCGAAGGCGTCGGGCATCTCGTTCCATCGGGTGGTGCGTCCGCTGCTCGTCGCGTCGCTCGTCGCCGTGGTGGTCGATCTCTGGCTCACCGAGCTGGCGCCGGTGACCTCGGCACGGCGCGCCCAGCTGCTCGGCGACAAGGCGATCGACGCCAGCGCCAACCGCTACAACTTCGTGTATCGCGCGGACGGCGGATGGGTGTACGCGATCCGCTCGCTCGAGAGCGGGTCGCGCGAGATGCGGGACCTGATCCTGGAGCGCGAGGGGGCCGGGGCCGACTATCCGACGATCGTGATCGCGGCGCAGCGCGCGACGTACGACACCGCCGCCCCTCGGCCCGGGCGCGCGTGGACCCTTACCAAGGGCGCCGTGCGTTACCTCCTCGGCCCGGGCGAGGAGTCCACGTACGAGATGCGCTACGGTGAGCTGGGCCGCTACATCGACGCTCTCGCGCGCTCGGGCTCCGACACGAAGAAGCTGCGGGTGGAGCGGGCGCTGAAGCTGTCCGTCCCGTTCGCGTGCATCGTGATCGCGCTGTTCGGGGCACCCCTCGCCATCACGACGCCGAAGAGCGGGGCCGCCTGGGGCGTGGCGGTCTGCCTGGCCACCACCTTCGTCGATCTGCTGTGGTTCCAGCTCTCGAAGGCGGTTGGCTCAGGGGGCGCCCTGCCCCCCACGTTCGCGGCGTGGGTGCCGAACCTCGTGTTTGGCGTCGCGGCGGTGTGGCTGCTGCGGAAGGCGAGAACCTAAAAAGACGGGGAAGGACGGGGGAAGACGGGAAAGGTTGGAAGCCGACCCGGTGCCCGTCCTTCCCCGTCCGCCTTTAGAACGTGTACCGCGTCCCCAGCTGGAATACCCAGCGATTCCCGATGCTGTTGACCTGCACCTGCTTCCTCGCGGGCAGGTTGAGGGTGTACCTCCCTCGCTGGTTCACCACGTCGTAGCCGGACAGGGTGAGGAGGTTGGTCTCTTCGAAGCCCGGGCCGGTCTGCCGCGTCAGCCCCCAGCTGCTATTGATGAAGTTCAGCAGGTTGAGCATGTCCGCGACGATCTCGATCGAGTGCCCCCGGACGGTCGGGATCACCTTGCTGAGCCGCGCGTCCAAGAAGTTCCGCCACGGCTGGCGGCAGGAGTTCCGCGGCAGGATGTGGCCGCGGTTCTCCCGCAGGCACGGCTCGTCGTTGATGTACGCGTCCAGCGTGGCGTAATCGGCGGCGTTCTGCATCGTGATGTCGTTGGCGTTCCGCGGCACGTACACCGGGTCGTTGCCGCTCACGCCATCGGCGTTGGCATCACCGCTCACGACGTAGGTGAACGGCGGCCCGGACACGCCGTTGTAGATGAGGGAGAACCGGCCGTCCAAGGGCATGTTGACCGTGCCGCTGATCGTGACTTTGTGCGGCCGGTCGAAGACCGAGGTGCGCAGATTGCGGTTCTCAATCGTGCCGTCCAGCGTCGCGAATTGGTAGTTGGAGCTCGTGATGTCGGACGTCATCGAGATCGCGTCCAGCGCGTGCGAGTACGTGTACGCCGCGTTGAACTCGACGCCGTCGCTGAACCGCTTCTGCAGCTGGAACGTGAGTGACGTGGATTGGTCCTTGCTGATGTTCCGGTTCTCGACGATGTCGTTCGCCGCGCCGGTGACGCGCAGCGCCGTCGCCCGGCCGGTCGTGGCGTTGATGGTGCCGTACAGCGGCCGGCCCCCCTCTCCCGACGCCGCGGCCTGTATGCCCCGCAGATTGACGTCCTGCAGGTAGTACTGGTTGATCGCCTTCGTGTAGATGAAGTCAATCGTGGCAAACAGGTTCCACGGCAGTGCGTGGTCGGCGCCCAGCGCGAGCTTCAGCGCTTGAGGGAACTTGAAGTTGGGGTCGTAGAACACGATGGAGGTCGCTCCCGATGAGGGCCCGACCTGGTTGGTTCCACCGCACCTGGTCGGCTGCGCGCTCGCGTCTACCGTGAAAGCCGGCACGGTGTCAACCGTCGAACTGTTGTTGGAGCTCGAGGCCGTGCCGTCGCAGAACACGGTCTGCTGCTCGAGCCCGGTGTTGCCGAAGGCGTTCGACACCCACACGTACGGTGGCCGGCCGCTGAACACGCCGATGCCGCCGCGCAAGATCGTCTCCTGCCGGCCGTTCACGTCGTAATTGAAGCCGAGGCGCGGTGACCACAGAATGTTGCCGCTCGGCGACGAACTGGTGTTGACGCTGTTGCCGCCGAGCGCTGGGAAAGCAAGCTTCGTAAGCGTGTCATTCCGCGCGGGCGATGGAAGGCTCGGCACGTCGAGCCGCAGGCCCGCCGTGACAGTCAGGTTCGGGACCGGCGAGAAGCGGTCCTCCGCGTAGAAGCCGACCTGCGTCACGTCGAAGTCCGCCACCGGACCGTCGGGGCGAAGCGGGCCCGGGAGGGCGCGCGCGTAGAAGTTCGGCAGACCGGCGGCGAGCGAGTCGGGACTCGCGAAACTCCAGATCCCCATGGAGGCCGGAAAGAACACGTTCCGGAAGTGGATGAACTCGTTGTGCGTGCCGAACGTCAGCAGGTGCTGGCCCAACGGGAAGGTGAGGTTGTCGGTCACCTCCACCACCCGCTGGTCGAGCGAGTTCGCATGCGAGAACCGCTCCGCGCCCGCCGAGAGGTACGTCCCCGCCGTGTTGCCCGCCACAAGGATGAGGGGGTGATTCGAGTCTGGTGGCCGGTTGTCCCTGATCGTCGTCCTTCCCACGATCAGCTCGTTCGCGTACCGGTTGCCGAACGTCGCGGTCCACTTGCCGCGGAGGGTCCGCGTTTCGTCCTCCATGCTGTAACCGCTGTTCGACAACTCGTACCCGTCGCGCGCGTTCGACAGCGACGGTGGGCTGGTCCAGCCCAGGCGGTAGGTGTGAATCAGCTTGTCCTGGTTCGTGTTGACGGAGATCCCCGACACCTCGAGATGGCTGTTCGTGCCCAACGCATAGTCGAGCTTCGCGAAGAGGTTGGTTTCCGGGTTGTTGATCTGCGGGGCGCGCCAGCTGCCCGCGGCGATCCCGAAGGAATCCTGGAGGATCCGCTCCACCGAATCGGCGCGCGCCTGCGTGATGCCGACACTCGGGGCGGGGATCTGGAGGCTCGACGCGAACGGGCGGTTGTCGTGCCGGAAGTCGCCCGACACGAAGAAGTGCAGCCGGTCACGGACGATCGGCCCACCCAGGGTGAAACCGTATTGCTGCTGCTGGAAATCGGACACCGGTACCGAGACCCCCGCCGTGTCCGTCCCCAGAAAGTTCTCGTTCTGGAAGTACCCGAACCCCGAGCCGTGAAACTCGTTCGAGCCCGACTTGGTGACGGCGTTGACGAGGCCGCCCACGAAGCCGCCCTGCCGCACGTCGAACGGCGCGATCAGGATCTGGTACTCCTTGATCGCTTCGAGCGAGAGTGGCCGCGCGTTGACGGCGCCGCCCGGCGTCCCGTTGCTCGCGCCAAGGTTGAAGAGATCGTTGTTGACGGTGCCGTCGATCTGGATGTTGTTGAACCGGTCGTTCTGCCCGGTGAACGAGCGACCGACGGCCTGGGGCGAGGTGTTGAGGAAGTTGTCAAAGCTGCGGTTGAGGGTGGGGAGCCGGCGCAGCGCCGAGTCCGTGACCGACGTCTGTGCGCCCGTCCGCGCCCGTGACAGCAGCGGGTTGGCCACCGCCTCGACGGTGATGCCCGCCACTTCCACCGCGGCACGCTTGAGGCTCAGATCGAGCCCGAAGCGCTGTCCCAGCCCGAGGTTGAAGGGCGTGGAGGTCCTGGGCTCGAAGCCGAGGGCCCGTACCGACAGCGTGTAGGGGCCTCCGATGTCCACGTTCTCAAACGAATACCGCCCGTCGTCGCGGGAGCGCGCCGCATAGCGCTGACCGGTGGAGCCGTTGGCGAGCGCGACCGACGCCTGTGCGACGGGGTTCCCCCCCTCGTCCGTCACCCGCCCCGCCACCGCCGCCGACGTGACACCTTGCGCCGCCGCCGCGCGGACGGGCACCAGCACGGCGACCGCGGCGAGCACGCAGACCGACCAGACAAGCCGTTTCATTCGAGGGATCTCCAGAAGCGCCAAAAAGGGGAGTCTAGGGCGGGGACAAAAATGCGCGCCGCTCGGAGCGGCGTCAATCCGCGAAAAGCGTCACATCTATGTCACGGCGCGAGCGCGGAGCCACGCGTAATAGGCGGGAATCCGCGCGAGGATCATCCAGCCGTCGTCGTCCTCACCCCGTGTCCGTTCTTCCATCTCTCGCGCAAACTCGTCACCCCCTGTCCCCCTCTCCTTGCGGTCGTCCTCACCTCCTCACCTCCTCTCCCTCACTCGCCATGGTCCTCACCCCCTGGCCCCCTCTCCCTTAGGGAGAGGGGGAACGACGCACGACCTCTCGAGTGCTTGTCGCAAGAGTGCTTCAAGGCGCCCGCGCGTGACGTCACGATTCCGGATCCGGAGGACGCGATAACCAGCAGCTTCGAGCAATTTCGCGCGAGCGGCGTCGTACGC
>WNGA01010454.1_pt1 | contig 13709 bp, 17 predicted proteins | sample 5400061 | NCBI WGS metagenome assembly WNGA01 (sample SAMN13153366, study PRJNA577476) | soil metagenome | isolation source: 100 cm soil or saprolite under grassland replicate 2 | place: USA:California | collected 2016-06-15 | reverse complement strand
GCGCCGCAGGGACCGCGCTGAAGGCGCATAACTGCGACTACCTCGGGACGGAGGGCTGGAACGCGCTGCGCGGATCGGGCGTCGCGGCCGCCAACGTCGCCCCGGAGTACGGCATCGCCGAGACGCGCGCGCTCGTGCAGCTCCTGCGCTCCAGAGGACTGGCGTCCGCCGCGAACGACTTCCTCACCGTGGCCTATGACTCGGGGGCGTGGCGCAAGTGGGTCCGCGGCGCCCCGGCCCTTCCCGCCATGGAGCTCGGACTCCTGGCCGGGCACTACCTGTTCTCGACGCCGGAGGGCCGGTCCATTCGCGCGCTTGCCGCGGACGGGCTCGACGGAGGCGTCGGCGAGCTGGACGAGCGATTGAAGGCGTGCGTGAAGGCCGTGATCCGGAGGCATCTGCGCGCGCTTCCGCCATGGCGGAGGTTCACCCGGTGATCGCGTTCGTCTCCGTCTGGTCGGCAGCCGCGGGAGGCCTCGACGCGGCGATCGAAGCGGTCGACCGGCACGTCGACGGCTACCACGTCGATGTGATGGACGGCCGCATGGTGGACCGGAAGCTGTTTGGGCCGTCGACGATCGCGCGGCTCAGAAATCGCACGACGCGCCCGATTGAGGCGCACCTGATGGTGGCGGACGCCGAGCGCTGGATCGACGACTGCGCGAAGGCGGGCGCCGACGTCATTACCGTGCACGCCCGGTCGTGCCGCGGGTTGCGGGCGACCATCGACGCGATCGCCGGCACGGGAGCCGGGCCTGGGCTTGCGATCGGGACCGAGGAGCCGATCGAGCTGGCGCGTCCCCACCTCGACCGCCTCGCTCATCTACTCGTGATGGGAACTGCTCTCGGGGTGAAGGGCGCCGGCCTGGATGCGCGCGCGTACCGCCGCGTCCGCGAGGCCGCGAACATCTGTCGCGGCGCGAGGCAGCGGCCGATGGTGATCGCCGACGGCGGGATCCGGACCACTACGGCCCCACGTCTGGCGGCCGCGGGTGCGGACGGGGTCGTCCCCGGCTCGCTCGTATTCAGCCACCCGGACCCTGCGGCCCGGGTGCGCTGGCTCCACGACCTGCGTCCTGGCTGAACGCGGGCGGCGGCTCAAGATGGAGCCGTTTGATCTCCGCGTGGTTGCGCCGGAGAAACCTCCACGTGACGAAGAACAGCGCGGCATCGCCCGCGAGGCCGATCGCGAACCAGCCCCAGTTGCCGTCGTCGGCGAGAGCGTGGAGACCAAGCGCGATCGTGGGAAGCGCCGCGGCGAGGAGGCCGAGCAGGACGGTCCAGTGATACGCGAACGTCGCCTCCTGGGAAAACTGCCGGCGCAGCTGGCTCTCCCAGCGGAGCGGGGGGTCGTCTCCGAGCCCCGCCTTCACCGCACGACGCGCGATCGCCTCCTCCAGGCTGGCGATGTGACCGCAACCGCGATGCCCGGCCCGGCGAGCGCAAGCGTCACCTGAGCGATCTCGCCCGCGGAGCGCACCCTGACGGCGAGACCGGCGAGCACGCCGAGCGCCACCACGCCTCCGCGCAGCGTTGCCTGGGCCTGGGAGATGGACTCGAGTGACTCCTGCCGGAGCGTCTTGTACTCCTCCAGCGCGATCTCCTCCCAGTTCATTGCGAGATCATCACATCCTCAGGGGCCGTCACACAGGTAGCGCTTGTCGGTCGGCGGGCGCCGCTTGATCCGGATCTCCTCGCGCATCGCCTCCGAGCGGCTTGTGAACTCGCGCGTGTACACGAGCTCGACGGGCCGCCGCGTGCGCGTGTAGCGGCTCGCCGTCCCGGCCTGGTGCTCGCGCAGGCGCCGCTCCGGGTCGGTCGACCAGCCGCAGTAGAGCGTGCCGTCGGCGCAGCGCAGCAGGTAGACGAACGCGGTCAGAGCAGGGAGCTAACCGCACCCCCCGGATGCCTGGTAGCACCAGCGAAAGAGGGGCGCTCCGGTGCGACGGTTGAGTCATCGCAAATCTCAATGAATCGGAGGAACAGAAAATGAACGGACGCAGAATTGCCCTCGTCGTCACCGGCTCCCTCGCCAGCCTCTTTGCAGCAGGTCTTCTGGCCATAGGCGGGCTTGCTCTATGGGGCGACTCACAGAAGGACAGCGACGGCTACATATCGACCGACACCCACCGCTTCGAGGCCGGAACGCGTGCACTCGCAACCGAGAACCTCGACGTGGACCTCGGTGACGCCGATTGGGTCGCCCAGCCGAATGACCTCGGCAAGGTCCGAGTACAGGTCGACTCGCGCGGCAACAAGCCGGTGTTCGTCGGCATCGCCCGCACGAGCGAGGTGGAGAACTACCTGGCGGGCGTCTCGCACAGCACGCTCACGGACGTCAACACCTCGCCGTTCGACGCTGACTACGACGACCACGCCGGCAACCGCCGCCCGGTGGCGCCCGCACATTCCCAGATCTGGGCCGCGTCCGAGCATGGCTCGGGCAAGCAGACCCTGAAGTGGGATATCGAGGACGGCGACTGGTCGGTCGTGGTGATGAACGCCGACGGCTCCGCCGGAGTCGACGCCGACATCAGCACCGGCGCCAACGTGCCGTTCCTGGACGAGATCGGCTGGACCGCGATCGGCAGCGGCGGGTTCGTGCTCATCGTCGGAGTGGCCCTGCTGGTCATGGGCATCCGCCGGCCGAGCAATCCGACCGGAACGGCGCCGATCACGGGTGCCGCCCCGGCAGCGGCCTAAACCCACAAACGACGTGAGCGGCGGTGTCGGGGGAACGCTCCCCGGCACCGCCGCCGTCGTTGTGCCTCACCCTGAACTTTGCGCGCGCCCCTTAGCCTTGACCCCTACATGGCGGTGGTGATCGCAAGCGCCCTCGACAAGGACATGGCGGGTTCTCCGCTGTTCCGCGGCGTCTCGTTCAAGCTCGAGCGCGGCGACCGCATGACGCTCGCGGGCCGCAACGGCGCCGGGAAGACAACGCTACTGCGCATGGTCTCCGGCGAGACCGGGATCGACGGCGGCGAGCTCGTCTTCGAGAAGGGCACCCGCACGGCGCTGCACGACCAGCGTCCCCCGCGCGAGCGCGAGCTAACCCTGCGCGACTACGTGCTGTCCGGCTGCCGCTACCTGGTGGCGCTCGAGGAAGACCTCCGCCGCCTCGAGGGCGAGATGGCGGAGCGCCCGGAGGACCTTGCCCTGCTCGACCGCTACTCGCGCGCGCAGGGGCGGCTGGAGCACGCGGGTGGCTGGGACTGGCGCAACCGCGCGCTCGGCCCGCTCCATGGCCTCGGCTTCGCCGGCGAGCAGCTCGACCGCAGGCTCTCGACCTTCTCGGGAGGCGAGCTCACCCGCGCGTCGCTGGCCCGGGCGCTGGCCGGCGACCCAGACCTGCTCCTGCTCGACGAGCCGACGAACCACCTCGACATCGCGTCGCTCGAATGGCTGGAGGAGTACCTCACCGGCCTCGACGCCGCGGTCATCCTCGTGGCCCACGACCGCTGGTTCCTGGAGGCCGTGGGCACCTCGGTCCTCGAGCTCGAGGCCGGCCGAGCGCGCTTCTTCCCGGGGAGCTGGCACGCCTGGCGGCGCGAGGCCGCCGCGCGCGACATCCAGCTCGGCAAGCAAATCGAGAAGCAGCAGGCCGAGATCGCGCGGATGGAGCGGTTCGTCGAGCGCTTCCGCTACAAGGCGACGAAGGCGCGCCAGGCCCAGTCGCGCGTCAAGCGGCTCGCGAAGGTTGAGCGGATCGAGCGCGACCCGACCGACAACCGGAGGCTCGGGTTCAGCTTCGGGGGTGCCGAGCGCGCCGGACGGGTGGTGCTGGATCTGCAGGGCGGCAGGCTCGATGTTCCGGGCCGGACGCTGCTCGAGGAGGGCGAGCTCTGGCTCGAGCGCGGCGAGCACGTGTCACTGGTCGGCCCGAACGGGGCGGGCAAGACCACGCTCATCGAGGCGCTCGCGGGAAGGCGGCAGCTCGACGGCGGCAAGCTGCGAACCGGTCACAACGTGCAGATCGCCTACCTGTCCCAGCACGCGGAGGAGCTCGGGTCGGCGGGCACCGTCCTCGAGGCCGCGCAGCGCGCCACCGGCCTGACGCCGAACAGGGCCCGCGCGCTCCTCGGCCGATTCCTGTTCAGCGGCGAGGAGGCCGAGAAGCCACTCGACGGCCTCTCGGGCGGCGAGTGGCGGCGGCTCTCGCTGGCGATCCTCGTGGCGTCGGGGGCGAATGTGTTGATCCTCGACGAGCCGACCAACCACCTGGACATCGACGCGCGCGAGGCGCTCGAGGACGCGCTCAGCGGCTTCGGCGGAAGCGTGCTGCTGGTGTCGCACGACCGGGCGCTGCTCGACGCGGTCGGAACGCGCACGTTCGCGCTCGAGGACGGCACGCTGCGGAGCTACCTGGGCGGCTGGGCCGAGTACTCGCGCGTGCGCGAGGAGCGCCGCGAGGCCGAGGCGAGCGCGAAGCGGGCGGGCTCGGGGAGAGCCAAGCGGGCCGGGGGCGACGGCGCCAAGCCGGGGCCCGCGCGCTCGAAGGCGAACGGGCGCGGCAAGCCCGTCGGTCCCTCGAAGAACGCGATCCGGCGAGCCGCGGAGCTCGAGCGCGAGGTCGAGCAGGCGGAGGCGCGCCTGCGGGCGCTCGAGGACGAGCTGGCGGAACCGTCCGCCTGGGCCAGCCCTACGAGCAGCGAGCGCGCCACGAAGCGCCACGCCGACGCGAAGAAGGCCGTCGAGGACGCCTACGCGCGCTGGGAGGCGGCCTCCCGGTAGCCCTTCGTCACGCCGCCGGCTCGTCTTCGGAGAGAGTGTCCTGCCCTGCGTACCGTATGGGTCACCTATCCAGGACAGTCCCTCGCGGTCAGTGCTCTCCAGCCGACCGGCCCTAGTCGACCAGCGCGCCGCAGCTGATGTTCGCTGTGGCGGCCGTCATGGTCCGGGCGCGGTCCGAGGCGACGAACGCGGCCACGTTGCCAACGTCCTCGAGCGTCGCCGCGCGGCCCAGCATCGTGTCCGAGAGGATCATCCGCTCGATGTCGGCACGCGCGGATGACGTCGCGGGGATCGATTCGGGGATGCCGCCGGTACGGAGCGTCACCACGCGGATGCCGTGCGGCCCGAGCTCGGCCGCAAGCTGCCGGCGCATCAGGTCGATCGCTCCCAGGGCCACCTGCGTCCCGCCGATGTAGTAGTCGCGCAGCGGCGGGCCGGTGCCGCCGAACACGAGGATCACCCCCGACCTGCGCGCGATCATGTGGCGCGCCGCGGCGCGAGCGGTCAGGAAGGTCGTGCTCACTGCGGTCAGGACCTCGTCGGTGAAGTCCGCGAGCTCCATCTCGACCAACGGCTTCCCGTGGACCGACGGGTGCGAGATCGCGTTGAAGGAGATGTCGATGCCGCCGGCCACGGCGGCAACCGCGTCGGCGTGCTCGTCGACTGCCCGCGCGTCGAGCGCGTCGACCACCGCCGTCTCGGCGGCCCCGCCCGCGGCGCGGATGTCGCCGGCCACCTCGTCGAGCGACGACCGGGTCCGGCCGGCGAGGAAGACCCTGGCTCCCTCGCCGGCGAAGGCCCGGGCCACGGCGCCGCCGATGGAGCCGGCGGCGCCGTAGACCACGGCGTTCTTGCCGTCGAGCAGCACGTCAGTCCTCCGTGCCGTCCGCCGCGAGCAGCTCGTCGAGCCGCTCGTAGGACTCGCTGAGGCCGCTCTCCATGCCCGAGGCGAGCATGCCGTCGCGCTCCTCGGTGGTGTGGAAGAGCGAGCGCGTCGTGACCTTGGTGCGGCCGCCGAGATCCTCGAAGGTCGCGCTCTCGACGAGCACGTGGCCGGGCATGCCCTCCCACTCGAAGGTCTGCTCGAGACGCTCCGGAGGCGAGATCTCGCGATAGGTGCCGCGGAACGCCGTGGCTCCGTCGGGCCCGTCGCATGTGAAGCGCCAGTCGCCGCCCTCGCGAACGTCCATCTTGTCCACGGTCGTGGTGATGCCGCGCGGGCCCCACCAGTGTGGAATCAGCTCGGGGTCGACGAAGGCCTGGAAGACCTTCTCGCGCGGCGCGTCGAACACGCGCTCGGTCACGATCTCGCGATCCGACTGTGCGGCGACCGTGGTCACCTGGGTCTGCTGCTGGTCCGTCATGACTCCTGTCCTTTCGTGCGCTCGAGGAGCTCCCCGAGGCGGTCGAGACGCTCTTCCAGCATCAGGCGGTAGCCGACTATCCAGCGCTGGACCTCGTCGAGCTCATGCGGGCCGAGGCTGCACCAGCGCGTCCGGCCGATCTTCTCGGTGCGGACGAGGCCGGCGTCCTCGAGGACCTGGACGTGCTTCTTCAGCCCGGTCAGCGAGATGCCGAACGGCTCGGCGAGCTCGCTGATCGTGGCCTGCCCGCGGCCGAGGCGCTCGAGGATGCCCCGCCGTGTGGGGTCCGAGAGCGCCGCGAAGGTCCGGTCGAGCTGTTCCTGATACTGAACCACTTGGTTCAATATTGCAAAGGCCTCACCAACCTGTCAAGCGGGCTACGCTTATGCCGTGGCCATCAAGCTCCACCGCTGCCCCAACGAGTGGGTCAAGCTCAGCGGGCACCCGTGCTGGAAGGTCCAGAAGGCGCTCGACGAGCAGGGCATCGAGTACGAGGTCGTCAAGGGACCGCTGCGGCGGAGCAAGCGCGACGACCTCGAGCGCCTGTCGGGTCAGCGCCAGTACCCGGTGATCGAGTTCGAGGACGGCCAGGTCTACCACGAGGAGTCGAAGGAGATGGCGGCGCGCATCCGCGCGGGCAACCTCGGGCCGCCCGGCCCCGCTTCCTAGAGCCCCAGGTCGTCGGCGTACTTGCTCCGGTAGTCCTCGCGCCGGTCCATCACGTTCTCCACGTAGGCGCGCGTCTCCGGGAACGGGATGTGCTCCGCGGACCTGAACCCGCCAGGACCGCCGGCCTCGGCGACCCATTTGTCGACATTCCCGATCCCGGCGTTGTAGGCCGCGATCGCGAGCGTCTCGTTGCCGTCGTAGTGGTCGATCAAAAGCCGCAGGTAGTAGGCGCCGTAGGAGATGTTGATCTGCGGCTCGGCGAGGTCGGACTGCTTGAAGCGCACCCCGCCTGAGTGCTTCGCGATCGCGTCGGCAGTCTCGGGCTTGATCTGCATCAGCCCGCGCGCGCCCGCGTGCGAGGTCTGGTCGCGGAAGCGCGACTCCTCGTAGATCACCGCCGCGATCAGCGCGGGATCGAGGTTCTTCTCCCTCGCCTGCTGGCGGATGATGTCGTCGTGGCGAAGCGGGAGCGTCAGCTCCTTCGCCACGTCCGAGCCGAGGCCGGACAGAACGGCGGCGCAGACCGCGCCGAGCACGACCGCCGCCGAGACGGCCGCGAGCCGCCTGCGCCTGATCCTGGCGCGCGGCGGACGGCGGGCGACTCTGCGGCGGGCGGCGTGGGAGCTCATGGAGGCGGTGTTTCGAGTCTCGCAAGTACGCGGGACAGTGTCTCCCTCAACTCCTCGAGACTACCCTCGTTGCGGACCTCGAAATCGGCTCGCTGCGCCTTTTCGTCCTGTGAGAGCTGGCGTCCCGCGCGCTCGGCGACCAAGGCGTGGCCGCGCGCTCCGGCGCGCTCGGCGCAGATGTCCTCGTCGGCCACCACCGCGATCGTCGAGTCGAAGGCCGCCTCCATCCCGGACTCGAACAGGAGCGGCACCTCCACCACCGCGGCGCGCGGCGGCGGGTCGAGCGCGTCGACCTCCTGCTTCCACTCGGCGACCCGCCGGCCTACGCGCGGCCACAGCTCGCCCTCGAGCCACTTGCGCGCGTCCTCGTCGCCGAACACGCGCCGGGCGATGAGCGAGCGGTCGAGCCGCCCTCCGGGCGCCACCTCCTCGCCCAGGCGCTCGACCACGATCGCGCCCAGCTCGTCGCCCCCGAGCAGGTCGTGCACGACCGCGTCGGTCGAGAGCGTCGCGGCGCCCAGCTCGCCGAGGGCGCGCAGCGCCTCGGACTTCCCTGAGCCCAGCCCGCCGGTGAGCCCCACGAACGGGACCCCGGCCAACTACTCCTCCGCGGGCCGCTCTTCGTCCTGGTCGGGAGACGCCGGCTCGGCGTCGTCCTGCGCGTCGGCGGCCGGCTCGGCGTCCACGGCGTCCGGAGCGGGCTCGGCCTCGGGGACCTCGGCCGCGGCCGCGTCGGGAGCCTCCTGCGCGGCAGGGGCCGGAGCCTCCTCCGCGCCAGCCTCGTCCGCGGCAGCCTCGTCCGCGGCAGGCGCCGCGGCGTCTTCCACGGGTGCCTCCTCCGCCGGCAGGGCCGCGCGCAGGGCGTCGGCTCCACTGATGGACGGACCGGCGAACACGTCCTCGGACAGGCCCAGGTCCGGCACGTCGCCGATCTCCTGACCACCGCCGGCCTCCGCGGCCGCGGCGGCGCCCGCCTCGGCGGCCGAGCGGATGTGCGGCAGCTGCTCCTCGACCCGCTTCACGCTCAGCGAGAGGCGGCGGCGCTCGGAGTCGATCTCGAGGATCTTCACGCGCACGTCCTGGCCGGGCTCGACGATCTCACGCGGGTTCTCCACATGGTGATGCGCGAGCTCGGAGATGTGCACGAGCCCCTCGACGCCGTCCATGATCTCCACGAACGCGCCGAAGGTGACCACCTTCGTGACCTTGCCCTCGAGCTCGTCGCCGATCCGGTAGGTGTCGATCACCCGCTGCCACGGGTCCTCCTGGGTCTGCTTGAGACCGAGGGAGATGCGCTGGCGGTCGCGGTCGATGTCGAGCACCTTGACCGGGACCACGTCGCCGATCGAAAGGATCTCCGACGGGTGGTTCACGTGGCTCCAGGAGAGCTCGGAGATGTGGATGAGACCGTCGATGCCGTCGAGGTCCACGAACGCGCCGAAGTCGACGATGTTCGAGATCGCGCCCTCCACGACCATGCCCGGCTGGAGGCGGTCGAGGATCTGCTGGCGGACCTCCTTGCGCTCCTCCTCGAGGACCGCGCGACGGCTCAGCACCACGTTGTTGCGCGAGCGATTCAGCTCGATGACCTTGCACTCGATCTTGGTGCCCAGGAACTCGTCGAGGTTCTGGACGCGGCGGATGTCGACCAGCGAGGCCGGCAGGAAGCCGCGCACGCCGAGGTCGATGATCAGGCCGCCCTTCACGACCTCGATCACGGTGCCCTCCACGGGCTCGCCGGACTCGGCAGCGGCCTCGATCTTGCGCCACGCCTTCTCGAAGCGGGCGCGCTTCTTCGAGAGGACGAGCCGGCCGTCCTGGTCCTCCTTGGTGAGGACGAGAGCGTCGACCTCCTCGCCGAGCTCCACCTCGTCGTGCGGATCCACGGACTTGCGGATCGAGAGCTCATTCATCGGAATGACGCCCTCGCTCTTGTAGCCGATGTCGACGAGGACCTCGTCCTGGTCTATACGGACGACCTTCCCGGAGACGACGTCACCCTCCTCGAAGGGGACAAGGGTCGCGTCATAGTTGGGGACGATCTGACCGTCGATCTCGAGCAGCAGGCCATCCGAGCCCTCGACGGTGCGGGGGGCAGTAGCAGTCTCTGTATCCGGCACTGAAGAGACAAGCCTAGCTAGTCTGCCCGCATGCCGACTCGCCGCACGACGCGAGGCGCTGACCGCACGCCGCTGTCGGGGGAATACGACGTCCTCATCTGCGGAGCGAGCTTCGCGGGGCTGGCCGTGGCCCGGGAGCTGGCGGGGAGCGGGGCGCGCGTGCTCGTCGTGGACCGCTACGAGATCGGCGAGCGCCAGACCTCAGCGTGCGGGATACCGACGGAGTGGCTGCGGGTTATGGGCCTGATGCGCTCACACCGGCAGACGTTCGGCCGGCTGGTCGTGCACACGCCGTTCGGGACGTCGGCCCTCCGGCTGCCCTGGACGTTCTCGACGTTCGACTACCCCACCCTCTGCGGACTCCTCTGGGAGCAATCCGACGCTTCGTTCGAGACCGCGACGGTGAACGGCCGCACCGGCGACGTGGTGCACACCGACCGCGGCGACCTCTCCGCCCCGCTGGTCGTGGACGCGCTCGGCTGGCGGAGGGTGCTCGGCAACGGCCACCAGCCGCCCGACGCGCCGCTCTCACGCGGGCTCGAGGTGCACCCGTGGGGCGTGGGCGACGACATGGAGCTGTGGATCGACCGCAGGTACGTGCCGGCGGGCTACGGCTGGAGCTTCCCGGCCGGCGACGAGACCCGCATTGGCGTGGGCTCCTTCGACCCCCGCTTCCACGTCAAGGATACGACCGTGCTGCTCGCCGAGGACCTCTCGCGCGAGCCCGTCCGCTACCAGGGCAACTGGATCCCCCACCGCCTGCGCGCCGCCACCGGCGACGGCGTCTTCTTCGTGGGCGACTCCGCGGGCCACTGCCTGCCGCTCACCGCGGAAGGGATCCGGACCGCGCTGTATTTCGGGATCGCCTGCGGACGCGAGCTGCGCGCCGTGATCGAGGGACGGCAGACCGCCGCCTCCGCCCTCACGCGCTACGGCGACTTCTCAGAGGCCCACCGCTGGAAGTTCGAGGCGATGCTGCTGGCACAACGAGTGATCCCGCGCGTGCCCCCGCGCGTGCTGCACCGCTCGATCGCCGCGATGCAGGCGAAGCGCTTCGTGGACTGGAGCTTCGGCCACTACCTGGACATAGCGCCGCCGACCTTCGTCACGGTCGGCCCATCGCCCCGGGTCACGAGCAGGAAGCCAACGCCGCTCGCGGCCTAGCGGTTGTGGTTCACCAGCTCGATGTTGTTGCCGTCGGGATCCAGGACGTAGGCGCTGTAGTAGCCGCGGTGGTAGGCCGGGCGCTCGCCGGGGGTTCCGTTCGACCGGTAGCCGGCTTCGGTGGCGGCCTCGTGGAAGGCGTCGATGGCCTCGTTGTCGCTCGCCGGGAACGCCATGTGCAGGCTCTCCGTCACGTGTCCGCCTGTTAGCACCGAGAAGGAGCCGCTCTCGCCCGAGAACTGCACGCGCTCGGGGGTGTCCCTGGTCATCCGGATCCGCGCGGGTGGGGCGATCGTCTCGTAGAAGCGCTTCGACGCCTCGACGTCCCCCACTCGGATCCAGACGTGGTCGATCCCGCGCCGGACGCCCTCGAAGTGCACCGCCTCGGCGCTGTTGCCGTCGGGGTCGAGCAGGAAGCCGCCGTAGTAGTCGTCGCCGTACACCGGCCGGGGGCCCGGCTTCCCGTCGTCGCGATAGCCGGCCTCCGTCCCGACCCGCCAGAACTCGTCGACGCGCTCGCGCGACACGCCCCGAACCCGATGTGGAGCCCGCGCGTGACCGGGTTCCAGGCGGTCGCCTCGGTCAGCGAGAAGTCGCCCCACTCGATGAACTCCCCCAGCGAGTGCGTCATGTCGATCCCGATCGCGCCGAGCACCCTGTAGTAGAAGCGCTCGGAGGCGGTGCGGTCGGCGACCCGGATCGTGACGTGGTCGAACACCTACGAGGGAGCGCCGACGCCAAGCCGCTCACGCACGGCGGCCGCGATCTCGGCGGCGCCCGGCAGCCACGCGTCCTCGAGCGTCGGGCTGTAGGGAGCCGGCGTGTCGTCCGTCGCGACGATCCAAGCTTCGTCGAGGTCGTGCAGCCCCTCTGCGGCGAGGATGCCGAGCAGGTTCCCGGCCCACCCGCCCACACGCGTGCCCTCCTCGACGAGCATCACCCGGTTCGTCTTGGCGACCGAGGCGAGCACCGTCTCGTGGTCGAGGGGCCGGAGCGAGCGAATGTCGACGACCTCGGCGTCTATGCCGTCGGCAGCCAGCTCGTCGGCCGCTTCGAGCGAGTCGTGCACGCCCCTGAGCCCCGACACGATGCTGATGTCGCTTCCCTCGCGGACAACTGCCGCCCTGCCGAGCGGGACCGTCTCCTCGGTCGGCTGCGGCCCCTTCGTCGAGTACAGGCGCTTGTGCTCGAGGAAGATCACCGGGTTATCGTCGCGCACTGCCGACTTGAGCAGCCCCTTCGCATCGGCGGGGTTCGACGGGCCGACGATCTTGATCCCGGGGATGCCCTGGAACCAGGTGCCGTGGATCTGGGAGTGCATCGCGCCGAAGCGGCCGCCGGCGCCAACGGCTGAGCGGACGACGAGCGGGACGCTCGCCTGCTCGTTCGAGACGTACCAGAACTTGGCGGCCTGGTTCACGAGGCTGTCCATCGGCAGACCCATGAAGTCGCCGAACATGATCTCGATCACCGGGCGCAGCCCGGTCACTGCGGCACCGAACGCAGCCCCAGCCATGGCCAGCTCCGAGATCGGCGTGTCGAAGACGCGTTCCTGGCCGTGCTTCTCGTGCAGGCCGGGCGTCGTCATGAAGACGCCGCCGGGTAGGGCCACGTCCTCGCCGAAGAACACCACCGATGGGTCGCGCTCGATCTCCTCGTCGAGCGCGTCGCGGATCGCCCTGCGGAACTCGAGCTGCTCGCTCATCCCCTGAACTCGCTGCCGGAGTCCTTCTCGGGGTCGGGGTAGGGCGCGGCCAGCGCGGCCTCGACCGCGCGATTCATCTGGTCGTCGATCTCGGCGTCCTTCGCCGTCAGGTCCTCCTCGCCCAGCCCCAGCTCGAGCAGCCGCGCGCGCGCCAGGTCGAGCGGGTCGCGCGCCAGCCAGCGGTCGACCTCGTCCGGCGGGCGGTACTTCGCCGGGTCGGACTTCGAGTGGCCGTAGTGGCGGTAGGTCTGGCATTCGAGCAGCGTCGGGCCGTCGCCGCCGCGCGCGCGGGCCACCGCCTCGAGCGCCGCCTCCCGCACCGCCCACAGGTCGTTCCCGTCCAGGACCTGGGATTGCATGCCGAACGATGCCGCCCGGATCCCGATCTCGCCGCCGGCCGTGACGCTCGTCATCGGAGTGAACTCGCCGTAGAAGTTGTTCTCGCACACGTAGACGACCGGCAGGTCGAACACCTGCGCCCAGTTGAGGCACTCGTGGAAGTACCCCTGGTTCGAGGCGCCGTCGCCGAAGAACGCGACCGCGACCCTGCCCTGACGCTGCGCCGACATCGCCGCCCCCGTCGCGGCGGCGATGCTGCCGCCGACGATGCCGAAGCAGCCAACGAGGCCATGCGCGAGGTCGATCACGTTCATCGAGCCGGCGCGGCCGCCGCAGACCCCCGTCGCCCGGCCGAGCATCTCCGCGGCGAGCGCCTCCGGATCGGTGCCCTTCGCGAGCGCGTGCCCGTGGCCGCGGTAGGTCCCGGCGACGTAGTCGTCGGGCTCGAGCGCGGAGCAGACCCCTACCGGAACCGCCTCCTGCCCCGCGGACAGGTGCGTGGTGCCGTGCACCTCGCCCTTCACGAACAGCCGCTGGATCTCCTGCTCGAAGCTGCGGATGAGCCGCATCCGGCCGTAGCGGTCGAGGTATTCGGCGGCCGACTCGCCGGGCTGATCCTGCCTATCGTGGGCGCGCTCGGTCTGTGTCCCGGCCACGACGCCACTGTACAGCAATCGTTTGCAAAGATTGACCGCGTGAACGTGAGCGCGCCCACCTCGGCAAAGGCGCTGGCGCGCGAGAAAGTCAAGGGCCTGTGGGTCGCGATCCCGACCCCGTTCACGGCCGATGGCAGGCACGTCGACGAGGAGATGCTCGCCGCGTCGGTCGAGCACTACATCGCCGCCCTGCGGGTCGACGGCATCTTCTGCGGCGGCGTGATGGGCGAGTTCTGGGCGCTCTCGCTCGACGAGCGCAAGCGGGTCCACGAGGTCGTGGTGCGCCAGGCGGCCGGCCGGGTGCCTGTGATGGCTCAGGTCGGCCACCA
>WNGA01008849.1_pt1 | contig 13710 bp, 13 predicted proteins | sample 5400061 | NCBI WGS metagenome assembly WNGA01 (sample SAMN13153366, study PRJNA577476) | soil metagenome | isolation source: 100 cm soil or saprolite under grassland replicate 2 | place: USA:California | collected 2016-06-15 | reverse complement strand
CTTCGATGGCGCACTCGCTCGAGGCCCGCTGCCCGATTCTCGATCACCGCGTCGTCGAGCTCGCAGCGGCGCAGCCGTCAGAACGTCATGCGAACGCCGGCATCACGAAGCGTCTCTTGCGCGAGGTCGTCCGGCCGTGGGTGCCTGCGGAGGTTCTCCAGCGGCCAAAGCGCGGGTTTGGCGTGCCGCTGCGCAGCTGGTTCAAGGGCGGCCTGACCGCCTGGGCGCGAGACATTCTGCTCGACTCGCGCTCGCGACAGCGCGGATGGACTCAGACGCAACAGGTGAGCGCCCTTCTCGAGCAGCACGAGCGCGGTACGCGCGATCATGCCAAGCGCATCTGGGCGCTGGTGAGCCTCGAGCTGTGGGCGCGACGTCATCTCGATTCGGTCTCCTCGCCGGCGCGTAGATGCGCGTAACGATGATGGTGCGGTGCCTCGCGATGATGCGAGGCGGGGGAGAGACGCGACACCTGGCGTGGATGCGCGAGCTTGCCGCGCTCGGCGTCGACGTCGATGTCATTGCCGGCGAGCCGCTGCTAATTGGCTGCGCGCGACATCAAATCAGCGGAGTGCCTGCAACGGTTCTGCGCACCCCGTATTTGCGCGATGTGGTCTATCGCCTCCAGCATCGTCGAGGCTTTGGCCGCGCGACCGCCGCGGCGTTGCATCTCGACGAAGAGTGGTTTTGTCGAGCCGCATGGCACGAGATTGCCCGTCGCACGACACGGCCCGATGTCGTGCATGCGCACGCCGTTCATCAGGCTGCGCGACTCCGTCGCGGCGACACTCCTGTGGTGATCAATCTGCCAGGACGTCCGCACGCGCGCTACGCCGCCGATCTGGCGGAGGCCGACGCGCTCGTGGCCGACGGGTGGGCGGCCGAGCATCTGCCCGCGATGCTTGGACGTCCGGTGACGCACGTGCCGAAGGGCGTGGATGCGGATCTCTTCACAGCCGGCGGTGACGACCGGCGTGCCGACCTCGGACTTGCGGGAAAGCTCGTCGTCATTGCCGTTGGGCGGCTGGTGCCGATCAAGAACGTTCGCCTGTTGCTCGACGCAATGCCTCTTCTTCGAGAACGCGTCCCTGCGGCGCATCTGATTGTCGTTGGTGAAGGACCCGAGCTTCGATCGCTCGTCGCTCGGGCACGGGCGCTCGGCATTCAGGATGCCCTCACCTTCACCGGCTATGTGCCGCTCACCGCGTTGCCCGGCTACTACCGAAGCGCTGATGTCTTTGCATTGACCTCGGACTTCGACAACTCTCCGAACGTCGTCCTCGAGGCGATGGCTTCGCAGTTGCCCGTTGTGGCGACCGATGTCGGCGGAGTGCATGCATTCGTCGAGAAGGGACGCGGCGGGGATCTCGTCGCGTCGCGAGACGCTGCGCAATTGGCCGCTGCGTTGGCATCGTGGCTCGAAACGCCAGAGCGCCGTCGAATCGCCGGCGTGCACAATCGATCCGTCGTGCTCGAGCGGTATTCCTGGCGCGCCAGCGCGCTGAAGCTGCTCGGCGTCTACGAACGCGTGTTGCGCCACCGGGTCGATGCTGAGCGCCGCTCGGCATGAAAGTCGCGCTTCGAGATGACGACACGTGTTATTTCACGCAACCCGAGACGCTCGAACGCGTATACGGCGATGTCTGGGATCGGATCCCCGTTTGTCTGGCGACCGTGCCGTTTGCGATTGGCTACGAGCGTGCTGGAATTCCTCGCGAACATTGGCACTCGGGCGAACCCTTCGCGCTGGAGCGTAATCCGGAGCTCGTGACGTTTCTCAAGGAAGCCGCAGCGCGCGGTCGCGTCACGATCGCGCTCCATGGATACACGCATCAGGATTTTCCCAGCGGGCCCGAGTTCGAGGCGGCTCGCGACCCCGATCGCCGCGTTCGCGAGGGATTGCGATATCTCGAGGGGCTTCTCTCGCGGCCGTCGATTTTCGTGCCTCCGCACAATGCACTTTCGAAGCGCGGACTATCGGCGGTGAGCGGCGCCGGTCTGAATCTCCTGGGATCGTTTCTGTCGTTTCGGCCCTCGATGCGCGCGTGGGATCGCTACACGATCGCCAACTGGTGGCGTGTGCGGCGCTTTCGCGCAGCAACAGGCCGCCGGAAGACAGACCGCTTCGTGTATCCGTACGTGCTTCGATACCGCCGGCACGCGGAGTTTGGTTGTCACAGCCTCATTCCCGGGACGACGGTGGAGGAGCTTGTTGCAGGATTTGAAGAAGCGAAGCGTCTGGGCGGTGATTTCTGTCTGGCGACGCACTATTGGGAAATCGATCGCGGCATGAAGGACGTGCTGCTTCGCTTTCTGGATCATGCCGGGCGAAGCCCGGATGTGCGGTTTGTCCGCGCCGAAGGCTTGTTCGCGTGATGGCGCTCGCTTCAAAAAGTCGATGGGGCCGTCGCGCGGCGGACCTTTACGACACGTCGTACGCGAAACGGTATCGCGCGTGCGATGACGACCTCATAGATCGCGGCGCGACCCTCGCGCTCGCCGAATGGGTGCGGGAGGTCTGCGGCCGCTTCGACCACGCGATCGATGTGCTCGATCTGGGGTGTGGCACGGGCCGATATTTCTGGGCACTTCGCGGCGTGCGACACCTGGTCGGCCTCGACGCTTCGGAGGCGATGCTTGCCGAGGCGCGCCGTCCGCCGCACGCCGAGCGGATCAGTTCCGCGTCGGTGACGCTGGTGCATGGGGATTTCCTCACCTACGAGTTTCGGCCGGCGCAATTCGATCTCGTGTACTCGATTGGCGTTCTTGCAGAACACACACCGTTGACGCGAGCGGTCGTCGATCGCGTTCAGGGGTGGCTTCGGCCCGGCGGCCGCTTCGCGTTTACGACCGTGCACCCGTTATCGGCGAGCGTTCCGCGCACAGCGGGTCGCAGGCTCGGACATCGCCTTCTGCCCCTGTTGCCAGGAAAGCTGGGAGACGGCCTGCACACGCGTCTCATGGCCGGCGGTCTGTACGCCGACGAACGGTGGGTCGTGCGACAGCTCACACCGGAGTTCGAGATCGAAACGCTGGAGGAGTTTCGTTCAGAAGTGCACCTGCATACGCGCTGCGTCGCGCTGAAATCCAACGTATGAGCACGTACGAGAACACGCGCGTGCTCGTCATCGGCGGCCTCGGCTTCATCGGCGTCAACCTGGCGCGCAGTCGCGCGCTCGACGCCGCGCAGGTAACGGTCGTGACGCCGGCACGCGTGCGGCATTCAGAGCGTGCTCAATTGCTCGAGCAGGCCGGCGTGCGGATTATCGAAGGTGACGTTCGCGACCTCCGGCTCATCACACACGCCGTCTCGGACCAGGACGTCGTCTTCAACCTTGCTGGACAATCGGGCGCTGTGCGCAGCATGGAAGATCCGTGGACGGATCTCGACGTCAATTGCCGTGGCACTCTCGTACTCCTCGAAGCCATGCGCGAGGTGAACCCTGCGGCGAAGGTCGTTGTCGTTGGATCGCGACTGCAGTACGGCCGTCCCTTGCGTCTTCCCGTTTCCGAAGAAGATGCCGCCGATGCGACGTGCGTTCACGCGATACACAAGTCGACGGCCGAGGGATACTTGCGGCTCTACAACCGCCTGTTTGGACTGCGCTTTGCCGTCGCACGCGTCACCAATCCGTACGGCCCCGGCCAGCCGCCTGGCCGCACGGCGTACGGCGTCATCAACCGGCTCGTGCAGCTCGCGCTGGCAAACGAAGCGCTTCCGATTTACGGCGACGGGCGGCAGCAGCGCGACTACGTTCACGTGGATGATGTCGTTGGTGCGCTGCTGCTACTTGGCGCATCAGACGTCAGTGACGGGCGCGTTTACAACGTGGGCAGCGGTCAGGGCACGGCGATGATCGACGTCGCGCACCTGATCGTGTCGATTGCCGGTGGAGGACAGGTCAGGCATGTTGAGTGGCCGCCGCTTGCGCAGCAAATCGAGACGGGCGATTTCATCGCGGACGTGTCGCGGATCCGGCGGGAGCTTGGCTGGTGTCCGACGATACCGCTGCGGGATGGCATCGAACGCACGGTGGCTTCCTATCGCGCGCTGGCGATATCGTGAGCCAGCAGCGGGGCGCCCCACCATCAACTCGCCACGACGCGCGCAGGGTGCGCGTGCTCTATCTGGCACACGCGTTTCACGTGGGCGGCGCCGAAGAAATGGTGCTCAATCTCGTGCGCCACTTGCCGGCGCGGTTCGAGCCGGTGGTGTGCTGCATCCACGAGCCTGGACCGATCGGCGAAGAAATTCGGGCCACCGGCGTTCCTTTTGCGGTGCTCGGGCTCAATCCTGGTCTTCGCCGGCCGCTCGACGTCCTGCGTATTCGCGCGTATCTGCGCGAGACGCAACCTGAGATTGTGCACACGTTTCTCCTGACCGCCAGCCTGTATGGCAGGCTCGCCGCGATTCTCGCGGGCGTGCCCATCGTGATTGGCACCGAAGTGAATATCTACGAACACAAGCGCCCGCATCACGCGATTGCCGAGCGCCTGCTGATGAGAGGCACGGATCGCGTGGTGGCGTCGGCGGAGTCGGTGCGCAGCTTCTACATCAATCAAGTGCATGCCGATCCATCGCGTGTTGAGGTCATCTACAACGCCGTCGACTGGTCGCAGCTCGCGGCCACGATGACGCGTGCCGAATGGCGCGCGTCGGTGGGTCTGCCTCGCGAGGCCGATGTCATCACGATCATTGCCCGGTTGACGCCTCAGAAAGCGCACGACGTTCTCTTCGACGCCCTACACGGGAACGAGCGACTGCAGCAGGCACATCTCGCAGTGATTGGAGACGGCGAATTGCGCGGGGCGCTGACGCGGCGCGCGGAGACGCTCGATCTTTCCCGCCGGGTGCACTTTCTCGGTGCGCGTCGTGACCTCGGAAACGTCCTCGCCGCGAGCGATGTGTTCGTCATGCCGTCGCTGTGGGAAGGTCTTCCGCTTTCGATGGTCCTTGCGCTTGGGGCCGGTGTGCCGGTCGTCGCCACGCGCGTCGCGGGAATTCCGGAGGTCGTCCGCGACGATGAAACAGGGTTGCTCGTTCCTCCAGGCGATCGCGTGGCGCTTGGAGACGCGCTGACGCGCCTGCTGGACGATCCGAACCTGAGGCATCGGCTCGGCGCTCACGGCCGCGAGTTCGTTCGCCCGCGCTTCGGCGTCGCCAACTACATCGAGGCGGTGACGAATCTCTACGATCGCTTGCTCTCGGCCGAGAGGGCGGCGTGAGGCTTGGCATCCTGTATCACATGCCGTTCTGGCAGACGCCGGACGGCGGGTTGTGGGAAGCGGAAGGATCGTTCGCGCGCTATGTCGACTCGCTTGCGCCGTATTTCGATCGCATCATTCTGTCCGTGCCGGTCTTTGACGTGCCGCCTGCGACTGGAACGCGCGTACGCGCAACGAACGTGCGGCTGGCGCCGCTCCCGTACTTTCCGGGACCGCGCCAGTTCTATCCGAATCTGCCGCAGGTCTACACCCGGCTCAAACGCTGGGTGGACCAGTGCGATGTCATTCATCTGCGAGTACCGACGCCGGCAGGCGTCTTCGCCCATCGATTCGCGCGCGAGCGCAACAAGCCCGTCTTCCTGCTCGTCGTGGGTGACTACCGGGCGCTGGCGCCCCACTTGCCGTATCGCGGCGTGAAGAAGCTGTTGTTTTCGGCTTACGTCGCATTCGAAGAACGCGCGCTGAAGGGCATGATTCGACGCTCGCTGACGTTTGTGAATGGCGCGGCGCTTCGCGCAAAGCACGCGCGGCACGGCAGCCAGATTTACGAAACCAAAACCACCACCCTGCTCGAAAGCGACATCGCGTCACGCACGGACACCTGTCAGGGCGCGGTAGTGCGCGTGTTATCGGTGAGCCGCATCGATCCCCGTAAGGGCCTCCGCGTGCTGCCGGGGGCTGTTGCAGACCTCGTCGAACACAAGGCCGACGTGACGCTCGACATCATCGGTCCCACGATCGGACAGGTTGGCGAGGAAGAACGGAGCGCGATCGCGGCGGACGCGGCGCGGCTTGGGGTAGCCGCGCGAGTCAACCTGCTCGGGTCGGTGCCACTCGAGAAGCTGATCGTGCGGTATCGCGACTACGACATTTTCGTGCTGCCTACAGGTCCGGGAGAGGGCATTCCGCGGGTGCTGCTCGAAGCCATGGCCGCCGGGTTGCCCGTGATTACGACCAACGTCGCTGGCATCAGCAGCTTGATCACCGATCGACAGAACGGGCTGCTGCTCGACGAGTCGAGCCCGCATGGTGTCGCCGATGCGGTCAGGCTGCTGCTCAATTCATCGGCAATTCGACAGCAGCTCATTCGACAGGGTTACGAAACCGCGCGCGCGCACACCCTCGATCGCCAGGCAGCCGCGATGATGGACATCGTGTCGCGGACGCTCGCACTGAGGCTGGCCCGAGAGCCAAGAGTTGCGTGACCGGTCGCAAGCTGGCGTTTGTATTGCCGTCGTTGCATGGCGGCGGCGCCGAGCGCGCGGCCGTCAGAATTCTCAATGCCCTGCCGCGCGCAACGTACGATCTGACCTTGTATCTGTTCGCCCGCGAGGGTGCGTGCCTCGACGAAGTCTCGCCGGACGTGCATGTGATCGCACCGGCTGCAGCGTCCCGGCGGGTTGGTCGACTTCTCAGGTTGCGACGATTCCTAGCGCGGGAACACTTTCACGCCGTCGTGTCGTTCCTGAGCCATTTCACGGTGTACGGGGCGGTGCGGGCATCGCGGTCGGGCGCGAAGTACGTCATCAGTCAACAGACGCCACTGTCTGCATTCCTGGGCGACGCCGATTATCACTGGCGCAAGCCATCGCATCGTTTTCTGTTCGAGCGCGTCGCGCGTGTGATTTATCCGCGGGCCGATCTGGTCATCGCTGCATCGACCGGCGTTGCTCGGGACTTGATCGGCAACTATCGCGTGCGCCAGGAGCAGCTCCAAGTCATCCCGAATCCGGTGAACGTCGAAGACGTGATGCGCAGGAGCGTGGAGCCGCTCGACGTGCAGCGGCCGCATCGCCCCACGATAGTCACCGCGGGTCGACTGGCAGAGGCCAAGAATTTGCCCTTGCTGGTGGACGCGCTGCAACTCCTCGCACAGCGTCTCGATTTTCGCGCGTGGATTCTCGGGGAGGGCGAGCTTGAGGCGGTTCTTCGCGAGCGACTGCGCGCGGCCGGTCTCGACGATCGCGTGCGGCTGCTTGGGTTTCAGAGCAACCCCTGGAAATACATGGCCGCCGCGGACGTCTTCGTGCTCACCTCGCACTACGAAGGTTTCGGGAACGTGCTGATCGAGGCGATGGCGGCGGGGACGCCGGTTGTGGCGACGGCATCGGTCGGCACACGGGACATCGTTCGACACGGCGAAAATGGCCTGCTCGTCGAGCAACACGAGCCGGCGGAAGTCGCGAGCGCGATCGAAGCCCTGTTGAGCGATCCTGCGCGGCGAGACCGGCTGGCGTCGACGGCGCGCGCCGCGTCGCGCGATTTCGAGGTCGACCTGGTCGCGAAGCAATGGGACAACCTCTTTGAGCGGCTCTGCGCGTGATGCTGGACCGCATCGATAGCGTCAACGGCGCGCCGGTCTTCTGGGGATTGTCTCGCACGACGCTCGCTCTCAGCATCGCCGGCGGTGTCCTCATCGGCATCGTCTATTCGGCGTCGCCGCTCACGCTCATCTGGGGCCTTTGGATGCTGCTGTTCATCCGGCGTGCCGGCCGCAATTTCGCGGACCGCGAACGGCAGTGGCTGCGTGGGCTGCTGGTTGCCGCGATTGCGCTGCGCGCGGCGGTCCTCGGCGTCCTGTTATTGACAACGGGAAGAGATAGTCAGTCGGCGGGCATTCTGTTTGGCGACGAGGGATACATCGTACGACGCGCGTGGCGCTTGCGAAACGCGTGGCTGGGGTTCCCTGGCGCCCCCTACGATTACATCAACGCATTCGAGGAGTATGGCCGGAGCGGTTATCTGTATGTCATCTCATATCTGCAAGTGCTGTTTGGTCCTGCATCGTATTCCATTCGATTGCTCAATGCCGGCCTGTTCGTCACGACTGCGTACGTGCTGTATCGGCTCGCCCGGCGCGCGTATGGTGGAGTGCCAGCGTTGATCGGTCTCGCAGTCCTCTTGTTTCTGCCGACACAATTCTCATGGTCGATCTCGCTGCTGAAAGAGTCCGCGTACCTGCTCGCAACGGCGGGCGTTCTGGTCGCGGTCGTGAATGCCGTGCGATCGAGCCGTTGGCGTCAGCGCGCGAAGTGGAGCATCGCCGCGATCATCTTCGTTGCGTTGATCTGGCCGCTCCGCCCTCAGGGCATTGCGATTGTCGTCGCAGCGCTGGCCATGGGATTTGCGTTGTGGTGGACGACGTGTCGGGTCCGTCGAGCACTCGTGGTCGCAGTCGCATTGCCTGTCGTCGTGTTGCTCCTTCTGCAGCAGCCGCGCATTTACGCGCAGACTCTCGAGTTGTTGCAGAATGCCGCCCATGAACACGGCGGCCATACGTTCACGATTGGCCACGCGTATAAGACACTCGACCAGCAGTTCTACACGGTGCCTACCTTCCTTGCGTGGAAGTTGACGCCCCAGCAAGCGGGACGCTTCGTCATCCGCTCTGCGGCGGCCTACTTGCTGGTGCCGCTGCCGTGGCAGGCCATTTCACGCTCCGAGATTCTGTACCTGCCGGAACAGATGCTGTGGTATCTGCTGGCCCTGCTTGCCTTCGGTGGTGTGTTCGTGGCGTTTCGCCGAGATAGCCTCGTGACGTGTCTCCTGGTCTCATACGTGTTCGTCAACAGCGCCGCCGTGGCATTGACGAGCGGTAATGTTGGAACGCTGATCCGTCACCGTTCGCTCACGATTCCGTTTCTCGTGTGGTTCAGCGCGCTGGCGCTGGTGTGGCTGCTCGAGCGCGTCATTGCAGCAGCGGCGCTCCCGTCTGCATCTAAATCGTTGCGGAAAGGCACAAACGAGCCATGCCCGTCATAGACAACGAAGGACGTCTGTTCGGACGGCTCAATCTCATCGACGCCCTCGCTGTGCTGTTCGTCATCCTGCTCATTCCGGTGGCCTACACGTCGTACGTTCTGTTTCGCACGCCCGCACCGACGATCAGCGCTATCGAGCCGTCGACCGTGCCGCTTATCGATGGCGAAATGCGCGTCAAGGTGCGCGGAGACGGGCTTCGACCGCTGCTGCGTGCGTTCATCGGCGACACGCCAGCGCGGGCGTACCTGTACGAGAACGAACACTCGGTCGATGTCCTCTTTGCAGGCGTACGCGCTGGACGCCACGACTTCTCCCTGTTCGACGGTGTACAGGAAGTCTTGCGCGTTCCAAACGGGATCACGGTGGCGCCGCCTCCGCAGCAGGCGTTTTCGCATGTCGTTGTTGGCGGAGTATTCGTCGGACTCACACAAAATCAGGCAAGCCAGATTGCAGTTGGGCAGCGCGTCGGAGCGGAAAACAGTCCGGAAGTAGAACTGCTCGAGGTAGGTCCTCCGCGGCCCGATTTTCGATTCGTCACCGCGAACGACGTCAACGTCGTGCTGCCAGTCGAAGGTCAGTTGCAGGTGCCGGCACTAGTCAGGCTGCGGTGCTATGTCAACGAAACGGGTCTCTGCATATCGACAGGAGGTGCAATCGAAGCGCGACGCGCGATGATGCTGCCGCACCCGTCCGGAGGATTGCGTTTTGTCGTGGACTTTCTCGAACCGGACGATCCCGGTCGTGCCGCAGATGTCACGGTCCGCTTTTTTCTCGCTCCCGAGGCCGTGGGCGCGATGAAAATCGGCGACCGCGATCTGTCGCTCAGCAATGTCGGCGCGGCGGCGCGCATCGACTCGATCGGCCGCCCCGAGATCGCATCCGGTGAGACCGCGCGACTCGTCGGCGATGCCGGCGGTGGTTCCGTTGAGCGCCGGACATCCGAACGATATGCGGTTTTCAACGCGGTGCTCCGGCTCGTCCTGCACGACAGTCCGTACGGCTGGCGATACCGCTCGCAACTCGTCAGAGTCGGCGGCCCATTCACGTTCAACGGCTCGATGTATCAGGCGAGCGGGTCCGTTGTCAGCATCCGCTTTGCCGACGTGGGGACCGACGGTCAGTGACACCCGCCATCCGTAACAGCACGGTCGTACGCACACTGTCATTCACGTGGACGCACAGCGTGGTTGGCCGGGTCGTGCGAGCGGTCGTAACACCGCTGGCCACCACCTGGCGCAACGTCGGGCGCGCAGACGCATCAGTTCAGCGCGACATCGGGCCACAGCCTGTGTCGTTGCCGCTGCAGCGCGCCGCAGAGCATAGCTTCATGATGTCGGCGCCGGAGCGGTTTGCCGCACGGGTGCAGCGAGCAATTGCCACCGCCCGGATTGTTCGTTGGGCGCGTGGACTTGCCGATGACCAGAAGTCGTTGCCGCGCGTGACCGCCGTCCGCGCCGTCGGGCTGTGCATGGCGGTCGCGGCCTTGACGCATTTCGCTGCTCTTACCGTCATACCTGAGCGACTCCGCCCCGCGCTGCCGCCTTACATCGGCGTGTTTGTCGTTGGAATCGCGCTTCTGATGATGGTTGGGAGCGAGATAGTGGCCAAAGCATGGTCAGCTCGGAGCCGTCGTTGACGCCTCCTGGTGGACGCATTCGTGTCCTGGCGCTCTCGCCAATTCCGGAAGAGGGCGCCGGTTGTCGATTCCGAATCTCGCAGTACATCCCCTATCTGCAATCTCAGGGCTTCGACGTCACGGTTCGCTCCTTCTACACGCCGCGCTTCTTCCGGTTGGTGTACCAGCGCGGCCGATATCTCCGCAAAGCGGCGTCGTTCATCGGGTTGACGCTGCGCCAGCTTGCGATATTGCCGCGGCTGAACCAATACGACCTGGTGTTCCTCTATCGCGAGATCATTCCGCTCGGCCCACCGATCCTGGAGCTCGCGATTGCGAAACGACAATCGCCGCCGCTCGTCTACGACTTCGACGATGCGATCTTCCTGCCGGCGGTGAGCGATGCGAACAAAGCCATATTGTTTTTGAAAGACACGAGCAAAGCCGCGGCAATCGTGCGTCACAGCCGGCGGGTGACCGTCGGCAATGCGTACCTCGCCGAATTTGCGCGTGCGTACAACCCTGCGGTGGAGGTCGTGCCCACGGCCGTCGACACCACGAAGTTCGTCCCTCGCGCGGCAGCGTCACGGTCTGACGAACCGCCCGTGATCGGCTGGATCGGAAGTCCGACAACGTTCGCGTATCTCGAAGGCCTCACACCGGTTCTGCGCAAGCTGGCCACTCGCCGGCGCTTCGTGCTGAAAGTGAGCGGCGCCGGCCGTCCCGTGAGCTTTCCAGGACTCGAGGTGGCGGACGTGCCATGGTCGCTCGCCCACGAAGTGGAGCTGTTCAACACCTGCGATATCGGCGTGTATCCGTTGACCGACGACGCGTGGTCGCGAGGAAAGTGCGGATTCAAAGCCATCCAGTTCATGGCGTGCGGCGTGCCCGTGGTGGCCGCCGCCGTCGGTGTGAACCGTGAGATCGTGCAGGACGGCATCAACGGGTTTCTCGCGTCAACCCCGGAAGAATGGGTGGAAAAGCTCGATCGATTGTTGACCGACGAGGCGTTGCGCGCGCGGATGCGTCTGGCCGCGCGGCGGACGATCGAGGAGCGTTACTCGATTCAGGTGACCGGTCCCAGATTGGTCGATGTATTCAACGAGGCGCTCGGCATTCAGCATTCAGACGTCAACAGTCGAAGTTCGAAACGCGTTGCGAGCGGCTTTTAAACACGAAAGCACGAAGGCATGAAAGCACGAAATGGCACGAAAACACGAAATAGCACGAAAACACGAAACGCTGAAGACTCGTTCTTCTTTCGTGATTTCGTGGTACCGGAGGACATGTGAAGAACTTCGCGATGACCGGCGTGGCCGGGTATATCGCACCGCGGCACCTGAAAGCGATTCACGACACGGGCAACAGGCTCGTTGCCGCCATCGATCCGCACGATGCCGTCGGCGTGCTCGATCGGTTCACGTTCGATCTGCGATTCTTCACCGAGTTCGAGCGGTTCGATCGCCATCTGGAAAAGCTGAAGCGCGGGCCGGAAGAAGGCCGGGTGCATTACGTGAGCATCTGCTCGCCGAACTACCTGCACGACGCACACATCCGGGCGGCGCTGCGCGCCGGTGCACATGCCATCTGTGAGAAGCCGGTCGTTATCAACCCCTGGAATCTCGACGCCTTGAGCGACCTGGAACACGAGACGGGCCGCCGTATCTGGACGGTGCTGCAGCTCCGCGTCCATCCCGAGCTCATCGCGCTGCGCGAACGGCTGCTTGCGACTCCCGGCAAGCGCCACGAGGTGTCGTTGCGATACGTAACCGCACGAGGGCCGTGGTACGGCGTGTCCTGGAAGGGCATCGAAGAACGCTCCGGCGGCATCGTGACGAATATCGGCGTTCATTTCTTCGATCTGCTCGTGTGGCTTTTCGGCCCGGTGAAGGGCTGCGACGTGTACTTGCGCGATGTGCAGCGCGCCGGCGGTTCCCTCGAGCTCGAACGCGCCGACGTGCAGTGGTTTCTCTCCACTGCTCACGCCGATCTGCCGTTTGCGCCGCAGCCCGGTGTGCGCACGACGTTTCGTTCCATTACCGTCGATGGTCAGGAGGTGGAGTTCAGCGAAGGCTTCACCGATCTTCACACCCGGGTCTATGAGGAAACGCTGGCGGGCCGTGGCTTTGGCATTGAAGACGCGCGTCCCAGCATCGAGCTCACCTACCGCATTCGGCATGCTCCGATCAGCCGCAGATTGGCCGCAGATAGCCGCAGATAGCCGCAGATAGGCCGCAGATACACGCAGATAGGCCGCAGATACACGCAGATAAGCTGCAGATAAGCCGCAGATAAGCCGCAGATAGTCGCAGATACACGCAGATGAGCAAAAGGTTGACGCACGCCGCCACGAGTTCCGCGGTCGCACGACGGAAGTCGCGATTGCCTTATTCGGCGCACCCGACGGCCACCATCGATCCTGGCTGCTCGATTGGTGAGGGCACCGCCATCTGGCATTACAGCCACGTGATGGACGGCGCCAGCATCGGTCGAGGGTGTTCACTCGGGCAGAACGTCTTCATCGCGCGGAATGTGTCGATTGGCGACAACGTGAAGATCCAGAACAACGTCTCGGTCTACGAGGGTGTCGTTCTCGAAGACGATGTGTTTTGCGGCCCGTCAATGGTGTTCACGAACGTCGTCAACCCGCGGAGTCACGTATCTCGGAAGCACGAGTACCGGGAAACACGCGTTCGAAGAGGCGCAACGATTGGCGCCAACGCCACCGTTGTGTGCGGTCACACGATTGGGGCGTACGCGTTTCTTGGCGCCGGGTGCGTCGTGACCTCGGACGTGCCGGACTACGCGCTCATGCTCGGCGTGCCTGCACGACTCGCGGGATGGTTCTGCCAGTGCGGCGAGCGACTGAAAATGGGGGTCGATGACGGTGACGAGCAGGCGAGGTGTGCGGCCTGTGGCATCTCATACAAGCGGGCGGGCCAGATCGTTACATGTTCGTCCTGACCGTCGTAGGCGCGCGACCGCAGTTCATCAAGGCCGCGGCCGTGTCTCCCCTTCTGCGGAGAGATCACCGCGAATGGCTGCTGCACACCGGCCAGCATTACGACTTCGCGATGTCCGAAGCCTTTTTTCGAGAGCTGGAGATT
>WNGA01017906.1_pt1 | contig 13713 bp, 11 predicted proteins | sample 5400061 | NCBI WGS metagenome assembly WNGA01 (sample SAMN13153366, study PRJNA577476) | soil metagenome | isolation source: 100 cm soil or saprolite under grassland replicate 2 | place: USA:California | collected 2016-06-15 | reverse complement strand
GACGCAGCTTGCGAAGCATCCGGGCGTACCTTCCCGCCTAGAGGCGCGAGATACCAGCAACGGCGATTGTTGACCCGGTCCACACGGTAGTACCAATGGCTGCCCGGAGGGGATTGTGCATTCGGCGCCGCGAGGCAATCGGTGGCGGCACGCGCAACACCGCCCGGCAAGATGCCAAGCGGACCTGCCGATAGACCATTTGCCAAGACGGCCATCACTACCAACACGACTTGCTTACGCATTTGTCCCTCCGGCGGCATATCGATCAACGCTCCGCCCCGCCTTTACGCCCGCGGTCACCTTAAGTTCTCGCAATCAATTTCGGTCGCAATGAGCCGCAAATTCGGCAATCCAAGGTGAAACTTTGGCAGCGTCTTCGCGGGGAGCGGGCTGCAAGGTCAACGCGCGGTCAATCAAACGCATTGCCGCGGCTGATCCGCTCTTCCGGGCTGGTGATGGCGGACATCCAAGCTGTCGGCAGCAGACGCACCGAGCTTGCTGTCGACCTGATCTGTCACCCCTGCTACCATCGCCGCCTCGAGGGGTCGGGGGTAAAATTTCAATGATAGAGGGAGAGGTCGTCGCGCCGACCGCCGCGGAAGTTCTCTCGCGCACTCAAAAACATGCCACGGTACTGGCCAACTTGGCGCAACGCCACGGCTTCGAAACGCTGTCTTACTTTTTGTTTGTAGCCGCCAAGCAAGCCGAGAAGGAACTGAGGGCTCTGGGCCATTCCGGCGATGAGCCCGCGCCCTGACGGCGATTTGAGGCCGACGTCTCAAACACTTTCCGGGTGATCAGCTCGGCCTCATGCAGAGGAGCCCTTAAGCCTCTCCTTCCAGATTAAAATGCTCAATACCGGTAATGGTCCGACTTGTACGGCCCGCCCACGGGCACGCCGATGTAGGTCGCCTGCTTCTCGTTCATGCGGGTGAGCTCGGCGCCGATCTTGTCGAGGTGCAGGCGCGCGACCTTCTCGTCGAGATGCTTGGGCAGCGTGTACACCTGCTTTTCGTACTTGCCGGGATTGGTCCACAGCTCGATCTGCGCCAAGGTCTGGTTGGTGAAGGAGGACGACATCACGAAGCTCGGATGCCCCATGGCGTTGCCGAGGTTGACCAGGCGCCCTTCCGACAACAGGATGATGCGCTTGCCGTCCGGAAACTCGATCTCATCCACCTGCGGCTTGACGTTCACCCACTTGTAGTTCCGCAGCGCCGCGATCTGGATCTCGGAATCGAAGTGGCCGATATTGGCCACGATGGCGCGGTGCTTCATGCGCCGCATGTGCTCGATGGTGATGACGTCGACGTTGCCGGTCGCGGTGACGAAGATGTCGGCGCGCGGCGCCGCGTCGTCCATGGTGGTCACCTCGTAGCCTTCCATCGCCGCCTGCAGCGCGCAGATCGGATCGACCTCGGACACGAGCACGCGGCAGCCGGCGTTGCGCAAGCTGGCCGCCGAGCCCTTGCCGACGTCGCCGAAGCCCGCCACCATGGCGACCTTGCCGGCCATCATCACGTCGGTGCCGCGGCGGATGCCGTCGACCAGGCTTTCGCGGCAGCCGTAGAGATTGTCGAACTTCGACTTGGTGACGCTGTCGTTGACGTTGATCGCCGGCCACAGCAGCGTGCCCTTCTTCATCATCTCGTAGAGCCGGTGCACGCCGGTGGTGGTCTCCTCGGTGACGCCGCAGATTCCTTCCGCGTTCCTCCGGTACCAATTCGGCGCATCCTTCAGCCGCTTCTTGATCGCGGCGAACAGGACTTCCTCTTCCTCGTTGGTCGGATGATTGAGCACCGCCGGATTCTTACCCGCTTCCACGCCGAGATGGATGAGCAGCGTCGCGTCGCCGCCGTCGTCGAGGATCATGTTGGGCGTGCCGCCGTCCGCCCACTCGAAGATGCGATGGGTGTAGTCCCAGTAGTCCTTGAGGCTCTCGCCCTTGACCGCGAACACCGGCGTGCCGCCGGCGGCGATCGCGGCCGCCGCATGGTCCTGGGTCGAATAGATGTTGCAGGACGCCCAGCGCACGTCGGCGCCGAGCGCGGTCAGCGTCTCGATCAGCACCGCCGTCTGGATCGTCATGTGGAGCGAGCCGGCGATGCGGGCGCCGCGCAGCGGCTGCTCCGGGCCGAACTCCTCGCGGATCGCCATCAGGCCAGGCATCTCGGTCTCGGCGATGGCGATCTCCTTACGCCCCCACTCGGCAAGCCCGATGTCCTTGACGACGTAGTCGGCGGGAACGACTTTGGCGGTCTTCTTTGCGGCGGTCATTGCTGATCCTGATGTGAGGGAAAACGGTGCGGCGGCGCCGGCACGCTGGACCTATAGCAGGGCCGCGGCCGAGAGGCAATAAGGATATAAAGATTTCTTTATATCGACAGCCGGTCGACCGCTCGGCCCGAAATGGACCTAGCCGCCGGTCGCAGCGTTATGCCGATGGAGCGCCCGACCATGACCGAAGAAACCCCTCCCGTGATCAAGACGCGGGCCGAGCTTCGCGCCGCCGAGGCCGCGTGCACGCGCTGCTCGCTCTACAAGCACGCCACCCAGGTCGTGCCGGGCGAGGGTCCGAGCCATGCCAAAGTCATGCTGGTGGGCGAGCAGCCGGGCGACAAGGAAGACATCGCCGGAAAGCCGTTCGTCGGTCCCGCCGGCCGCCTGCTCGACCAGGCGCTCGCGGACGCCGGCATTCCGCGCAACGAGACCTTCGTGACCAACGCGGTCAAGCACTTCAAGCACGAGATGCGCGGCAAGCGGCGCCTGCACAAGCGGCCGAACGCCTACGAGATCGCGCGCTGCAAGTGGTGGCTGGATCTCGAGCGCCAAATCGTCAAGCCCGAGGTCGTCGTCGCGCTGGGCGCCACCGCGGCGCGCAGCCTCACCGGACGCGCGGTCACCATCGCCAAGGTCAGGGGCGCGCCCATCGATTTGAACGACGGCGCGCGGCTCGTCGTCACGATCCATCCGTCCGCGCTGCTGCGCATCGAGGACGAGGCCGACAAGCGCGCGAAGTACCGGGAATTCGTCAAGGACCTGAAGGCCGCCGCGTGGCTGGTGTTCAAATCGGCGGCGTGATTGATGACTTCACTCCTCCTCGCCGAACCGGCTCGCAACGAGGGCTTCGAGCGCATCCAAAACCTCTTCCGCCTGCGGTCCGAACGCCTCCACGGTGATCGCGGTGCCGGGCGCGGCTCCGAGCATCATCAGGCCCATGATCGATGTCCCGCCCACGCGCTCGCCGCCGCGCGTCACCCGCACCTCCGCATTGAACGTCTCGACCGTCCGCACGAACTGCGCCGAGGCGCGCGCATGCAAGCCCTTCTGATTGACGATCCTGATCACCCGGACCAAGGCGGCCTCGGCTTGCGCCTGGTCGTCCGGAGGATCATCGCCTTGGTTGGGCTCGCTCATGCGGGCGACATAAAGCCCTGCCCGTCATGCTTCGCGCAAGCGGGGCCTGCCGCCGCCAAGCCGCCGCCGCAGACAATTCGTGAAAAGAGAGGATCGGGGGTCGCTGCCGCAGGGTGATCGGGCGCCGCCTATTTGCCGGCGAGCACCTGGCTCGCGATGGTCACGTATTTGCGCCCCGCTTCCTGCGCCTTGGCGACCGCATCGGTGAGGCAGGAGCAATTACGCACCTTGGCGAGCTTGATCAGCATCGGCAGATTGATGCCCGCGAGTACTTCGACCTTCGGGTTGCTCATGCACGAAATGGCGAGATTGGACGGCGTGCCGCCGAACATGTCGGTGAGGATCGCGACCCCTTCGCCGCTGTCGGCGCGCTTGACCGCCGCAATGACGTCGCTGCGCCGCTGCTCGACGTTGTCGTCGGGCCCGATCGTCACGACCTCGAGCTGATTCTGCGGACCCACCACATGCTCCAGGGCCGACCGGAACTCGCAGGCGAGCCGGCCATGGGTGACGAGCACGATACCGATCATCGAAAACTCCGCGTGGACGCGGACGGGTGCGCCGCAGCACGAAAGGGGCACAATGTGGCCATCCAAAGCCCCGGCGCAAGGGCTTCTTGACCGATTTATGACGAGTGTTGCGCCGCAGCAATAGCACCGCCGGGACGAGCTTAGGAAGGACCCCTTACGGTACTGTTAACCATAGGGAGCGGCCGGCCCGTTTATTCCCGCCCGGCGCCGCCGCTCAAGGCAAAACGCCAGTCTTATCAGCGCTTTCCCATAGCTCCACTTCGGTCGTGGTGAGGAAGGCCAGCACCCGCGGCAGCGGGTCGAGGCCGGGTGCGACCGCTAGCCGCGGCAAGGAGATGCCGTCGACCACGGTCGTGCGCGTGGCCTCGAGCGGCAGCCGCTCGGCGTCCGCGGCGTGAAGGTCGACCACGAGACCGACGACGGCAACCGGCTCGAACGGCAGCCGCCGCAAGCCCAGCCCGCGCACTTCGAGAAGGCCGGCGAGCTTGTCGGCGGGGCGGACCAGCAGCCGGCCGTTCACCGCCGCGGCGTGGGCGCGGTCGTCGGCGACAAGCCGCGCAAAGGGGAGCACACCTACCCGCGCGGCTTCGAGCAATGCCAGCACCAGGCGCGACTTTCCGGCGCCGGCCGGGCCGCGGATCAACGCCGCGCGCGCACCGAACAAAACCGCGGAGGCGTGGATGGTCGGGACTTTGTCTTCGCCCATTACATCGCCGGCAGCCGCACGACGAAGCGGGCGCCGAGGACGTGGATGTCGCCGTCCGCGCCCGCCGTGGCGGCGATGCGGTTTTCCGCCCAGATGCGGCCGCCATGGGCTTCCACGATCTGCTGGGAGATCGATAGCCCGAGCCCGGAGTTCTGGCCGAACCCCTGCTCCGGCCGGTCGGTATAGAAGCGCTCGAAAATCTTCTCCAGCGCGTCGGGCCGTATGCCCGGCCCCTCGTCATCGACCGCGATCTCCACCTGGTTGCGCAGCCGCCGGCAGGTCACCCGCACCGTGCCGCCGGTCGGCGAGAACGAGCGGGCATTTTCCAGCAGGTTGTCGATGACCTGACCCAGCCGGGAATCGTGCCCGGGCATGATGAAGTCGCGTGGGCCGCCGCCGTCGAAGCCGAGCGAGACCTTGACGCTGCCATCCTTCCGCACCTCGTTGGCCTCGTGGCGCTGCAGCTCGGCATCGAGCCGGCTTGCGTCGGAGATATCGGAGATGAGGCGATCGAGCCGTCTCACGTCGTGCTGGATGACGGCGAGCAGCCGCGCCCGGCTCTCCTCGGTCTTCGCGAGCGGCAAGGTTTCCACCGCCGAGCGCAGCGACGTCAGCGGGTTCTTCAGCTCGTGCGCGACGTCGGCGGCGAAGCTCTCGATCGCCTCGATCCGACTGTACAGCGCGTTGGTCATCTCACGCAGCGTGCCGGACAGATGCCCGATCTCGTCGCGCCGTTTCGTGAAGTCGGGGATCTCGACCCGGGAGCGGGTGCGCCGGCGCACCCGCTCGGCGGCATCGGCGAGCCGGCGCACCGGATCGGCGATGGTGCGCGCGAGCAGCATCGAGAGCACCACCATGACGCCCGCCAGCACCAGGAACAGCATGACGATCTGCAGCCGCTCCGCCTCCACCGCCTGATCGATCTCGCCGCCCTGGGTCGACAGCATCACCGCGCCACGGACCGCACGGAAGCGCTGCACCGGCACGGCGATCGAGACGATCACCTCGCCCTGGTCATTGACCCGGACCCGACTCGAACTCTGCCCGGCGAGCGCCTGAGCCACCTCGGGATAGCCCTTGCCGTTATCCGGCCCGAGCTCGCGATAGAGCGGCAGGTCGCCCTTCTGCAGCCAGCGCCGCAGCTTGGTCCAGTTGCGCGCGATCCAGCCCGGCCGTTTGACGTACGGCGCCGGAAGATCGAAGCGCATCACGTCGCCGCGGCCGTAGAGATTGCGGCTGTCGAGCAAGAGGCCGCCATCGCGGTCGTAGATGCGCGCCCGCGTCTTGGTCGGCGACACCAGGCGGCGCAGCACCGGCGCCACCCGTTCCGGATTGATAGGAAACTCCAGCGTCGAAAGGTAGTCCTCGGGGCCGTAGCTTTCGCCCGCCTGCAGCTCGAGCAGCCGGTCGGGATCGATGGTGATGGTTGAATCGGTCTCCACCGTCGCGGAGGCGGCAATGGCGCCGGCGATCATCTGGCTCTGAATGGTCAGGCTCTGGATGCGCGCATCAATCAGGCCGGCGCGGAACTGGGAGATAGAGAGAATGCCGATGAGGAGCGCGGCGAGCCCGGCGATGTTGAGCGAGACGATGCGCCGGGTGAGGCTGGAGGAGCACTGCGTAACGAAGAAGTGCCAGGTGCGGCGCAGCGACCAGCGCACCCCGCCGGGCTCGGCCTGCGGCGCCAAGTCTCGTTCAGCCTCGTTCTTCGCCGAGGCCGATTGCGCGGTTCGATCAAGCACCTGGTCGCGTCCAGCCGGTTGGTGAAGTCTCCAGCGGCCGCTATTCTATCGCAATCCGCCCGCCGGGTCAGACGGCTTCGATCAAGCTTCCTTGAAGCGATAGCCGACGCCGTAGAGCGTCTCGATCATGTCGAAGGCGTCGTCTACCGCCTTGAACTTCTTGCGCAGACGCTTGATGTGGCTGTCGATCGTGCGGTCGTCGACGTAGACTTGGTCGTCGTAGGCGGCGTCCATCAGGGCGTTGCGGCTCTTGACCACGCCCGGCCGGCTCGCCAGCGCCTGCAGGATCAGGAACTCGGTGACCGTGAGGGTGACCGGGTCGTTCTTCCAGGTGCAGGTGTGGCGCTCCGGGTCCATGCGCAGCAGCCCGCGCTCCAGCACCTTGGCGTCGGCTTCCTTGACCGCGCCGACCTCCTTCGGGGTCGCGCGCCGCAGCACCGCCTTGACCCGCTCGACCAGCAGACGCTGCGAGAACGGTTTGCGGATGAAGTCGTCGGCGCCCATCTTGAGTCCGAACAGTTCGTCGATCTCCTCGTCCTTGGAGGTGAGGAAGATCACCGGCATGTCGGACTTCTGGCGCAGGCGCCTGAGCGTCTCCATCCCGTCCATGCGCGGCATCTTGATGTCGAGGATGGCGAGATCCGGCGGTGACGTCTTGAACCCGTCGAGCGCCGAGGCGCCGTCGGTATACGTCATGATCCGGTAGCCTTCGGCTTCGAGCGCGATTGAAACCGAGGTCAGGATATTGCGGTCGTCGTCGACGAGAGCGATGGTTGGCATGAAGCCCCTGTTCCCTGACGGTTCACCCGACCTGAAAGGCCGCAGAAAAGCTGGGCCGAAATGTGACGATCCCCCGACAAATACGTGATTCGTCAAATCCTTGCCCCACGATACAGGGCAATGCTCGCAGGCGCCAGGGCGTGTGGTTGCAAGTCTCTATGGCGCCGATTGCGGTTTTTCGTCAAAAGAACGTGAAAAGCCGCGCGAAAGAAGCCATGCAGCCGGGATTCGACTTCGATCCGAAGGCTTTCCCGCGCGAGGCCCGACCTCGGGCGCGCGGGCGGCTGTCATCATGCACCTTGTAACGAGAGGGCCGCGACCATGACGGACGCTAGCCGACGTAGCGCGTTGCCGGGCGTGATGCCCGGGCGTACGCCCGAGAATGCACCGCAGCCGGCCGACTTCGACCCGGTGTCGGTCGCAAGGAATCTCCTCCGCACGGTCCGCGCCGGCACCCTGGCGACGCTCGACCGCAATACCGGTCACCCGTTCGCTTCGCTCGTCAACGTGGCGACCGACGGCGACGGCTCACCCGTGATCCTGGTGTCGCGGCTCTCGACTCACACGGCCAACCTCGAAGCCGACGGGCGCACGTCGATCCTGCTCGCCGAGACCGGCAAGGGCGATCCGCTTGCCCATCCGCGCCTCACGGTGCTCGGCGACATGGCGCGGGTGGAACGGGACGGCGAAGACGATGCGCGCGTGCGCCGGCGCTTTCTGGCGCGTCATCCGAAGTCGGAACTCTATGCCGGGTTCGGCGACTTCTCGTTCTGGCGCATGAACGTCGTGTCCGCGCATCTCAACGGCGGCTTCGCACGCGCCGCCGACTTGAAAGCGAGCGACGTCCTCACCGATCTCGCCGGCGCCGGCGACCTCCTTGCGGTCGAGGAGGACGCCGTGGGGCACATGAATGCCGATCATGCCGAGGCGGTGCGGCTCTATGCGACGAAACTTCTCGGCGCCCGCGACGCGGCGTGGCGCGTGACCGGGATCGATCCGGACGGCCTCGATCTGATGCACGGCGACGCGGCGCTGCGCCTGCCGTTCCCCGAGCGCGTGCGCACGCCGGGCGTGTTGCGCCAGGTGCTCAAGCGAATGGCCGACGAGGCGCGGGCCAAGGCTTAAGATGGTCTTTCGCTGATTGAACCTGCGGCGCCCCGGGCGCGACATCCGCACTGCTGCGGCCCGCACTGCTGCGGCGAGATGCGGCCGGTCGCGGCCTATGGTATTTTCCCGCCCGGCGAGCCGGGCGCTTTCATTGAAGAGGGAGGGGCTAAAATTCGCCCGTTGGAAAAAACCAGGATCGGGCTCGGTGCCGTCGTCGCGTTCGCGCTGTGGGCGGCGTTGGCGCCCGCCGCGGCGCAGCAGGCCGACATCGGGGCGATCGAAAAGCGCTACCGCGAACTCTTCAGCGCGGGGAAATATGCCGACGCCCTGATCGAAGCACAGCGGCTCGAAGAGGCGGTCAAGGCGCAGCTCGGGACCAATCACGCCCGCTACGCGACCGCCTTGCAGATCCTCGGGACGGTGCATCGAACCCGCGGCAGTTACGCGGAGGCGGAAGGTTTCTACAAGCAGGCGCTCACAATCCGCGAGCAGGGTGTCGGCCCGGATCATACCGATGTTGCCGTCACCCTGGCCAACCTGGGGATTGTTTACCGAGAACAGGGACGCTTCGGCGAGGCCGAGCCGCTGTTGAAACGTGCGGTGGCGATCTACGAAAAGGCGAGGGGCGAGAACCACCAGGACGTGGCGTGGGCGCGCTATCAGCTTGGCTACCTGTACTGGAGCCGGGCCAATCACGGCAACGCCGAAGCGGAACTCAAGCGCGCGCTGACGATCTATGAATCCGCGCAAGGGCCGAACCATGCCAACGTCGCCATGTGCCTCGTCATTCTCGGGCGCGCGCAAATCAGCCAGGGGCGTCCCAAGGACGCCGAACCGGTGCTCGCACGCGCGCTCAAGATTTATGAAGGTGCGAGAGGCGACAGCCATCCCGACGTCGCACGCACCCTGGTGAGCCTCGGCATCGCGTATTCGAGCCAGGGACGCTACCGCGAGGTCGAGCCGGTGCTGAAGCGGGCACTGGCGATCTATGAAAAACACCCGAGCGAAAGCCGGTCCAACGTGGCGTGGACGCTCACCAACCTCGCCAATGCATATCGCATCCAATCCCGCTATGACGAGGCTGAGCCATTCTTCAAGCAGGCGCTCTCGATCTATGAAAACAAGCGCGGGGGAGAGGCCGACGTAGCGTGGACCCTCAACCATCTCGCCATCCTATATCGGACCCAGAGCCGCTATCGCGAGGCCGAGCCGCTGCTCGAACGGGCGCTGCCGCTGTTTGAGAAAGTGAAGGGCGAGGGCCACGCGGACGTCGCCTGGACGCTGACCAATCTCGCCCACGTTTACGAGAATGAAGGTCGGCAGAAAGAGGCCGAGCCGCTGTTGCAGCGCGCGCTGGCGATCTACGAAAAGGGGCTCGGCCCGAACCATCCCGCCGTCGCCGGGACGCTCAATACCCTGGCCCGCGTAATCCGCACCCAGGGGCGCTTCGCGGAAGCCGAGCCGCTGCTCAAGCGTGCGCTGACGATCTACCAAGGCACCCGGGACGAGAACCACCCGGACATGGCCGGCTCATTCAACGGCCTCGCCATCACCTATCGGGTTCAGGGCCGCTATGCCGAGGCGGAGGGGCTTTTCAGGCGCGCGCTGGCGATCAACGAACATGTGCACGGCGACAACCATCCCGACGTCGCCTGGACGCTCGACCAATTGGCGATCATGTATCGAATCCAAGGTCGCCATGCCGAAGCGGAGGGACTGCACAAACGCGCGCTCGCGATCTATGAAAAGGCGCTCGGCCCCAACCATCCGGACGTCGCCTGGACCCTGAACGGCCTGGCACGGGCAGTGGAGAATCAAGGCCGCGCGGCCGAGGCCGAGCCGCTGCTCAAGCGCGCGCTCGCCATCTATGACACTGTGCCCGGCGTCAGCGAGGGCAACATTGCCATCGTCCTCACCAATCTCGGCCGCGTGCAGACGGCCCAGCGGCGCTACGGCGAAGCCGAGCCCAACCTGAAACGCGCGGTGGCGCTGTCGGAACGGCTGCGCGGCGAGAACCATCCGGACGTCGCCTGGAACCTCAACACCCTGGGCAACATGTACCGCATCCAGGGCCGGCTGCGCGAAGCCGAGCCGCTGCTCAAGCGGGCGGCCGCCATCAATGAGACCGCGTTCGGCGCGACCCATCCGGAGACCGCCTGGACGTTCAACAACATGGCGATGTTCTACGGCCGGGCGGGCGACATCCAAAGCGCTTTGGCGTTTTCACGCAAGGCGACCGGCGCAATCGTCGCCCATGCGGCGACGCCGGGCCTCCAACAGAAGGAGCGGACCGGCGGTTTCATCGAGCAGCGCTCCGGCTACTTCCTGCGCCATGTCGCGAATTCATGGGCGGCGGCGGGGCGCGGGCTCGAACCGAAACCCATGCTGGGGCAGGAGGCGTTCGAGATCGCCCAATGGGCCAGCCACTCGGCCGCCGCCGTGGCGGTCCAGCAGATGGGCGCGCGCTTTGCCTCCGGCAGCGGGACACTCGCGGACTTGGTGCGCGAGAACCAGGATCTCGCCGCCGCTTGGCGCGACTACGACAACCGCATGGTCGAGGCGCTCGCCAAGCCCGAGGGCCGGCAGGACCACGCTGCGATCGAGCGGTTGCGCAAGCAGATGGCCGAGACCGAGGCCCGGCTTACCGCCACGTCGCTCCGGCTGGAACGGGAATTTCCCGATTACGCGGCACTCGCGACGCCCAAGCCGCGCAAAGTCGAGGAGGTGCAGAAGCTGCTGCGCAGCGACGAGGCGCTGCTCTTCTGGCTTTCCGGCGACCAGCAGTCCTACGTCTTCGCGCTGACGGGAGAAGGGTTCGCGTGGCAAGCGATCCCGATCGGCGAGAAGGACCTCGGCGCCAAGATCGCCGCGTTCCGGCGCGGCCTCGACGTGGACGACCTGCAAGCCTCGCTCGCTGCCGGCCGGGCCGACCTGTTCGACCTCGGTTTCGCCCACGACCTCTACGCCGCCCTGATCGGCCCGGTTGAATCCCTCATCAAGGACAAGCGCCATCTCCTGCTCGTGCCGTCCGGACCGCTCACCGGGCTGCCGTTCCATCTGCTGTTGACCGAGAAGCCGGCGGCGGCCGGGACCGACGCCAAAGACCTTGCCCCCTACCGGGACGCCCCCTGGCTGGTAAAGCGCCATGCGGTGAGCGTGCTGCCGTCTGTGACCAGCCTGCAGGCGTTGCGGGTGCTGGCACGCAGGATCGACGCGACCAAGCCGCTGATCGGCTTCGGCGATCCGGTGTTCAAATTGGAGGCCCCGCGCGACGGAAGCGGAGCGCGCGGGGCCACGTCGAGCCCGGTGCAAAGCGTCACCCGGGTCGCCGCCAAGACGCGCGCCTACGCCGACTACTGGCGCGGCGCCGGTGCCGATCCGGCGATGCTCGGTCAATCCTTGCCGCCATTGCCCGACACCGCCGAGGAGCTCAAGGCGGTGGCCAGGAAGCTCGGCGCCCCGGCAAACGAGATCCTGCTTGGAAAGGCTGCGACCGAGACGGCGGTCAAGGCCGCGCGCCTCGCCGACTACCGCATCGTCTATTTCGCCACGCACGGGCTGGTCGCCGGCGACATCAAGGGCCTTGCCGAGCCCTCGCTGGCGCTGACCCTGCCGAAGGAGCCGAGCGCGCTCGACGACGGACTCCTCACCGCAAGCGAGGTGGCGCTGCTCAAGCTCAACGCCGATTGGGTGGTGCTCTCGGCCTGCAACACCGCTGCCGGCGAGACGCCGGGAGCCGAGGCGCTCTCGGGCCTCGCGCGCTCTTTCTTCTATGCCGGCGCCCGTGCGCTCCTGGTCTCGCACTGGGCGGTCGACTCGAACGCGGCGACCCGGCTGACCACCGCGACGTTCGACCTTCTCAAGGCGGATCCCACGCTCGGCCGCGCCGAGGCCTTGCGGCGCGCGATGCTCGCCTACCTCAACGACAAATCGTCAGCGCAAAACGCCTATCCGGCCTATTGGGGTCCGTTCTCGCTGGTGGGCGAGGGCGCGGCGCGGTAGGCCGACGGTTTCGGCGTCAAGCGCCGTGAAGGACAAGAAGCAGCCGCTCGTGGTGCTCTCGGTTGCGCTCGCTCTACGGGTCGGCTTTTCACGAATTCCCCTTCTTGCATCCAGCGAGGCCTCATCCTAACTACCGGCCAGGACGTGCGAGGCACGGTCATGGATCTGATGAAGCTTATCGCTTTCGATCGGGATGATATCGAGGTCGTGTCCACCCACGTTCAGGACGCCGTGGTCAAGGTTGCCGACATCCTGTGGCGTCCCGCCGAGCAGCGCCTGGTCGTTGCCCTCAACCGGTTCGACTGGGAAGCCGCGAACGGCTCGGAGCCGCAGTACCGGCGCCGCCGGTCGGCATTGCGGTTCGATCGGGTTCTGGCTTGCAAGTGCCGCAACCTGCGGCCGACCGACAAGAATGCGGTGCTCAACTTGCTCGCGGTCGAGTTCACCGAGACCGCACCGCCCTCGGGCGTGGTCACGCTGTTCTTCTCGGGCGGTGCGGCGCTCCGGCTCGAGATCGAATGCCTGGAATGCGAGCTCGCCGACCTCGGACCGACCTGGACCACGGTCCAATGCCCCGCCCATCCCGATGACACCGCCCGCGTCCGGGGTTGACTTGGCGCGTCCGGGTACGCCAATGACCCCGGGTCTTCGTCATTGCCGGGCTTGAATCCATCGCGCTCGTCTAGAGTCGAAGCTCGTGGATGGATGCGCGGATCAAGTCCGCGCATGACGAGCCGAAGGTCGTTGGCCTCATGCCGATCCGCCTGGATACCAGCGCCGCCGATTTCGCCGTTCGGTTCAAAGCGTTTCTTGCGACCAAGCGCGAAGTCTCCGAGGACGTCGAGCAGGCGGTGCGCGGCATCATCGCCGACGTGGTCGCGCGCGGCGACCGCGCGCTGATTGAATTCACGCGAAAGTTCGACCGGTTCGATCCCGGCGAAATCGGCCTGAAAGTCACGTCGGCCGAGATCGACGCCGCTGCGGGATCTTGCGACCGCGAGGCGCTTGCCGCGCTGGCCCTTGCGCGCGACCGTATCGAGGCCTTCCACCGTCGCCAGCTGCCGCGCGACGAGCGCTTCACCGACGCGCTGGGCGTCGAGCTCGGCTCCCGCTGGACCGCGATCGAAGCGGTCGGCCTGTACGTGCCCGGGGGCACGGCGGCCTATCCCTCATCGGTCCTGATGAACGCGCTTCCCGCCCGTGTCGCCGGCGTGCCGCGCCTCGTCATGGCGGTGCCGGCGCCGGATGGAAAGCTCAACCCCCTCGTTCTCGCCGCGGCGAGACTCGCGGGCGTCGATGAGATCTATCGCATCGGCGGCGCGCAGGCGATTGCCGCGCTCGCCCACGGTACCGAAACCATCGCCCCGGTTGCCAAGATCGTCGGCCCGGGCAACGCCTACGTGGCGGCGGCGAAGCGGCTCGTGTTCGG
>WNGA01034891.1_pt1 | contig 13714 bp, 8 predicted proteins | sample 5400061 | NCBI WGS metagenome assembly WNGA01 (sample SAMN13153366, study PRJNA577476) | soil metagenome | isolation source: 100 cm soil or saprolite under grassland replicate 2 | place: USA:California | collected 2016-06-15 | reverse complement strand
CCACGTAAAAGCGTTTCATCGCGGGCATGTCGCGAACGTTGAGGGCGAGGTGCCGCAGGCCTGCGTGCGTGGGCCTTTCCATGGTGCTAGACTTCATCATATGCCACGCAAGTCGGTCGTCAAATCGCGGTGCGCGCTGTGCGGCGCCAAGGAGGTCTCGGAGCCGCGCGGCGAAGAGAAATACTGCCGCGACTGCTGGGACAAGAAAATCGCCGTCGAGGAAATCGTCGCGCGTGAATTCGCGCTGAAGCGATACATCCGCGCCCACAGCGCGGAGAAATACCTGATCTATCACTCCACGCAGAAGCGGCCCTGCGGTCAGCTCATTGTCGTGGACGATGGGTACGACCTGTTTCTCACGCTGATGCTCTATCCGAACTTCGGCTGGGACGAGCCCGCGTATCACCTGGACGGCGATCCCGAAGGCCGGTTGTTCTCCGAGCTGCTCGTGGACGTCGTCGCGGCGGAAGTCATCGAGCCGTGGGGCGGCGGCAAGTGGCATATGGAGATTTTTCGATCGATCGCGCCCGAGCCCGAGGACTGGAACGGCGAGATGTAAGTTATAATGCGTGCGCCATTTATCGTCACGCTCACCCCCAGGAGGTTCGTATGATTCGCGCGCGTTTCGCACTCGCCGCGACCATTGCCGGCGCCAGCCTCGCCGGCGTCAATGTCATCGCTCAGCAGGCCCCGCCGCCCATGCAATCGATTCTGGCCGGCAAGAAGTTCACGCCACCCCTCAGAGGCGAAGCAGCCATCGACATCGTCAAGAACCCGACCAAGCGCGAGGGCACGGTTCTCGTCACGAAGATTCTCGTGAAGAACACCTCTGCCGCGCCAATCCCGCGGTTGAAAGTCACCGAGACGTGGTTCGACAAGGATGGCGGCATGATTCCGGGCGGCGAGGCGGTCATCAACGGACTGCTCCAGCCGAACGAGATCCAGACGCTCGAGATTCGCACGCCGGTCAACCTGAAGATGGCCCAGAGCCAGCTGCAGTTCAGCCACGCCAACGGCACGGTGAAGCCGCATTCGGTCAAGTCGCTCGAGGCGCCAAAGGAGCCCGCCGCGAAAAACGCGGCAGCGACGAAGCCGGCGGGCAAGGCGCCGGCCAGGAAAAAATAGGGGTTAGCGGTTAGGGGTTAGGGATTAGGAAGTCGAGGCCGGATGCGGTTCGCCGCATCCGGCTTTTTTTGTTGGCGCCACCGTATAATCCGGCAGCGGCATGCAGCTGGCGCCGGGCGTTCGCCTCGGGCCCTATGAAGTCGTCGCCCCCATCGGGGCGGGCGGCATGGGTGAGGTCTATCGCGCGCGGGACACGCGGCTCGATCGGACCGTCGCGATCAAAATCCTTCCGGAATCACTCGCATCCGATCCGCACTTCCACGAGCGCTTCGATCGCGAAGCCCGCGCGATCTCGTCGCTGAATCATCCGCACATCTGCACGCTGCACGACGTAGGCCATCAGGATGGTGTCGATTTCCTCGTGCTCGAGTACCTGGAAGGTGAGACGCTGGCCGAGCGGTTGGGGCGGTCTGCGCCAGGTTCGGGACGTGCTGACCGCGGTCCCCTACGCGTCTCGGACGCGCTGGCTGTAGCGATTCAGATTGCGGACGCCCTGGACCGAGCACACCGATCGGGCATCGTCCATCGCGACCTGAAGCCGGCGAACATCTTTCTCGTGCGCACGAGTGGTGCGTCAGGCCCGCCCACAGCCAAGCTGCTCGATTTCGGGCTCGCGAAGAGCGCGACGCCCGTGGTTGCAACAAGCGGGCTGTCGATGATGCCGACGACGCCGCCGGGTGTGACGGCGCAGGGAACGATTCTCGGGACGTTTCAGTACATGGCGCCCGAACAGATCGAAGGCCTCGAGGCCGACGCGCGGACGGATATTTTCGCGTTCGGCGCGGTGCTGTTCGAAATGCTGACGGGCCGCACGGCGTTCGAAGGCAAGACGCGCGCGAGCCTGCTCGGCGCGATCTTGAAGGACGACCCGCCGCGGGTGTCGCGGGTTCAATCGCTCGCGCCGAAAGCACTCGACCGCATCGTGAGCACATGCCTGGCCAAAGATCCTGGCGATCGTTGGCAGAGCGCGCGCGATCTGCTGCATGAACTGCAATGGATCGCGTCGGGTGCGGCCGATGCTGGTACGGCCGAGGCAGGACCTTCCGTACGCAAGGCGTCGTCGCGTGTGGCGTGGACCATCGCAGGCGTGCTCGGGCTCGCGCTTGCGGCCGCCGCGATCGTCGTCGTGCGACACGTTCGGGAGGCGCCGGCTCCCGCCGATGTACTGCAATTCATGATTCCGGCGCCCGATAACGCGCGCTTCGGAGGCCCGCCCTCCGGCGGCACTGGAACCGCCGCTCAAGTCGCCATCTCGCCGGACGGCCGGCAGATCGTGTTCGTCGCCAACAGTACGAACACGTTCACCCTGTGGCTTCGGCCGGTCGGAACGCTGGTCGCGCGGCAGATTCCAGGCACCGAAGACGCATCGTTTCCGTTCTGGTCGCCAGACAGCCGGTTCGTTGGTTTCTTTGCCGCAGGAAGGCTGAAGAAGGTGCAAGTCTCGGGTGGTCCTCCGACCATTCTGTGCGACGCGTTCGCCGGCCGTGGAGGCACCTGGAACGGAGACAACATCATCGTGTTCGGGCTGGTGGGGGGCCCGCTTCAACGTGTATCAGGCGCTGGCGGAGTGCCGCAAGCCGTGGCCATCCTCGACAAAGCGTACGGAGAAATCAGCCACCGATGGCCGCATTTCCTTCCCGACGGACGTCATTTTTTCTTCACGGCAGTGACCGGTGCCGCGGGCGCCGCTCCGAAGCCTTCCATGGTGAGAATCGGGTTATTGGATTCCAGTGAAGTCGCCACGCTCTTTCAGGCCGAATCGTCGGTTGCATACTCCTCCGGACACTTGCTGTTCGGACGCGACGGCAGCCTGATGGCGCAACCCTACAACGTCGTGGCGCGCACGTCGACGGGAGACGCATTCCCAGTCGCCGAGCAGGTTGGAACGGAGGGCAGCCGATACGTGGCGTTTTCCGCGTCGGCAACCGGTGTCCTGGTGTACGCGCGTGGTGCCTTTACGGTGTCGGGCCGCTTGAGTTGGTTCGATCGCTCAGGGAAAGCCATCGGAACGTTGGGTGATCCAGCGACGTACCTGAACCTGGCGCTTTCACCCGACGAACGGCGCGTGGCCGTTACGTTGGCAGGCGGATCCCCACCCAACCGCGACATCTGGGTCATTGACGTCGCGCGCGGCGTCATATCCAAGCTCACCTCCGATCCCGCAGATGAAGGGTTTCCCATCTGGTCGCCCGACAACTCACGCGTCGCGTTCCAATCTCTCCGTGCGGGCGTGTACGGCCTGCGCTCGATGCCCGCAGCCGGAACCGTCAGCGACGAATTGCTCCTGGGAAACCCATCGGTGTCGACGATTCCGAATCCGACAGACTGGTCCGCCGATGCGCGCTACATCGCGTTCTCAATGGCATCGATTGGCGGCAGGGGGCAGGATCTCTGGATTCTGCCGCTGGCGGGTGAACGGAAACCGTTCCCGTTCGTGCAGGGCCCGGCCAACGATAACAATGGGGTGTTCGCACCAAATGGCCGCTGGATCGCTTACACGTCAGACGACTCCGGAATCTCGCAGGTGTTCGTCCAGCCATTTCCCGCGGGTGGCGGCAGGGTGCAGATATCAAAGAACGGCGGGTACCAGCCGCTGTGGCGCGGCGACGGTCGCGAGTTGTTTTTTCTCGCGCCGCCTGATGGAACGATCATGGCTGCCCCGATCGATCCGACGCATGAGTTGCAGGCGGGAATCCCTGAGATTCTTTTTTCAACCGGCGCCGCTATTGCGGCCCGACGCCAGTACGCGGTGAGTCGTGACGGAAAGCGTTTTCTCGTGATTGCGCCGGAGCGAAACCCGACCGCGGCGCCACTGACCGTCGTCGTCAACTGGCTCGCCGCGGTGCAAAAGTAACCTCCATGCCGCTGTTCGCCGGCGCACACATCGGGCCCTACGAAATCGTCGCGCTGCTCGGCGCGGGCGGGATGGGTGAGGTGTATCGCGCGCGCGATACGAAACTGAATCGCGAGGTGGCAATCAAGGTGTTGCCGGATTCGCTCGCGGGTGATCCGGACCGCCTCGCGCGTTTCAGCCGTGAAGCGCAGGTGCTCGCCGCGCTCAACCATCCGAATATCGCGCACATCCACGGCTTCGAGGACTCGACAGATGTGCCCGCGCTCGTCATGGAATTGGTCGACGGTCCAACGCTGGCCGATCGTATCGAGAGCGGGCCCATTCCGATCGACGAAGCGCTCCCCATCGCGCAGCAGATTGCCGACGCGCTCGATGGCGCGCACGAACTCGGGATCATCCACCGCGATCTGAAGCCCGCGAACATCAAGGTCCGTCACGACGGGACAGTGAAGGTTCTGGACTTCGGCCTCGCGAAGGCCCTGGATCTGACGACGATGTCCTCACTGAACGCGACGATGTCGCCCACGCTGTCGATCCATGCGACACAGGCGGGATTCATCCTCGGCACCGCGGCCTACATGTCGCCGGAGCAGGCGCGCGGAAAGAGTGTCGATAAGCGCGCCGACATCTGGGCGTTTGGTGTGGTGCTGTACGAGATGGTCACCGGTCAGCGGCTGTTCAATGGCGACACGGTCTCCGACACGCTCGCCTCCGTCCTGAAGGAACAGCCGGAGTGGGATCGGGTGCCGATTCAGGTGGAACGGCTGCTGCGCAGTTGCCTGGAGAAGGATTCCAAGCTGCGCCTGCGTGACATCGGTGACGCGAAACTGCTGCTTCAGGATCGATCCGCGTCGACCCGTTCCGTCGAGATCCGACGAAGCGCGTGGATCGCGTGGAGCCTCGTGGCGTTGTTCTTTGTCAGCACGGCCGCGGTCGCGGTCGTCCATTTCCGCGTGACGCCAGCACAAGCGCGTACCCTGCGATTTCAGGTCGCGCCGCCCGAGAAGTCCACGATCGGGGCGTTCCGCCTCTCGCCGGACGGACGCTATCTCGCGATGACGGGGAGCCCCCTCCTGCGTATTCCGGCTACCGGCGGCGTACCCGCTCCGGTGACGAAGCCTGCGCCGGGCGAGAATCACTTGGCGCCCGATTTCGTCGACGCAGGTCCGCGCTTTGTTTACACGGTGGCTGGTGGTGCGAACCCGGCGTCGACCGGCGTCTTCGTCGGCTCACTCGACGGCACGCCGTCGGTTCGGGTCCTGCCCGACGAATCGAACGCGGCATACGTGCCGCCCCTGACGTCCTCCGCCATCGGCCACCTTGTATTCAGACGCGAGGGTAGCCTGATGGCTCAGCCCTTCGACGCCAGACGGCTGCAACTGATGGGTGACGTGTTTCCGCTGGCGGATCAGGTCCGAAATGTGAGTCTCAACTCGGCCGCGTTCTCGGCTTCCGAAAACGGAGTCCTCGCGTTCGCCGCGGGCAGCCCGGAAAATGCTGCACAGCTGATGTGGCTCGACCGGATGGGCAGACAACTGCAGCCGGTCGGTCCGCCGGGTGTCTATAACAACTTCCGTCTGTCGCCGGACGAGAAGCGGATTGTCTTCGACCGGCCTGACCGGACTGTGTCAGCTCCCGACATCTGGGTGTTGGACCTCGTGCGGGGCGTGCCCTCCCGTGTGACCTTCGATCCAGCCGTAGACAATCTTCCGATCTGGTCCCCGGACGGTCTTCGTGTTCTGTTTCCGTCCAGGCGAAGCGGCGGGTTCGACTTGTACATCAAGGCAGCGACGGGCGCGGGCCAGGAACAACTGCTGCTCAAGATGGGAACTCCGACCGGGTGGGGGACTGACTGGTCGCAGGATGGCCGCTTCGTTCTCTATCAGATGCCGAGTGCCAAAGGCGAGCGGGATTTGTGGATCGCACCGCAGGTCGGCGATCGCAAGCCATTCCCCTATCTGCAGTCACAGTTCAACAAACAGAATGGGATGTTCTCTCCGGACGGGCGTTGGATCGCGTACGTGTCCGACGAGTCGGGCCGCGACGAGGTGTACGTCCAGGCGTTTCCACTCTCGAGCGAAAAACGGCAGATCTCGACGAGCGGTGGTTCAGAACCCAACTGGCGGAGGGATGGAACGGAGTTGTTCTACCTGGCCGCCGATCGAAACGTGATGGCGGTGCCGGTCAAGGCGAGCGGCGCAACGTTCGAACCGGGCTCACCGAAGCCGCTCTTCCAGGTACCGCTCTCTCAGCTTCCGCTCGGCCCCATGCTCCTCCTCAGCCGGCGCAGCTACGCCGTCGGCGGCAATGGCCAGCGGTTTCTGACGGGCAGGCCAGTTGGCGACGTCACTGCGACCCCGATCACGGTCGTGGTGAACTGGCAGGCCGGACTCGCGAAGTAATGGCAGCCGCCGCGAGTGTTATCGCGGCGCCGTCAGCGTAATCAGCACTTCCCGCGCCGCGGGCGCCACGTCCTTCAACCTCGACCTGCCTTCGACCTTCAGCACGTAGCGCCCAGGCGCAAGGTCCTTCAGCGGAATCTGCGTCGTGTACCCGTACCCGCCGCGCTGTCCTCCGAGATCGCTCGAATCGCGCGTCTCCTCGGTCTTGAGCATCACCTTGCCTTCGTCGGTCGTGATCGTCGTCGTGATGTCTACCTTGTGCGGCACCGACCCGGCATTGTCGTACACCTCCGCAAACAGCCGAATCTCGTCGCTTGCCGGAAACGCGCGGATCGCAACCGGCGGACCCGGCAGCACCTGCCTCAGCTGCTCGTCCGGACGAATCGTCGGCAGCGCCGCTCCCGACGCAGAAGTGAGGACGAGGCCGCTCACGCTGAACGGCGCCTTCTGGAAATCGGGCACGTCGAGGTCGTAGAGCACGGAGCCGACGTTGCCGCCGGCCGAATCGTGCGCCGCGACGCGCAGCTGATATCGGCCGGGCGGCAGGTCGAGACGGTTGAGCATCCGCATGCCGGTCTGCTCGATGCGCGTCTTGGTTTCCGGCCTCAGATTCGTCATCGTCATGGAATCGGTGCTCCCGCCCTTCACCTTTCCATTCTGGTCGATGGCGAAATACGACAACTGGATCCGGTCGGTCGGCGTCAACTGCAGGTCGCGGCCGTTCAACTCGACGCCGAGGAGCACCGACGCATTCGGCGCCGTGCCTTTGAACGGCGCGGCGAATACGCGCATGGTGAGCCCGCTCACGGGCAGCGGGCTGTCGAGCGCTTCGCGGACTTCGGGCGCCGTCGGCCCCTTGGCGGCGGTCGTGCTCGCCTCGACCTTCTTCGGCGTCACATAGCCTTTGCGCGCGCGAACGGTCAACCCGGGCCGCGTCAGGCGTACCTGAATCCGATGCTGGCGTCCGGGCCGCGGGTCCGGCGGATAGTACGCGAGCACGTAGTACGAGCTGTTGTCCGACACGATGCGGTCGAACGCCGACGCGAAGTCGTTCTTGTTGACGACGGCGAAGCCGCCCGTTTCTTCCGACAGCGTGCGCAGGCTGTCCTGTGAGAGACGCAGCTCGTTCTGGAGCGAGGTGCCGCTCACGCCCAGCGTCGTGTCATCCGGATATGCCTGGATCTCAATCGACTCGTCGCCGAGGTCGGTCAATCCGCGCGGATCGATGCCGTAGATGGACACATTGGAGCGCGTGGCGGCCGCGATCGCATCGCGCGTCGCGTCGATCACGGTTGACGCGCCGAGATGATTGGAGCCGCTTCCAGGGATGATGTCGGTAATGTCGTAGTTGATGCCTTCGCTCACGAACAGGATCGATTTGCGGCGGCCGCGCACCGACGCGAACCACTCGGCGACGTTTCTGAGCGTATCGAGCGTCGTCCGTGCGTGGAACGCGCGCTCCGCATCCTCGGGATCGTTGAGCGGATCGCCTGCCTGGCGAAAGTCGCGGGTGCGGTTGTACTCGTTCGTCCTGTTCGCCGTGGCGGAATCGAGCCCTCTGCCCTGCGTCTTATCGACGGCCGCGAGCAGCAGCTTCTTGTTGCTCGTGAATTCCTGATTGGCGTCGTCTCTGCCGGCCGTATGCACCACGGCCATCAGGTCGTTCGCGCCGAGCCGGCGCTCGATGAACTGCTTGGCCGCCGCCTTCACGCGCCCGGATCGGCCGAACCGCGTGTGGAGATCGTCAATCACCATCACGTAGACGCGGCCGTCGAACGGGCGCTCGTTCGTCTTCACGTCCGGCTCGATCGGCGCGCTCGCGAACAGCGGGCGGTCAGCGCGTTCGATCGGAATGTCCACCATCGTGAAGGCGCTGATCGTCTGACTCTTGCCGTCCTCGAGAACCTGGAAGTCCTCCTTCTTCAGATTGCGGACGACGTTGCCCTGGCGATCGGTGACGACGATGTCGACTTCGACGTAGTCGACGCGGAGTTTGAACGTCGGCTGCTGGTTCTGGGGCGCGGGCGGAGGATTCTGGCCGGCCGTCAACGCGGTGCCGGCACACAGCACGAACAGCGCCGCCAGTCGGAGAAGTCGCTTCATGGTCACCGCCTGCACCGCGGCAACGTCCAGCGCGACGCCGGGGTCGGCTATACTGAAAGGACATGTGCCCGTCCCAGATTGCAGCCGACCCCGGCGTCGCGCTGGACGTTGCCGCGGTGCAGGCGGCGCTCGCGGCCGACGGCCTCGACGGCTGGCTGCTCTACGATTTTCGCGGTCTCAATCCGATTGCCGCCGACGTCACCGGCGTGCTGCGGCAGGGCGGACACCTGGCGACGCGGCGCTGGTACTACCTGATTCCGGCCACCGGCGAGCCGCGGGGCCTCGTCCACGCCATCGAAAAGCAGGCGCTCGCGCATCTGCCGGGCACCACCGAACGGTATGCCGGACGCGATCAGCTCGAAGCCGGCCTTCGTCGCCTCCTGAACGGCGTGACACGTCTCGCGATGGAATACTCACCCGGCTGCGCGATTCCGTACATCGCGCGCGTCGACGCCGGCACGATCGAGCTGGTGCGACAGTCGGGCGTCGAGGTCGTCTCGTCCGGCGATCTCATCCAACGCTTCTCGGCGGTATGGAACGCCGAGACGATTGCTACACATGGCGCCGCCTCGGAGAAGCTCTACCGCGTGAAGGATCGGGCATTCGACGCCGTGGCGCGACGGCTGGCTGACGGAATTGTCACGACCGAGCACGATATTCAGCAGCTCATGGCGGGATGGTTTCGCGACGAGGGTCTCGTCAGCGATTCCGACGCCAACGTCTCCGCGGCCGAGAACTCGGGCAATCCGCACTATCTGCCCACGGCTGCGTCGAGTCGCCGAATCGGGCCGGATGAGATCGTGCTGCTGGATCTATGGGGAAAGCTGGAGCAGCCCGGCGCGGTGTTTGCTGACATCACGTGGATGGGATACACCCGTCGGCGCGTGCCGGACCGTTTTGCGCGTGCCTTCGCGGCTGTCTGCGGCGCGCGCGACTCGGCGGTCGACCTGGTCCAGCAGGCGGCACGCGGCGGCCGCGAGCTGCGCGGCTGGGAAGTCGACCGCGCCGCTTCGTCCGTTCTGAAGGATGCGGGCTACGCGGCGGCCATTCTGCACCGCACCGGCCATAGCCTCGGCGAAACGGTCCATGGCAACGGCGTGAACATGGACGACTACGAAACGCACGACGACCGCCGTCTGCTCGCCGGCACGGGCTTCACCATCGAACCCGGCGTCTATTTCTCGGATTTCGGTGTGCGCACGGAAATCAACATGGTCGTGGGCTTGCGCGACGCATCGGTCACAGGGCCACGGCAATCGGAGATTCTGAGTCTGGTGTAAGCCGGATCCGTATCCGTCCGGCGGAGGTTTGTCACGATGTCTACTCGCAAGACCACGTTCTTTTACGCGTTGCTGATCGCGGTCGCATCGCTGGCCGTCGGCATGGTCCTCGCCTCGCGGCTCGACCTGACGTCAGCGTCCTCGGCCCAGAGCACCATCGGGGTGCCGCCCATGAACAGCGCGCCGCTCACCGGCGCGATCGACGCGCAGACGTTCCGCAACATCGCGAAGTCGACCAAGCCGATGGTCGTCAACATCCAGACCGAGATGAAGGCGAAGGCGCAGGACCTCACCGATTTCTTCGGCGGAGGCGGCTCGCCGGACGATCTGTTCCATCGCTTCTTCGGCAATCCGGGCCAGCAGGAGGAGCAGCCGGGCCAGGGCAATCCGCGCCGCCGGCAGCGTGAGCAGACGACGCACGCGGCCGGAACGGGCTTCATCATCAGCAAGGACGGATTCATCCTCACGAACAACCACGTCGTGGAGGAGGCGACCAAGATCGAGATCGGGCTGTACGGCGACGAGGCCGACGTCACCTACCAGGCCAAAGTCATCGGCAAGGATCCGCTCACCGACAGCGCGCTGATCCAGCTGATTGAGAAACCGAAGGAGCCGTTGCAGGAGGCGAAATTCGGCGACTCGTCGCAGATGGCGGCAGGCGACTGGGTGATGGCGATCGGCAACCCGTTCAACTACGCGCACACGGTCACCGTGGGCGTGCTCAGCGCCGAGAAGCGCGCGTTTCCGGTTACCGACGGCCGCTTCAACGACATGATGCAGACCGACGCCGCGATCAATCCCGGCAACTCGGGCGGTCCGCTCCTGAACATCCGCGGCGAGGTGATCGGCATGAACACCGCGATCATCACCAACGCGCGCAGCGAAGGGAACATCGGGATCGGCTTCGCGGTTCCCATCAACATCGTCCGTGAGCTGCTGCCGCAGCTGCGCAACGGCAAAGTCATCCGCGGGCGGATTGGCGTCACCGTCCAGGCCGTTCCGCGCGAGGACTACGAGGAATTCGGTCTCAAGTCGCGGACCGGCGCCATCGTCGCAACCGTGCTTTCCGGCGGTGCGGCCGCCAGAGCGGGCGTGGAGCCGGGCGACGTCATCGTGCAGTACAACGGCCGGCCCGTCCCCAACAACGACGAGCTCGTGAAGATGGTCGTCGCCACCAAGCCCGGCACCAGCGTGCCGGTCAAAGTGATGCGGAACAAGCAGGAGAAGACCCTCAACGTGACGGTTGACGAGCTCGATCTCGAAGCCGAACAGAGCACCGGCCGCCGCACGCCGCGCGAAGATCCGCAGCGGGACGACCAGCAAGGTGCGGGCGGTTTTGGTCTGACGCTCGACAACGTGACGCCGCAACTGGCGCGCCGGCTCAGGCTGCCATCCGGACAGAGCGGTGCGGTGATTACGGACGTCGAGGCGGACGGGCCGTCGGCCGGACGGCTGCGGCCGGGCGACGTGATCCTCTCGGTGAACCGCCGGCCCGTGTCGAGTGCGAGCGAAGCGGCGCGCGCGCTGCAGCAGGTGCAGTCGGGCCGGATCGCCCAGATCCTCGTCTGGCGCGGCGATGGCGAAGCGTTCGTCACGGTGAAGAAGGACTGACGCGGCTAACCCCGAATCCCTAGTCGCCCGTATCCGTGACCGCGGGCCACTCACAGTGGCCGCCTTCATGGATGTCGCGCTTTACGACCCCGACGTCGGTTATTACGCCCGCGCAGCCCAACGGTCCGGCCGCGCGGGCGATTTTTTTACCAGCGTCGATGTCGGCCCGCTGTTCGGAGAGCTGCTTGAAATCCAGCTCGCCGAGATGGCCGAGATCCTACACACCCCACCCTTTGACCTCGTCGAGGCCGGCGCGGGAAACGGTCGCCTGTCGGCCGACATTCTGCGCGCGGCGCGCCGCCGCGATGCGGCATTCTACCAATCGATTCGCCTGCACCTCGTCGAAGCGAGCGCAGCCGCGCGCGCCGAGCACGATGCGACGCTCTCGGAGGTTGGCGAGCGGCTCGCCTCGTCGTCTGCTTCGCTGCCGGAGTCTTTCGAGGGCGTCCTGGTTGCAAACGAGCTGCTCGATGCGCTGCCGGTGCACCAGGTGGTGATGCGTGAAGACGGACTGAGGGAGATATACGTAGTCGCCAGTCGCCAGTCGCCAGTCGTCAGTCAGCCGTCATCAGTCGGCAGCCAGCCGTCGTCAGTCCCCCGTCTGATGACCATCGAGGGGCCGCTGTCGACACCTGCGCTGGCGGAGTACCTCGCGGCGCTTGACGTACGCCTCGAGCCGGGCTGGCGCGTCGAGATCAATCTGCGCGCGGTGGACTGGGTGCGCGACGCCGCGCGCCGGCTGGTGCGCGGCTTCATGATCCTCATCGACTACGGCCACTACGCGCGCGAGTTGTACTCGGCGACGCACTCGGCCGGTACGCTGACCACATTCGCCAGCCATCGCAGCGCCGGACCTGAATCGGCGGCCGGTACCCCGGTATGGCTGCGGAATCCAGGCGAACAGGACCTGACCGCCCATGTGGATTTCACCAGCATCCGCGCGGCCGCAGAGGCTGAAGGATGCGCCGCGCTCGGCTTCCTCGATCAGACGTATTTCGTGCTGGGACTCGTGGACGGGTGGAGCGCGACGGCTTTCGCCGAGCGCGCCGGCGCGATGAAAACGCTGATCATGCCTGGCGGCCTGGGCAGCACGCACAAAGTGCTGATCCTCGGGAAAGGCGTGGGCACTCCCCCGCTTCGTGGATGCTCGTTCAAGGTAAGGGTGACATGAGCGAAAGATCTTTCACCACAAAGGGCACAATGGACACAAAGGGTCGGGGGTGCAGGATTTATCCTTGGTGTCCTTTGTGGTGAAGAGGTAAATGATGTGGCTCGGTCTGCTCATCATGATCGTCTCGGAGGCCGCGACGCTCGCGGGCATCGAGCCCTTCGCCTCGTGGAACACGCCCATCTGCTGGACCGGGTTCATTCTGTTCGCCGACGCGATCGTCTTTCGGGCCCGCGGCAATTCGTGGATTCGATCATCGCCGCGCGAGTTCATCCTCCTCACGCTGGCGTCCATACCGTTGTGGGTCGTGTTCGAGGGCTATAACCTGGTGATCCGCAACTGGCATTACACGGGGTTGCCCGAGAACACCACGCTGCGCCTGTTTGGCTATGCATGGTCGTTCGCGACCATCTGGCCGGCGATCTTCGAAGGGGCGGCGTTGGTGGCCGTGCTGAGGGCTGGACGGGCGGGACGGGAAATTCCCGCCGGTTCGACCGGCGCAACCGATCCTGCCCATCCTTCCTATCCCACCTATCCCGCCTTCTCCATCGCCATCGGCGCTGTGATGCTGGCGGCGCCGTTCTTCGTGGCGCCGGCGGTCGCGCAGTACATGGCCGCACCCGTGTGGCTCGGCTTTGTCTTCCTGCTGGACCCGATCAACCGATGGCTCGGAGCTGAATCGTTGTCGGGCGATCTGGCGCGCGGTGGATCGACCGGCAGGCGATCGACCGGCCGCACCGTCAATCTCGTCCTCAGCGGCTTGCTCTGCGGCGTGCTGTGGGAGTTCTGGAATTACTGGTCGCGCGCGAAATGGCACTACACCGTGCCGATCATGGAAGACCTCAAGATCTTCGAGATGCCGTTGCCAGGCTACCTCGGATTCCCAGCCTTCGCGCTCGAGTGCTTCACCATGTACGTCTTTGTGCGACGGATGTTCACGAGCTGCGGCCGAACGATTGCGTTGTAAATTGCGCGACCGAGTATTTAAATAGACGGCCATGCCTGCCACGCTCGAACGCGAAATCAAACTGCGCTTCCACGATGCGGAATGCGCGCGCGAGGCGATCTTGCGCGCCGGCGCCACGCCAGTGCGAAGCCGCCGGCTGCAGGAGGATTGCCTGCTCGACACGCCAGACGACGATTTGCGGCGCCGGCGATGCGTGTTGCGGGT
>WNGA01008845.1_pt1 | contig 13714 bp, 6 predicted proteins | sample 5400061 | NCBI WGS metagenome assembly WNGA01 (sample SAMN13153366, study PRJNA577476) | soil metagenome | isolation source: 100 cm soil or saprolite under grassland replicate 2 | place: USA:California | collected 2016-06-15 | reverse complement strand
GATTTTGATCCATTTGCGAAGTCTGATGTCGGATTGATCTGCTGTCGATGGTAACTTACCACCGGCGATTTCTCGCATACGCATTTAATCACAGATAGGCGCATTTATCATCAAATTTTTTAGCTGTTCGCAACCCCACTTCCCACTCCCATTCCCCACTCCCTCTTTGTTTCATCTCTAAATCAGGCCAAGCAACATTAGGACATCGGTACAGTACCGCGCGCGTAAGCAAGCGGCAGACTCATCGGTCTGCCGCTTGCTTACGCGCGCGGTACTGTACCGATCTTGCGTGGCTCGATCTAGCTTCGTCATTGAGAGGCTTAACTTTCAAGCTAAAAATGTACGCGCGCCGCGAACTGGAACGCGCGCGGCCCGCCAGTGCCGAACACGCCTCCGGCTGTCTGCGACGGCGCGCCGAATTGCGACGAGCGCAGGAAGCCAGGACTCGCCATGTTATCGCTATCGCGGATCAGCGTATTCTGGAAGCCGGAGAAGTTGACGTTGTTGACTCCGCGAATGTTCGTCACGTTGAAGAGGTTGAACGCTTCGGCGATGGCTTGAACGCTAAAGCGCTCGCTGAGCTTGAAGCTCTTGGTCAAACGCAGGTCGAACGACTGGAAGCTGTCGCCGAACTCCAGGTCATCGCGTACCAGCGGCAAACGGCCTGCCGCAGACGCCGTGGCGTTAACCTGGTTGATGAAGGCGTTCAACTCCGAGCCTTTGCGGAACTGGCGGGCGCCGGCGTTGCGCTGAAGTATCGGGATGCGTGTCGAGCCCAAGTTAGGCGGCAATTGAATGTCAAAAGGCACATCCGAAGCCAGCGTGTAGATCGGCGAAATCTGGAATCCAGAGGGCAGATCGAATACACCGGCGAACGTGAAGCGATGGCGTTCGTCATTCGGCGCGGGACCTTTTTCGAGGTTCAATCGTTTCGGATCGAGCGGTCCGACCTGGAACGGAATCTGATCGTCGTTCGAGAAGTTGAAAGTCTTCGAGAGCGTATAGGAAGCGTTGAACGTGTAGCGGTTCGAGTAGCGCTTTTGCACGTTGACCAGCAATCCGTCGAACCACGTTTTGACCGACGATTCCAGGTTGACGACCGAATCAGTGCCACCGATCACGGGATTGTTCACTACGCCGATTGGACGCCCGATGATGAACTTCGAGCCGAACGAGTGAATGCCGTCTACCGACACGACCAGATTGCGCCACAATTCGCTCTGGAAGCCGAGGTTGAATTGCTGCACGTAGGGCGTGGCCAGGCCGTTGTCAATGATGTTGATGCCGACGGCGCCCGCGCCCGGAATCAGCGCGCCAACGAACGGATTGGCCAGCGTCGGCGTGCCCGGAACGAAATTGCCACTGGCGTTCAGAACGGAACGGTCGCGCACTTCGAGCGGTAGCGCGCGGCCGTCGAGCAATCTTTCGAGCAGCGGCACTTCGAGCACGACGCGGTCGTAGTAGATGCCATAACCGCCGCGGATCGAAGTCTTTCCATCTCCCCAGGGATTCCAATTGAAGCCGATGCGCGGGCCGAAGTTATTCTTGTCATTCCTGCGCTCGCCGCGCAGGAATGGGCGCAAGATAGAGAAGATGTCGCCGAAGTTCGCCAAGTTCTTCGTGTTCGTATCCAACTCGTAACGCAGCCCGATATTCAACGTGAAGCGCGGTGTGACTTTCCAATCGTCCTGCGCGTACCAGGCGAAGAATTTATTGTCCAGATCAGGCACGGTGGGCGGGCGATTGGGCGCGACAGAGCGAATCGTGAGCGCGATCGGAATGTCGAGGTCGTCGACACGGCCGTCTCCGTTGCGGTCGCGGGTGGCAAAGTCCTCGGTGAGGAAGATCGTGCCCGAGCCGAAGAGATCGAAGATCGCATCGCCGTCGATCCGCTGAAATTCCCCGCCGAATTTGAAGGCATGATTGCCCGCCGTCCAGCTCACGTTGTCGCGGAATTGGAGGCGATTCTGCCGCGTGCGTTGCGGGATGCGGAAGTTGCCGCCGTCCTGCACCGACGGGAAGCGCAGCTCGTTGCGTTTCTCGACGAAGGTCGGGATCCGGTTGATGAAGTTGTTTTCGTGAAAGGCGAAGTCGTTGAGCAACCTGGGCGAGAAGGTGTGCGCCCAGTTGTAGACGAATGATTGATAGTTGTTGAACGACTGCTGGCGGTTGTCCGCCGTGCCGATGGGCAGTCGCAGGCTGCCGCGATCGATGTCGTTTTCGCGCTGCAGCGCGTAACGAAAAGCCATCCGATCGGCGGTCCTCACCTGCCAATCGCCGCGTCCGGTGAGCAGCGTATCGCGCAGCGGCGCGGGCGAGAAGCTCGTCAGGACGCGCCTCTGATTGAAGTCGCGCACGCCGGTCAAGACGACCGCATCCTGGGAGCGATACTCGAACGCGGAGAAAAACCACAGCCTGTCGCGTTTGATCGGCCCGCCGAGCGAACCGGCATACTGCTCGCGGTCGAATGACGGCCGTCCGAGCGTCGCGACGATGCCGCGGTCGAGGGTCGCCGGCAGCGCCGAGAGCGCGTCGTGACGGAAGTAGAACCCTGCGGCGCCGTGCAGATCGTTCCCCCCGCTCTTGGTTACGACGTTGATAGCCGAAGACGCCGAGCGCCCGATCTCTGCCGAGAAGCGGTTGGTGATAATCTGAAACTCCTGCACCCCGTCTTGCGGGAAGTTCTGAAGCGTGCCGCCTACGACGTCGTCGTTGTTGTCGGCGCCGTCAACGGCGATGTTGCCGCCGCGTCCGAACTGCCCCGCGGATGAGACTTCGATGGTCGTGGTCTTGGTCGGATCGAAATTCGGCGCGGGCCGGTTGCCGGGCAACAGGAACGCAAGGTCGAGGAAGTTGCGCCCGTTGAGCGGCAGGTTGGTCAGCGTGCGATCCGAAATCGAGCTTGAGACCTGCGACGTGCTGGTGTCCACGCCGACGGCGTCGGACGCCGAAATCACCACAGTCTCGGCCGCGGTTGACACCCTGAGCGAGAGGTTGACGGTCGAGACTTCACCGACGCGCGCCTCGACGTTGTTCACCACCGCTGCGGCAAAACCGCGCGCTTCGACTCTGACCTCGTAAGTCGCAGGCGGCAGGTTTTGCAATCTGTAGACCCCGTCTCCGCCGGTCTTCGTCCTGTGCGCTTGTCCTGTGGCTTTGTTCTTGACTGTCACATCCGCCCCTACGACCGCCGCGTTCTGTTGGTCTGTGACTGCGCCACTGATCCCGGCGGCGCCGAGCTGGGCAAAGACACGCGGGCCGAGTGACAGCATCAAGAACGAAAGTATCAACATCCAGTTAGCTGAGCTTAGTTTCTTCATACAGGCCTCCTTATAGATAATATAGTTGTTGAGAAGCGGCCCTCGATCGCCTGAGCAGGCTGAGGGCAAATATCAACATGCCGGCGCGAAATCATGACGCGTCGAATCGAGCGGGAATCGCAGCGATTGACGCGCGTCCGCTTACTTCACATGCGCGGGCGCCCGCGCGGCAGGCTAGCGCGGTCTTTACCTGGATAGAACTGGGTAAGGGGGAGTGGAAAACTAAGTAGTAACAATTGCTAGGCTTGTTTTGGAAAGAGCGGAAAGAACAGCCTGCCTGTGTTGTCTGTAGACGCCCTTCATTGAAGCGAGAAGAGCGGCGACATCCTATACAAAAGAGGGTTATACATCAAGCAGATCTCTCGGATCGCAGACCTGAAGAATAAAACTATTGACGCCTGTAGAAGGTGTTTGTATCCTCCGCCCCGCTACATTACCCGCAGCCTCTGCGGAAAGCTCTCAATCAACGAAATTTGCAAATCACAACGAAATTTGCAAAACAATCAAAATCCCTGGAGAGGGATATGAGGAGGATAAATGCGCCGTTTAACGATTGCCGCCTTATCCGCTTTGATATTGCTGTGCGTATCCATCTCAACCCCACAGGGCCGAGGGTTGCATTCAATCCGCTGGACCCCTCTCGTGATCAACCTATTAATGGCCGAGGCGCAGGTCGCTACAAGCCCGCGGCCGAGGGCGTCGCCTGCGCAAGCCCCCGGTAGTGAAAGCGGCTCAGCGCCAGGCGCTCAGGAGATTATTTCGCTGGAACCCGGCAAACCCGTCGAACGAGAACTATCCGGCGGCCAATCGCATTCTTACAAAATCACTATGATCTCCGGTCAGTACCTGCGTATAGTGATCGAGCAAAGAGGGATAGATGTAGCGGTGGCGCTGTTCACGCCTGATGGTAAGAAGATCAACGAGGTGAACAGTGATCCTTTGATCGAGGGATCAGAGACTGTGTCGGCGATCGCAAAAGCGCCCGGCGCATATCTAATCGAGGTGCGTTCATCCGAGAAAACAGCCAAGACAGGACGTTATGAAATTAAAGTAGAAGAACTGAGAGCGGCAACCGCCGAGGATAAGTATAGGGTTGCCGGAGAGATGATCTTTCGAGAGGCGGAGCGGCTACAAAATGGAACGCTAGAAGCCAAAAGAAAGAGCGCCGAGAATTATCATGAAGCGTTGGAGCTGTATCGAAGAGCGGGTTACCGCTATGGGGAGGCCGCCGCACTCAACAGCATCGGCGATATCTATCGGTCACTGGGAGAGATGCAGAAGGCGCTGGAGAAGTTAAATGAAGCCCTTCCGATCAGTCAGGCGGTAAGTGACCGCAAGATGGAGGGTGAAACACTCAACAACATCGGCCTGGTCTATCGGTCACTGGGAGAGACGCAGAAGGCGCTGGAGAAGTACAATGAAGCTCTGCCGATCAGACGGGCGGTAGGCGACCGCAAGGGGGAGGCTCAAACGCTCTATAACATCGGCGCGCTCTACTACCGCCTGGGAGATATGCAGAAGGCGCTGGAGAAGAACAATGAGTCTCTGCTGATCCAGCGGGCGATAGGTGACCGCAGAGGGGAGGCCAACACACTCAGCAACATCGGCATAGTCTATGACGCACTGAGCGATATGCAGAAGGCGCTGGAGAAGTACAATGAAGCTCTGGCGATCAAGCGGGCGATAGGTGACCGCCGCGGGGAGGACACCATACTTCACAACATCGGCGATGTCTATCGGGCGCTGGGAGAGCCGCAGAAGGCGATGGAGAAGTTCAATGAAGCCCTGCTGCTCAGTCGGGAGCTGGGCGACCGTAGTGGGGAGGCCATCACACTCACCAACATCGGCGGAGTTTATAGAGAGCTGGGAGATATGCAGAAGGCGCTGGAGAAGTACAACGAAGCCCTGCCGATTCGTCAGGCGATAAGTGACCGCAGAGGGGAGGCTGTCACACTCGGCAACATCGGCACGGTCTATCGGTCACTTGGAGATATGCAGAAGGCGCTGGAGAAGCACAATGAAGCTCTGCCGATCTTCCGCGCGCTAGGCTTCCGCAGAGAGGAGGCTACCACGCTCTCTAGCATCGGCCTAATCTATCACTCACTAAGAGAGACGCAGAAGGCGCTGGAGATATACAACGAGGCTCTGCCAATCAGCCAGGCGACAGGCGACCGCTTTACGGAAGGTCTTATACTCCACAACATTGGCATGGCCTACAACTCGTTAGGAGAAGCGCAGAAGGCGCTGGACAAGTTTAACGAGGCTCTGTCAATCAGAGGGGCAATAGGCGCCCGAAGTGAAGAGGCTCAAACCCTCCTGGGCATTGCGCAAGTGGAACAAAAGCGCGGCAATCTGACCCTGGCCCGCCAATCCCTGGAACAAGCCGTCGGCATCATCGAGTCCTTGCGCGCCAACATCTCCGGCCAGGGGCTTCGCGCTTTCTTCTTCGCCTCACGACAGGAGATCTATCAATCCTACATCGATGTGCTGATGCAGATGCACAAGCAGAATCCGGCCGCTGCATTTGACTCCTTAGCGCTGGAGATCAGCGAGCGCGCGAGAGCCAGATCCTTGCTGGAATTGTTGAAAGAGTCCCGCGCCGACATTCGTCAAGGCGGCGATAGTTCGCTGCTGGAGCGCGAGCGCTCCTTGCGGCGACAGATCAATGAGAAGGCCGCGGCGGAAGTGCGCTTATTAAGCCGTAAGCATACTCCCGAAGAGGCCGCCGCCGCCGCCAAAGAGATCGCCGCTATCACCACCGAATATGAAGAGCTCCAGGGCCAGATTCGGGCTCGCAGCCCCAGATACGCCGCCTTGACCCAGCCTCAGCCGCTCGGCCTGGCGGAGATTCAGCAGCTGGTGTTGGACCCCGACACTCTGCTCCTGGAGTACTCGCTGGGAGATGATGCGAGTCACCTATTCTTGGTGAGCCAAACTTCACTCACCAGCCACCGACTGCCGAAGCGGGCGGAGATAGAAGCGGCGGCGCGCCGCGTGCGCGAGATGTTGACCGCTCCGCAGCCGCAGCCCGGCGACACCGAGGCTAAACGCCAGGCTCGCGTCAAAGAGGCCGGAGAGACCTACTGGAAGCAGGCCGCCGAGTTGAGCCGGATGTTGCTAGGCCCCGTCGCCTCCCAGCTCGGCAGGAAGCGGTTGGCGATAGTGGCCGACGGCGCATTGCAATACATCCCCTTTGCCGCTCTGCCTGCGCCTTCTCCAGGGAATGACGAGGGGCGGAATTCCGGAGCCGAACCGCAGCCTTTATTCGTCGATCACGAAATCGTGAGCCTTCCGTCGGCTTCCACGCTTGCGACACTGCGGCGAGAAACGGCCGGGCGCAAGCCGGCGGAAAAGTCGCTCGCGGTTCTGGCTGATCCGGTCTTCACGGATGACGATACGAGAGTCAGACGGGATGTGGGCAAGGTGGGAGCCAAAGAGAAAACCAGATCCGCCGATTCGGATGAGATGGACATAGTTTCCCTGCAGATGTCGAGATCCGGTCGGGAAACTGGAGTGATCGGCGCCGAAGCGGGTTTCGGGCGATTGCTCAGCACAAGACGTGAGGCAGGGGCAATATCGGCTCTCGTCCCGGAGCGTGAACGCATGCAGGCGCTGGATTTCGAGGCGAGTCGGACGACCGCGCTAAGACCGGAGCTGGGCGAATATCGCATTGTGCATTTCGCCACCCACGGAATGCTCAATAACATCCACCCTGAGTTGTCAGGCATAGTGTTGTCGCTGGTCGACAAAGAGGGGCAGCCGCAGGATGGATTTCTCCGGCTGCAGGACATCTATAACTTGAAACTTCCGGCAGAGTTGGTGGTGCTGAGCGCCTGCCAGACCGGATTGGGCAAGGAGATCAAAGGCGAGGGGCTGATAGGGCTGACGCGCGGGTTTATGTATGCCGGCGCCCCGCGTATCGTGGCAAGCCTGTGGAAGGTAGACGATCGGGCCACCAGCGAACTGATGAAGCGATTTTATCAAGGAATGCTCGGGCCCGAAGCGTTGAGGCCGGCCGGGGCGTTACGTCAAGCTCAGTTGTCGATCTGGAAACAGAAACAGTGGCGAGAGCCATATTATTGGGCGGCCTTCGTCCTGCAGGGCGAGTGGAAATAGCGATGAGCGCGTCGATTTCGCAAAAGAAGGGATGGGTCATTATCCGTTTTGACGACGGTCTCGACGCGCAAGATGGGAATCACCCTGTATTTCGCATTCCGGCTGCGATTCCGTCTGGCGCCGAATTGCTTTTACAAAACCATTGACGCCTTTATCGGCTGTTTGTATCCTCAGCCAGCTATATTTTCCCGCCGCCCCTGCGGAAAGCTCTCAAACAACGAAATTGGCAAATTAATCGAAATCCCTCATCAGAGAGATGAGGAGGATAAATGCGCCGTTTAATAATTGCCGCCTTATCCGCTTTGATATTACTGTGCACACCCTTCTCAGACCTCCAGGGTTGTGGATTGCACTCAATCCGCTGGACGCCTCTCATAATCAACCTGTTGCGAGTCGGGGCGCCGGCTGCTACAAGTCTGAGGTCAGGGGCGGCGCCTGTGCAAACCCCCGCTAGTGAACACGGCGCGGCGCAAAGCGCTCAAGAGAGTGTTTCGCTGGAACCAGGCAAGCCCGTCGAACGAGAGCTTTCCGGCGGTCAATCTCATTTCTACAAGATCACCATGACTTCTGGCCAGTACTTACGGATAACCGTCAGTCAGCTAGGAATAGACGCGCTAGTTGCGCTGTTTACGCCTGATAGTAAGAAGATCGGCGAGGTGGATTTGGAGCCGTCGATCGGAAGATCTGAGACTATCTTGGTGATTGCTGAGGTGGAGGGCGCATACAGAATCGAAGTGCGTTCCGCTGAGAAGACAGCCCAAACAGGACGCTACGGGATCAAAGTAGAAGAATTGAGAGATGCCACCACTGAGGATAAGTATCGTGTTGCCGCATGGGCGCTCTTTCGCGAGGCAGCGCCGTTAGGGCAGGGAACGCTGGAGCAAAGAAGAAAGGGCATCGAAAAGTATCAAGAAGCCTTGGAGTTGTATCGAAGAGCAGGCGACCGCGGAGGGGAGGCTGAAACACTCCATAACATCGGCCTGGTCTATTCGTCATTTGGAGAGACGCGGAAGGCGCTGGAGAAATACAACGAGGCTCTGCCGATCAGGCGGGCGGCGGGCGACCGCAGAGGGGAAGGCGCCACACTCCACAACCTCGGAATGGTCTATCGGGCGCTGGGAGAGACGGGGAAGGCGCTGGAGAAGCTCAACGAGGCTCTGCCGATCTTGCGGGAGGTAGGCGACCGTGAAGGGGAGGCTGCCGCGCTCACCAACATCGGCCTGCTCTATAACTTACTGGGAGAGACGGGGAAGGCGCTGGAAAAGCTCAACGAGGCTCTGCCGATCGGTCGGGCGGCGGGCGACCGCATAGGGGAGGCTTACGCGCTCAACAGCATCGGCACGCTCTATTGGTCACTGGGAGAGACGGGGAAGGCGCTGGAGAAGCTCAACGAGGCTCTGCCGATTTACCAGTTGATGGGTGACCGCGGCGGGGAGGCTGCCACACTCAACAACATCGGCCTGGTCTATCGGTCGCTGGGAGAAATGCAGAAGGCGCTGGAGAAGTACAACGAGGCTCTGCTGATCAGGCGGGCGACGGGCGAGCGCAGAGGGGAGGCTGCCACACTCCACAACCTCGGCGTGGTCTATCGGGCGCTGGGAGAGACGCAGAAGGCGCTGGAGAAGTACAACGAGGCCCTGCTGATTTTCCAGTCGGTAGGTGACCGAAATGGGGAAGCCAGCACGCTCACCAGCATCGGCGAAGTCTATCAGTTAACGGGAGAGACGGGGAAAGCGCTGGAGAAGCTCAACGAGGCCCTGCCGATCAGGCGGGCCGCGGGTGACCGCAGAGGGGAGGCCACCACACTACACAGCATCGGCGAAGTCTATCGGGCGCTGGGAGAGACGGGGAAGGCGCTAGAGAAATTCAACGAGGCTCTGTCGCTCAGGCGGGCGGTTGGCGACCGCAGAGGGGAGGCCCAAACACTCAACAGCATCGGCGCGGTCTATCGGTCACTGGGAGAGACGGGGAAGGCGCTTGAGATATACAACGAGGCTTTGCCGCTCTTCCAATTGATAGGTGAGCGAACCGGAGAAGCTGTCGCCCTGCTGGGGATTGCGCGAGTCGAGCAACAACGCGGCAATCTCACCCAGGCTCGTCAAACCAGTGAGCAGGCTGTTAGCATGATCGAATCTCTGCGCGTCGATATCGCCGGCCAAGCGCTTCGCACTTCCTTCTTTGCCTTACGACAGGAGTTCTATCAGTTCTATATCGATGTGCTGATGCGGATGCATAGTCAGAACCCTGCCGCCGCATTTGACTCCTTGGCGCTGGAGACCAGCGAGCGCGCCAGAGCGCGGTCCCTGCTGGAACTGTTGACGGAATCGCGGGCCGATCTTCGCCAAGGCGTTGATGGTTCGCTTCTGGAGCGTGAACGCTCCTTGCGGCAACTCCTCCAGGCGAAGGCGGCGGCGCAATTCGCCCTGTTAAATCGCAAGCACACTCCCGCGCAAGCCGAAGCCTTCGCTAAAGAGATAGACTCCATCACCACTGAGCACGAGGAGTTGAGGGCGCAGATTCGCGAGCGCAGCCCCAGATACGCCGCCTTGACCCAGCCCCAGCCGCTCGGCCTGGCGGAGATACAACGGCAGGTGTTGGACCCGGACACTCTGCTCCTGGAGTACTCGCTGGGGGATGACGTGAGTTACCTCTTCGTAGTGAGCCAAACGTCAATCACGAGCCACCGACTGCCGAAGCGGGCGGAGATAGAAGCGTCGACTCGACGTGTGCGCGAGCTATTGACTGCGCCTCAGCCGCAGCCCGGTGACACCCAGGCTAAATACCGGGCTCGGATCAAAGAGGCTGGAGAGGGCTACTGGGCGCAGGCCGCCGAGTTGAGCCGGATGTTGCTCGGCCCCGTCGCCTCCCAGCTCGGCAAGAAGCGGTTAGCGATAGTTGCCGACGGCGCGTTGCAGTACATCCCCTTCGCCGCTCTGCCCGCGCCTTCTTCCGGGAATGACGGGGGGCGGAATTCCGGAGCCGAGCCGCAGCCGTTATTCGTCGAACACGAAATCGTGAGCCTTCCGTCGGCTTCCACGCTCGCGACACTGCGTCGTGAAACGGCCGGGCGCAAGCCGGCGGAAAAGTCGCTCGCGGTTCTGGCCGATCCGGTCTTCACGGATGACGATACGAGAGTCAGTCGGAATGTGGGCAAAGTTGGAGCCAAAGAGAAAACCAGATCCGACGATTCGGGTGAGACGGACATCGCTTTCCAGCAGATGACGAGGTCCGGCCGGGAAACAGGAGTGATCGGCGCCGAAGGTGGTTTCGGGCGATTGCTCAGCACGAGGCGTGAGGCCGCGGCGATACTGGCCCTCGTTCCGGAGCGTGAGCGCATGCAGGCGCTGGATTTCGAGGCGAGTCGAATGACCGCGCTAAGACCGGAGCTGGGCGAATATCGCATCGTACATTTCGCCACCCACGGAATGCTCAATAACATCCATCCTGAGTTGTCGGGCATAGTATTGTCGCTGGTCGACAAAGAGGGACATCCGCAGGATGGATTTCTCCGGCTGCAGGATATCTATAACTTGAAACTCTCGGCAGAGTTGGTGGTGTTGAGCGCATGCCAGACCGGGTTGGGTAAGGAGATCAAAGGCGAGGGGCTGGTAGGGCTGACGCGAGGGTTTATGTACGCCGGGGCCCCGCGTATCGTCGCAAGCCTGTGGAAGGTAGACGATCGGGCCACCAGCGAACTGATGAAACGATTTTATCAAGGAATGCTCGGGCCCGAAGCGTTGAGGCCGGCCGGGGCGTTGCGTCAAGCTCAATTGACGATCTGGAAAGAGAAACAGTGGCGAGAGCCATATTATTGGGCGGCCTTCGTCCTGCAGGGCGAGTGGAAATAGCGATGAGAGCGTCAATTCCTCGAAAGAAGGGATGGGTCATTACCCGTGAAGCGTTTGATAGGATGCTGGCCGAGCTACATCCTGATAGCGAGCAGGCCGGCGAGCAGTACGAGAAAATCCGGCGGAAGCTGGTAAAATTGTTCGAGTGGCGAGGTTGCGCGCATGCCGAAGAATGCGCGGACGAAACATTCAACCGGGTGGCCCAGAAGATTTGTGAGGGAACATCGATCTGGACCAATGACCCTTATTCATACTTCCACGGCGTCGCGCTAAACGTCTTGAGAGAATATTGGAGAAGCGCCGAACAGACGGCAAAAACGCTCGAAGATGTGTCGCAGATTCAAGATCTCTCGGTAGACCCCGAAGATTTACTGTTGCGCGAAACGGAGCAAAGGGAAAAAGAGTGTCTGATTGAATGCCTCAATCTGTGCCTGCAAAAGCTCCCGCACGAAAGCCTCCATCTCATCACCACATATCATCAAGGAGAAGAAGCCCTGGATAAAGCGCGCAGGAAGGAACTGGCCCAGTCGCTGGGGATACCGCTCAATGCGTTGAGGATTCGCGCTTACCGCATCAGGGCTGCGATCGAAGAATGTGTTGAGAATTGCTTTGAGCGCGGACCGGCGGGATGAAACATATTCCAGTTTTTTACATATGTTATTAGGACGTTGAAACCACAGTGATTATGAAAGATGAAGCCGACAACGAAAAGCTGCTGATTCGGTATCTGCTGGGAAACTTACCTGAGGAACAGCGGCTGCAAGTAGAAGGAGAGTTTCTCAGCGACGATCAGCGCTACGAACGGCTTCTGGCGTTAGAGAACGAGCTGTTTTACGACTACGCGCAAAATAAACTTTCGCCCGGCGAACGTGAACAGTTTGAAAAACAGTTTCTCTCTTCCGAGCGAAATCGGAAGAGGGTGATGATAGCTTCAGCGCTGGCGCACAAGATGTCTGAATCCGCGTCGTTCGAGACGACTGAGAAGGGTGTCGCCGATCGAGAACAGCAACGCTTTTGGCAATCTCTGAAGTCATATTTCGTCGCTCAAGGCGCGGCAATGAGGGTTTCACTGGCGGCTCTGGCCATAATGTCGCTCGCCTTGATCTGGCTCGTCGTCGGAATAGTCAGGCTACGAAACGAATTTAATCAGTCCTGGGCGCAGCGGGCGGTTCAAGAAGATCGGTTGCGACAGCGAGCCCAACAGGAGCGCGCCCGGGCTGACGAGTTGAGCCTCAAGCTGGAACGCGAGACGGGTCAAAATGCAATGCTGCGGCAGGAGTTGAGCAAAATGCAGGCGCAATCCGGGGGGCAGGGAGAGAGACCCACTTCCGTGATTTCGCTTGTCCTCGCGCCTTCGATTGTCAGGGATCAGGCGCCTGGTATGAAGAAACTTTACCTCTCGCAGGGCGCCCGCCTGTTAAAGCTGCTGCTCAAACTTAAAGGGGAAGTAGAATACAAGTCCTATCAGGCCACACTGTTGACGGCCGAGGGCGCTGAAAGATGGAGCCAGGATATGTTGCAGGCTAAACGAACAGGCTCAGGCCGATCCATTGAGTTGTGGCTGCCGACCAAGACTCTGGCGCCTGGCGATTACGAATTGAGACTCAAGGGGTATGCGTCCGACGGGACGCTCGAAGAGACGGGAGATTATTACTACTTGAGTATCAGGAGAAAGTGACCTTGCCAAAACAGATTTTTCCATTCCGTCCTCAGCTTACATTTCCGTGAAATACTTTTCAGATTTTTGCATTAGTCGTTGAAGGGGGATTTGAGCAGGGTCGGAGACCTTGTTCTGCCCGCCCTTTCCATAAAGTCTCACAACCATAGCTGTAACGTGGTTGGGTCGTACATCTTCGCTTATCAACGCCCACGTCAATCTGTTTTCTGCCCGTAATATGGAGGAACTCGTTATGACCGCACTGGTACGCGCGCTCTGCTCTCGCATTGGTCAGCTAAGAAATCGGAAGAGAGAATACGATGCAAACGAAAACAACTAAAAAAATGAATCGGGGCGCAAAGCAGACATAAGGCTCGGGCTTTTTCGTCTGTTTCGTATACCCTCTTTGCCTTCTTGCTTCTGGCGTTCAGTCGGAACTCGCTTCGCGCCACCCACTTTACATCGCTTCGCGTGCTTGACGATTATCGTGGTGATGTCCGTCCAGGGAGTTCTGTCTGCGCCTGAGGTCTCAGGCGCGGCGGTCAAAACCGTCTCGGCCGCGGCGGTCAACTACGGGCAGGGCGCGCATTTCTGATACTGCTGGCAAACTCAGCGAAGTTATTTTCCGCCCATAGCTTACCTCCTTGCCAATGGCTTTCATCGGCCAGTATAACCGGTGTGCCATTTGGCAAGATGGTAGGGGCGACGGAAATTAGCCGGTGGTGGAGCCCGAGCGCAACCACCGGGACAGGTCGAAGAAGATTGTTCGCGTC
>WNGA01008840.1_pt1 | contig 13726 bp, 14 predicted proteins | sample 5400061 | NCBI WGS metagenome assembly WNGA01 (sample SAMN13153366, study PRJNA577476) | soil metagenome | isolation source: 100 cm soil or saprolite under grassland replicate 2 | place: USA:California | collected 2016-06-15 | reverse complement strand
CGGTCCAACTGCGCGCGATGAATTCCGCCGTCCGGTTCACGCGATCGATTTGGGCCGCGTTCAAGCCCGCTCCCCCGCGCGCAAAGCCGGCGATCGTTTCGAACGCCGGCATGCGCAGTTGCAAATCGCCCGGCAACGACGCGCGGGACCGTCGCGGCGGCAATTGGCCGAACCGGCCCCATCCGCTCAAAGTCAATGCGGGAGGCGCTGGGCGCGCCGCCGGCGTCGGCGCGGGAGAGGAACTCTCCTCTTCTTCCTCTTCGGGCACGTAGCGTTCGCCCAACCGAACTCCGCCTCCTGAGGCTTGCTGACACGCAGTGCAACTGCAACCGGGACCGCAGCCAAATTGGCTCAGCATTGGGTCATTTTCATTTACGCGATGGTAGGACATGGTTATGCAAGAGCGGAGATGCCGGACTGACCGGTGGCGCAACCGCCTGACGGACTGCAGCCCAGCCAACCCGGCTTGGATTCGTCTTCAGTGATCCAATCGTATGCCATAATCAAGCCGGTCTATCCCTGCATTGTGTGATGTCTGAGGGGTCCGGGGAGTGGCCCGCGACCTGCAAGGTAAAGGCCTCGTAGCAGTGGGCATTGTCCCTCCGCCTCTCCTGCGGGTCGTCCGGATGAGGGGGGACTGTCGCATGCCGGAAAAATCCGCGATAGAGCAGGTGGAGCATCTCGTGCAGAACAATTCCGGCTCTCCAAAATCGGGCGACACGGGCGCGACCCGCCGCTGTTGCAGGAAAGGGGGGAGTAGCAGGGACGAGGGGTTCCTGATTCCAAAACGGCGGGCACAGGAAAATCACGTTCGGATGGAGGCCTGGAATTGTGAATGCGTTGGTGCCGACTGCGCATTGTTGGCCGGCCGGAGCGCCGGGAAAACCACCACACCGAAAATGCGTCACACGTCCATGAAATGCCTCCGCAACCTTCCGCAACCGATGGGCTACGATGGCACCGGACTCCTTGTTGTCCGCCCAGGGGACCGGACGCGAGGGGTCGTGGCCGAATAAGGAGCGAAAGATGTTCCGCGTCCTGATGGAACGAGGAGTGGCTTCGAGCTGGCTCGCCGCGTTTAAGCAGAGCCCGATGGCATCCACGAGCGCCCGGTACAAGACCCGGCGACATGCTGCCTCTGCGCCTTGGGGGCAACCGGCGGGGCATTCGAATCGGAAGACCGGTCCGGCAGGTGGAGCCGGCGCGGGCGCCTGCCCCACGACAAAATCCCCTTCCGCGAGGCCAGTGCCGCCGCCGAAGCGACGCGGCGTCGCGTCTGCGGAAAATCCCTCCACCCGTGTTGGCTCCGTGAGCGAGACCGGGAACCAAAGCCGCGCGAAGCCGCCCTGGGGCACTGTCCGCACCGGAGTGCCGTTGACGAACACGCGGTGTGTCGGAAATTTGCTGCCGGAGAGGTTGACGGACACGTCCGTTCCCTCCGGCGTGCAGCGCACGCGTCCGGAGACGCGATGCCAGATGTAAACCGACGTCCGGGGACACACCAACTGGAAGGGGGGCTCGGCGGCCAGATGCGGCCGACCGCGCGCAAACCAACTGAATTCAAAACCGTCGGCGGTCCGCACAACCCGCACAGGCGAGGCGATCAGCGGCGGCGCCTGCAACGGACCTTCCTTTCCCGTGTCCGTGTCCAAAGCCGACGGTGTAACCGCGGTCACGTTCCCATTCTGACAAGTGACCTGGAACGTGCAGGCGCTGAAAAGCCGGTAACGCTTGTCTTTGCGGTCGTGCATCGGCTCTTCGCACATCATGCGGTCCGTCGCGAAGGCCATCGCCCTCAAGCGCAGCGAACTGCCGAGAGGGCACCAAAGCGGCAACGAGCCCACGCTCCCGCCGATGCACCGAATGAAGCTTTTGACCACGACACGCACTTCCCGGACATGGGTCGGCGCGGGCGGAGTCTGAGCCAGGCCGGACAATCCGCGACCGGCGCTGCAACGGCAATCCCTGTCGCAGCCCAATCCAGCGGGCGCATAACGAGCTTCTTCAGCGAGAGCAGCGTAGCTCATAGATCAGGAAGTTTATCGTTTCGGAGCCCCATCAGGTCTTATAGGTTCGCAAGGGTCCCGGTTTCGCACGGACCTTGGGCGGGGAGTTCAAGTCTTCCAGTTCTTTCTTCCATCGGGCAATCTCCGCCTCGATCTCTTCCACAGGCGCTCCCGCGAGTTTCTTTCGCTCTTCGAGTTGCGCAATCCTCCCCTTCAACGCGGCTTCGACCTGTGCCCGTTGAAGTGTCCTGGTTGATTTGACGAGCTCGTCGAAACGGCGGACGAATTCCGTCAACGCTTTGATCCGCTCCTTTTGTTGATATTCCAATGTCTCCAACTGTTGCTTCGCCTGAACAAAGCGGTCTGGAGTCGTCCCGCGCGCCACTTCGAGCGCGAGCGCGCGGACCAGCGCCGTTGCTTGCGGCTCGGTCCCTTCCTTCTTGAGCCTGCCGAGCGTCTCCCGGGCCTTGTCGCGCGCTTCCAGCAGCGCGAAGAACTCCGCTTCGAACGTCGTCGCGAGATACGTCCCACCCGGTGTGCCCGTGCCCGGCAGGTGCAATCGGCGTCTTCGTCTTCGTTTGGACATAACCGGTAATCCTCTTGAGCCGCGCGTCGTCCGGGCGCGCGGCATTTCTGTTCACACCTCTTTACGCCGCCAGTAAATCTCCCATTCGGTAAACATGGTGCGGGAATCGTATCCAGCGAGTTCCAGCGTGCGCCGCGCCCATTCGCGGATGAAGGGATGATGCAATCCGCCACGGGGCGGACGCACCCCCCAGAGTTGTTCCTCGAGATTCTTCCCCGGGAGCAGCATTTGCCACTTGCGCAACTCGCCCCGGAAGCCGAACAGCCGGCGAACGGCACGCCGGGCGGCGCCGAGAAGCGAGCCGGCGGCGCTGAGATCATACAAGGCTTCTTCGCGACTGATGCGAAACTCCCACGGCTTGATGAACGTTTCCGGAATACCCGTCTTCAAGGCGCGTGCGGTGGCGGATGTCGGCGGCGCCGGTGCCTGCTGCGGAGGCGGAGGCGGTTGCGGACCCGCCGCGGCGCTGCCGGGCGCCTCGGCGGTTTGAGCAGCCGCGGCGGATTGTTCCGCCGTTGGATCAACGGCGAGTTGCAATCTCACCGCCCGATCTCCCGGCAACAGCAAACCCGGTTCGCGGTGCGCCGGGTTTGCCGTGTGTGCGGGCGGAGGCAGGAGCGGAGTCAATTGCAGTTGCAGCGCGAGCGCTTGAGAGAGCGGCAGCAATCGCGGCGCAATCGGTGGCTCGCCATCGAGCCCCGCTGCCAACGCTTCCAATCGCAGCGGGGCGATTGCTTCGTAAACCTGCACGTAGCACGGCAGCCGGTGCGCGTCGCGCAACCGTTCGGGACGCGCCAACTGCGGCGCCAGCACGGCCTTGAAGTCGCCCAGTCGCAGCACGCGCCATTGACCCGGCGCGGGGAACAACGGCCGGAAGGCAGGCGCGTTTCGGCGCGGAGCTTCCGGAGTGCGTCCCTTTTTCGGTTTGGCGGCATTCACCTCCGTTTCGACCTCGATGTCGGGAGTGTCCGGTTCGTCGCTGTCGTCCCGCGGTTGGTTCTGGAGGCCGCGCCTGCGCGGGAACGGGTGCGCCGCTGCGGATTCAGCCACTTCGAGGATTTCCCCGCTCGGACCGGAGACCAACCGGCGCAGGGGCAGGACGCGCTGCCCCAGCCGCTCGTAGAGGGCGCCGTCTTCACCGCGCAGGATTTCGCCCTGGACCAGCCGGGGTTGGAGACGGGAACGCTGCGCCGGCGCCAGCGGCGCGCTCAATGCCGGCAGCACTTCGGCAATTCGCTCCTCACCCGCGTCGTCGGCATCCAGGTCCACCAGGTTGCCGGTTTGTTCCGGCGCGACGACAATCACTCGCATCCGCTGAAGGCGGCCGCCGCCGAAGAAGAACGGCGGCGTGACATCGCGCTGAATACCCACCAGGACCGTGGGACGGGTCGGTTGAAGGAAGGGATCAGCCATGCCGAAGCGCGCCGTCAAATCGGCGAATGGCATTCGGTTCATAAATAGATTTCTCATACTGTGCCTTTCCACCCGCGCTGATCGTTCACCGGCCTGGCGCGGAGCAGCGCGGGTTCGTTCGCTCCGCTTCGTTCACGTTGTCGGCTCGCACGCGCCGGCTATTTGGCCAGATGGATGTGGTCGCGATGGGCGCGGAGCAGGAAATCGCTGATGAATCTCCACGGTCCCTCGCTGCGGGTCCACGGTCCAAAGAGCTGGATCGGGTAGCCATACGGCTGTGCCCAGCGGCCATACCGCTGCAGGGCTTTGTAAAGCCGCCAACCGAGGTTCTGTTTTTCTTCCGTTTCAAGGATCAGCCGTCGTTGCAAAGGCGTAGCCGCGCTCGCGGCCCGTTGTTGCGCCGCGTCCCAATGTCGCTTCCATTCGTCCAGGCCGATCCGGTTGACCGCGTAGATGTCCGCGGCGCGGCCGACCTGGTGGTGTCCGAACATTCCCGGTTTGAAAAAGATCAATATCGGCTGCTGACTGTGGGCGCCCGCTTCCAGGGCGAAGCGCTCCAGCACCCGACCCAATTCATCGGCCAGTTCCGGCGTCACCAGCGCATTCTCCGGCGGCGAGATGACGCTAAAGGCGGCGCCCGACCGCACTGGCACCCGACCGTTAACCGAACCTGCTGCCGCCCGCAGAGACATGGCCATACGCGGGGTTGTACCAGAACCGGCCCGTGATGCGCCCGCCGACCGTCAGGATCGCGCCGGCTTGCGTCTTGTCGTGGCTGACGTTGCGCACGACGAACTCGACGGTTGCGCTTTCATCCAGCCGGATGGCCACCGGGCAGCAACTGAACCCCCACGGGTTGACGATGTGTTCGAGATTGAGATACGGGTAGAGCGGCCGGTTGTTGATCAACAGCCGCCACTCCACGCCCGGCGTGGCGACACGCGAAAGCGGCTCGGAATTCCCGTCGCCGATGAACTGGGAAAAATTTTCGAACACGCCGCAGTAGTGCATCGGCAGGTCGAATCGGGCGAGAACCATCTCGCGCCCGGGATCCGGCGTGTCCGTGATTCGCGAATCGTCGAAATAGTCGCTGTCCACGGGAATGCCGCAGAGGGCATCGGGCCGGCTGTCTTTGGCCGCTTCGAAATAAGACGTGCGATGGAAGGGGCTGCCGTTCATCGCCGGATCCTCCTCATGCGGGCTCGCCGTTGGTACGAACCGGTGGGCGTGCCGGGGGCGCCGAGCGTCTTGTAGCCTTGCAGCGAAACATGCAGGTCACCCTCAAACTCCGAGACTTCCGTAACCTGCAGCCGGATGTTCGTGCGCGGCTCGAACTCAATGGGCCGCGCGAAATAGCGAAACGGCCGCGTGCCGTTTGCCGTGCCAAGTCCGGCGATGTTCAGGATCGGCTCGCTCTGAAACTCGCGTCCGGAGCCATCGTCGAAAACCGCGTACTTGAAGAGAATCTCGTCGGGAGGCGCGGCCACCGCCTGGAAAAATTCCGTCAACGTGCCCAGGTCCAACGTTCCACCGCCGCCGGTCAGGAGAATGCGCTCGGCGAATTCCGGGTTCAGGCGGAAACCGGTTCTGAGCACGGCCGCCGTGCGCGGCCCGATCTTCCCGCCTTTCGTCTCCGGGACTTCGTCGAGCGCTTCGGCCAGAGCGGCGAGCACCTGTCTAAAGGCGGCCAGCGGCGACAAAGAAACCGCAGCCGCCGCTGGCGTAACCGGAGGCAAGGCGGCGAGCACGGCCGGAGGAGGCGGTATTGGTATTGGTGGTGGCGGCGGTGGCGCCAAGACCGCCTTGGGCGCAATCGGGAATTTTATGGGAGTCACCTTCGGCACGACACCATAGCCGATTGAAACCGCAGTGAACGTCGCTTCGATGCTGACGGACACGGTGCTGTTGTGGACCCGGTCCTTCCGGCCTTCGAGTTCGTAGCGAAAAGCGTAATCGAACGGAATGGTCCGGCGCTCCATCGTGGACTGCGCGAGTTCGCCCAGACCGTTCAATCCGTTGATGGGTTCAACCAGACTCATGGGCGTCCTCCGTAAACAGGCGATTTGAGGATCTTGTAACCTTGCATGACGAAGAACAGCGTGCCGCGACCGAATTTTTCTTCCACCCGGATGCGAATGGTGGAGCGCGCCAGGAACACCAGCGCGCGCGCCAATCGTTTGAACGGACGATCCCCGTTGGCGATGCCGAGGCCGGCGACGTTGTGCAACGGTTGGTTTTGCAGGTCGCGTCCCCGACCGCTGTCGAAAATCGTATAGCGGAACGAGACGTCTTCCGGCCGGTTGAGCCGCTCAAAGAGTTCATCCAACCAGGCGATGGAAAGGTTCGTGGCCAGTTGGCCGTTGTCACCAAACGCAACGCGCAGCAGGTCGGGCCGCAGGCGGATGCCTTCGATCAGCGCGTCCGGCGGAAACCTTTCCAATTCGAGCGTCCGCAGGTCCACGGTCCGTTCCAGTCCTACGCGCTGGATGATCACCTTTGTCTCCGGCACGAGCAGACCGTAGCCGATGCTGCTGGCGACAAAACCACCTTCCGCACTGACCGTTGTTTCACCTTCCACCAGGTTGCCGGGCCTTCCGGTCAACTCGACCGTGGTCACGTAATCAAAGGGAATGACCCGGTCTGAAGGTTGGCCGACCGTCTCGACCGGGCATGTCGGCGGACCCGTCAACGTGCGCACCACGGTTTCGGGGCAAATCGACGAGCCGATCACTTTGTAGCCATACAGCACGATGAACAGGGTGCCCTTGATTCCTTCCGACCGCTCGACGATCTGCAACCGGATCGTCGAGCGCGGCAGGAAGGTGATGGGATGCGCCAGCAGTCGGAACGGGCGTTCGCCGTTGCTCTTGCCGAGCGAAGCCAGGTTGTGCGTCGGCTCGTCCTGCAACTCCCGACCGGTGCTGCTGTCAACGATGCTGAAGAGAAAAGAGATCTCCTCCGGTCGCTTGACGCGCTGGAACAGGGACTCCGGAGGAACCGAGTGGCCGGAGAAGATCAGGTCCCGGACGGGACCGCGTGTGCCGTTGATTTCCGCGCCGGGTGTCTTGAACGCCAACGCCTCGAAACGGGGGTTGACCCGGAACCCTTCGATCAGCGCCGAGGGCGGAATTTCAGCCAGCGTCACCGCGCCCGGCCTCACCTGGTTTGACGCCGCGTTTTGCAATACCGGCGTCAGGGCCAGGGACCGTCCGCGATCCTGCTCGAAGCCGTAGCCGATGGCCACCGCCACAAACACGCCGTCGGGACTGATGTTGATGCTGTCTTGCGCCAGGTTCCCAGGACGCCCCGTAATGGCGAAGGTCGCCCCGTAATCGTACGGGAGGACGGTTCCTTTGACGGCTCCGGGTGGAGCGCCGACGGGGGAGGTGCGCGTAACGCGACGCGCCATCCGGTGGCGGAGCCTGGGTTGGGGTGCAATCATGAAGACGATAACCAATAGTCGGCCTGTGTTCTGTCGTTGCTCTTCCCCTCACCCCTGCCCTCTCCCTCAAGGGAGAGATTTCCGCGAACTTTGATCGCGCCTTGCGCCCTTGAACCTCCGAGTGGCCCCCTCACCCCATCCCTCTCCCCCTCCGAGGGGGAGAGGGTGGCCGAAGGGCGGGAGAGGGGGTTCATGGACAGGGGGAAGCTTTCGATCGCGCTCGTTCGATTGGCCAGGCGACTTACTGCACGCCTCGCGTCATGTAACCGTCCAGCACGACCCAGATGAACAGCGGGCCGTAAATCTTCTGGATTTCCTTCAGCACCTCGGCGTCGGGCACTTCGATTTCGACGCGGAAGTTCTGTTGCTTGTCGATGTAGATCGGTTCGGCGAACCGGAACGTGGCCAGAGGCGACGGCTCGCCATGGCTGATCGTGGCGCCGCCCAGCGACCAGGCGCCACTGCCACCGGGGAAGTTCCAGGTGGGCATCTCGATCATCACTTTTTCGCCGACGAAGAACGTGGTGACGGTGTTGTAAATGAGCTTGGAGATGATGTTGCCCGATCCGTTGTTGGCGCGAACCTGCTCCAGCGGCGGCGACTTTTCCTTCAAGGCGAGAATCATTGCCTCGATGTCCGCCACCGAGACTTCGATGGTCGCGCCGCGCGCGTCCAGAAGATCGTAGGCGGGTTCCGGAATCTCGTCTCCATTGTCGTTCACGACTTCTACGACCTCCTCGTCGTTCACACCGAATTCCACCACACCCTCGTTTTCCCGGGCCTCTCTGAGCAGTTCCATCAGCGTACTGAGGTCGAATTCGAAATTGGCGGTCAGAAACTGGTCCGTCTCAACCGTGCCCCCCGGCGCTGTGGGTACGACGGCGCCGTCGGTGTTGAGTCCGATGTCCTCACCATCGGGACCGGTGACGTCGAACCCCTCGAATTCCTCGAGATCATCCGCGCTGCCGACCACGTCTTCCGGGAACTCCGGAGGCAGGTCACTGAGGACGACCCGCATGGCGCGCGCCTCGAAAGTATTGTAGTGCGGCAGAAGCGAGGCGGACTGGAGATTGGTCTCCAGCTTCGTCTTGTTCTGCACGTTGACGAAGAATTTCAGGGTGCTGGAGCGCTCCGCGTCACGGAGCTGCTTCTCGGGCTCTATCTGGAGCGAGTCGTAGATGGGGAGATGTACTTTCTCTCGGATTCCTTGAACGATAGCCATAACTCAATTCCTCTCTTTCTGGTGGTTGAATGTTTCGGTTTGCCGACGTCGCCTACCAGAGGGGCCGGAATGTGTCCGGCACGGCGGCGGTGGGGCCGGGCTGTGGAATGAATTGATCGCAGCTCGCGTTGACCGTGCCGGGCTTCACATAGCCCTCCAGCGGCACGCTCTCGCCGAAGCCGGCGACGTTGGTCGGCATCGGGCAGCCCGGATTGTAGGGGGGCGGACCTTCGCGCACGTAGCCGGCCATATCCGGTTCTCCATAGTCCGCCACGCCGGGATAGTCCTCCGACAACGGTTCGTATTCGTTATAGCCGACCATCTCCGGCATCTGGGCGTAACCGGCCGCCTGGCCCGGATATTCCTCGGCATAATACTCGACCGGCTCGGAGTATTCGGCCACTTCGGGCGGTTCGGCGTAGTAAGCCATCTCCGCCGGTTGTGAATAGGCCGCGTAGCCCTGGTAACCAGGGTAACCGTTGACCGGCGCGGCGTAATAGCCGATCTCCGGGTACTCCGCGTAGTAGCCCAACTCCGGCGCCTGGGCATAGCCCGTGTAGGCGTCGGGCGCCTGGGCGTACCAACCGAGTTCAGGTGGTTCGGCAAAATTGCCCGCGTCCGGCGGTTCAGAGTAGTACCCGTAAGCCTGCGGCACTTCGCCGTAGTAGCCCAGTTCCGGCGGTTCAGCGTAATAACCCATGTCTGGCACTTGGTGGAATCTCATAAGCGTGATTGGTTGTTGGTTGTTTGACCTCAGGTCACAGGGATTTACGATCATGACCTCATCGAAGTCTTGTTTGCGTTTCATGTCTCCCTCCGCATTCGGCAGGAACCCGCCCGGTGGCTGTCCCTAACCTTCGATCCCCCGCGGCGTGACTCGATAGTTGCCGCCAAGGATGTAAAGCTGACGTCCGGTGGAATCGCAGGCCAATTGCGCCGGGCACTCCAAAAAATGCACAAAGGTGCGCGGACAGCCGCACGGCCCGCGATCCGAGCGGTAGATCAACCCGCGCAATTCGCCGAGCTGAACCAGCACCCGGGGGATCAGCCGCCGGCACGGCTGAGACACCAACTCCGGCGCGCTGAAGCAATGAAAGCGGCGGAACAAAGCGCGCGCCTGCCGGAGACGATCGCACCTCGGGTCCGACTTCCGTCCTCGCGACGTCAGGGAAATCCGAATCAGATAGCTCACCTTTTGAACTCCTCTTCATATCAAGGCACCTGGTTGAATCGACGCGCCAGCCTTAGCGGCGACGGAAGCGGCGGCGACGGTGGGAGCCCGCTCCGGGAAAGCCCGGCGCTCCTGGCGCTCCTGGCGGCGGTTGCGGTTGCCACTGTTGCCACGCTTGCGCCTGTTGTTGCGGCATCATCTGCGCCGCGTATTCGGGTACCAATCCCTGTGGCCCGGGCCACACGGCACAGCGCATGTAAAGACGTCTCGGCCCCAGTCCCGTGTAGGGTAATGGCCGACGACTCCAGCCAAGCGGCCAAGGGGTCGGAAGCCGGCCGGGGAACGGGAACGGACTTGGGAACTGAGGGGCACCGGGAGGAAACCCCGGGGCATAGGGCATGGGCGGCAGTGGCGGCGGGATGAATGGCGGTGGTGGCGGCGCCGGTTGCGCCCCGCCGCCGGGGAGCAAGTTGCTCACCAGGCCCCCGACGATAGGGATGTTTCGTATAATATCAAAAGGTGAAAACCCCACGGGATTGCCGAACCCGTCATAAACGACCTTCCCGATCGGCTCTGCTTCCGCGTAAGCCGGTGCAGAGCCGTAATCCGATAATGCGTAGTGACCAAACATATTTTGCCTTTCGTTTTGTTCGATTCGTTTCCTGCCATTTCACGCGTACCAGCCCCAGCCGTGCACACCGCGACAGCTCGGACAAAAATCCGGCCCGCCACTCCATCCGCTCAGGCCCCAACCCTGGACACCTCCGCTCGACTCCGCTGCCGCCGGCGGTGGCGGAACTGGCGGCATTGCTTCGGGCAGCGGCGCCCGTGCCCGCCGCCGATAACGCCGCACGACGCGACGCCGACGTCGTCGGTAGAACATCCCCGGCGGCGCGGGATAAGGCATCGGAACGGGCGCGGGGAAGACCGGAGCCATTGCCTGAGGCATGGTTGCAGGCATTGCTGGCGGCATAAGGAACGGGGCCGGCATCGCGCTCGGCGGCAACTCGGGGCCGAGGGTCGGAGCGGGAGCGAAGCTGGGCATCGGTTCGGCCGGCGCAGGCTCGGGCGCGGGCATGGGTGGGGTTCCGCCTGACGGCAACAACCCGGGCAACGCTTGCGCCACTTGAGGCAGAAGTTGGCCGGCCATCGGCAACAAACCCTTAATAGCCGGGAGTGCTTTGAGCGCGAACGGCAGCAGCTTGGCGCCAAGCGCGGCGATCAACGGGAACGCGCCGACCGGGTTACCCAGCCGATCGTAAACCATCTGCACCTCGCCGAACCCTGGCGGCACGCCTGGATAGGCCCCGTAGTGGCCGCCGTACGCGAAGCGCGGCGGAATCTCGTGCACGTAGCCGGTCAATTGATCTTGAATCAGCATATTGGTTTCATTCGCTATGCTTCACAGAGGCGTTTCCACAGTGCCGGCGGCGCCCAGCCGATGGGCCGATTCATTGTGGCATCGAGCGCGATCCATTTTCCCCGCACGTTCACTTCGGGATAGATGTGGGTGTACACATGCGGTTTGTTTGGTCGAAATCCGGCAAGCGCCAGCCGCACAGGATGGCCGGTTGACAGAAGCATCGCGCCCAGCAGGATGGTCATGTCGTCGCAATCCCCTGCCCGCAACTCGAGCATGCGCCGCGGGTTGTGCAGCAATTCCACGCGATATATGTCGCGCGTATAACGAATATTGTTGCGCACCCAGTTGAACAGCGCGCAGACCTCGGCCCAACGGTCTTTGGGCCGGGCGCCCGCCTCCCGGAAGATTTGGATGGCCTTCTGGCGCACGTAGAAGTCTCTGGCGCCGTCTCGAATCATTTGCGCGATCAGGCGCGCCGTCGCCAGCGTGCCGGGCGTGCCTTTGGGCACGCGACAAATCCGGATTCGCGGAACCACCCTGCGGCTGCATAATTGGATCATTCACAAAAGTCCCTGGATACGTTCCACCGGCACGACCAACGGCTCGGCAAGCCCTTCCACTTCGACCACCACGAACGCGCCCTTTTCACTCCCGCTGTCGGACACCTCGATCACCTTGCCCTGGAGCAAGTCCTCGCCGTGCAACTCCCGCAGAATCTTCGCCGGGTCCGGGAAATAAACATCGCCGACTTTGAAATGGACCCAGCGGTTTCGCACACGTGCCACTCTTTCTGCCCGGCAGCTCTTTCTTCCATCTTTCAACGCTGCGGACGCTGCGTATGGGAAGTGTGCAAACCGTATGCCACCGTTCGCACTTTCGGACCGCCTTCGACCAAACCCGCGTTGGGCGCGGATATTTTCGCGGTGGAAGCACGGGCAGTCGGTTTGCCTTTTCCTTGGGAGTGCGGAAGGCCCCTTCCACTTTGTGATGAAATGTTCCGGAAGGAAAGTTCCGGTTCGCCGCTGGACTTCCGGGCGTTTGCGCTAGTGTGGTATCCCTAACGCTGCTTTACAATGACGCCGCTGATCTCGAGGCCGATGCACCCCTCACCCCTTCCCTCTCCCCATCGGATGGGGAGAGGGTGTCCAAAGGACGGGTGAGGGGCTGGTTCGAGATCACCGATTGGCAGCGCATTTCTGTGACATGACGCTACGACATTCCTTGTTGCAACAGATGCTTGCGCACTTTGTTGTAAACACTGCGCGGCGTGATGCCCAGCAGCCGGGCGGTTTGCGACTGATTACCGCGCGCGCGTCGCAGCGCGACGGCCAGCAAAGCTCGTTCGCAGCAATTCAGCGAACGCACCAGACTGCCTCCGTTGACATCGAGCAAGTCCGCCCAGAGGTCCGCGCCCTCCTTCGGTGAGTGAGACGGCGCAGGTTGATCGATCATGCCGGCCGGAGCGGTCGGGGCACCGGGCGCCGGCGCGGCTTGTTCCTTCCCGGAGGAGAGTTGCCGCAAGATTTCCATCGGCAGGTCGCTCAGGCCGAGCGGCGTTTCGGTCTCCTTGTTGACCAGGGCATGACAGACCAGGCTTTCCAATTGCCGGACGTTTCCCGGCAGTTCCACCAGCTTGAGCGCTTCCACAAAATCGGGGCTCACCGGCACGCTGCTGCTGGGCCTCAGCAAACGGTGTTTCACAAGAAAGAACTGGATCAGTGGTTGAATGTCAGCGTGCCGCTCGCGCAAGGCGGGCACACGCACTCCCAGCACGTTCAGCCGGTGAAACAAGTCGGCGCGAAATCCTCCCTGCCGCACCATCTCGATCAGGTTGCGGTTCGTGGCCGCCACGACCCGCACGCTCACGGTGACTTCATGCTCGTCGCCCACGGCCAGGACCCGGTTTTCCTGGAGCACGCGGAGCAACTTGGCCTGAAGCGGTTCGCTCAATTCGCCGATTTCATCCAGGAAAAGAACACCGCCGTGGGCCGCGCGAATCAGGCCCTTGCGCTCGCGTTCCGCGCCGGTGAACGCTCCACGGCGATGACCGAACAGCTCGCTCTCGGCCAGGGTCGGCGTCAGCGCGCCGCAGTTCAGCGCGATGAAGGGGCCCGTGTGCCGCTTGGGGTCCAGTTGATGAATGGCGCGCGCCACACACTCCTTGCCCGTCCCCGTTTCTCCCGTCAGCAACGTCGGCAGGTCGCTCAGCACGCTCACGCGCAGGACCGCGCGGAACATGTCGAGCATCGGCTGGCTCTCGCCCACGACGCCGAGGCCCAGCATCAGGTTTTTCACTTGCCGCTCTTCCGCGGCCCGCTCGGTTTCCGACCGCCAAAGGCGGACAAGGAGACGCTGCAATTCCGCCGGAAAACTGTCCTCGGCGCTGTCCAGCAGTTGCGTGGCTCCCGCAAGCAAAGGAAGAGCGCGCGCGATGACCGGCCAATTCCGAAGGCCGTCCTCGTAACCGACGATCTTGAACCCGTTCTCCTTGAGGGCCCGAACCGCCTCCACGGAGGGTTGATC
>WNGA01017790.1_pt1 | contig 13727 bp, 10 predicted proteins | sample 5400061 | NCBI WGS metagenome assembly WNGA01 (sample SAMN13153366, study PRJNA577476) | soil metagenome | isolation source: 100 cm soil or saprolite under grassland replicate 2 | place: USA:California | collected 2016-06-15 | reverse complement strand
CCGACAGGATCCCGATCTCCTCCTGCTGGTCGACGGTCAGGAACTTCTTCCCCATCCAGCGGAAGATGTAGTCGACGATCGACTTCGCGGCTCGGATGTCCGGGTCGTTCGTCATCCCGCTCGGCTCGAAGCGCATGTGCGCGAACTTCGAGACATAGACCTCGAGCGGCACGCCGTACTGCAGGCCGAGCGAGACTGAGATCATGATCGAGTTCATCAAGCCGGCGAGGGTCGTGCCCTCCTTGGCGATGTCCACGAAGATGTCGCCCGGCGTCCCGTCGTCGTAGAGGCCCACATGGATGTAGCCCTCGTAACCGCCGACGCGGAACTTGCGGCCGATCTCGGTGCGGTCGTCCGGAAGGCGGCGGCGAAGCGTCGCGGGTAGCGGCGGCACTGCGGCTGCCTCCAGCAGCGTTGCCTGCGCGCCGGAGTCTGCCTTGCCCGACAGCGGCTGCGCGACCTTGCAGTTGTCGCGGTAGATCGCGATCGCCTTCACGCCGAGCTTCCACGACTCGACGAAGAGCTTCGCCACCTCGTCGACCGTCACGGTCTCCGGCAGGTTCACCGTCTTCGAGATCGCGCCGGAGATGAAGGGCTGGACCGCTCCCATCATCTTCGTGTGGCCCGTGTAGTGGATCGCCCGCTCGCCGACCGCGCAGTCGAACACCGGGTAGTGCTCCGCCTTCACGAACGGCGCACCCACGACCGTATTGCGCTCGTCCACGAACGCGACGACCTCCTCGACCTCTGCGGGCGCGTAGCCGAGCTTCTCGAGCGCCATCGGCACGGACTTGTTCACGATCGTGATCTCGCCGCCGCCGACGAGCTTCTTCGACTTCACCAACGAGAAGTCGGGCTCGACCCCGGTCGTGTCGCAATCCATCATGAAGCTGATCGTTCCGGTCGGGGCCAAAACGGTCGCCTGCGCGTTGCGGTAGCCGTGCACCTCGCCGAGGTTCAGGACGTCGTCCCAGGCCTGGCGGCACGCGGCCAGCAGGTCAGCGGGGATGACCTCGGAGTCCTGGATGTTCCCGACCGCGGCGCGGTGCTGCGCCATCACGCCGATCATCGCCGCCGCGTTCGGCTTATAGCCGGCGAAGGGGCCCATCCTTGCCGCGATCTCGGCCGACTTGCGATACGCGCGGCCCGTCATCAGCCCCGTGATCGCCGCCGCGTAGGCGCGGCCCTCATCCGAGTCGTACGGAAGCCCGCGCGCCATCAGCAGCGCGCCGAGGTTCGCGTAGCCGAGCCCGAGCTGGCGGTACGCCTTCGCGTTCTGCTCGATCTCCGGTGTCGGATAGGACGAGTTGCCGACGAGGATCTCCTGCGCGAGGAACAGGACGTCCACGGCATGCGAGAGCGCCTCGACGTCGAGCTCGCCGTCCTCGCGGCGGAACTTCATCAGGTTCAGCGAGGCGAGGTTGCAGGCACTGTCGTCAATGGACATGTACTCCGAGCACGGGTTGGACGCGTTGATGCGGCCCGTGTTCGGCAGCGTGTGCCAGTTGTTGATTGTTGTGTCGTACTGGACGCCCGGGTCGGCGCACTGCCAGGCCGCCTCGGCCATGTCCTTCAGCAGCGAGCGCGCCTTGACGGTGTCGACGACTGTGCCGTCGGTGCGCGCGGTCAGGTTCCACTCGGCGTCGGCCTCGACCGCCTCCATGAACGCGTCGGTGACGCGCACGGAGTTGTTCGCGTTCTGGTACTGGATCGACGCCCAGTCGGCGGAGTCGAGCGACATGTCGTAGCCGGCCGCTTCGAGGACGCGCGCCTTGCGCTCCTCGTGCGCCTTGCACCAGATGAACTCGTCGATGTCGGGATGGTCGACGTCGAGCACGACCATCTTCGCCGCGCGACGTGTCTTGCCGCCGGACTTGATCGTTCCCGCCGATGCGTCGGCACCGCGCATGAACGACACGGGCCCCGACGCATAGCCGCCCTTGGAGAGTTGCTCCTTCGACGAGCGCAGCCTCGACAGATTCACCCCCGAGCCCGAGCCGCCGCGGAAGATGACGCCCTCGCGCCGGATCCAGTCGAGGATCGACTCCATCGAGTCCTCGATCGAGAGGATGAAGCAGTTGTGGACGGCGATGTTGTTCGAGAGGTACTCGCCGGACTCGGTCTGGATGTCGTAGACCTCGTGGACCCCGATCGGCTCGATCGACACAATTTCCTCTTCGCGCAAGTCTGGACAAACCTTGGAGCCAGTAATAGTCAGAGAATCAAGCAGCCTTCTCTGCTTCTCTCGGCTGGCGAAGCCAACGAGTTCGGCAAAACGGGCACGCTCGGATCCGATGGAGATCGAGACTTCGTGCAGATCTTGGCGATCTGTTCGCTTCTCATGTTTGTGCGTGCGCCGTGAGTAGATCCCCAAGACGTTCAGCAAGAGCTGTACGTCCTCGGTCCATTTCTCGCTAATGACCGCGAATGCGACTCGGCCGCTTTCACCGTGGTTGTCGCGCTGCACCGTCACGTAGCCATCGGCTTGGAAAAGGCTCCGGAGATATGCGGCGATCACATCGTGGGAAGCGGTCCACAAGTGGCTTGGCACCCGGATCTCATGTCGTCGCTTTAAAAGCCCCCACTTCTCCACGAAGTCGCTCAAGACTTCGCCGTAGAGATTGATTCGACGGCACGATACGGACCCGTCCTCCCGCTTCACTTCCCGCATGCTGCGGTACACGTGAGGAAAGACGATTTCGAGATTCTGAGAGACCCACGCATACTCGTCGTCGTTTGCGACCTGAAACTCGACGCGCAGCTTGCCCTCGTATCGGCCTACGCCTCCGTCCGCTTGGAGCCATCCTGCGAGTGCGGCTTCTGCTCGTTCGACGATGCCGTCCTCGCTCGTGACCGTGACGGGAATCGTCTCTTCAGACTCCGGCCCACCAACACGAGCAAGAACGCGAGAAAGTACCTTGGCACGGTGAGGATGAAGGTGAAGGCGCATTCCGACGCGCAACTCCTCCATCCGCAGCCATGACGCCTCAGTTCGCCGCGTATGGACCGCCTTTACAAGGTGGTCCGGTGTCGCTTCGATGAACTGGCCATTTCGAAGACTGACTCGAAGCACTGGCTTCCGACCGTTGTGCTTGAACGCGACGATTCGAGTCACGCCCTGAGAGTCATAAACCTCACGGCCGACTTGCTCGCGTTCGACGAGTTCGCCGATTGGGACCATTCCATCGGGAGTTGAAACAAGTGCGTCGTACTTCTGACACGCACTGCACTGCGGCTTCTCTTCAAAACCAACGTTGAACCAGACAGGACTGTTGAAGCTCGCGAGCTGGTTGACGAGGATTGCCTTCAGCTCGGCCTCGAAGGTGTCGGCCTCCTCGTCGGTCGCGAAGTAGCCGTCCTTGCGCCCCCACGCCGAGATCGTGTCGACGACCCGGCCGATCATCTGCTTGACGGAGCGCTCCCGCTCCGGCGAGGTCATCCGTCCGCGGAAATATTTCTGCGCGACGATATTGGTCGCAGTTTGCGACCAGAACTTCGGGAACTCGACGTCCTTCTGCTCGAAGACCGGCTTCTCCTTGCCGGGGATGAAGGCGTCGCGCGTCTCCCACTCGATCTCGTCGAACGGGTCGCGGCCGGGGATCGTGAAGTAGCGGCGCACGGCGAGGCTCGCCGTGTCGTCGACGACGGTGTTCTCAGCCGGCTCAGCCGGGGTCTGAGTCTCTCTTTCCTTGGCGGTCGCCATCCTGTCCCTCCCGAGCACTAGTTCGACGGTATAGATCTCGATCGGTGTTGGTGTTGCGTCTTCGAGGAGGCGCCGCCGATCGGGATCTGGACCATAGAAACAGGCCCGGACGGAACGAATTGTACCGACACGCTGCCCCGCAAAGCCGCTTGGGAAGCGGGATTCAGTCCGCCGAGAGAGCTAAAGACCTAGGCGGGAGGCGGCTGTGCCGTGGCTCTGCGGGCCTGCCAGCGGCGCGCGAAGAAGCTGACGGCGGCGGCGGCGATCAGGGCCAACGCAAGGCCGCCGAGGACGAGCAGCGGGACCGGGACCGAATCGGCGCTGCTCGGCCCGATCTTCTTGGCGAGCCAGTGGAAGAAGCCTTCGTCGTGCTTGCCGCCCGCGCCGGGTCCGTCACCCGGGCCTTTCCAGCCGGGCACGAGCGTGCTCGCACGGATCTTGCCATCGTGGTTTCGGATCACAGACTGGAGCGCGCGGTTGAGGTCGTCGCGCAGCGTCCCGTAGACGATCTGGTCCTCGGGAATGTCGTTCAGCGCCTCGCGGTAGCAGTGGACGGGATAGGTCTGGTCGATGCGGCCGTCGACGTACCAGTCGTGGATGAGGGCGCTCGAGCACTTGCTCGCCTGCGCCGTGCCGACGCCGAATGTCGCGGCCGCCGCTGCGGCTACGACGAGGAGGATGAGGGGCTTCAGGAACCTGGGCATGCGGGGGCCGGGCTGCGGCTTGGCGGGACTCTAACGACGATCTTGCCCACCTTGCCGGATGGGAGTGAGGCTCGCATGTGTCGGTTGTAAACGGTTTGTAAGCAGGACGAGGTCCCGGGATTTCGCGTAGACGTCCGGAACCCTTGAGTAGATGCGGCCTGTGTTAGCTTCGCCGACGATGCGACGGGCGGCCGTTCGGGGAGCGCTTCTCCCCGCCGTAGCCGCCGCGCTGGCGTTTGCGGCGTTCTTCTTCAACGACGGCTCGAGCCAGTCGCGGCTGTTCTGGATCGGGGCCGTGGCGGTGATCGTGGCGGCGGACGGATGGGCGCTGCGGCCCCCGCAGCTGTCCTCGGCGGCCGTCGTCTTCCTCGCGGCGCTGGGTGCATTCGTCGTGTGGCAAGGCGTCTCGATCGCCTGGTCGATCCAGGCGAGCCGCTCGTGGGACTACACGAACCGCGGGCTCGTCTACTTCGCGTTCGCCGTGGTCGGCGTGCTCTTGGGTGGTGTCTCGCCGCGGCGGTTTGCGTACGGCGCGGCGGTGCTGCTCGGCGCGTTGTTCGTATGGGCGCTGGCGGCCAAGGTCATTCCGGGTCTGTACGGCGATTACAGCCGGCTCGCACGCCTGCGGTATCCGCTCGGGTACTGGAACGAGCTCGGACTGCTGGCGGCCGCGGTGGCGTGGATCGCAGGCGCGGCGGTTGCCAGCGCGGCGTTGCTCCTCCCGGGTGTGAGCGACGACGCACAGCCGCACGGCGTTCGCGTGCAGGACGGGCTCGTGTTCGGAGCCGCGCTCGTGGCGGGCGCGGCGGTCATCGTGGTCGCGTTGCGGTTCGTGGTTACGCGGGCGGTGGATCGTAGCGTGGTCCGCGCCGTCGCGGCCTTGCTGGCGACGCTGATGCTCGCCACGCTCGCGGCGGCAGTCGTGCGCGCCGGCGGTCCGGGGGACTTCGTCCGCGACCGCTGGCACGAGTTCTCGAATCCCGTCAGCGCCCAGGTGCCGCAGGGGCAGAAGCGTCTCGTGAGCACGAGCTCGAGCAACCGCTGGCGCTGGTGGCAGGAGGCGTGGGACGCCTTCGTCGATCATCCCGTGCAGGGGACGGGTGCGGGCACCTTCGGGCTCACGGACCGGATCGAGCGCAACTCGCCGCTCGCGGTCTCCGAGCCGCACTCGGCGCCGCTGCAGGACCTGAGCGAGACCGGGATCGTCGGTTTCCTCCTCATCGTGCTCACGCTCGGCGCCGCCGCGGTGGCGATCCTGCGCCGCGAGCGTACGGCTGCGGCGACAGCGCTTGCTCTGGGCGTGGCGGTCTGCGTCGTGCATTCGCTCGTGGACATCGACTGGGATTACGTCGGCGTTCAAGGCCCGCTTTTCCTCACGGTGGGGATGCTCGTTTCCGGGGCGGGTCGGGCGCGTCGAAGCTGGCTGCCTGCAGCCGCGGCCGGGGTCTGCGCCTTCGCTGCGCTCTACTCGCTCGTCTCTCCCTGGCTTGCCGAGCACCGCCTCAGCGCTGCCTACGATTCGCTCACGCGAGGAAACGCCGTCGCCGGAGTCGACGAGGCGAAGTCGGCGCACGCGTTCAATCCGTTGGCAGTGGAGCCGCTCTTCGTCTGGGCGCTGGGCGAAGACCTCTTGGGGCGGAAGGCGAAGGCGTTGGAGCTCTACCGGCGGGCGCGCGACCGCGAGCCAAGGAATGCCGAGACGTGGTACAGGCTCGGCGAGTTCGAGCTGGACGTGCTCAAGCGACCGCGTGCGGCTTACCGCGATCTCAACCAGTCCTACACGCTCGATTCCTTCGGGCCTGCAAGCGAGAAGGGAGGCCCGCTCGATCGGGCGCGCTGCAAGATCGACCCGGCTACGTGCCGACGATGAGCACGAGGTGTGCGCCCATGAGCTGTGACGGGAGCATCCCGTCGAGCGGCCGCACGATCCGGACGTGCAGGTCGTGTCCGAGCCGCTTTCCTTCGGCGGCGTAGCCGGAGCGGTACATGACCAGCGACCGCGGCGTCGTCGTCGCCGCGTTGCCGACGTTGCCGAGCAGGTAGCCGCGCGCGCTCACACGGTCGGCCGCGGCATGGGCGGCTCCGGCCCGGCCGTTGCCGTTCAGGACCATCACCGAGGTCTCGCTCCGCTCGAGCGTCGCCCTCTTGGCCGGCGCGGCGGTCGCCGTGCGTTTGCGTGGCGCGGCGGCTGCCGTCGATTCGCGGAAGTGGTTCGCGAGCGGGTTCCCGAGCAGCACGATCCCGATGCCGGCGAGCGCGACGAGCTCGATCGCGGCGACCGCGCTGACGGCGATCGTGGCCCGGCGCCAAGGCCGGACGAGGTCGTGCGCGTGCTCCATCGCCCGGACGAAGTTCGGGCCGCGGCGTTCCGCTCCTTCATCGCCGGCCGGGCCGTTCAGCCGGGGCCGGCGCGCCCACGGCCGTTCCGGCCGTGGGCGTGGACTGTCCCCAGACGGGTCCGTTGCGATCGCGGCCCCGCCAGGTCCGGTCCAGGCGGGGTGGGTGTGTCGAGAGTGTGACGTTTCGTCCACAGCCGGCCGAAGCGGACCGGACTCGCGGCTAGGCCCCGCCTATCTTCGGCGGCGGCACGCCGCGGTCCGGTTCGGAATTCGGACCTGTCTAGTCCCCGCTGATCCAGGCCCAGGTCTCGGCGAGCCCCTCGTCGAGCGAGCGTTTCGCCTTCCAGCCGAGCTCACGCTGCGCGAGCGACGGGTCGAGGACGCTGCGCCGGAGCTCGCCGGGTCGCGCGTCCGCGAACTCCGGCTCGCGCTCGATCCCGGCGACGCGCTGAATGCGTTCGTAAAGGTCGAGCACGGACGTCTCGCTGCCCGTGCCGACGTTGAAGACGGCGCCCTCGTGCGCCGCCGCGGCGAGTGTCGCCGCCACGACGTCGCCGACGAACACGTAGTCGCGCGTCTGCGTCCCGTCGCCGAAGATGCGCGGCGTCTCGCCGTCGCGCAGCCGGCTCATGAAGATCGCGACCACCCCGGCCTCGCCGTGCGGATCTTGACGCGGCCCGAAAACGTTTCCGTAGCGCAGCGAGACGTGGCCCCCGCCGTAGAGCCGCGAATAGGCGGCGATGTACTCCTCGCCCGCAAGCTTCGAGACGCCGTAGGGCGCGAGCGGGCGCCGCGGATGGTCTTCGCGCGCAGGCCCCTCACACTCGCCGTAGATCGCCCCGCCGGTGGAGCTGAAGACGACCTTCGTTCCATGCCGTCGCGCCGCCTCCAACACGTGCAGCGTCCCGATCACGTTCACGTTCGCATCGTGATCCGGCCGCTCCACGGAGACGCGCACGTCCACCTGCGCCGCCAGGTGGAAGCACACCTCGGGCCGGCCCTCGGAAAAGACCCGCTCTGCGTCCTCGCGAATGTCGCCTTCGTGCAGGCGCGCGCCGTCGGGGACGTTCTCGCGCTTCCCGGCCGAGAGGTCGTCCAGCACGTGCACCTCGTCCCCGCGCGCGAGCAACGCCTCCACGACGTGCGAGCCGATGAAGCCCGCGCCTCCGGTCACGACCGCCCGCACGCGCCGTATCGTACGGCGGCGGTGTTCATCACCTTCGAAGGTCTGGACGGGTCCGGGAAGACCACGCAGGCCGAGCTCCTCGCGGAGTCGCTGCGCGAGCAGGGCCGGGAGGTCGTGGCGACGCGCGAGCCGGGCGGGACGCCGCTGGGGGAGCAGGTCAGGCGTCTCCTGCTGGACGGGCTCGAGATGAGCGGCTGGGCGGAGGCTTCGCTGTTCGCGGCCGCGCGCGCCGAGCTCGTCCACCGTGTGATCGGACCGGCGCTCGGCGACGGACGGGACGTCGTCTGCGACCGGTACGTCGACTCGTCGCTCGCCTACCAGGGCATCGCCCGCAACCTCGGCGTCGACCGTGTCCTCGAGCTCAACCTCGTGGCAACCGGCGGCCTCTTGCCCGACCGAACCTTCCTCGTGCTCGTCGATCCGCAGGTCGCGCTGGAGCGCAGCTCGCCCTCGGACCGGATCGAGCGGGAAGGGCCGGAGTTCCATCGCGCGGTCGACGAGGCGTACCGTTCGCTCGCAGCCATGTTCCCGAACCGGATCACGACCGTGGACGGCGACCGGCCGGCGGACGCGATCGCGGAGGAGATCCGTGGACGTCTTCCAGAGCTTCCCTGAGCAGCCCGAGGCGAAGCGGCTCTTGGGCGCCGCGCTCGCCGAAGGTCACGCGCACGCGTACCTCTTCCACGGACCGCCCGGGGTGGGGAAGCGCGCCGCCGCGATCGCGTTTGCGGCGCAGCTGATCGGCGAGCCGACCCGTGTCGAGCGCGGCACGCATCCCGACCTCTACCTGCTCGAGCCCGTCGGCGACCAGATCCGCATCGACGACATCCGCGTGCTGCGCCGCGATCTGCACATGCGTCCGTTCGAGGCCGAGCGGCGGGTCTACCTCGTCTTCTCCGCGGAGACCATGAACGAGGACGCCGCCGACGCGCTGCTCAAGGACCTGGAGGAGCCGCCGCCGTACGCCGTGATCGTCCTCGTCGCGAACGATCTCGGCCCGTTGCCGGAGACGATCCGCTCGCGCTGCCAGCTCGTGCCGTTCAGCCGCCTGTCGGAACGCGCGGTCCGGGAGGAGATCGCCGCACGCGCGCCCGGTCTCGAGCCCGCGGAGGCTGCGACGCTCGCGCGGCTCGCGGCGGGGAGGCTCGACCGCGCCGCGCGGTTGCTCGATCCGCAATCGGCCAAGCGCCGCGAGGCGCTGCTCGAGGTCGCGCGCTCGGTCTATGCGGATCCTGAATTCGAACCGGGCGAGGCGGCGCAGCGGATCCTCGACGGGGCGCGCGAGCGCGGCGCGCAGGCGAAGGCGTCCGCCGAGACCGAGCTCGAGACGCTCGACCTGCCGACCCGCGAGGCGGAACAGCGCGTTCGGCGCGCGGCGCGAGGGGCCGAGCGCGACGAGCTCCTGGCGGCGCTGGAAGAGCTCGGGTCCTGGTACCGCGATCTCGTGGTCGTGGCCGTCGGCGCCGAGCGCGCCGTCGTTCACGCGGACCGGATCGCCGTCCTCGCCGAGGACGGCACCACGGAACGGCTCGCGGCCGCGGAGCGCGCCTGCGAGATCGTCCGCGAGACCTGGCGCGCGTTCGAAGAGTTCAACCTCAGCCCGCCGCTCGCGCTGGAGGCCCTTTTCGTCCGCCTCCGCCGGGAACTCGGCACCGCTCCCGCCCTGGTCTAGAGACACCCTCGTTCCAGGGGTTGTAGGCCGCAGGCGGCCTGCCGACATTCGCTCTACGAGCGCGTCCGGGTGGGACCGCTCGTATCCGCAGTCAGGAGGACAGGTGGCCGCAGTCCCGTCCATAGGCCGTGCGACCCGCATCGAGCGGCCGGTCGCTCCTGGCGCAGATGCGGCGAGCGATCTCTACGAGCGCTACTCCGCACAGATCTACGGCTACTGCCTGCACCAGCTCGGGTCGCGCGAGGAGGCGGAGGACGCCGTCCAGACGACCTTCATGAACGCCTTCCGCGGCCTCTCGCGGGGAATCGTCCCCGAGCTCGAGTCGGCCTGGCTGTTCAAGATCGCCCACAACGTGTGCCTCTCGCGCCGACGCTCCTCCTGGCGTCGAGGCAAGGTCGAGTCGCCGAACAACTTCGAGGTGCTCCAGGAGATCATTCCCGGACGCGAGCAGGTCTCGGACGAGCTGATCTCGCTCCAAGACGTGCTCGAGGAGATGCCCGAGAACCAGCGGCGCGCGATTCTTCTGCGGGAGTGGCAAGGACTCACCTATCGCGAAATCTCGGCCGAGCTCGGGCTCTCTCAGGCTGCGGTCGAGACGCTGATCTTCCGCGCACGTCGCGCGCTCGCTCAGGGCCTGGAGCAAGACGCTGACACGTGGAAGAGGCGGCTGCGCCGCGGCGCCGACGTCGGTGGCGCAATCGCTTGCGCGAAAGCGCTGCTCGGCGGCGGCGGCGCGGCCGCCGTCAAGATCGCGGCGACGGCACTCGCAGTCGCGACCGCGGCCGTCGCGACGGCCTCCGCGCCGACGCCCACGCACGCGCGTCACGCGCCGGCGACGAAGCCGAAGCCTGCTGCGACGACGCACTCAGCTCGCAAGATCACCTCGAGCGGGCCGGCCCTGATCGCATCCCAGCCGAATCGAATCGCTCCTCGAGCCGAGCGGCCGCGCTCGGTGGAGCGCCGGCTTCCTCGTCCCGTCGCGCTGCCCGCGTCGAGTCCGGAGGACACGCCCTCCGCCCCCGCTCCGCCCGCCTCCCCCGACGTCGCACCGGCGCCGCCGTCGCCCGCGCCCGAATCGCCTCCTGCCGCCGCGAGCACCGAGCCCTCAGCACCTCCCGCCGAGCCGGCACCACAGCGCAGGCCGCAGTCGACGACCCAGCCGGACGACCCCGCGCCGATCGCGCCGGCCGCCGATCCCACTCCGCCGCCCGCCGCGGACCCGCCGGGTCAGGACAAGCCCGACAAGCCCGACAAGCCCGACCATCCCGACCATCCGAGCAACGGGAACGGCAACGGCAACGGCAACGGGCAAGGAAACGACAAGAAGTAACCCGGCGAGCGCCGGTACAGTACGAGCCTCGCCGACGTAGCTCAGCTGGTAGAGCACTTCACTCGTAATGAAGGGGTCCCCGGTTCGAGTCCGGGCGTCGGCTCTCTCGATTTCCAGGGACTTTTCGCGTGAGTCGAGTGCGGAAGTCCCGGGCTCAAGGCCGGAGGGGTCTACCAGGGGTCTACGGCGAGCGGCGGCACGGCCGTTTCCGATCGCTTCTGTGATCGTGATGCGCCGGCGGGCGGCGTCGCGCATGACGTGTGCGTAGGTGCGTGCGGTGAAGCCGGGGTCGCCGTGACCAAGGTGTTCGGCGACCTCATTCAGCGTGCGGCCCTCGTAGAGGAGCAACGTGGCGCACGTGTGTCGGAGGTCGTAGCTGCGGAAGTAGGCGACGCCGGCGCGCTCGAGAGCGGGGATCCAGACGCGGCGGCGCCAGTTGTGCCGACGCAGGTGGCCGCCCTGGCTGTCGGGGAAGACCAGCGTCTGAAGGTCGGGTCGACGGCGGGCGAGGTAGAGCTCGACGAGCTCGCGCGCGACCGGCTTGAACAGCTCCGGCTCTCGCCCGCGCTGCGACTTCGTCGTTGTCACCTCGCCGCCGGAGATGGCCCTCTGGACGCGCAGGCGCTCGCGTGGGCGGCCGCGGTCGTCGAGGACGTCGCTCCACATGAGCGCGTATGCCTCAGCCGGCCGCAGGCCCTCGTAGGCGAGGACGCCGACGAGCGCGGCGTTTTGCGAGTCGAGCTGCGCACGGATCGCTTCGACTGTCTCCGGCGTGCGAGCGTCGATCGTCTCGGCGCGGGTGTGCGCGACGCGGCGAACGCCGACGACCGGATTCCAGCCGAGCCGTCGCCATTCCACGGCCCGGTGGAAGACGCCTTGAAGCAAGCCGAGCGTGCGGTTGACCGTCGGTGCGCCCGCTCCGTCGACGCGCAGCTGCGCCGCGTAGTTGTCGATCGTCTCGCGTGTGATCTCGCGCAGGCGTTTGCGGCCGAGGTAGGGGACGATCCACTTGTCGAGCAGCGTCGTGTAGGTCGCGAGCGTGTTCGGGCGCAGGTGTGTGGCTGCGTATGTGTCCCACCATTCGACGAGGAAGTCCTCGAGCGTCGCGTTCGAGCCGATCATCTCGGAGGCGAGCTGACCCAGCTGGCGCGCACGGCGGACGGATGCTTCGAAGAGCTCGGCGTCGCGACGGCGGTCGAAGGTGCGCTTGCGTTTCGTGCTGCCGCGCCCGCTTTCGTACCAGCGGACGACGTAGACGGTCCGGCCGTCGCTACGCCTGCGTCGCTCGATGCTCATCTCGTCTTGACCGTAGCCGCTCCGCGAACGAGCCGGACGCTCGGCCGCGAGCTCTGATCGGATTGGTTGCGGCAGGTGCGGGTCGTGCCCGTTTGACGCCGTCGATTAGACCCGCGACGTCGCGCGGATCGAATCGCACCGCGCTTCCGAGGTGAACGGCGCACAATTGGCCGCGGTCGACGAGGCGCTGGACCGTTCGCGGGTGGACGTGGAGGAGAGCGGCGGCTTCGACCGTCGTCAGAAGCGCCGGCTTGTCGAGGGCCGGTACCGAGGTGGAGCGGCGTTGGGTTTTTGCGCTACCGCGCTCCCGCGTGGTGCTTTCGGCAGGTTTGTCGCGCCGAGTCGTCGGCTGTCGCCTCGTGCGTCGGCGGGTGGTGTTCTTCGGCGGCTCGGCCGGCTCGTCGGTCTCGAGGAAGGAGAGCTGGCCAGGATGAAGCGCCATGAGAACGGGGTAACCTATCAGCTACTGGCGTGGCTGTCAACACGCGGTAGACTCCGTTGCGGTGACCAGCGCTCAGATCATCCGTCAAGCCCGGCTGAAGGCCGAGCTGACGCAAACCGAGCTGGCGCAGCGAATCGGCCGTGATCGCGCCCAGGTTGCCCGCTGGGAAACCGGCGGCCAGGACCCCAGCTTCGAGAACCTCAGCGCGATCGTCGAAGCCTGCGGCTTCGTGCTGAAGCTCGAGATCGCCGAACGCCAAGAGAGCCCGGCCCTGGACGCAGAGCTCGAGACGAGCCTCGTCCAGGCGCCGCAACAGCGCGTTCAGGCCCTCTTGAAGCAGTTGGGCGACGAGTGAGCAAGCGCACGCGCTTCGATCCGTACGCGCTGTTCGAGGCGCTCGAAGGCCACCGCGTCGGCTACGTGGTGATCGGCGGCTTCGCCCGGGTCGTGCACGGAAGCGGCGAACTGACCCGTGGCCTGGACATCGTCCCCTCGTTGCGCGAGGACAACCTGCGCCACCTCGCCAACGCCCTCGAAGACGTGGGCGCCCCTCGCGCGGCGCTTGAAGCCCTCCAGGCGGACGAGTTGGCAGAGGGCGAGCCATTGACCGTCCCGACGAACGCCGGCCGCTTGAGGGTCGTGCCCAGGCCGTGGGGCACGCGGGGCTACGACGACTTCCGCATCCGCGCCAACCGCGAAAACCTCGGCCACGGCCTGCGCCCCCAGATCGCCTCGACAATCGACCTCGTCCGCATGCTCGAAGCAAGCACGCGCCCACGAGACCTCGAACGCCTCCAGCGCCTCCGTCGAATGATGGAACTCGAGCGCGTCCGCACCCGTCGACGCGGCCTCTACATCGAACGCTGATCGACCGCCCCTCGGGCCGTCGCGGACGCAACTACTCACCGCGATAGCAGGGGAGACACAGATGCATGCGTGTTAGTCCTCCGGGGGTCGCCGTCACCTGCTGACGGCGGCGAGCCCCGGAGGTGACTCTGCAGATTCATGCCCGCAGTGTGCGTGGCCTTCTTTTGATGAGTGTCCCTCCGGGGCTC
>WNGA01011342.1_pt1 | contig 13727 bp, 12 predicted proteins | sample 5400061 | NCBI WGS metagenome assembly WNGA01 (sample SAMN13153366, study PRJNA577476) | soil metagenome | isolation source: 100 cm soil or saprolite under grassland replicate 2 | place: USA:California | collected 2016-06-15 | reverse complement strand
CTGGCGCAATGCGTCCGCGGCGATCGAGTCGTGCAGGTGGACCGCAAAGGACAGAAGATCCGCAATGCGGACGGGGTGCGCGAGAAGTTCGGCGTGGACCCCGTCTTGATTCCCGACTTCCTCGCCCTCGTGGGCGACGCGGCAGACGGATATCCCGGCATTCCCGGGATCGGAGCGATCACGGCGGCTCGGCTGCTGAATCGATACGGCGACATCGAGGCTTTCCCACCGGACGTACTGGGAGACAGCCGCGACCGGGCGTTGCTGTTCAAAGATCTCGCCACGCTCAGGACGGACGCGCGTCTTTTCGAGGACGTGGGCGACCTGCGGTGGCGCGGCCCCGCCGACGCATTTGCCGCATGCACGGAGCAGTTGGGAGACGCTCGTCTGCTGGAGCGCTGCCGTACCCTGCGGAAGGTAGACTGACCTGACAACGGGAGGGACGCACAATGACCGCACCGAGAATCGTCGCGACGTGGCCGGACCGGGCACCATACCTGCTCAGCATCCTCAGGATCGTAGCCGCGTTTCTCTTCACGCAGTTTGGAACGGCCAAGCTGCTCGCGTTTCCGGCCGCGATCATGCCGGGCGGCGGCACGGCGCCGATCGGCTCGTTGGCCGGCATTGCCGGGCTCCTGGAAACGGTTGGAGGAGCCCTGCTCCTGATCGGGGTGTTCACGCGTCCCGTAGCCTTCATTGTCGCCGGCGAAATGGCCGTCGCGTACTTCATCGGCCACGCGCCACAGGGCTTTTGGCCGGTGCTCAATCAGGGACATCCCGCCATCCTGTTCTGCTTTGTCTGGCTCTATCTCTCCGCCGCAGGGGCGGGGCCGTGGAGCGTCGACGCGGTGATCGCGCGCCGGAAGCAGAACAGCTAGCGAAAACACGACGGCCAGCGCTGGGGGGAGCGCCGGCCGTGCGAGATGACGAGTCGAGGGGATGCCCTGGCCCGGATTCGAACCGGGACGCCTTACGGCACTGCCCCCTCAAGACAGCGTGTCTACCAGTTCCACCACCAGGGCGGCCGAAGAAAGGTAGAACGGGCGTTTGGGGGGGTCAACCGGCGCGTCGCGTGAGCCCCATCACGCGGCGGGCGTGCCTCGCCTAGCGCGCGCGGCGCCGCCGGACACTAGATTGACTCCCCATGGAACTGTGGGTGTCGTTCGCCTTCGGGGCGCTGCTCGGCGTGTTCGTCGGCGCGCTGATCGGCCGCGCCCGGGCGGCGGGCCCGGCCCGGCGCGCCCCCGCGTCACCCGCCGTCTCTGCTGCGCCGCCCAGGGCGCCCGCGCCCGAGGTGCAGCACGTGGTGCTCGACGAGGGCTCCGCGAACGTGCTGAACGCGTTGAACAACCGGCTCGCAGCGATCGGCGCGCTGGCCGATCTGCTGCACGGCAGCCCGCTCGATCCGGAACGGGCGCGCGCCCTGATGATGCTGCACGGCGAGGTGCGCCGGGCCGCGGAGATCACGCAGCACTTCCTCGAGCTGGCGCAGCATCCGATCGGCGCCGCGGAGCCGTCGGACTGCTCGATCGTGCTGAACGGTGTGCTCGCCGAGCGGGAGGGGACGCTGAAGGAGCTGGGCGTGCAACTCACGCGCACCATCCCCCACGAGCTGCCGATGGTCGCCTGCCCGATGGCGCAGCTCACCGAGATGCTGATGAAGCTGCTCGACTTCGCGCTGCGGCGGCTGCGCGACAGCCAGCCGCCCCGGGAGCTGCGGATCGCCGTGAGCGAGAGCGGGCCGTCGCTCAGCATCTCGCTGTGGGACTCCGGTGTCCCCCTGTCGGTCGAGGCGGAGCAGCGGCTCGTGACGCCGTTCCGCTTCACGCAGAGCGCCGGCGGGGGCGAGATCGAGTTCGCGCTGGCGCGCGCCCTGGCGCAGTCCTCCGGTGGCACGCTGCGCCTGCGGCCGCGCACCGGCGGCGGCGCCGAAGTGGTGGTGACGCTGCCGAAGAGCGTGCTCGCCCCGCTCGCCCGCGCGACGCCCGCCACCCCGGCCCTGCCCAAGCTGCGGATCCTCGTGGTGGACGACGACGCGGTGAACCGTCAGGCGATGCGGCTCCTGCTCGAGCGCGAAGGGCACGAGGTCGTGGCGGTGGAGAACGGCCTCGAGGCGATCGAGCGGCTCGGTCCCGCGAGCGACCGCTTCGACGCCGTGGTCACCGACCTCCAGATGCCGCGGCTCGGCGGGCGGGCCCTGTACGAGCAGCTCTCGGAGCAGCGCCCCCAGCTCGCCGAGCGCTTCGTCTTCGTCACCGGGGACCGCGCGCGCGACGAGACCCGCAAGTTCCTCGACGAGTGCGGCCAGCCCTCCGTGATGAAGCCCTACGACTTCACCGACCTCATCACGGCGATCGGGAAGGTGACGGGGAAGAAGTAGTCACGGCGTCACGCTCCCGAACCAGATCTCCAGGTTGTCGTTGGCCGTCCCCGTCTTCGCCGCCACCCCTGTCCACGTCAGCGCCGCGCGGTCCGACAGCGAGACGATCCCGTTGTAGTCGCCCAGGAACGGGCGGATACCGTCGGCGCAGGAGCCGCACGGCACCCCGTACTGCGAGGCATCGAACCCGCTCTTCGTCACCCGCGTCGAGCTCCACGTCGTGCCGCCGTCGGTGCTCCAGGCGTACGTCACGTCCACCAGCGCGTTCCCGCTGTAGCTCCGGTCATCGAACATGACGTCGAGCCGGCCCTCCCCTCCCGGCGCCGCGGAAAGCTCCGCCCCGAAGCGATCTCCGCTTCCGGGAGCGACCACGCTGGGCGCGGACCACGCCGCGGCGGTGGTCGCCTGGTCGGCCGGCGCCGACGTGAAGAACACCTTCGCCCGGCCGTCGGTGTCGATGTCCGAGTACACGACGGCGATACGATTGCGCGTCGCGTCGAAGGCCGGCGCCGGGTACGAGCTCGGACCCCGGAACGCGCCGCCCGCGATGTTGAAGCAGTAGGGCGGATACAGGCACACGGGATTGTTGTACCGCGAGAACACCGTCGGCGCGCTCCAGCTGACCCCACCGTCGCGCGAAACGGAGACGTAGTTCGCCGTCCCCTTCCCGCCCTGGATGCCGTTGTCGAACGTGAGATAGAGCGTGCCGTCAGGGCCGACCGCGATGCGCGCGTCCTGGTTGTTGCGGACGGTGGCGGGAGTGATCTGCAGCGGCGCCGAGAAGGTCCGCGCGCCGTCGCGCGAGTAGGCGACCTGGACGGGCGAGCGGGTCCCATAGCCGTTGAACTGCACCCAGGTGACGTACACCGACCCGTAGTACGGGCTCCCGGGATTGTTGTCCACCGTCATCGATTCGTGATCGGGGAACTGACCGGTCGAGCCCTTCGACTTTCCGATCTTGTTGTCCCACACCGAGACCGCCACGGGGTGGTCGGACCACGTGCGGCCGCCGTCGGTCGAGCGGCTCACGTACAGGGCGATCTGGTAGGGAGGCGTGAAGAAGTTGAACGCCTGCGCCACGAAGTACGCGGTGCCGTCCGGCCCGTAGCCCACGTAGGGGTCGCCCGCGGCGTCGTAGACGCCGGTTCCGGGCACCGCGGGATCGTTGGTGTAGCGGGTGAGGCCCGGAATGAAGCCGTCCGGGAGCGTGGCGGACCACGTCTTGCCGCCGTCGAAGCTCACGTTGTAGGCGACGCCGTCGTTGTAGTTCCAGTCGTTCGCGCCCGTGAGCAGGTTATTCGGATTCGTCGGGTTGACCGCGACCGGCGTCTCGTTCTGGGCGGTCGTGTCGCGGCTCACGTCGGTCACGAAGACCGCGGGGGCCCGGCCGCCGGCGGCGAAGCTCGGGTGCAGCGCGGTCGGGGGGGGCGCCGGGGACTCGGTGCACGCGGCGAGGACGGCCGCTCCCGCGACGGCGTGAATAACTATGTTGCGCATTGCATAACCCCAGGCAATCGGGACCCCGCGAATATGCTGCGCCCGGAGACGGGCGGCGAGTTGCGCCGGCGTGGCGCCGGGGCAACGTCTTGAACGGCCGGCACCGCCCGCCGAAGTTCCATCCACCATGGCGCAACGCCAACCGCAGCCCCTTCCGACCGACCGGGAGACCGCCGAGAGCTTCCGTCTCCTGGTCGAGAGCGTGAGGGATTGCGCGATCTTCATGCTCGATCCCACGGGGCACGTGAAGAGCTGGAACGCCGGCGCGGAGCGGATCAAGGGGTATCGCGCGGACGAGATTCTCGGCCGGCACTTCTCGGTGTTCTACACGGAGGAGGACGTAGCCGAAGGGAAGCCCGACTGGGCGCTCGAGACGGCGCGGCAGATGGGGCACCTCGAAGACGAAGGGTGGCGGATCCGCAAGGACGGCACCCGCTTCTGGGCCGACGTCGTCATCAGCGCCATGCGGGACGACCAGGGCGTGTTGCGCGGGTTCGCCAAGGTGACGCGCGATCTCACGGAGCGCCGAGGGGACGAGGAGGCGCTCGCGCAGTCGCACACCGAGCTCGACCGGTTCAGCTATTCGGTGTCGCACGATCTGCGGGCCCCGCTCCGCGCCATCAGCGGCTACGCGCAGGTCCTGCTCGAGGACCACGCCGCCGCCCTGGACGACGAGGGGCGGCGCATGCTGCGTGTGATCGCCGACAGCGCGAAGCTCGGGGGTCAGCTGATCGACGGGCTGCTCAAATTCTCGCAGCTGGGACGGCGGCCGCTCTCCACGGCGCCGGTGGACTTGACGGCGCTGGCGCGGAGCGTGATCGACGGGCTGCGCGGCGGCGAGGGTGTCGGGGAGGCCGAGATCGTCCTGCAACCGCTGCCGGCGGCGACCGGCGATCCCACGCTGCTGCGGCAGGTGCTGGCCAACCTCATCGGCAACGCGCTGAAGTTCAGCCGCGGCCGCGCCCATCCGCGGATCGAGATCGGGGCGCGGCCGGAGCGCGGCGAGGTCGCGTATTACGTGCGGGACAACGGTGTGGGGTTCGACATGCGCTTCGCCGACAAGCTGTTCGGCGTGTTCCAGCGCCTGCACCGCGCCGAGGAGTTCGAGGGGACGGGCGTCGGCCTCGCCCTCGCTCACCGAATCATCCAGCGGCACGGCGGGCGCATGTGGGCGGAGGCGAAGCCGGAGGAAGGCGCGACGTTCTGGTTCACCCTTCCGACCAGGAGCGTCACGTAGTGGGCCGACTCGGAATCGAACCGAGAACCTACTGATTAAGAGCTGCGTCGCGCGTTGGGCGGAGTTGGGTCTAACTCTGTTACCAGGGCTTGAGAAATTACTGTCACCGTCGCCGACCAACTCTTGAGACGGCTCACCACGAGAGAGGGCCAAGCTCGCCGCGCCAACCTACCGCGAGGAGCAGGAGAATGCAGCCGAGCCAGAACAAGAAGGTGAGGACCTTCTGCGCCAGCACGGCTTCTTTGGGCACCCGTCGATGGATGATCGGCACGACGAGCACGAGCAGTCCTGCGACGGTGAGTACGGTGAAGCGATCCACTGCTTGTTTCTCCCGTCCTGTTGGGAACGCAAAGGGACTGACTGCTGGCCGGTCCAGCAACAAAGCTAGCCGGCCGTGCTGGTGTTGAGGTCTTTGTTCGCCATGCGCGTTCCTCCGGATGTGGGGGCGGATCACTGCTTCTTGGGCGCCACCGCTTCCACGGTGATGGTGAGGATGTTCTTGTTGCAGTAGAGCCGCTCCGGGTGCTTCAGCTCGCGCCAGCACCCGAGGCGGGCGATCTCAGGTACCGCCGAGTCCGCGGCCGCCCGGGTCACGAAGGGGCCGACCTTGTCAGTGAGGATCGCCACCGACCCGGGCTGGTACTCGTACTTCACCTTCACGATGTACGTCGTGTCGGTCGGCTGCTGCTGTGCCGTCGCCCGCGAGGCGATAGCCGCCAGCAGAACGCCTACCCATGTTCGGATCATGGATACCTCCGTCGGCAGGGAATCCTACGATCTTCCGCCCGGGCCTACCCGGGAGGGGGAACCGGTGTACGCAGCACGTCGATCAGCCACGCGACGATGAGCACGAGCAGGCCGAGGAGCGCCATGAGCACGTAGAGGGCGAAGTTGTGGGCCAACCAATCGATGACCCAGCGCTTCCACGGTGGGAGGGGCGGCTGTGGTTCCGGTCGCCATTTCCCCGTCGCGGGGTCCCGTTCCCACCGTTCGCCGTTTGACATAGAGCCTTCGTCCCGTTCACACCGATGTAACAGCTCTCACGCGCGCAACATCAGCTACTTCGACCAGAAGTTGTATTCCTTGCCCTTCGCGATGAGCTGCTTGACAGCGTCCAGGCCCAGGGCGGGTGCCGACCAGTTTAGCGCCAGAAAGATCGTCTTGGCGATCTCGCCCACGACGCTATCGCGATCCGTCGCGAGGGCGGTGCTCGACGTTGTTACCTCGAACGACAACGTGTCATCGAAGGGCGCCGCGCCAACCTCCTTCGGCGCGTTGTACGGGAACGCCAGGAAGGGGATGCCGCGAATGCGAACCATCTGAACCTGGACGAGGAGCGGCCCATCGTACCCGAGCACCTTGAGCACGCTGATCGCGTGTTCCAGGAACACTAGCAGGTAGCCGACGATGGCGTTGGAGTGGATGCCCCGTGCCTGCTCGACCCCTTTCTCGTCGGGATGCACGTCTTCCAACTCGACGGCGTAGAACAGGTGGCCCCACACCGTGATCTCGACCAGAGAGAAACGGTACGCTCCGCCAGGAATCAGCAGGCTCTCGTGCGCGCTGATCTTCGGCGAATCGGGCACCGGAAACCCCGACCGACGCCACCCAATGTTGTGCGACGTGAACCGGGTCAGCAGCGCGCCGTGCTCTATCAGTTGGCGGTGCGGAAACAGGGGCGACACGGCGACGAAGAGGGTCGCACCGATATCGCCCTTCGTATTCTCGGCCTTCCCATAGTCGGTCCGCACGTAGCTATTGAAGCGCTCGACGGACCGGACCGTGAGCGCTTCCCGCCGTTGCACCAGCGCCGCGCGGCGGTTGCCGAGATGCGTGAGTTCCTCGTAGGTGGCAAGTTGCGGCTCAAACCGCTGGCTATGCTCATCCGTCCGCACGTATGCGCCCTTTCGGCCGTTCAGGAAGTGTGGCGCCTCCTCGCTCAATGGAATGTGGATTACGTAGCAGACCTTTGTCGCGTCCTGCGGCGTCGGGATCGGGTCCGAGACGAACACTTCCAGCGGTGGCCATACGCCGTCGTAGCACCACTGCACTATTTGCTGCCGATACCCGTTGATCGCGGCGACGCCAGGCAGGCCTTGCAAGCGGCCCTTCCCATCTTCCGTCGCGCCGACGACCACGTAGCCGCCATACGTGTTGGCGAACGAGCTGAGCTTCTTGAGCATCTCGTCCTTCGACGGCGGTGCACTCTTGAACTCCAGGCGGATGTTTTCGACTGCCTGCTCCGTCAGCAGTTCTTGCAGATCGGCGGTGGCGAGCGTCGTGATCGACTTGGCGAAGATCGACATTCCAGGTACGGAGCGTTACCCACGTGTGAGTGGCGCGTCGGTGAAGTACGTAACCGACTCCGGCCGACCCGCCAAGAACGGATTCTCCCAAGCCGAACGCACAGCCGGGTTGGAGCGCGAGTCAGTGACCACGACGTAAGGATTGCCAGGGAAGATGCCCCAGACGGTGGCCTCGTCGGAGACCGGCCGAGAGAATCGCCTAGACTGTGCCCGCGCACGAGGGTCGGCTATTGTGCGCCCTCGGAGTTGCTCACCCACCGTCCCGGTCCATTCTTCTCCGTCGTGAGGAAACGTGATCGAGTAGATTCGTTCTCCATGGTCCGGTACCGACCGCTGCGCAAACCGAGCCGGTTCCGCGTAGGCCTCTTCTTGGCTTGAAGGGTCAATGCCTGGGATGAAGAACGCTGGGGCATCGCTCATCGCGCCAAAGTCGCCTAGACCGCAGCGTGCGTCAACTCGTACTCGCTGCCTGCCGCCACGCTTGATCGAGGCTCAACGCGAGCAAGGGGACTTTCGATGGCGTTTGACTTCGTCAATCTCATCATCGGTTCGCTCGCGCTGCTTGTAGCAGTCGGCGCGGCGTGGTTTGCCCGGCAGATGTTCGTCATGAAGTCTGGGCTTGAACTACGCGGATCTTACTCGCTGTGGTCAAGCGTCTCATGTGACGACAAGTATGTAGGGAGTGTGACAATCCAGAACCTCAAGGACCGCGCCGTCGTTCTGTTCAAGATTTTCCTCCAGATCGGTCACAACTACTACATCGAACTAGAGGACTTCACCAACCAGCCGGTCACACTCGAACCGTTTGGTATCCTCCACCGTGAGTACGAACCAATTGACCATTACAGCAGCGGGACCCACCGGGTTCACCTTAACGAGCTTCTCGACTCTAAGGGCGTGAGGCGACGATTGGTACTCGCCACGTCTCAGGGTCGATACGTAGTTCGTCACTGGATTCGAGCGTGGGATCCTGTTCACGTTTTCTTCAAGAATCACTACACCGGCATCATCCGGGCGCTACGTTCCACATACAAGGGGAAAGCGTACGGGTCGAATGCCAAGTACGTCGTCCAGATCAAGCTTTCGGATGGTAAAGAGGAAGTCATCCCAATCTATGCGCACGACTACAGGTATCGCATCTTCCGAAAGTTTCAACTGACCAGCGACGCGCTACAGTCCGCGGTCGCTCTTGAGGAGTTTCTTTTGGAGCGGGCTATCGCCGGTGACCTCAACTGCTCAGATGTTTCTGTTTTCGACATGGAGAACTGGCGTAAGCAAAGGTACGACAAGAGAGACATGGAGCCCTTCCACGCACCCAAAGTAGGCTGGTTCATGTACTACATCGTCGGCCGTGTTCTTAGTTGGTGGGACGACATCAAGATGAATCGGCAGAACCGCGCGTTACACAGGAAGCGGTTGGCCGATGCAAAAAGAGCCGAGAAAGCGGCGCGAGCGGGAACGCAGTAGTGCCACAACGTCCCAGATCTCATCGAGTCGCTGATGAGTCACGTCGCGCTTTCGAGCGCGTGCTACCGAGTCACTGGGTGTTTCGACCGGAACAACCTGACTACGGCATCGATGGAGAGGTCGAGGTATTTGATGAGACCGGGGCATCGACTGGTCTCAGATTCTACGTCCAGCTGAAAGCGACCGACGGAACAGACCAGCAGGCTAGGTCTGTCAGAATAACTCGAGAGAATGCTCGATACTACCACGCCCTCGACCTTCCTGTCCTCATCGCGTCGTATCATGCCCCTTCAGAAACCTTCTACGCGCGCTGGTTCCAAGAGATCAACCCACCCGATGAAGGCGATGGTACGGTGTCGGTGACATTCGAGGACGTAAATCGTTGGACTAGCCAGACGCCTAATCTCCTGGTACGCGATCTAGTTGTTAGGCGAACGCTCCGCAGTGGCGAAGTCACAACTCCCCTTCACGTCGCCATAGAGCGCGAGCCACCTGATGCTCAATCCGCGCTGGTGAATGAACTGACGTCAGCTGTGGCTCGCTTGCGTGGCGTCGTCGAATTGAGCGACGATGTAAAGGGTGCGCTTGCAACAATCGTAATCCGCCCTCGCAAGGTCGCCGTCCAGCTCGGGAAGGAAGTCAGCCGGTCAATAGGTGTCGCCAGTGACGTAAAGAACCATCGCGCCTTGGCGGCGGATACACTCTTGTTGCTGGCTCTCGCTCTTGGACGGGCGCGTCAATACTCACTCGCTGGCAAGATCGCCCTCGCGGTCGTCGATTCATCGATCATGATCGAAAGTCCTGACGTATTCGGCCCTCTCACCAGGTACTTGGCAACGGGCCATCGACTGACGGACGCCCTCGAACTCTCCGACCGGCTCGCGACAAAGTACGGCAGTACGTGGGCCGCCGAGTCTTTTCGATCCCTCGCTCTTACCGCCCAGGGGACGTCCGCTGCGGAGTTGGCGATCTACGAGAAATACCTTGACCGCCGCATAGAACTCGCGGAAGCCGGCAGCGACAAACAACAGATCGCCATGGCCTATTACAATCGGGGGAACCACCGAAGAGGCAGCAACCGGCGCGAGGCTGTCCGGGATTACTTGATCGCAGCCCGGACAGACCCCAGCTATTGGAATCGCGATTATTTCTCTTCCGAACTTGGCGGCTTGTTCTTCGGACTTCATCGGTTCAAGTGCTCGGCGACCTCCTATCAGCTGAGCATGGATCGCGGAGCTGGTATTGAGACACAAGCGCTATTGGCTGACGCCTTGATGTTTGCAGGGCAGTATGCGAAGGCAAAAGTCCAGTTCGGATTGTACCTCGGCGAAACGAAGGAGCTATCGCCACAATGGAGGCTCAAGGACTGGGCTCTCACACAAATCCTTAAGCTCGGCGTGGAGACTCAGAACCGACAGACGCGCGGTGCCCTGTCTTTGGCGGGCGACCCCGCCACTGTGGATGATGCCCTGCAGCTCGACGCCCTGTGCGGGCTCGCGTGGTTCAACAAGGGAGCCGGACAGTTGGCCGTCAAGGATCGACGAATGGCGTTCGTGTACTACCTCTTGGCGGCCGTATGCCAGGACTGGGATGTTGAGGCGTGGCGAAATGCATTCGCCCTCGCAACGGAGCACGAAGAAGATCGAGAGGCTGGTCCGTACATATTGATGGCCGCCTATGAAATAAATGGCGAGCCCTTTCTCGAGGAACTGGCGGCGGCGGTGCAAGGTCCCCCGGAGAAAAGGAGCGAGTACATCGCAGGATTACGGAGCCTGCTTAATGAGTGGCTCCCGAGAAGAAAAGAGCTCCGCCAACTGCGCATACTCGGCCCCAACTCCGAATACATCAGTTTTGATCTCGGGTCGGGAGCGATGACTCACAAGAAAAGCCGGTCGGGTTGACCAGTTTCAGTACTCGTCTGGCAGGAGCACCGTGGTGGAGCTGCGGTCGGCATCCGTGATGATCCAGATGCGAGTGCCGTCTCGTAGGTCATAGGCAGAGAGCAAGCGCGTTCCGCCCAACAATGCCCGGTCGTTCACTCGCCAGTCTTCTGAAGAAAACGGCCCTCCGAGCGTGAACCCGGAGGGCCTAAACCGTTGATGGGCCGACTCGGAATCGAACCGAGAACCTACTGATTAAGAGTCAGTTGCTCTGCCAGTTGAGCTATCGGCCCTAACGACAGAAAGACGTCGAGCAAATACGGCGAGACGCTCCTGCTTGACGCCTTTCAGCCTTCCCTGCCCCCAAGGGGAATCGAACCCCTGTTCCCACCTTGAAAGAGTGGTGTCCTGACCGTTAGACGATGGGGGCGGCCCGGCCCGGGGAGATCGGACATAGCGGTAACGGGATTCGAACCCGTGTTTGAGCCTTGAGAGGGCTCCGTCCTAGTCCCCTAGACGATACCGCCGCGCGCGGGGGAAAATATCACTAGCCGCCGGCGCCCGACGCAACTAGCCTTAATGCCCGCCGGCGTCCCAACGCTCGGCCCAGCTCCGGAACCGCGAGGAGTCCCCCAAGCCCGTGCGCCAGACAGCGGAACAGCAGAAACAGCGCGCTGTACACGCACTCGCGCGATCTGCAGCAGCTGGTGAGCCCGCTCGCGCCGTTCTACGGCTATGCCGTGTTCGTCGCCGGCGCGCTGCTCGGCTGGCGGTTCCACCGCAGCCGGCTGCTGTTCGCCCTGCTGCTCCTGACGCTCGCCGACCGCTCGGTCCTGCACTTCGCCGCCGGGCACGGGCTGGCGCGCGACCGGGTGGTGTTCCAGGCCGTCGCGTTCCTGCTGCCGCTGAACCTCGCAGCCCTGCCGCTCACCGCCGAGCGCGGGTTCGTGACCCCCCCCGGCCTCGTGCGGCTCGCGCTCATCCTCGGACAGGTGGCGCTCGTGGGAATGCTCGATCGGACCACGCCCGGGGCCACGGCGGCCCTGCTGAACACGAACCTCCTCCCCGACGCGCTGTTCAAATGGACCGCGCTCGCCGACCCGGCCCTGCTCGCGTTCTTCGTGGCGGGCGGCCTCGTGCTCGCCTGGCAGCTCGTCTCGCCGACGCCGACCGGGCGCTCCTTCGGCTGGGCGCTGATCCCCGCGTTCCTCGGGCTCTCCGCCGTGCGCCCGGGCGCCCCGGGGTTCTCGACGTTCTACCTCGCCACCTCGGCCCTCATCGTCATCGTCGCCGTCGTGGAAGCCTCGTACCACATGGCGTATCAGGACGGCCTGACGGGGCTGCCGGCGCGCCGCGCCCTGAACGAGGCGATGCTGCGGCTCGGCGGGCAGTACAGCGTGGCGATGATCGACGTGGATCACTTCAAGCGCATCAACGACCGGCACGGACACGACGTCGGCGACCAGGTGCTGAAGATGATCGCGGCGAAGCTGGCCCAGGTGGGCGGCGGCGGGAAGGCGTACCGCTACGGCGGCGAGGAGTTCGCCGTGATCTTCGGGGGCAAGACGGCGGAGGAGTGCCTGCCGGACCTCGAGGCGCTCCGCGGCGTGGTCGAGGACACGCGGTTCATCCTGCGCAGCCGGTTCCGCTCGAAGAAAAAGCGGGAGAAGGTCCTGACGGACCGGGGTCCGGGAGAGCGGGTGCCCGTCACGATCAGCATCGGCGTCGCCGAGAAGAGCGACCGCCATGCGAAGTCGGACCTGGTCGTCAAGGCCGCGGACCGCGCGCTGTATCGCGCCAAGGACGGCGGCCGCAACCAGGTCCGGACCTAGGCCCCCCCCCGGCGGACGCCGACGCGGAGCATCAGGCTCGAGAGCTGCTCGAGCCGCGGGCCGGCGCCGGAAGAGGCAAAGTCGTATCGCTCGAGGGCGTAGATCATGCCGAGACTGGCGCGACCCCTGGCGTATTCGAGCCCGGCGGCAGCGCTGAACGCCACATCGGGCGCCGGGAGACCGGGGATGGACACGACCGGCACGAGGGCCCCTCCGAGCAGCCCGCGCAGGCCCGGACTCGCGAACGGCAGGCTCGCCTCCACCCCCACGTGCACCATGGTCCAGCGCTGTCGGGCGAGTACACTCGAATAGCTGCGCCGCTCGGCCCCCACCCCGAAGGCGATCCAGGGGGCGGCGCGGACGCGCAGCTCCGCCCCGATTTCCCCGACATCCTGATCTACACTGCCGCCGCCCGGGGAGAGCGTGCCGCCCCGGGCCCGGGCGGAGAGCGCGAGCCTGCCGTGCGCGATCACGACGCCCGCACCGAGGAGGGGCCCGGCCAAGCGCTCGACCCCGTAGCCCGCGTCGGCGCGGTGCTCCGCCGCCGACAGGTCCACGAATCCGGACACCGCCTGTGCCGCCGCGGCGATTGGCGCGACGCTGAGGACGACGGCGAGCGCGCCGGGCCTCAGGGCCCGACCCCTGGAGCCGGCGAAACGACCAGGATCGTCTGGGCGAGCCGCGCCGCGTTGCGACTGCGGATCGCCTCGTTCGCGGCGCGGCGCTCCGCCTGCCGCCGCACGTTCGCGGCGGCATTCGCGGGGATCGGGCGCTGGCGCAGGTGGTCGAGGAACGCGACGACGCCCGCGACTCCGGCCGTGCCGGCCACCATCGCCGACAGCGTCGCGTCACGCCCGAGGTCGCGGTTGGCGAGCCGGGCCGAGATCGTCACCGCGCCCGCGGCGACGCCGAGGCCTTTCAGCAGGTCGCCGCGCGCCATGCCCGTGGAGTGGCGTTCCGGCAGCAGCTGGCCGCCGTGCAACTCGGGCAGGGTGTCCTCGAGCAGCGCGGTGTCGTAGCCGACGTCGAAGTAGACGCGCGCCGAGTCCGACCGGGCGAGCAGCTCGCTGCGGGCGGCGATCGCCAGCTGATACCGGCCCGGCGGCGCCAGCCGGCCGTCCGCCAGCA
>WNGA01009316.1_pt1 | contig 13727 bp, 18 predicted proteins | sample 5400061 | NCBI WGS metagenome assembly WNGA01 (sample SAMN13153366, study PRJNA577476) | soil metagenome | isolation source: 100 cm soil or saprolite under grassland replicate 2 | place: USA:California | collected 2016-06-15 | reverse complement strand
CTCATCGCGCAGCGCCACGTAGCGGGCAACGGTGTGGTGGTCACAGCCGGCCAGCTCGGCCGCGGCCCGGTAGCTCCCGGTCAGGTCGTAGGCCTCCAAGATCTCCATCACTTCCTCCGGCGTCCTCACGCACACTCCCGAAGCCGACGTCATCTCGGCTCCAAGGCATCGGACCAAGCGGGGAGAAACGTGACCGCCAGCGGGGAGATCACGTGGCCATCAGCCGGGAGGAACATGGCCGCCTACGGGGAGTTTCCCGTGGCCGCTATCACGCGGCGTTGGGCGATCTGGCCGGCGAAGCGGCCCAGCTCGGATCGCGGACGGCGCTGGTGGCAGCCTCGACCAGCATGCAGCGAAGCCAACGGGAGCCCTGCTTAGAGTCAATGCCGGTCAGTTAGCCGGCTCTGGGGAGGATGGCCACTGCTTCGGCGTCCGGTCTGGTCGGCTGGGGCCACTGGCGGTGGCACCGCGCGGGGGAAGGCGCGCAGCCGCCGCATGGGCAGCCGTTCGGTCAGGATCTCGGCGATCGCCAGCCTGCACGCGGTGGCGATCTCGTCAGGGGGAAAACGGCTGGTAGCTGACCAGGTGGCGGCGCACGATCCGTAAGCTGCCGACAAACGACAGCCGGTCGGGGTCCAGGTCGTGCTCCAGGGCGGCCTGGTGCATCAGTTTGCGGATGGCGTAGTGGACCAGCAGGTGCGCCCAGACCTCCTGCTGGACCATTGCAGGGGTCTTGGAGCGCAGCACCGCCTGCGCACCGCGCTGGTGGGTCTTGAGCTCATCCAGCACCCCCTCCAGCTCCCAGCGTTGGTGGTACAGCGCGGCGAGCTCAGCGGCGGGGGCCAGCTCGGGGTCCCCGATCGTGGTCACCAGCCGGTAGGTCTGCCCGGTGGCCTGCGGCCGGCCAGGATCGTCAACGGCGTACTCCAGCACCCGGACCACGATCGGGGCGCCCACCACCTGGTCGGGGTCCAGGCGTGACAGCCAGGAGCCGTCTGCCAGCACCCGATCCACCGGCAGCGCCGGGGCGGTCTTGGTGCCGGTGGTGACCCGCCACAGCAGCGCCGCGCCGGTCGCTTGCGCCTTGCGCCACAGCGCCGCGCCGGTAAACCGCCGGTCGGCCAGCACCAGCATCCCCGCGTCGAGGGTGTCCAGCAGCTCCCGTGCCAGGGTGGTCTCGCCCCTGGCGTAGGGCCCCATGACCGCCCCGATGATGGCGTGGGTGCCGCACTCGGCCAGCCCGACCACCCTGACCTTGGGGAACGCGCCGACACCCTCACCCCGGCCGCTGCGTGGCCGGCCGAACCAGGCCTGGTTGGCGGGCGTGTCGGCCACGTCCAGGCAGGTCCCGTCGATGGCCACCAGCCGCCAGCCGCGGTACCACGCCCCCTGGGTGGCCGTGGTCGCCAACGGCCGGGCGGCCTGCTCGAACAGGGCCTTGAGCGGCTCGGGGCCCAGCCGCACCCGGGCCTGGATCAGCGCGGACTTGACCGGCAGCCGCGCCGGAGCGCCCACAAGGCGGCCGGGCCGTCGCAGCGCCTCCACCAGCAGCCGCAGCACCTCCACGTAGGCGATGTCAGCGAACAGGCACATGGCCAGCAGGTAGTAGACGACCATGCGGGCTGGTAGCAGCCGGTAGCGCCGCTCACGCCGGCCCGTCTGGGCCAGCACCTGGTCGACCAGCTCTGGCGGGTAGGTCTGGGTGAGCGCGCCGATGGCGACCCGGTCCGACAGCCGCGGCACGACCGCCGGCTTGGTCTGCCCTACTGGTGGCATCCGTCCTCCCTCTCAGGTCGAAGGAGGCGGACATTACCACCCAAACAAGGAACTAACTGACCGGCATTGCGCCTAAGCCGACCCAGCAGCTCCAGCCGCTGACGCTGCACCTGGTCGCTGTTGGGGTCATCGTCTGGTGCGCTGACGAAGGCGTGATCCTGCTGGACCAACGCCAGCAGCTCCTGCCGCAAGGCTTGGTTCATCCAGATGCGTTGCTCATGCCACCGGCTCGCTTGAACACCAGCAGGTGGCTTGGCCCATGGCGGACGAGGTCGATATTGAACGACAACGACACGAGCTCCCACCCCTCCTCGGCGAACTCCCTCAGATGCTCCAGCAGCTGCTCGGCGTTGGGCCGACCATCGGTCCCCGACAGGTCCCAGATGTCGACGGCATACTCGATCTGTGGCATGGCATCCTCCGTCAGCATCTTGCCATCTCTACGGTTACCGTCCCGGAGCGGTTCCGCCGGGGAGCCACGGCGCCGTCACTCGTGCCGGTGCAGCTTCCCGAGTTCGTCAGGCTGCCGCAGCTGCTTGCAACCGCGGCGCGCTGATGTAGGTGCGGGCGTGCGCCGCGCCGCCGCCTGGACAACGCTGGGTCCCTTCACTGGACCAGCGGCGCATCACACTGCGCAGTGCAGTGGCGCCATGCTCCGCCTCTGCCGTGCGACCTTGACGACGCACGCTTCGCCGTCGGCTCTGCGGCCTGGACCACGGCGGAACCTCGCGAGGGCTGGCGGTGTAACCGGGGAGCCATCCGCCTAACGGGAGGAAGGGATGGAGCCACCGCTAGGCTGCCCGACGCTGGTACGCCGCCGTCGGGTCGAGCCTGGGCAGCGCGAACCTGGAAGCAGTTGGCTGCGGGGCCGCCTCCGGCTGGCCGTCGTCGTGTTCCTCGCGGCGGCAACGACGGGCTGCACGGGCCAACCGCCAACGACCACACCCAGCCGCGCGCCCTCGATTGGGATTCGCATCCCGGTACCGCAGCCCTTCAGGGTGGCAGCCGGAGCCGGGTCGGTCTGGGTCCTCAGCCGCGGCCCGATGCCATGCTCGCCCGCTGCACCGTGCACCGTCGCCCGCATCGACCCCGGCTCCAACCGGCTGGTCGGGACACCAACCCGCCTGCCAGCCGACGGGTGGGACCTCGCTGTCGGCGCCGGCTCGGTGTGGGCGACCCAGTTCGACGGACGCCTGGTCCGGATCGACGCGGGCACGGGACAGATCCGCGCGCGGATCTCCGCGCGCCCCATCTACTTCGGGTCCGTGGTCACCTTCGGAGGCGGGTTCGTCTGGACCGGTAACGACGACGAGCGCAACCACAGCGGCTCGGTGTCCAAGATCGATCCAGCCACCAATCACGTGGTCGGCAACCTCACCGGCCTCGGAAGCCCACAGAGCATCGCGTTTGGTCACGGCGCGGTGTGGGTCGCCGACCACGCCGGCTGGCTGGTCAAGATCGACCCGGCCAGGCTCAAGGTCATCGCGCGGCAACGCCTGGACTTCGGCCCCCACGGCGTGGTCGTCGCCCCCCATGCCGTCTACGTCGCCGACGCCCACGGTGGCCGCCTGCTCCAGGCCGACCCAGAAACCGCCAAGGTCAAACGGACCGCGGAGCTGTCCCCCGGGCCCATCACTCCTGTGGTTGGGGCTGGTGCGATCTGGTCGAGTTCGGCCGAGGCCTGGGGTGGCACTAGCAAGGACGACCGGGTGCTGCGCATCGATCCGGCGACCCTCAGGGTCGTGCAGGTCCTCCATCTGGGGGGCAAGGTTCCCTCGGTGGCCTTCGGGTTCGGGAGTGTCTGGGTGCCGGTGGGCACCGGATCGGTGGTCGTGCGCATCGCACCTGCAGCTCGCAACCGGGCCACCGACTGATCCTCGGTCGCAGGAGTCGCCCTAGTTGTCGCATCGATCGACGCGACGTGACAGATCGCAGCTCGCCTCGGGTGGCAGTCGACTCGAGCCAGACGGCGGTGCCGTTCGGGACGACCCCACCCGTGGAGGGCTGGACGCGCCGCGTCCAAGGAATGTTGCGCATGCAAGTACCCTTGGTATGGGTAGTTCGTGCTCGACCGGACAAGCCCAGGAGGGTCATGCCAGCAATCAGCGCCGCTGAGCTGCATGGATGACCACGGCGAGGGCGGGATCAGCTCGACCGCGATACCCGCGCCGCGTGCTCAAGAGCGCTGTGGGTGCCACGTGACACTTTCGGATTGGCGGCGCTACTGGATCGGAATGGTTGGCGAGCGCGTACCGGCATCCGCCATTGCGTATCGAACTCTCATCCCTAATTGATGGAGTCCCGGCCGACTCCGGCCGGGACTCCATGTCTGTCCGAGATGATGGTTAGCCCCTGTGGCTACTCCACCCGATTCGTGCGGCGTGACCAGCCATCGCCGCTGCGCGCTGACGACGCTGCTCTTCGGCAATCCGCAGCGCTTCCGCGTGAGCCTCGGCGGCCTTCTGCTGGGCCTCTTGGAACTCCTGTGCCCGGTTGATTGCCTCCTGGTCTGCCAGTTGGTGCTGTGCAGTGAGCTGCTGAGGGGGAATGTTGCCGGTCGTCACATTTCACCTCCTTTCCTCATTCTGCTCCTTTGCCGTCCTGACTCCCGGGTGTCCATCAGGCGCGCTGAGCCTACTCCCCAATCGAACATATGTTCAAGACAAGCGTCACAACTCAGCCCACAGCCGACCACCAGGCCGAGACCTCCCGAGTTGGAGGTCAAGCCTTGGAGGGGGATATGCTCCCGCTTCCTGCTCCGCAGGCTGTAACCACCAGCACGCGGAGTGAGGGAGGAGCGGAGCCTCTACAAGGAGGGGGTGTAGAGCTACTGTGGCCGCTGCTTCCAGCAACGCTCAAAACCAGTACCAGCCCTCGGACGAAGACCTTTCGCTGGTGCTCAAGCGACTCATGACGACATGCCAAAGAAAGACCGACGCAGCTCGACGCCGGCTGGCAAATGACAGGCTTACAAGAGAATACCTCGAGGCTGGCATCCGTCTTATGGTTGCACAATTTGAGGCAGAGGACCGGACGACAGATGAGGACGCGCAGCCTGAGGCAGGTCGTCCCTTCTTCAAGTGGCTTTCTCGTACCCTTGTCACCGAGGAGGTGTCGCGCCAGCTTGGCACCAAGACAAGCGATGGATCACTTCGAGATCGCTGGTACGAACAAGCCGATTACATCGAAGACCTTCTTTCGTATGCCCTGTGGTCGAGGCATTGGTCACTGCATGTTAGTAATGCTCAGGAGTCCAAGGAACTCCTGGCTTCGGACCCTGACTTCGTCCGCGGCATTCACCTCGTCGCCTACAAGGATCTTTGTATTCTGCTAGAGAATCCGGCTTACCGACTTTCCTTGATAGCTGCCGCCATTGCTGAACATGACGCCACCGTCAAGCAGGCTGTTGGCGAGAGCTATCGCGTAGTTAGTAAATCATGGCAAAGACTGTACGAAACCACACTTGCCGAACGTGGTCTCAAGCTTCGACCTGGGGTAACATTCGCTGAGTTGACCCATATCCTGACGGCCTTGGCCGAAGGTGTGGGTATGCGGATGTTGTCTGACCCGAACATAGAGGTTATCGACCACGAAAGGCAGGAGTCACTTCTGGGCAAGGCGGCCCTTGCAATCGCCGCTGCCTTTATTGACGCTGGTGACGGAAAAAGTCTTGAAGAACTGGTTGCAGGTCTGGTGCAACCTCCCGAGTAGAGGTAGGGCCGTCACCCTTCATTCCAGCACGAGCCTCCGCGGGGAGCCGCTATCGGGGGCAGTCGGCCTCCATGCTCGTTTCCTTCTGCCATTCCGCCCATCGTGGCGCTCCCTGACACCGCCTTGCCGGTTGGGCGGTGATGCCAGGTCACCGCGCGCGCCACCGACCCAGCGACACAACATCCCAGGAATGTTGCGCCGGCAAGTATCCTTGCAGTGGACGACACGCCTGCGCTCGTCCACAACGCAAGGAGCCCGCATGCCCGCCATCCACGCCGACACCATGGTCCTGCCCCGCATCCCCCACCCCGACCCGGCAGCGACCGACCGCCCCGTGGTGTCGGTCACCACCGCCCCCTCAGGCCTGGAAGGCGAGGGATTCCCCGTCCGGCGCGCCTTCGCCGGCGTCGACCTGCACACCCTGGACCCGTTCGTGCACATGGACCAGATGGGCGAGGTCGACTACGCCCCCGGCGAGCCCAAGGGCACCCCCTGGCACCCCCACCGCGGCTTCGAGACCGTCACCTACATGCTCGACGGGATTCTGCGCCATCAGGACTCCAACGGCGGCGGCGGGCTCATCACCGACGGCGACACCCAGTGGATGACAGCAGGTCAAGGTCTGATTCACATTGAGGCGCCGCCGGAGGAGGTCGTAATGCGGGGCGGGCTGTTCCACGGCTTCCAACTATGGGTCAACCTGCCCGCCCGGCTGAAGTGGAGTCCGCCCCGCTACCAAGACATCCGCGGGGGTGCGGTGACGCTGCTCAGCTCGCCCGATGGTGGCGCGCTGCTCCGACTGGTCGCAGGCGAGGTGGAAGGCCACCAGGGTCCGGGGATCACCTACACGCCGATCACGCTACTGCACGCCACGCTCGCCCCGGGGGCGCAGCTCAGATTGCCGTGGCGGCGCGACTTCAACGCGCTGGTGTATGTGCTTGCCGGGTCAGGATCGGTCGGGGCCGAGCGGCGGCCGGTGCGCCTGGGTCAGCTCGCGGCGTACGGGCCTGGTGAAGTGGTAACGGTCGCTGCCGATGTCAATCAGGAGAGCCGCAGCCCGCAGCTCGACGTGCTGATCCTCGGCGGCGAGCCGATCCGGGAGCCGGTCGCCGCCTACGGGCCCTTCGTGATGAACACCAGGGCGGAGCTGATCCAGGCATTCGAGGACTACCAGGCGGGGCGGCTCGGCACCATCCCGGCGGTCCCGGTGGAGTCGCGTCCCGGCCACGAGGTCCTGAACGACACCACCGACCCGGCGTAGCGAAGGCTCAGAGTTCGTCGCGGTCGGCAGGCTTCCACCGTACCTCTAGCTTGGCGAGCTGCTGCTGGATCGCGGCCAGACGCTTCTCCCGCTTCCGCCCATCTTCGACGCCCAGCAGCGCGGCGATGCGGCCGATTCCGGCGGAATCGATGGCGAATGGCAGCCCTTGATCGCGTAGCTCCGCCTCGACACGGGCGCGGAGGCGATCCTCGTCGTCCACCGACTGAGCTATCCCGCCTTCCCGCCCCAACATCGCCTCGCCTACTTGAAGCATCAAACACATGTTCGAGATCCTAACACGCCCTTGACCGATCCGTCATTTCCGGCAAATATGCTGCTGGGTCCACCGAGCTGGCATACACACAGGGAGGCTGGCATGAAGCTCCGCCTGCTGTTCACCGACAGCGTCCCGCAGTCGTGCCCGACGGTCTACGAGACCGACCGCGGCACGTTCGTCGTCCAGGGTGACAAGCTCACCGATCACGAGGCTCGTGCCGGGCTTGCGAACATGCTGCCTGGTGAGGACGCGGTGGAGGTGCCGCGGGCAACCGTGCTCGGCGCCGCGCGGATCGCGAATGGCACATCCAGGATCGTCGCTCCGGACAGCGAGGACTTCGACCGGCTCTTCCAGACCTTCGAGCACACCGCCTTCCGTCTGGAAGCTCTGGATCGCTACGCCGTGCCGATCGAGGACGAGCCGGTCCGGCGGTTCCTGGACGGCGAGGGGGTGGACACAGGCTGGCTGGCCCCATGGCTCACTTTGGTGCAAGGCGCGACCGCTGCTGGTAAGTGCATCCAGCGAGTTCGGGTGGTGTCCGAGCCGATCACTGACAACGACTACCTGCGGTATGAGTTCGCGTACTATCCGCACACCGTCGCCGCGGGGGAGGACATCCGAGTCCTGCCACGCACCCAGGCCGAGCGGCTGGACCTGCCGAACCGTGACTTCTGGCTGTTCGACGCTCGCCTGGTGGCACTGATGCGCTTCGACCGCGAGGGACACCTGCATGGGATTGAGCTGACCGAGGATCCACAGGTGGTCGCCCGCTGCTGCCAGTGGCGGGAGGTCGCGCTGCACCACGCGGCTCCCTTCGACCGCTACCTTGTCGAGCACGGGGAGCTCGGACCCACCTCGTAGGGAGGACGTTGCCCAACTACCCTCGCAGTGACTACCAGCAGGCTCGCGAGGCGCTCGGCGGCAGGTTCCGCCAGCTCCGCAAGGACGCGGGCCTCACCGGGAAGCAGCTCGCCGGGCAACTCGGCTGGTCCCAGCCGAAGGTCTCCCGCATCGAGAATGGCCAGCGCACGCCAAGCGAGGAAGACCTGCTCGCCTTCGTGCGGGTGATCGGCGCAACCGCCGAGGTCGCCGACGAGCTGCTGACGCGCGTGCGCACCATTCACGCCGTCCACGCCGCGTGGCGGCGGCAGCTCGCCGGCGGCGCCTCAGTGGGCCAGCACGACATCCTCGAGCTGGAAGCCAGCGCACGCCTCGTGCGCGCCTTCGAGCCGGCGGTCATCCCGGGCATGCTCGAGACCGACGACTACGCCCGCAAGCTGTTCGCCGATGTCGTTGAGCTGTATGGCATCCCCAACGACGTCGACGAGGCCGTGCGGGTGCGGCTGCGCCGCCAGCAGCTCCTCCACGATCCTGCCAAGCGGTTCGAGTTCCTTCTGGCTGAGACGGCCCTGCGCTCCCGGTTCTGCCCCCCGGCCGTGATGCGCGCCCAGCTCGACCTGGTCCGCGCGCTGTCCAACCTTGAGGCCGTCGAGCTCCTCATCCTTCCGAGCGATGCCGAGCTGCCGTTCGTGCCGCTGCACGGGTTCTGGATCTTCGACGACGAGCTGGTCTCCGTCGAGACGGTGCATCAGCGCGTCGAGGCCCGCGACCCGAGCGAGGTCGCGCTGTACCTCCACGTCTTCGATCAGTTGAAGGCTGCCGCTCACCGCAATGAGGCAGCCCGAGCGCTGCTGACCAGCGCGATCGAGGACTGGCGCCATCTCGAAGGCGTGGAGCAGCCTACGACCGGGTAGATGTCATATTCGTCATAATTTCTTGACTCTCTGTCATACCTCCCGCATACTGCGCGGACAGTGTGTCTGGCGCATGCCGAAGAGAAGCGTAGGTGTGCGGGAGGGATCGGATGGCCTCGCCAACTGCACCCCAGGGCGCCCACTCCACCCAATTGCCGCAGGCGCCACGTAGTCGCCGCTGCACGAGGCAATCCCCGATCAAGGGACTCTCCGCAGGCCAGCCCACGAAGACTCCTTACGCGTGGCCGCTGCTCGTTCAAAGCCCTGGGAAGGTCCCAGGCGCCCCACTCTTCTTCACCCAGTGCCGCGAGTGCGGGTGGACGAGCCCTCGTCAGGAGACTCCGGGTGCGGCGTGGGCCGCGTTCGAGGCGCACTCATGTCAGGAGCGGACGACGTGAGCGCCGCGCGGGTGACGGTCCGGGCCTGGACGCTCGGCCTTCGCGCCGCTTTTGGGGAGCTGGCCGCGGCGAAACTGCGCTGGTGCCTGGGGTGCGGTCGGGTCGGGCTGTGGGGCTGGCAGCCGCTCACGCCATCGATGCCGATCACCTGGATCTGCGTCGACCGGGTCGCCTGCCGGCGGCGCCAGGCCGTTGCTTGGGCGCGCTGGGAGAGGAGTGGCGCCACACCCGGCAGATCGCCGATGACGGCCCGGGCCGGCCCGGTCGGGGATCCGGGCCGGCCCCGGCACCCCCGGCTGGGGCCGGCCCGCCTAGCTCTCGTGCCCCGCGACCGGCGGCGCCCGGCCCCAGCCCTCCCCCAAGCAGGTCCCAAGGAGGCAGTGGTGATGCCATTCAGCCAAGTACCCACGATTGATCCTGAGCTGTGGGGTCCGGTCCCTGAGCGTCCGTACGTCCAGGCGGCGGTCCAGCTAGCTGCGGACCCAGACGCGGTCCAAGCGGCGCTGGACGAGTTCGACGCCATCCTGCGGCGTCGAGCGGAGCGGCGACGGGCGGACACCCGCAGGTTGGTCGCCGAGTTGTACGCCCGCCACGGCGTGAACCCCTCCCCTGAGCGCGTGGACGCCGAGGCGGAGGTCGCCTGCGCCCAGGAGCGCGACGAGCGTCTGGCCGCGGAGCTGCGCCGCCTGGTCACCCCGGAGGTGGCCGTGGTCCGCCGGGCTCGGACCCTGACCGACCGGGAGCTGGACGAGGACTGCCAGGCCGCGCTGCGCGTGCTGGCCACCGCGCCGCCGTCGCTGCTGGAGTTCCAGCCTCAGGCCGAGCAGCGCTACGCGGCCGAGCGAGCGCTGCTCGATGGCTTCGCCACTCAGGAGGCCGAGGTTGCCGGCCGGCTCGAGGAGACCCGCGGTTGGCAACTTCGTCGCCGCCGGAGGTTGCGCCGCGAGCTGGCCAGGGCGGGTCGCGGCCGGCGGGCCGCCGAGCACCGCGTCAGGGCTGCTGCGGCGAGGCTGGCCGCGGTCCAGGCCCGCCAGCCTGAGCGGGACGAGTGCCTGGCCCAGCCCAGGGTCCGCGCCGTGCTCGGCACGGGCGCGGCGGCACTGCGGGAGCTGCACGACCGCGCCCAGGTCCAGGAGGTCGCGGCCACCGCCGAGCTGCCGGTCGTCGATCGGCCCGTAACTCCGGGGGCGGCCAGATGAGCGCGACGGCCGCCAGGCTGGATGGCTGCTCGTGGCGCCGCTGCCAGCATGCGGCCACAGTGGTGGTCTCCTTCCAGGCGCCGCACGTGCTGGCCGGCACCAGCCGCGGCTACTGCGTCCACCACGCCGACCAGGTCGCTGGCCAGCCCGGCGCGCTCATGACTGGAGTCGTGGGCGGCGTGCCCGTCCAACCGGTCCTGCCCGGCATCGACCCGCCTGCAGATCCCGCCTGGCCGCTATGGCGGGGTGATGGGCGGTGATCGCCGCGCGGTCGCTGCCAGCCGACCCGGCCGCGGCCAAGGAGCGGCAGCGGGTCCGGGCGCTGGCGCAGGGTCGCGCGGCGTCGCACCTGGCCCGCTCGCACCCCCACGAGTACAGGGAGTGCTACGCCCAGGCGCTGGCCTGGGTCCGCGCCCAGACGCGGGGCCTGTCGTCCCGGCGAGCGCACCAGCGGGCCAGCCGCAAGGCCCACGCCGACCTGCAAGCCTTGTTCCGCGACGAGTACGCCGCTCGCGTCGAGGCGGAGGTGGCCACGCTCGCACCCGCCGAGCCGGCAGAGGTTGGCCGGGTCGAGCGGCCGGTTGCGGCGAAGGCGCGGCTGCGGGCGTTGCTGTGGCTGGCCGACCAGCACCCCGACCTCACCCGAGAGCGGTTCCAGGTCGAGGCCGCCCGGCTGCCCCTGCGCGCCGCCGACCGGGCGCCCGCGCGGCGGCGGGCGCTGGCCTGGGTGCGGGTCCTGGACGGGCTGCGTGGCGCCTACCCGGAGCTGTTCCAGGCCCGCTACACCGCCGAACTCGCCCGCCAAGCCAGCCGGGAGCAGCAGCCATGACTGGCTCGGTCATCTCCGGGAGTGGGCTGAGCCGCCGGCTGCCAGCGCAGGCGTCGGCGGTCCGGCCCGTCCACCACCCGCTGCCGGTGAGCGGGAGGGGGTGGTCGCCCGGCTGACCTGACGAAAGCATTCCACGTCCAGGCGGCCGGGCCGGGGCGTGGCCGTGCGGCAGGCCGCTCACGGTCCGCGCAGGGAAGCGCACGGCCACCCCCACCTACCCGGCCAGGTTCGTACAAGCTCAGGGGAAGGAGCTTGACATGCCCACGGCCACCATCCGACCACCCACCCACGACCATCCCGAGCAGCGCGACCAGAGCTTGCAGGCCGCGCTCGACGTGGTCGCCCAGGAGTTCGGTCCGACCGTCGTCGTGAGCCCGAAGGGCAGGGCGTCCACCCCGCCGGCCGTGATCCCCACCGGCAGCCTCGCCCTCGACCACGCCCTGGGCATCGGCGGCATCCCCCGCGGCCGGATCACCGAGGTCTACGGCCCCGAAGGCGTCGGCAAGACCACCCTCGCACTCTCGATCCTCGCCCAGGCGCAGCGCTCGGGCGGCACCGGGGTATTCGTCGACGCCGAGCACGCCCTCGACCTCGCCTGGGCCAAGACGTGCGGCGTGAACACCGACCGGCTGCTGCTGTGTAACCCCGACAGCGGCGAGCAGGCCCTCCAGGTCGCCAGCCTGCTGATCGAATCGGGCTCGGTCGACGCGTTGGTCATCGATTCAATCGCCGCCCTGGTGCCCCAGGTCGAGCTGGACGGTGCGATCGGTGAGCAGCACGCCGGGGTGCAGGCCAACCTGCTCAGCCAGGCCCTTCGCAAGCTCGCCGGCCAGATCGCCCGCGCCAACACCGCGGTGGTGGTGACCAACCAGCTCCGCCAGCGCACCGGCAGCTCCAGCCAGGCGCTCTACACCGCTGGCGGGCGGGCGCTTGGCTACTACGCCTCGGTGCGCCTGCACCTCCACCACCCAGAGAGCGTGACCGAGCGGGACCGGGTGCTCGGCACCCGCGTCCGAACGCAGGTCACCAAGAACAAGCTCGCCCCGGCCTGGCAAGCCTGCGAACTCGAGCTGCACGCCGACCACGGGCTGAGCGCTGAAGCCGCTCTGCTCGACCTCGGCCTCAATGCCGGCATCCTCGCCCAGCGGGGCGGCTGGGTCGCATACGGGACGGTACGGCTCGGCCAGGGCCGGCAGGCCGCCCGCCGCCACCTCCGCGCCCACTCTGAGCTAGCCGGCCGGCTCGACCGGGAACTCCGCGCCCGCCAGGTGGCCGCCAGCGACCAGCCGGCGGTCGAGGCTGCGGCTTCCTAGCCACCGCAGGGCCGGCCGTGCGGTTCGGCCCGCGGCCGGCCCGGCTTCTGAAAGGGATCGAGGGGTCATGAGCGTTGTCCACCAGCTCGCCCAAGCCGTCCTCGGCGTGGGCCTGCTCGGCCTGGTCGTCCGCCTGTTCGTCGCCGCCGTCAGCGACTACCAGCCCGTCAACAGCAGCCCACCGCCAGCCGGCCCCGACCCTGGCCCCGTCCTGAGTCCGCGACCAGACCGACGGCAGAGTGCTGCCTGGCGGCGACGTCGGCGGCGACGCCCAACTCGATGAGTCGTTCAGCGTCCGGTTCCACCACCGCGACCAGCCCGGCGCGCTGGTGACCTACTGCTACTACGCCACTCTGGACCTCGACGACCTCACCAGCATCTATGTCGAACAGCAGACCGAGCTGCTGGTCTGCACCGACCCTGCCGACCCTGGCAACACCGAGGTCTGGTCGGACTACAGCTACGCGGCCGTCCAGCACGGACTCGACAGCGTCGAGGCGGCCACCACCGCCGCCAGGCATGCCGCCGAGTCGCACCTGGTATGCGACGAGGTGTGGTCGGGCCGGCCGCACTGGGGAGGCAGACCGAGAAGGGAACCCATGATGTGGACCGCGATTTGGACCCTGCTAGCGTTCGTGCTGCTGCTGTTCCACGGCGACTCGATCCTCGCGTTCGCCGCCGAGCAGCTCCGCGCCCACCGCGCCCACCGGCTCGACCTCCAACGCGAGCGCACCAAGCAGGCTCTCATCGGCCACGACCGCGACGCGCTCGTTTGGCGGCAGCTCGCCGGCGCCGCTGACACCAGCGACCAGACGCCGAAGCCCAGCTGAACCCGAACCATCCAACCCGGCGGACACGCCACCGCTGCGCCGTTGCCCATGGTCGCACCGCGCCCGAGCAGTCCAACGGCGAACCCGCTGCTGTTACTACGCCGTGCTCCCGCCTCAAGGCCGCCGATGACATCCACAGACTTGCACCCGAGGTGCTTGGGTGGTTTGCGACCCTCACGCTTGCCCCTCCAGCGCCCCTCTGACGCCCCGAACGAAACCCAGTTGCGCGCCGACTAACCTCGATGGGTGCAGTTCCTCTGTAGGGACCTGTTGAGCTGGGAGGTTGCTGGTTCGGCTGCGTGAGAGGATGACCGTCACGTAGGGTGCGGTGACGGAAGGACCGATGATGGGTTCGTTGATGGCGGAGCTGGAAGCGCGG